>Ga0187893_10015564_pt1 | contig 10167 bp, 4 predicted proteins | sample MA1701074metaG_FD_139574 | JGI IMG/M metagenome (GOLD analysis project Ga0187893, IMG submission 139574) | White microbial mat communities from a basaltic lava cave in the Kipuka Kanohina Cave System on the Island of Hawaii, USA - MA170107-4 metaG ... | reverse complement strand
CCTGTACTACAATACGTCCGGCCGGCTGTGGCTGGCCCTCGACCAGACGTGGGACGTGAACACCAACGGCCCCGAGAACTGCCAGACGACCCGCTGCCGCGAGTTCCGCTACGACTCCGGCCGGGCGGCCGCGGCGATGCGGAGGCGCGGCACGGCCCTCGACGCGCGGCGCGCCGACCGCTACACTGCCTCGTGGCGCGCGCGGCGACACTCGGCGTCATGAGGCGTTGATCGTTCGGCCCCATGCAATGCGGGCCGCGGACAAAGGGTCAGGCCGGAAACGGAGCAACCCACCTGCGTTCTCGCATGTGCCGTGGGTCGCCGGACGGGAGCGGATTGACGCCGAGTGTCGCCCCGCGGCTCCGTCGGGCGGCGGCGAATTCCTTTGTGCTCCGGCGCAACCGGACGCCCCGGGACTCGCAGGAATAGGCAGATGTCGTACCTCGTCCTCGCCCGCAAGTACCGCAGCCGGACCTTCGACGACGTGGTCGGACAGGCCCCCATCGTCACCACGCTCAAGAACGCGATCGCCGCCAACCGGATCCATCACGGATACCTGTTCTGCGGCACCCGCGGCGTGGGCAAGACCTCCATGGCCCGCATCCTGGCCAAGGCGCTGAACTGCCTGGCGTTCGAGGCCCCGACGGTCACGCCCTGCGGCGAGTGCGACGCGTGCCGCTCGATCGCGGCTGGAGAGGACCTGGACGTGGTCGAGATCGACGCCGCCAGCAATCGCGGGATCGACGACATCCGCGAGTTGCGCAGCAACACGGTCCTGCGGCCGGCCCGGGCGCGGTGCAAGGTGTACATCATCGACGAAGTGCACATGCTCACCGCGGAGGCGTTCAACGCCCTGCTGAAGACGCTCGAGGAGCCGCCCTCGCACGTGAAGTTCATCCTCGCCACCACCGACCCGCAGAAGGTGCCGGCCACGATCCACAGCCGCGTTCAGCGTTTTGAGTTCCGGCCCATCCCGACGGACGACATCGCCGGGCAACTCGAACGCATCTGCCGCGAGGAGAACATCCCCGCCGAACCTGATGCGGTCCGCCGGATCGCCCGGCTCGGCGCGGGTTCGATGCGCGACGCGCTGTCGCTGCTCGATCAACTCGTGGCGCACGGCGGCAACGCGATCCGCCTCGAGGACGTCAACAACCTGATTCCCTCGACGCACGACGAACTGTCGCACGCCCTGATCGCGCGGATCGCCGACGGCGATTCCCCCGGCGCGCTGGCGGCGCTCGACCGCGCGCTCGCCCTCGGCGACGCGCCGGACTACTGGTGCGTCCGATTCATCCACCAACTCCGCGACCTGATGGTGCTGCGCAGTTGCGGGCCGGAGACCGACCTCGTCGACCTGACGGCCGCCAGCCGCGCGAAAGGGTTCGAACTGGCCGGCCGCTTTGATGCGCCCGCCCTGGTCTACATGATCTCCGTCGTGGAGGAACTCCGCCGCGCGGTCAGGAACAGCACCGCGAGCCGGGCCCTGATCGAGGCCGCCGTCGTCCGTCTTGCCGAGGCGCCGCGGTTCCAGGCCATCGAGTCGCTTCTGGAGCGGCTCGACCAGGCGTTGCCCGCCCCCGCGGCGAATCGGCCGTCGTCCGAAGAACGGCCGTCTGCCCGCCGGTCGCCTTCCGCCGGCCCCGGGCCGCCGGAATCTGCGGCAGGCGGAGTCTCCCGTGGGTCGCCGGCCTCGCAGACCGCACCGCCGCGCGCCGCCGCCGCGCCGACCGCGGTCGCCGTCTCTCGCGCCCCGGCCGCGGCACCCGTACTTCCGGGCGCGGCGACAGCCAGTCCCCCCGTGGCCTCCGACCGCTCCGCCAGCGACGATCTGGCGGCCGCCCGCGCCGAGCCGATCGTGCGGAAGGCGCTCGAATTGTTCGACGGACGGCTGACGGCCGTTCAGCGCCGGCCCGGGGCCGCACGCGACCCCGCGGCCGTCGCGGAGGAGTCCTGAATCATGCTTGGCGGACTGGGCGACCTGATGGGCCTGCTCAAGCAGGCCAAGAGCGTGAAGGAACGCATGGAGCAATTGCAGGCGCAACTTGCGGAGCGCCGCTACGAGGCCGATGCCGGCGCGGGGGGGGTCGTGGCCCGGGTCAACGGCGCCGGCGACCTGGTGTCGATCCGCATCCGGCCCGACCTGCTCGCCTCCGGCCCGGACGCCGAGATGCTCGAGGACCTCGTCCGAGCCGCCGTCAATGCCGCGCTGCTGAAGAGCCGAAACTCGGTGCGGGAAGAAATGGCCCAACTGACGGCGGGCCTGAACCTGCCCGGACTGGACTTGCTTCGCGGCCCGGCATCGGCCGAGTAAACGATCGATCGTACGCTGACACCGGAGTAATACGAACCGGAAGTTTGCGCCGGATGACGAGCGCGAAATCGGCGGCCGCTACTCCGCCGCGGCCGCGACCTCGCGCAGCAGGCCCGGGGGGGCTTCCATCGTCTTCCTGCACCGCGGATACGCCGAGCAACCGAGGAACCGCCCGGTCTTTCCCATCCGCAGCAACATCTTCTCGCCGCACTCGGGGCAGGCGACATCGGTGGGAATGGGCTTGGGTCGCTGCGGTGCGGGCATCTCGACTTCCGCGCGCTTCTTCGCCTCGCCGCGCAGATTCGCGGTCGCCCCGCACCCGCCGCAACTGAAGAACGGCCCGAACCGCCCCTGTTTCAGCGTCATCGTGCCGGAGCACTGCGGACAGGTCAGCGGCCCATCCGGCCAGGTCTCGACCACCGGGCGGCCGGTGCGCGTCCACGCAAAACCGGGCGGGGGCGGGCCGAGCGTCTTCGGATCGACATTCCTCGGTTGCCCTCTGTCGGCGGGCGAACGGGAAGCGTTCGTTCCCGCGCGGGGGCGCGCGCCGTTGTCGGCCCGCGCGGCCCGATCACCGTTGGCTCCGTTTTTTGTCGGCGGCGAGGGCGCCTGCCCCGAAGCGGCCAGCGCCTTCAGTTCGTCCAGTTTTTCCATTGGACAGGCGTTGCGGCAGCGCGGGAACCCCGAGCACGACAGAAACGGACCGCGCCGGCTCTTGCGGATGACCATCGGCCGGCCGCACTTGTCGCACGGAACCCCGGCATCCTGCGGCGCGGGCTTTTCGACATACACGCCTTCCGGCAGCGGGCGCGTTGCGCGGCAGTTCGGATAGGCGCCGCACCCGAGAAACGCGCGTCCCCGGGCGAACTTCACGTTCATCGCCGCGCCGCACTCGGGGCATTTCTCGTGAATCTCCTCCGGCCGGACCTTCCGCAGCGGTCGGCCCTTCTCGTCGCACGGAAGGGTGTTGGAGCATTCGGGATAACCCGTGCAGCCCAGAAACGTCCCGCCGCGGGCACGCCGAACCTGCATCGGCCGGCCGCATTTTTCACAGGGCTTCTCGCCGAAGATGGGTTGGATCGGCCGGCCCTCCGCGTCGACGTCCATCGCGTTGCTGCACTCCGGGTAGCCCGTGCAGGCGAGGAACCGCCCCTTGCGGCCGAAGCGGTACACCATGTCCCGCCCGCACTTTTCGCACTGGTAGGGGCTGGGGGCGGCGCGGACCGGCTGCATCTCGTCGTGCGCGCGGCCGAGATTTTCCTTGAAGGGGTCGTAGAACTCATGCAGCACGTGCACCCAGTCGAGGTGCGCCTCCTCGATCTTGTCGAGTTCCGCCTCCATGAAGCGGGTGAACTGCACGTCGAGAATCTTCGGAAAATGCTCGATCAGTTTCCGCGTGACCAAATCCCCGCGGGCCGTCGGGTGGAATCGTCGGTCGTGCTGCTCGACGTACCCGCGACGCTGGATGGTCTCGATGATCGCCGCATAGGTGCTCGGCCGGCCGATCCCCTGGCTCTCCAGTTCCTTGACCAGCGACGCCTCGCTGAACCGCGGCGGCGGGCTGGTGAACTTCTGGCTCGGCGACAGGTCGAACGGCGCGACCGGCTGTTTCTGAGCGAGCGGCGGCAGGATTGGATCGCCCTCCGGCACGCCCAGGACGCGATACATGCCGTCGAACACCAGCACGCGGCCCGATGCCCGGAACACCGCCCGTCCCGCCTTCGTGTCGGCCGCGATCCGCGCCGTGGTCGCGTCCCATTCCGCCGGCGTCATCTGGCAGGCCACGAATCGATTCCAGATCAGCGTGTAGAGTCTGAACTGCTCGTCGCTCAGGTGTCCGCGGACCAGGTCCGGCGTGCGCGTGACGTCCGTCGGGCGGATCGCTTCGTGCGCCTCCTGTGCGTGCTCGCCGCTGCCGTAACGGTTCGCCTGCTCCGGTCGGTACTTCTGCCCGTACTCCCGTTCGATGAATCCGCGCACCGCCGAAAGCGATTCGGCCGAGAGGTTCGTCGAATCCGTCCGCATGTAGGTGATCAGGCCGGCCGGACCCTGACCGTCCTTCAGGTCGACGCCCTCGTACAGCCCCTGCGCGATCCGCATGGTGCGCGCGGCCGCGAAGCGCAGTTGGTTGGCCGCCGCCTGCTGAAGCGAGGCGGTCGTGAACGGGGGCGAGGGTTTGCTGCGGCTGCGCTTCGTCTCGACCGACTCGACGGTGAAGCGCGGCGCGGCCTCCGGTGAAAACACGCCTTCGAGGCGGACGCGACGCAGCCCCAGGTGCGCGTATTCGCTCCACGGCTCGTCGCGCGGCGCGGTGACGCGGAACCCCAGCGCTTCGGCCACGCGGCGGACGTCATCCACGGCGCTGACGAATCGGGCCTTGCCCGCCGCTTTCTCGATTCGCCCGGCCGGTTTGAACGCTGCGCCGTCGATCTCGACCAACTCGGCGAAAAACGCCCCGCGCTCGCCCAGCCACCGCGCCCGGTCCTTTTGCGACGGACCGTCCGCCCCGCCGGCCGCCAGAAACTCGCGCCATGGGCCCACGATCGTCCCGACGGCCGCCGGATCGGCCGCGAACGCCGACTCGATCGCCCAGTACTCCTGCGGCTCGAAGCGGCGGATCTCCTCCTCGCGCTCCACGATCAGCCGCACGGCCACCGACTGAACGCGCCCGGCCGACAGTCCCTTGGCGATTTTTTTCCACAGCAGCGGGGACAACTCGTAACCGACCACGCGGTCGAGGATTCGCCGGGCCTGCTGCGCGTTCACCTTGTCCTGATCGATGTCGCGCGGGTGCTGGAAGGCCTCGGTGATGGCCGAGCGAGTGATCTCGTTGAAGACCACGCGGCGGGCCTTGCGCGGCGGCAGGTCCAGCGCGGTCGCCAGGTGCCACGCGATCGCCTCGCCCTCGCGGTCCAGGTCGGTCGCCAGGTAGACCGTGTGCGCCCGCCGCGCGTCTTCGCGCAACTCGTTGATGATCTTCTGGTGCGAGGGAAGGATTTCGTATTCCGGCTCGAAGTTCCGGCCTGGGTCGATGCCGTACTTGCGTTTCGGCAGATCGCGGACGTGCCCCCGGCTGGCCTTCACCACGTAACCCTTGCCGAGGTACTTGTTGATCGTGCGGGCCTTGGCCGGCGACTCGACGATGACCAGCGCGGGTCCCGTTTCATCGGTCGGTTCAGATCCCTGCTTCCCAGACGCGCGCTTCTTTCCGGCCGAGGCCGGTGGACTTCGTGTCTTGCTGGTAGGCCTGGTGGGCATCTGCAACACTCTATGTCGGATAATCCCCGTCCGAAGTCGCGTTATGGTTCCGACCCGCCCTGATCTCGGGCGGTCCGATTCCCGGTTCGACGACGGGTCTGGGGTTGCGAACCGAACGAACCGTGGCGATCTTCCGGGCCGCCCGATCCGCCGGCACCCGAGCCCGCCGACTCGCAGGTAGGTCAGCCCCAACGCCGCAGGCCCCCGGTCGACGCCGGGGACAGGCCGCGGCGGGATCGATGGACCGCGATACGCCTTCCCAATGCTGCCGCGGCAAGTTGGGCAGACCGTAGCCCCTCCCTAACTCGATGTCAACCGACTGCCCGCGCGGCCGGGATCGGCCACTGCCGATATTCCGGGGGCTGCGGCGCGCGTTAAAACCATGCGGCGGCCGACGTTGTAACCGTTGGCGGCCTGTGAAGAACGTCTGCCGACCGAAACGCCGGTGGGTCGATGGGTCGTCCCAGGACCGACGACCGAGGGTCGAACCGGTCTGTCGCCGCCCGGCCGCCGAGACCCGGTACAACGAATTGTGACCGGCAGACCGCCTTCGAGGCCGCCTTTAATCTCGGGGCCGCGCGCGGATGCCCGGCCGGCGGCGGAATCAGGAAGCGTCAACCCAGCACAGCAGGAGAAGTGAATCATGAACCGTCTGAACTTCCGTTCGTTGGTGCTCGCCCTTGCCGTATCGCCCCTCCTGGCGATTTCCGCGCTTCGTGCCCAGGAGGCCCCTCCGGCCGCGCCCGGTCCCAAACCCCCGGCCGGCGCACCGGCCCCGACGCCGGACAAGTCCGACAAGCCGGACTTCCCCAAGTTTGAGGAGGTCTGCAAGGACTTCGAACAGGTCAAACCCGGCGACCTGGACGAGACGGGCTTCCTGACCCTCTGGTACAACAAGAAGACCGACCAACTCTTCGCGCAGATACCGTCGGCCCTGATCGGCAAGCAGTTTCTCGTGGCCGTCAGCGTGGCGGGTGGGGAGTTCTTTACCGGATTCCAACTCGATCACTTCATCGCCTACTTCGAGCGGATGGACAAGGAACTGGTCATCATGCGGCTGGACTCGCGGTACGCCCGCGACGAGGCCCAGCCCGTCGGCGACGTCGTCAAGCGCAGTTACACCGACGAAATCCTGAAATCCGTCACGATCCGCACCCTCAAGGGGTCCGACCCGGTCGTCGACCTGGCCGACCTCTTCAAGGGGGACTTCGCCGGCTTCTTTTCGATGCTCCGTGCGTCGGTGAACCCGGCCCAAAGCAAGTGGGCCACCTGGAAGACCTTTAAAGAGAACGTCGAGGTCTCGGTCGACGCCGCGACCTACGGCGGCGGCGGGTTCAGCATCTTCGGTCCGCCCGAAACCGGCGGACCGAAGATCGGGCGCCGGATGCGCATGCACTACTCGTTCTCCTCCATCCCCCAGTCGGATTACAAGCCCCGCGTCGCCGACTCGCGCGTCGGTTACTTCCTCACCGCCCGCTACGACTGGGGCAAGAAGTACGACGAGAAGACGCTCTTTAACCGTTACATCAACCGCTGGAACCTTCAGAAGCGCGACCCGTCGCTGGCGCTCTCCCCGCCCAAGCAGCCCATTATCTGGTACATCGAAAAGACCGTCCCCATCCGCTGGCGGCGATACGTCGCCGACGGCATCCTGGAGTGGAACAAGGCCTTCGAGAAGTGCGGGTTCGTGAACGCCGTCCAAGTGCTCCAGCAGGATTCCGACAACCAGTACGCCCGGCTGGATCCGGAAGACGTCCGCTACAATTTCTTCCGTTGGATCGTCACCGGCCTCGGCTTCGCGGCCGGGCCTTCGCGCGACCACCCGTTGACCGGCCAGATCTTCGACGCCGACATCGTCTTCGACGACTCGATGGTCCGCTTTTACGTGACCGAATATGAGCGGATGTCCGGCGGAGGCGGCGGCGGGACGGACGCCAACAACCCCCTCGTTCGCGCGTTCTTCCGCGCCCACCCGGAGTGGCGGCACCTCTCCAGTTGGCAGCGGATCGTCCCCAACCTCCGCACCTGGCCGGACGAGACCGAGTTCCTCCGCGAACAGGTCATGGATTATCTCGCGCGGCGCGGCCGGCCCGCCTGTGACTACTCTGCCGAAAAGGGCCACCAGATGGCCCTCGCCCGGATCGCGCTCGAGGCCGGCGGCCTGACGCCCCGCAGCGACGAGGAATTCCTCGGCCAGATCGTCAAGGAAGTGGTCATGCACGAGGTGGGCCACTGCCTCGGCCTGCGACACAATTTCAAGGCCAGCATCTGGCGGCCGATGGACGAGATCGTCCAGAGCAACAGCCCGGACGAGGCCACCGTCGCCTCGGTCATGGACTACAACCCCGTCTGCTTAGTCCCACGCGGCCAGACGCAGGGTTCGTACGCCCCGCGGACGATCGGTCCCTACGACTACTGGGCGATCGAGTACGGCTACCGCACGCCCGGCAAGGACGACAAGAACGAAGAGGAGATGCTCAAGAAGATCGCGTCGCGCGGCGGTGAACCGGGCCTCGCATACGGCACCGATGAGGACACCTTCGGCTGGATGTCGGCCGACCCGTTGTCCAACCGTTTCGACCTCGGCCGCGACCCGACGGCCTACGCCGAACGGCAGATCGAACTCATCAATTCGCTGCTGGCGGACCTGCTGAAGTGGGGCGTCAAGGAAGGCGAGTCCTACTCCCGGCTGAGGTCGACCTTCACGCGGCTCGTCCGCGAGCGCGCCCGCGTTTGCTACTTCGTCGCCCGGCTTGTGGGCGGGCAGTACATCGGCCGCGCTCACCGCGGCGACCCCGAGGAGCGCGCTCCGATCCGGCCGGTCGAGCCGGAGCGGCAGCGCGAAGCGTTCAAGTTTGTCGTGAAGAACCTCTTCGCCCGCAACGCCTACCGCTTCGAGCCCGATCTGCTCAACCATCTTGCCCCGGGCCGCTACTGGCACTGGAACTCCGACGAGTGGAACTGGCAGCAGGAGTTCAACGTCCACGACCTCGTGGCCGAAGGCCAGTACAACGGCCTGATGGTGCTGATGAACCCGGTGAACGTCACGCGGATTCACGACGCCGAACTCAAGTTCCCCGGGGACGTGGAGCCGTACGCGCTCGCCGAGCACATCGAGGGCGTGACGGAAGCGATCTGGTCGGAACTGGACGGGCCGCGCCGTGGGCGCGGGGCGTTCATCCACAGTTACCGCCGCAACCTCCAGCGGATGCACCTGCGGTTGCTGCTCAACCTGGTGCTTGCCGGCGAGTCGCTCGTGCCCGCCGACGCCGTCGCCCTGGCCCGCGACGCGGCGGCCGGCCTCTCCGAGAAGATTGGAGCCCTGAACCTCGGCGACCTCGATGCCGCCAGCCGCGCCCACCTGCGCGACGTGAAGCGCCGAATCGACCGCGCGCTGGACGCCCAGTACCTGTTCCCCGGCCCGGGCGGCGGCAGGCGTACGTCCTTTTTCCCGGAGGATCACGAGGCCGACGCGGTCATCGACGTCCTGCCGCGCCGCTAAAACCGCGGAGCGCGGAGTCGAGACAAGTCGAGGGGGCTGATAGGCCGCTGCGATTCTTTTCGCATCGACTGCGGCATTCTCCAATCAGATTGCGGATTCTCCGCACTGGAATACGACGCCACCCGCGTTGGCGACCGTCGGGGGCGGTTCTCGGACGGGCACGATAGTTGCTGCTTTCTACGGCATAGAATGAGGACGGCCGGGCAGCCCGGGGATTGGGGCCCGCCTCGCCCGGCCGGGGGGAATGCTCATGCATACGTGCTCGATACGAACCGTCGGGCTCGCGACGTGGGTGGCCCTGGTCGCCCGCGCCGCTCCCGCCGCGCCAGGGAAATCGGCGGGCGACGGGCGATCAAGATTTTTTCGCTCGTAATGTCTTGTCGCGAGGGACGTTGGCGGAATCTTCAAAAAAATGAGAAAAAAGGGTGTAAGGTCCGGCGAGTTTTCCGGTCTACAGGGCCGGTGCGGGAGGCGGCGGATGCGGTTTGAGACTCCGGCTTGCGTGTCGGCCCTGCTGGCGGTGGAGGGCGCGAGAAAGAATCGGGGTCGTTGCTTGACCGAACGGGCAAACGCGGATAATCTGAGCGCAGCACGCACGCGAGGGCGCACAGGGCACGCGACACGGTGGGCGCTCTGGCGGAAGGGAGCGGGCGGGACCATGACCCGGCACGCCGTTTTCCTTGGTATCTGCTTGGCGCTGGGCTGGCTCTGCGCCCCGGCCGCGGGGCAGATACCCGCTGGCCCGACCGACCGCGGGATGGTGCTCGTCAACCATCAGCCGACCGGATTAGGCGGGCCCGCGGCGGACACGGAGTTCATCAACATGTTCGGCATCCCGAGTTGGCAACTGCTGGCGGACGACATCCTGCTGGACGAGCCGGCCGTCGTGCAACGGATCAAATGGTGGGGCTTCTATCACCTGGACAACCCGCCGGCCCAGGAGCAGATGCGAGTGCGCTTCTACGACGCGCGGCCGGGCGACGGCCTGCCGGGCCAGGTGCAGTACGAGGCGTCGGTCGCCAACCCCGCGCGGGTCTGGACGGGGCGGCGGATTCCGGTCTCCGTCAGTCCGCGCGAGTTCCTCTTTGACGTT
>Ga0187893_10015563_pt1 | contig 10168 bp, 6 predicted proteins | sample MA1701074metaG_FD_139574 | JGI IMG/M metagenome (GOLD analysis project Ga0187893, IMG submission 139574) | White microbial mat communities from a basaltic lava cave in the Kipuka Kanohina Cave System on the Island of Hawaii, USA - MA170107-4 metaG ... | reverse complement strand
TGTGGCAGGCACGCCGTGGGATCCCTTTACGAGCGTGGCGTCGAGAGGGATTCCCCTCGCGACCGGATCCAAGAAGAGTTCCACGGGGTCGTAGCCCGGCTTGCGATGAATATCGACCGTGCGTGCGTACCCCGGAGCGGCGGCGTCCTCCAGCCACCAAAAATACGCAAACCAGTGCGCGTCCTCGGCCACGAGAATAATCTCGCCACTGCGCGGATGGTCCATTCCCAGCTCCGCACGATCCGAACCGGCATACGCGCCCGCGATTCCCGGCACGGACTTCAGGACTTCGCACACCCGGTCTTGCAATCCTGACTCACCGGCGCGGAGGTACACGTGCGCGAACTGATGATCCACCATCGCAAAGGCGGCACTTCGCCCAAGATCGATCTGCTCTTTTCCATCCTCCTCGCAAACGCAAAGCCACCCAGCCTTACGAAGCAGGCGGTTGGGGTACACGACCCCGGTGACCTCGGTCATCGCGTACTCACCGGCGGCGACGAATACGATGCCCGGCCCCGAGGGCGTCGCGGCGACGCGACCCGCGAACTCCCCCAGAACGACATCGAGTTCGAGCAGACTGGATCGAGCCTGCGGGCTGTCCGGCCCAAACTTCTGTGCTGCATAATCAAGGTGAGGGATGTAGATCCAATGGAAGTTTGGGGCGTGCGTCTCGTGAATCCAGGCGGCGGCCCTCAGAATCCAATGCGTCGACTCGATGTTGGAAAGCGGCCCCCAATAGTGTTGCAGCGGGAAGTGACCGAATCGATCGAGCAGGTTTTGATAGAGCCCGCCCGGTTTCGAGTAACACCAAAGCTTCATTGTGCCGTCGGGTTCGTGGATCGGCGCGGGGGTCACGATAAAGTCCGCCGATGCCCCTTTGATGTTCTGCGCGTGCCACACCGCCAAGGTCATTTCAGGGCGGCGACCGCGGATGGCGTCCCAAATCTGTTCGCCGGAAATGACCCGGTTGGTCCCCACCCAGAATTCCACTTCATGCCGGTCTCGATCGTAGAACCCGTTGGCCACGACCCCGTGCGACCGCGGGCCGGACCCCGTCCATTGAGCGGCCTGCACGCAGGACGTGACGCAAGGAAACGTCGGGGTCAGTTCCGCCGCAAACCCGCGTTGGGCCCACGAAAACAGCGTCGGAGTCGACTTGGCGTCGATGTCTCCCGGACGCAATCCGGGTATGGAGAAAAAAATCAGATGGTCCGTCGTCATCAAAATGCCTGGCCCGATGTCTTCCGCCTGTCCGCACCATAGGAGAAGACGGCATGGGCATCAAGCCGCGGCGCCGAGTCGTTCGTACGCCGCAAGACGGTTACAAGGAAACGGACCCAGAGGGGACGGATTCGTTCGCGAACTGCCGAACAGGGTGCCGAGGATGCCGATCGCAGGCGCGGCTTATTCGATCCCCCGCGTTCGGTCCTGGTCGGCCGAGTGCCGGTCACCCGTCCACAACAGAATATGAAAGGTCGTTCCGTGCCCAACCGCGGACTCGATGCGGATTTCGCCGCGCAGTTCGTCGACGATTTTCTTTGCCGCGGCGAGACCCAGGCCGGTGCCGCCTTGCCCCTTTGAGGAGTGAAACACGGTGAAAATTCTTTCTCGTTCGGATTCGGGTATGCCCGGTCCGTTGTCGGCAATCGAGAGAACGATCCGGCCGGCACCGGCGTCGTGAAACGTGCGCACGGAAACGATGCCGCCGTCTCGGGGCGCCGCCTCGACCGCGTTGAGCACGATGTTGTGGGCCATCTGGTGAATCCCTTCCGCGTCCATCGGCACATCCGGAAGCTCGCCCAGTTCGATACGCAGGGAAACGCCCTTTTCCTCGGCTCGCGTCCGCGACAGGGCCAGCACGTCGTCGATGATCTCGTTCAGTGGAGCGGGCTTGATGCATGGATCTCTTTCTTTGCTGAACGTCAACATGTTCATGGCCAGTTGGTAGATCCGATCGAGGTTGCGGCGCACCAGGGTCCATCCTGACGAGGCGGTCTCCAGGTTGCCGCGTTTGAATCCCAGCTCGACCACCTCCGCGCCTCCCTGCAACCCTTGAAGAATATTGCGGATGTGGTGCGACAGGTACGCGACCGTCTCGCCGGCGGCGGCGAGTCGTGCCGTGCGCATTCGCGAATCCAGGAAGCGTTGGTTCTCCATCGCCATCCCGGCGAGCCGGCCGACGGCTACCAACGACCGTAGCTGCTCCTCCGTGTACGTATGCCGCGACATCACACAATCCAGATAGAGAATTCCGTGTACCTGATCCCGAGACAGAATCGGTACGCAGAGGATACTGCGAAGTCCCAAAAGGTGAATGCTGTCCTGATTGCTTTCCGGGCTGAAGCGCGAATCCGCCTGGGCGTTCGCGCAAAGGACGCCCTCTCCGTGACGAAGGACGTGATGAATGATCGTCTTGGACGTGACAATTCTCGGCCGCCCCTTAAGAAGCTGCCTCCGAATCCGCACGACCTGCGGCACCAAGTCTTCCGAGCCGGCAACGCAGGTGAGCACGACCAGGCAGTCCACCGCGATGTGATCAAAGACGATGTCGCTGACTCGCTCCAGAACGCTTTCGGGCGAATCCGCCGTCCCCACCACCTCGGCAATCCGATACACGACGTTCCACGTGGCGGCATCGGCAGGCCCGGTTGCGTGAACGATCACGTTTTCGCCGGAGGCGTTCACCGTGGTGAGGATCGACGAGTCTTCTCCCGATGCAGTGATATCCAGATCCACTTCGTCCTGGATCATGCGCGGTCCGGTAAAGCTCTCGACGTGTTCCCTCCCGCCGAACACGAGGACTGTGGCCCCGATGCGGATTTGATCGCCATGCTGAAGGGCCATCGGTCGAAAGACGCGCTGGCCGTTCAGAAACGTGCCGTTGGAGCTTTGCAGGTCGGCCAGGACCCACGAACCGTTTTCGGGGCGAATCTCGGCATGGCGCCGCGAGGCGCTGGTATCGGTCAGGGGAATATGGTCGGAGACCCGGCCGATAACCGCGGCTCCATCCGAAGTCTGGAAGCCCCGACCCTTATCCGGCCCCTGCAAAACAAATAACGTGGGCAAACTCTCACACCCCCGCTTGGGTCCGACTCCGTATCCAAAATACCCGGAGAGTGCCTCTCCGGCGCCGACGATCGCTGAATCAGATTTGCCTGGACACGTTATCGACCGATGAGATCATACGGGTGTCCGTACAAGGCGTCAATGGCTCCGATTCCGGCATCCCTCCCCGATCGGATCGATCAAAAAAATCGGATTTGACAGGGGCGAGAGAATATCGAACGCTTGGGGTGTGCGCTCCCAAACCTCGTTCAGAGGCCCGGGGATCGCTATTTCAGAAAGGGAAGCGAATCGAAATGCGAACGCAAGCCGCCCCTGCGCGTGAGACTCGTCGAACCTCGAACTTCGGTTCGCGCCGAGCGCCGCGCGCTCCCAGCGAAGTCGTGCTCGACAGCCTCCTGAGCCAGATCGAAGTCCGAAACCTTTCGGATCAAGACGTGGACGAGACTCTCAAGACCGATCCGCTTGAACGGTTTCGCGACCAAATCCTTTATGAGCTGACCCCGGTGCTGCTCGACCTGGCCGAGAAGTACGCTCCCAAAGGCGTCACCATCCAGATGGATGCGTCGAATTTCCTACAAGGAGGCCGCGGGGTGAGGCTCGACCTTGCGATCGGCCCGTTTCGGCACGTATTGCAGGGTACGGTCACCAGCGAGGCCATCGGCTTCGAGGAAATCCGTTACTCGCCGAATTCCGACGGGGATATCACCAGCGGCCCCATGCTGCGATTGCGGCAGTTGAAGGCCGAATCGTTTCGCGATTTTATCTGCAAGCGCGTGGTGATCCTGCTGAAGTTGTCGGTCAAGCCACGATGAACGACCCGGCAGGGGCGCCGCGCCGACGCCGGGCTTCGGATCACTTGGGAATCTCTCCCTGTTCCACGTCTTCTCGCCGATCGCCGCGTGTTTCCATTACCTGTTGGCGAAACTCCTCCATGCCCGGCGGCTCCGGGAACGCTTTGCGAACGTCCCAAACCGGCTTCTGTGCAGCGCATTGCGCCTCGAAATAGGGCACAAGCCGATCGTAAACCTGTTGCCGCTGCTCCACACCCAGGACCGTCCACAAACGAACCTTGACCAACGGAAGGATCTTGGAGTCTCGTAGAAACGCATCGATGGAATCGCGGAAGATCAGCTCAAATCGTTGAAGCTTTCGGCGGTCGTTCATGTCCCGCGTCGTGTCCGCCATCCAGTAGTCGTAGCACATCCGGGCCCGTTTGAAATTCTGGATTCCCGTACTCGGTTCGCCCCACGAAAGCGACCAAAGCCCGCGCTGGACAAACCGGCGTATGAAACTACCCACCGCTTTGTACGTATCCAGTTGCGACAGGATGTCGCCCATGACGAATTCGTCCAGCGTCTTCTGGTATTGCTCCTGCGTCGATCCATCCGGATGCGGATTGTTATCGCGAAGCCAGGCGTAATAATCCTCCGCGCGTCGGACGTTTTCCTCGCCACCCTCCAGGTATAGCAGTTCAATCCAATTCTGCATCGAGGAGACGAATCCGGTTTTGTAGTTTGGGCCCGGGGTGCCCTCTTTGAAGCGCGGGTCGTCGCCGAAATGCTCCTTGCCCAACCGCAGGTACGTGTCGTGCAAATAGGGAATGAAACGGATGTCGGGCACCAGTTCGATGTACGAGCGGAACGGGTCATCGAAATCCGGCCAGAGGATGATCTTCCCGCGCAGGATCAGGTTTTGCAGCGAAAAAAAGACGAACCTGGCCGTGTTGACCACGTCCGCGCGGCGCGCTCCTTCCCTCCCGCGCGTGTGGCGATCGCCATAGCTTGACCAGTACAGCGAATGGGCAAACGCATTGCGCCAGTCCAGCGGGCCGTACTGATTCACCATCAGATCGTACATGTATTCGAGGTTAAACTTGTGTTTTTCCCGAAGGGAGCGAGATCGAAGCGCGGCGAGCAATCGATCCAGGGCCCCGGCGTACCGTGGATCGGTCACTGTGGCCCGCCGGCGGGAATTCAGCTCCTCCCGCGAATCGTCTCCCGCAACGAGCTGCTCGGGGCGGAGTTCGCGTCGAGCGTTTCGAGCGACAAACTCGAGCAGCGATTCGTTCGCGTAAAGTTCCACGTCGCGGAGCCGGCCGACAAGCTGCGATATTTCCGCGTCAGTCTCCAAAAGCGTCGCCACGTCGCGGGGGGCGTCCACGATCTTGCGGAACCAATCGAAGTACTGTTGATCGTTGAGCACCACCGGCGGCGGACCGAGGACGGTCTCCATGTCCACCGCGAGCGCTTTCTTGTAATTCAGGTGCTCGTCGTCCAGGAAGTCCCCGATCTTGTGCCAATAGATCCACGCGAGCTCCTTGTAGAGCCCGACGGCCTGGGGGTTGTAGCGGATCCCCTTGTCGCGAAGGATCGCAATGCCGTTGCACACCCATTGCCAGCGCTCCTCCGGGGAATACTTCATCACCGAAATGTTGTAGGCCATGTTCCAGGCTGCGTTGACCCAGACTTCGGGAAAACGAGGAGCCAGGTTGCAGATCATTTCGTGAAGTTGAAGCGCTTCATAGGTCTTGCCCTCCTCCTTGAGCCGATCGGCGCGAATGGATGCCCAATCTATGACCAGCGCTCGAAACGTTCCCAACTTTCCGAGCAGAGCGATGTCCGGCGGCAGGCCCTTCATCCCCTCCGGATCGATGAAAAGCTGGCGGTCTCTTCGGATTTGGTTGACGGTGGGCAGAAGAAGCCCCGCGGTGACAAAACCGCCGACAAACGCCGCCAGCCCGACGGCCTGCTTGAGGCCATGGCGCCGTTGGGCCTGACGCTTTGCCGCCAGGTACTCGGGAAGGACATACTCAATCGTCTCGGACACGTAGAACTCCACGGGCACGTGGCGGAAGGATCCGCCCGTTGGGTTAGGCTTGCGTCCTCATCTTACACCGAAATCTCCGCCACTTCCCTTCGATGGAACAACAACATCGCCAGTCCCAGGACGATCGACGTTTTGACCAGCACGAGCTCAGACAATGCTTGCAGAACCCACACCAGAGACACGTTGCGTCCGTTCACGAAAGTCTCGACGGGGTCAAAGTAAGCGAAATTGGGGATGAGCCGGCATAGGGCGATGTAGACGTAGGTGATGGTGCGGACCGCAAATTCCCGCGTGGAAGAAAACAGGCTCAGCGTGTCGTCGGAAGCCATGTCCAGCGCGTCGCCGAGAAACGCCCGGGACCCGGCCAGGATGTAAAAGGAAAAGGCGAACATCGCGGCCACAGGAAACGAAAACACCGCCGCCGCAAGCAGCGCCACGGCCCCCAGCAGAAGGAGTTTGCAATAGATCAGAACCAGGGATCGAAATAGGTTTCCTTCGAAGGACCCGACGACAAACAAGATTTCGACCTCATCCGAGCGGCGAAATTCGATGACGTTGCCGAATTGGGGTTCACCCTTGAAGGGGTTCTGATTGAAGAACTGAACCACCAGGGTGTGGTCGCTCGCCACGGTGTCCGCGGGAACGCTCAAGGTATGTCTGCGGCCGACCACATGGCGCACCGAGGCGTCGTAGACCGGGGTTCCTTTCGACGGGTCCCCCACGCTCCACACGGCACGGAAGATCTCATCGTCCGGAAACCGGCTCACCTCGGTTTTGTAGCGGATTTGGATTTCCTTCCCCGGCGATCGATCGCAAAGCACGTTCTCAAAATCAAACACCCGCGTGTCGCGCGGGCCCACCACCCGCCAACGAGCTTCATGCTTCTGCAGCAGCCGCTCGCGTTCCTCAGAGGCATCGAAATCGGGCACGTTCGCATAGAGCCCTTCCTCGAGGTTCTGTTGAAACTCCCTCTCCGCGGGCTTCGCAAAATCCGGTAGTTTGGGCTTCAATCCATGCCTGGCCACGAGCACTTCATTTTCAAGTTCGATTTTGTCGAAGCGGTCGTTGATGGGCGGGTGAATTCGACGGATCCAATGCACCATTCCATAGACGGCCAGGCCCGCAAAGCCGAGGAACACGAAGTTCATCAGCGCCATGCCCAGCCATTTTCCCAGAATGAACTGCCAGCGCGGCACCGGCTTGGCCATGACCAGGAAAACATGTTGGTTCACCAACTCGTTCGACAGGGAGCGAGAAAGAAAAATCGTGAGGATGCCCAGCAGCACGCCGGTTCCCGTCAAAGAATAGGAAAGAAAACTCTGAACCGCTCCGGTCAGTGACGAATCGCCCTCGATCGAGAAGGGGAGCCCGAGCAACAAGAGGGCCACGAGCCCGAAAAAAACGAGGGCAATCCTCATGCGAACGCCCTCGGCCACCATTTGTCGCGCGACCGCCCAAACCAGCGTCATGGCCGTCCTTCGTTGGATCGATCCGGACGATTTGATTTTCCGTCCAACAACGCATCAATCACGCCCACGTCCGCGTCCACGCGCGGCCGCGCCGGGGCCGCCGCCGGTTTCACCAAGGGTCCAACGACCGGTTTCGGAAGTTCTTCGCGGGGCGCGCCGAGCAGCTCGCGCAAGACCCCGTCGGCCGCGGAAATCTCCACGACCGATTCCTTCTGCTCCCGCACGCCGAGCGTCGGTTCTCGTTCGGCCCCTTCCAGCAGCGTTTGCACCACGTCCTGTGGGGCTGTTTCCACCGGTTTTCTGAGAAATTCCGGGATCTCTCCGCCGGCGGTGGCGCCCGAGGTTCGAACCTTGGCGCGTTGCGCCTCTTGAACGATGCTGAGAAAGAAATCCTCGAGCCGCACACGCGGATTGGAAACGCTTTGTACGTTTTTGCCTTCGGATTCGAGAACCACCTGCCGAATCCGTTCGATCGTCTTTTCCGAAAGCAACGGGGTCATGATCTGTGTCACGTCTCGACGACGGAGAAGTTCTTGAATGTCGCCCGCGGCACGCTCCTGCCCGCCGTATAGAATCATCACCCGATCGCAAATGTCCTCGACATCGGCCAGCATGTGGCTGGAAAGCAGAATCGTCTTGCCTTTGTCGCCCAGGTTGCGAATCACGTCCTTGATCTGCCGCGCCCCAATCGGATCCAATCCCGAGGTCGGCTCGTCAAGAATCAGAAACTCCGGATCGTTGATCAAGGCTTGGGCCAGTCCGATCCGCCGGGCCATTCCCTTGCTGTACTCCCCGATCGGCCGTTTCGCTTCATGCCGCAGGCCGACCATGTCCAACAGCCGATCGGATCGTTCGCGGCGAACGCGGGCCGGGAGCCGAAACAGCCGGCCGAAATAGTCCAGCGTCTCGTGGGCGACGAGAAATCGGTACAAGTAAGACTCTTCGGGCAGGAACCCCATCCGCGCCTTGACGGCCACGTCGCTCGGGGCTTTCCCGAACACGGAGATTCGCCCGCGCGTGGGGTACAGCAGGCCGAGGATCATCTTGATCGTCGTGCTTTTTCCCGAACCGTTCGGCCCCAAGAGCCCGAAAACTTCTCCCGGCCGTATGTCGAGATTCAGGTCCTTCACGGCCTCGACCCGCGGCCGACGCCAGAAGTCGCGGAACGTTTTGCACAGCCCCGCCGACTGAACCACGGGAATCGTACGCGCGGTCATAAACCTCCAAGAAAGGGACCGATTGCGAATTACAGACTACAAATTACAAAATACCCGTGAAAACCCATTCCCATCAGTCGCAATCCGATATTTACGTTCACTCGTTCTCCGGAGACGCGGGATGGTACGTCGGCGGGCGAAGCCGCGAGACGTCCGAATCCTTCTTTTGGATTCGTTCCTCTTCCTGTTGTCGGGTCTGCTCGGGATCGAGCGGAATGACTAATCGAAACTCCTTGGCACCACTCGGACGGTAGATTTTGACGACGCCGGGATTGTCGAAGATGGCCTCTCGTGTTTTCTGCCAGAGTCGACCAAAAAGCAGGTCTCGGTTGCGTTCGAATTCCGGCAAAAGGGCGCGATACTCCTCCAGATCGCTCTGCATCTGTCCCACCACGACCGAATGGTAGGCTCCCGCGTCGCGAATCCATTTGCCGGCCATTCCTTCGATTTCATTTTCCAGGACACGGTTCAGATCCGCTTCCCACTCGCGACGTTGCGGCGATCCGACCACGGCGCCGTCGATCGAATCCAGCAGCCCGATCAGCTTCACGTGCGAACCGCCCGCGGCCTCGCTGAGAATTCGGATCCGCTGTTGCTCGGCGTCCTGAATCCTGCGTTGTTTGGCGTTCTCGGCACGCTGGGTCTCGTCAAAAACGTTTCGAATCTGCAGCGGCGGCGTGGGCTCGAACATTTCCACTAGCGTGACGTTGACTCCGCTGCTCAGTTCCGCGAGCCGGGCATTGATCAAAACTTTCATTTCTTCTTGCACCTCGGCAAGCCGCGTGCGGATGAATTCGCCGGCCGTCCGCTGCGTCGCGAGGCGAATCGCCGTGGTCTCCACCAAGGGTCGAAGCAGCGTTTCCGCCGCTTCGACGCGGTCGCCGGCGAAATGGGTTACGAAATCCACGACGTTGGCGATTTTGTAGGTCACCTTCCATTTCGCGTGAACCAGGCCCGAATCGGCCGTCAACAGTGCACCGTCCTCGGAAGGGTTGAGTCCCTGATGCTCCCCGCGGGAAATAAACGAAAGGGCCTTGCCGATTTCGTCTTCCCGACGTTGAAACGACTGACTCTCCACGAGCATTTCGTTGCTCTTCCGCGTGGGAAGGCGGACGATCTCGTCGATGGGGATGGGAAGGGCCTTGACCAATCCCGCGTCTCGGACCTTCGGCTGAAGTTTCCCCAGCCGCAACACCAGGGCCTCTTCGTGGCCGCCGACGGACCGAACATTCGAAATAAGGTACAAGCCCACCAGCACCAGCATGATGACCTTGAGGATCGAGAAGCTCGATCGCAGGGCGTCGGCCAGCGATTGGTTGGCGGCGTCGAACGGTTCCTCCGTCTCCGCCCGGTCTCGATGGGCATGAGGATCGATCGTGCCGGCGGATTGACCCGGCGGATGATCGTGATCGTGATCGTGATCGTGCGTGTGGTCGTGAGGCATGGCGGCGAACGGTTCCTATTCCACTAGTGCATCATTCCAATTCAATCTGCGGGTAAAGTCTCCGCAGTTTGATTCTCGCGTCGGCGGTTCGGAATTGCCAGTTGATCTTTTTCGACCGGCGGTTTCGATCCTCGTTCCAGGGC
>Ga0187893_10015562_pt1 | contig 10168 bp, 1 predicted proteins | sample MA1701074metaG_FD_139574 | JGI IMG/M metagenome (GOLD analysis project Ga0187893, IMG submission 139574) | White microbial mat communities from a basaltic lava cave in the Kipuka Kanohina Cave System on the Island of Hawaii, USA - MA170107-4 metaG ... | reverse complement strand
TACTGGCGCTGCTCGACCGCGCGCAGGGCGACCATGTCGAACTGCTGGCCGAGGTAGCTCGGGTGCGGGATCCAGCCGTCGTTCGAGGGGTTCACCAGGTACTCGGCGCCGTCCGCCACGCGCTCGGCGGCGAACTGCGGCAGCATGCCCTCGTTGCAGACCAGGATTCCCGCGCGGCCTGCGCGCGTCGCGAGCGGCGCGGTCTCGCCGCCGGACGAGAACACGCGCACGCGGCCGAAGCTGCGCCGCAGCATGTCGATCCCGCCCGGGAAGTACTCCATGAACGGCAGCAGGTACTCCTTGTCGTAGCGCGCGCCGAGCCGCCCGCTCGGATCGAGCACGTAGATGCTGTTGCGATACGGCGGGCCGTCCGGCCCCTCCGAACGCGGGGCGCCGACCACGAGCTCGACGTCGCTCGCCGCGAGCAGCTTCGCGATCGCCTCGCGATACAGCGTCTCCTGCTCCAGGAAGAACGTGAGCGCGGCCTCGGGCCAGAACACCACGCGCGGCGTGCGCTCGGCCAGGAGCTCCGCCGTCATGCGCAGGTGCGCCTCGAGCGTCTGGTACGGACCCCGCTCGCTCCAGCGCGTGGACGGATCGAGGGCCGCCTGCACGAGCGCGATCTCGACGCCGTCGGGCGCCGACACCTCGTCGGCCGCGCGCAACGCGAGCGCGCCCGAGACGACCGTCGCCAGCGCGAGCCCGCCCGCGAGCGCGAGCCCGCGCCGGGCGCGCCGGTCGAGCCCGCCCGCGCGCCAGCTCGGGAACGCGTCGGCGAGCGCGGCGTTCGCCGCCGCCAGCACGAAGCTCACGCCGTACACGCCGAGCCAGGCTGCGAGCTGTACGACAGGGAGCACGCTCGCCTGCGAGTAGCCGAGGCTCCCGCCCGGCGAGACGCCGAGGTAGATCGGCGACCCGTTCAGGAGCCGGCTGCGCGCGAGCTCGGCGGCGGTGAGCGCCGCGGCGACGAACAGCGGACTCGCCGGCAGGCGCGTGAGCGGACCGTAGGCCGCGGCGAAGGCGGCGTAGAACGGTGCGGCGGTGAACAGCGTGAGCGCGAGCAGAAAGCCCACGCCGACCGCGAGCGGCTGCTGCGTGTAGCTCGCGACGGCCTGCGGCATCCACCAGCCCAGTCCAACACCGGAGGCCAGCGTCCACAGCACGCCGAGCGCCACGCGCCCGCCGGGCGTGGCGCCGCGCAGCGCGACGAAGAGCGGCACGAGCGAGAACCAGGCGAGCGCGCTCCATCCGAACGGCGGGAACGCGAGCACGTGCAGCGCGGCGGACAGCAGCGCCGCCGCCACGCTCGCGCCGCGTCCCATCCGCACGGTCCGAGCCGTGCCGCTACTTCACGTTCAGGCGACCGCGCGTCTCGAACCCGGCCGGGAAGAAGCGCCCCTCGATCGTCCGGAACGCGCCGCGCAGACACGCCTGCGTGTCGGTCTTCTGGACCTGCATCCGCGGCACGTCGAAGCGCAGGTTCAGGTCGAGGTAGCCGTCCTTGTTCTGGTCGCTGAGCCGAGATGCGTAGGTGCTCGGCTTGGTCAGGTCGTCGACCGAGGGCGCCCCGATCCCGCCGCAGGCCTCGCTCGCGCGCAGCGGCTCCAGGATGAACGAGCTCGGCTCGATCATCTTCGGAGGCCGATCGCCGACCGCGACGGTGGCCAGGTTCAGCACCGGGCTGCCGTACACGATCGTGGGCAGGACGCCGTTCTTGCCCGGGTTCACCGCCGACTCCGAGACCTTGATCGCTACGAGCGGGGTGCAGTCGGGTCCGGGGTGAGCGGGCCCGTTGCAGAACGAGCCGCGCGTGGTCTTGCCGACCGGCGTCATATCGGCCCAGTCGCAGTACTCGGGCTCCTGCACGCGGCCGTCGCCGCACAGCGAGATCAGCTCGTCGCACGTGTCGGGCGTGCCGTCCTCGTCGATGTCGGTCGGGTCCTGCTCGGGATCGAACACGGTCGGACAGATGTCGAACACGTCGAACACGCCGTCGCCGTCGCCGTCGGCCAGCGCGAGCGTGCGCGCGCGGATGTCGACGCAGCACGGCGCCTCGGTGCAGGCGCCCTGCGCCGTGCAGTCGCCGTCGGACTGGCAGGCGATCTGCCCGTCCGATTCGCCGTCGCCGTCCGCGTCGCAGAAGCCGATCTGGGCGGGCAGCGCGGCGCCGGCCTGGCTCTGGCCGGGGCCGGTCTCGGCGCCCGCGAGCAGGTTGCCGCCGCTGCCTTCGGGAATGCCGACCGGCCGGAACGCCACGTCGGCGCCGGCCACGAACTCGCGCACGACCACGTCCGCGTTGTCGCCGTCCCCGTTCAGGTCCGAGAACAGCGCGGGCTCGTGCGACTCGAGCGACAGGTGGCGGAGCTTGGCGAGCTCACCGTTCGTGCCGAACGGGAAGATCTTGAACGGGTCGGTGTCGTCGCACACGTCGCCCGTGCAGGGCACGATCGTGTGGCGCGGCGTGCCGCGCACCGGATCGGAGGTGTCGAAGCGCGTGCCGTCCGGCGCGACGATCAGCGCGAGGCAGTCGTCCAGGTCGCCGTCGCCGTTCAGCGAGACCTCGAGGTCGGCCTCGCACTGGTCGGTGGCGAGGTAGCGGTTCGTGGCGAGCCGGAAGCGCCGCGCGCCCGAGACGGTCGCGATCTCGGCCCCGGTCGCCGCGTTGCGCATGTGCAGCGTGCGCGGGCTCGCCGGGTGGCTGAGCAGGGCGACCACGTCGCCCTCGAGCGCGAGGCCTTCGCCCGCGACGCCGAAGTCGACCAGCGCCGCGCTGCCCGGAGCGGCGCAGGCGAGCGCGCCGTCGCCCGCGGCCAGGATGCACACCGCGCTGGCGGAGACCGCGACGGACGACGCGAGTGCGGGAGTCCCCGCGCGCGTGAGCGGACCGACCCGGCCCGCGGCCGTGTCGACGAACACCTGTCCAGCGCGATCGATGAAGGCGATCGCGCCCCCGCCGACCGCGGCCTGGAGCGCCGGTCCGAGCACGCGCAGCTCGCCGCTCGCGAGCTCGAGCGACGCGAGCACGCCCGCGTCCGCGCGGCCGTCGCCGTTCGCGTCAGCGCTCGCGTCGAGCACGTCCGGGGTGGCGCGGTACACCGCGCCCGCCTTCGCGTAGGCGACCGTGCGGCCGTCCTCGGACAGCACCGCGCCGCTCGTGCCGGTCTCGGGGTCGACGAGCTTGGCGAGCAGCGTGACGCGGTCGCGCAGCACCACGTCGCTGCCGGCTGCGCTCTCGTTCGTGAACGCCACCGCCGGCGCCTCGCCGTGGCCGTCGGACGACGGCTCGTCGCCGCCCGCCGCCTCCGCGAGCCCGGTCACGCGGTCGAGCACGAACACGTGCGGGTCACCGCTCGAGTCCAGCGCCTCGTAGGTGAGCAGCCGGCCGTCCGCGCTGAGCTGCGGGTTGCGGGCCGGATCGCAGCCCGGCGCGCCGTCCGCGTCGACACAGGACGGCGTCGCGCCGCTCGCGGCCACGTACAGCGTCGTGCCGCCGCCCGCGCTGACCTCGAACGCGACCACGCCGCCGTCGCCGGACACCGTGGGTGCGCTCGCGGGGCCCGGCACGCCGGCGCTCCACTCGGTCAGGCCGCCGCGCCGCAGCGGATCCGCGGCCGGTCCGACGCCGCAGGTCTCCGGAGCGTCGCCCACCAGCTGCTGCGTGAAGACCCGGCCCGCGTTCACGAACGCGGCCACCCCGCCGTTCGCCGCGAGATCGCACGAGGTCGAGGGCGTGAAGAACGGGCTGTCGTCGTCCTGCAGGCTGAGCCGCAGCGTCGAGCAGCTGCAGCGGTCGAACAGGAACACGTCGCTCACGCTGTTGAAGTCGCCGGGCGTCAGGTTGAGCGCCGGGCTCTCGTAGCAGATGCGCGCGCGCTCGCCGGCGCCGGCCACCGAGGGCAGCGCGGCGACGTGGTCGGCGCGGATGATCGTGCCGTCGCACAGCGGCGCGCTTGGCGAGGGCAGGTTGAAGCGGTTCACCACGAACGTCTCGCGCGAGCCGAAGTCGTGGCAGAACACGTCCGTGCCCTCGACGTGCTTGTCCTCGCTCGAGACCAGGTTCGCGGCCTCGCTCTCGAAGCAGACCAGGTCGCCCGACGCGTCGACGGCGGGATTCCCGCCGGGCGCGCTCGCGGGAGCGCCGCCCAGCGCGAGGTCCGCGACGTCCGCGCGCTGCGCGAGCTGCCGTGCGTTGCCGGGCTCGTCGAGCAGGAAGACCGCGTGTCCGTCCTCGACCACGAGCGGCTCGAGCCCCGGCTGGAGCGGCGACAGCGTGCCGCCCGGTCCGAGCACCGACGGCTTCGCCACCACCGCGAGCTTCTCGGCGTTGCCCGCGGGATCGATCGCGCGCTGCACCAGCGCGCCGCTCTCGTCGGGGCAGTACACGCGCAGCAGCGGGTCATAGCTCTCGCCGTCCTGGTTGTCGTCGCTCGCGCCCTCGTCGGGCTCCGCCAGCAGCGTGGCCACGCAGCCGGTGCCGCTCGGCTCGTCGCCCGACGCGAGCGCCTTGCGCTCGCTGCGCGATCGCACCGGGAAGCCGAACGGACCCTCGGGCGGCACCGCCTCGTGGATGCTCGTGACCGCGATGCCTTCCGCGAACGAGCCGCCTCCCGCGAGCGGCGGGAACAGGAGCTCCGCGCCGGTCTTCGCGTTGCGCAGGGTGAGCGCGTTGTCGAGCGTGTCGCCGTCGGCGTTGCGGTCGCGGAACAGCGGCGTCGTGCCGCCGCCGGAGTAGCCGACCGGCAGGGTCTCGTCGCGCAGCACGCAGGTTAGGTCGTCGACGTTGCGGCACACGTTCAAGCTCTCGAGCGGCACGAAGCCGTCGATCTCCGCCGTGTAGTTGGCGGGCCGGATCGCGCCGGGGCCGCCGGGTCCGCTGGCCGGGATCGGTCCCGGTGCGGGCACGCCGCCGGACGGCAGACAGCCGCCCGCGCTCACGCAGTAGCGCAGGTCGAACGAGGCCGTGCGCGTGTCGGTGTCGCACGCGCCGCTGCCGCAGGCGGCGTCGGAGAGACACGCGGCGCCGCCGATCTCGCAGCGGCCGAGCAGGCGCTCGACGCGGATCACGCTGGTGCGCGCGTCCGTGCTGCCGAACAGCGTGACCGACTGCGTGGTGTCGGACGAGGGCGCGAACAGCGGCGGCAGCTGGATGCCGAGCGGGCTGTACGACGTGAACGCCGCCGGCTCGCTGACCAGCAGCGGCGCGCCGGGCGCGCTCGGCAGGCCCGAGCCGATCGCGGCGAAGAAGTTCACGAGCTGCGGCGGCGGCAGCGCGTCGGAGCTCCCGTTCTGGAACAGCACGCCGGACCAGTCGACGTTCGCCAGCACGTTGCCGCGATCATCGAGCGCGAAGCGCACGGTCGGCCGGTCGGCAGGGTTCGGCGCGATCATGTCGGCGTAGACGTTCGGCCGCGGCAGCGCGACGAAGTGCGAGAACACGTCGCTCTGCGCGGCGGGGGTGGTCTCGCAGGTGCCGTTCAGTTTGTACAGCTCGTCGATGCAGGCGAGCCGGCCCGCTGCCGACAGGTCCGCGCAGCGCGTGCTCGCGAGCGTGGGCGGTAGGGCGGCGCCGGCGCGGTCGATCAGGATGCGCGCGGGACCGGCGAGCGTGAAGTCGGGGCCGAACGCGGGGTTCGGCGTCGCCGGCAGGCGCACGTTCAGCCGGCACTCGCTGCCGCCCGTGACCGGCACCGAGACCAGCGCGAGCGCTGCAGCACTGACGCTGCGGCACTCCGACGACGCGACGCCGGGCAGGTTGGCGGCCGCGAACGCGGCCGAGGTCGGATCCGATGGCACGCCGCAGCTGCGCGCGAGCACGACCGCGCGCGGCGCGCCGCCGGCGAGGCTGCGGTCGAAGAACAAGAACGTGGCGCGCACACTCTCCGCCGCGAGACAACCTCCGCTCGAGGCGAAGCCGGCCGACTCCGCGTCGCACACCTGCGGGCGCACGCGGATCTGGATCAGCTGGTCGGGCGACGCGAACGGCGTGTTCGTCTCGCCGACGGCGCCCGGGAAGATGTTGAGCTCGCCCGGGACCACGTCGCAGCCGGCGCGCGCGGCGACGGGCGCGAAGGCGATCGATGCCAGGAGGAGGAGCCAGAACAGACCGGAGACTACACGAGGGCCAAGGGAGCGGGGTGACATGCGCCGCAAAATAACACGTCGCGTCGCGGCTCAGGTGCGCAGAAGGTCCTCGGGCGCGAATTCCCCGGCGAGCCGCTCGACGGCGGCGCGCGCCTCCGCCTCACAGGCCGCGGCGTCGCGGCCGAGGAAGCTCGCCCGCGGATCGCCCTCGATGCGCAAGAGCGCTCCTACCCGCGCGAAGCTGCGGGCTCTCGCGGCGGTCGCCCCGAGCCGCTCGGCGGTCCGCACGCTGCGCTCGAACAGGCGCAGGCTGCGCCGGCGGTTGCCGAGCGCCCACTGCGCGCGGCCCGAGAGGCGCAAGAGCTCGGCCCGGGTGAAGGCCATGCGCGGGGCGTTCGCGAGCGCGGCCCGGAGGCTGCGGCGCACCGCCGCGCGCAGCTCGCGCGCGCCGCGCCGCTCGGCCACCGGCAGCGCCTCGAGCCGCGTGACGTCGTAGAACAGGCGCGCCGAGGCGAAGCGGCTCTGGTGGTAGGGCGGAACGCGCTGCACGCGCGCGACCACCGTCTCGGCCTCGGCCAGCGTCGCGCTGGCCGCGCCGACCTCGCCGAGCAGGATCTCGCTGCGCGCGCGACAGCCGAGCGCCAAGAGGTGCAGGAGGTCCTCCGGGTTCTCTTCGTAGTACTCGTTCGCGGCGGCGCGCGCGTCGGCGAAGCGGCCGCGCTCGAGCGCGGACAGCGTGCGCAGCCAGTAGTGGTTGGTCTTGGCCAGGTCGTACTGGTAGACCTGCCAGATCTCGTCGATCTGCGCGGCGGCGCGGTCGGCGCCCGCGAAGTCGCCCTGGTAGAGCCGCTTCTCGGCGAGCAGCCCGAGATAGGTGACGGGCATGTACAGGCGGCCGAGCTTCACGGTCTCGTCGACCAGCGCCGGGTCGATCTCCTGCTCCGCGCTCCAGTCGCCCTCGAGCGCGCGCCAGGTGAAGTTCGCGACGCGCTCGAACAGGCGCTCCGGCGGTGCCGCGCCCTTGGCGAGCTCGTGCGCGACCGCGGACAGGCGCCGGCTCGCGTCGAACGAGAGCGCGAGGAAGGCGAACAAGAGCGCCGCGCCCGCGTACATCTCCGCGCTCGCCGGCACGCTCGTGGGATCGAAGCGCTGCACGAGCGCGACCGAGCGCATGCCGTCGAAGGCGTGGCGCGTCGGCAGCGCGTAGGTGGTCGACTCCGCGCGCGCGAGCCGCAGCGCCATGATCTCGCGCTCGCGCTCGTTCGCGGGCCGGCGGCGCCAGCGGATCGGCAGGTACAGCCGGCGCAGCACGTTCGCGAGATCGCGCACGAAGCCGACCAGCTGCTCGCGCTCGGTGCGCGCGAGCTTGTCGCCGAGCAGCGAGAGCGCCTGATCGTAGTGCTCCACCGAGTCGATGAACCGGCCGCGGTGGTAGAGCGCGGAGGCGATCTTGGCCTCGAGCGCGGCGCGCTTGCCGGCGTCGGCCTGGTCGCCGTGCAGCCGCAGGTACAGCCCGGCCGCCTCCTCGAAGAAGTGCAGCGCCTCGTTCGAGGCGGCGGCGCGCGCCGCGTCCTCGCCGGCGCGCAGCAGGAACTCCTCGGCGCGCCGCAGCTGGCCGCCCTTGCTGAAGTGGTAGGCGAGCATGCCGTGGTAGCCGGGCGTCTCGTCCGACAGCACCGACTCGATCGCCTCGCCGACGCGGCGGTGCAGCTCCTCGCGCCGCGACTCGAGCAGGCCCGCGTAGGTCACCTCCTGGATCAGCGGGTGCTTGAAGCCGAGCTCCTGGCCGGGCCGCCGTTCGGAGTCGACCAGGAACTCCGCGTCGATCAGGCGCTCGACGCCTTCGTCGATGTCGCCGGCGTCGGTCGCGATCGCGCCGAGCAGGTCGACGCGCAGCGTCTGGCCGATCACGGACGCGATCTGGAGCAGTCGCCGGCGCTCGCGCGCGAGCCCGTCGACGCGCGCCTGCACGACCTCGTGGATGCTGCCCGGGATCTGCACGCTGGCGATCCGGTCGGTCGCGCGGAAGCGGCCGGCGTGCGTCTCGACCGCGCCGGCGTCGACCAGCGCGCGCACGACCTCCTCGATGTAGAACGGATTTCCGCGCGCCTTCTCCTCGATCAGCGCGCGTGTGGCGTGCGGCAGATCGCCCGGCCCGAACAGGTTGCCGAGCAGGTCGCGCGCCGCGCGCGCCTCGAGCGGCGCGAGGGCGATGTCGGTGTGCAGCTCGGAGAGCGTCTCGGCGGCCAGCGCCCGGATGCGTTCGGACGTGTTCGCGAAGCCCGGCCGGAACAGGTTCAGGAACAGGAGCGGGCGCTCGCGGCACTCGGGGAGCGCGGTCGCGAGCAGGTCGATCGACGACTGGTCGGCCCAGTGCAGGTCGTCCATGACCACGACCAGCGGCACAAGCGCGCTGCCCGAGCGCAGGACCTCGATCAGCTGGCGCAGCACGAGCTTCTCGAGCGCGTCGCCCGGCAGCGCGTCGAGGCGGGCGCGCTCCTCGGCGTCGAGCGGCACGCCGAGCACGCGGGCGACGAACGGGAACGCGTCCGCCGCGCCCGCACCGAGCACGCGCTCGAGCGCCTCGCGCAGCTTCACCCGCGCGGCGGCGTCGTCGTCGCCCTCGCCGATCTCGGCGAACGAGCGCAACAGGTCCGCGAAGGGATGGAAGCCGAGCCGGGAGCTCGTCGAGAGCGAACGGCCGAGCAGGAAGCGCGCGCCCTCGGCCTCCGGGCTCTGCTCGAGCTCGGCCAGCAGGCGCGACTTCCCGAGCCCAGCCTCGGCGCACAGGCTGATCACGCCGCCCTGGCCTTCGCGCAGCCGGCGCAGGCTCGCGCGCAAGCTCGCGAGCTCCGCGTCGCGGCCGACCAGGCGCGAGAACACCTGGCGCTCGCGGCCGACGCGCGAGCGGTGGATGTGCTCGTGCTCGGTCATCACCTCGAACACGGGCTGTGCGTCGCGCGCGCCCTTCAGCACCAGCGGCTCGCGCGGCTCGTAGGAGAACACGTCGGAGGTGAAGCGCCGCACCTCGCCGCCGACGAAGATGCTGCCCGCGGGCGCCAGGTCCTTCAGCGCGTCGGCCACGTCGACCGGATCGCCCATCACGGTGAACTCGCGCAGCAGCGAGCCGCGCACGTCGCCCGCGATGCCGACGCCCACGTTGATGCCGGAGTGCACGTCGAGCGAGACCGGCGCGCTGACCGCCTGGTTGTACTCGCGCACGCGGCGGCGCATCTCGATCGCGGCGTTCACGGCGGCGCGCGGCGCGTCCTCCATCGCCTCGGAGACGCCGAACAGCGCCATCACCGAGTCGCCGAGGTACTTCTCGACCCCGCCGCCGTGCTTGCGCGCGATCTCGTCGAGCATGCGCAGGCAGCCCGCCACGATCGGGTAGGCGCGCTCCGCGCCGAGCTGCTCGGTCATGGCGGTGAAGCCGGTCAGGTCCGCGAACAGGATGGTCGAGCGCCGGCGCTCGGTGTCCTTGGGCTCGTCGCCGCGGCGGCGCTCCTGCTCGGAGCGCAGCGCCGGCTCGAGGTGCGCGGCCAGGATCAGCTGGCGCGGGTTGCCCGCGCCGCGCTGCTCGATCAGCGCGACCTGCTCGGCGGCCGGCGCGAGCGCGGCGATCAGCGCGCGCGCGTCGGCGGAGGGCAGGGGGCCGACGTCGATGCGCGCGGCCTGTCCGAGCGCGCTCGCGAGCGCGGCGGGGAGCGGCGTGCGCGCGACCACGACCACCAGCAGCGGCAGCCGTTCGGCGAGCGCGAACAGCCGCGGCAGGGCCGCGCGCGACGCCTCGTCGAGCCGGTCCGCGTCCTCGATCGCGACTACGAGCGGCCCGGACTTGGCCTGCCGCTCCGCGGCCGCGAGGCCGTCCTCGAGCGTTCCGCTCGCGGCCTCGGGCTCGAGCGCGTTGGCCAGATCGGCGAGCACCGGCCGCGCGCTCGCCACGTCGGCCGCGCGCGCACCCACCTCGACGAGCGCGAGCCCCTCGCCCGCGCCGACCGCGGTCGCGAGCAGCCGGGACTTGCCGCTGCCCGCCTCGCCGACCAGCGCGAGCACCGAGCCGCGCCCGGAGCGGACCGCGTCCACG
>Ga0187893_10015561_pt1 | contig 10168 bp, 10 predicted proteins | sample MA1701074metaG_FD_139574 | JGI IMG/M metagenome (GOLD analysis project Ga0187893, IMG submission 139574) | White microbial mat communities from a basaltic lava cave in the Kipuka Kanohina Cave System on the Island of Hawaii, USA - MA170107-4 metaG ... | reverse complement strand
GAGAAGAGGAGAAGAGATGAAAGGGAGAGGGAAGAAAGAGAACCGAGATCTCGTGACTTAGAAAGCCTGAAGACATGATTCATTAGCCGAATTAAATACGTGGAGCGGATAGGTGGGTTGAGAGATCGAGTTGTCAATGAGCTGGATCGGTTGAGCGACCAAACGGGAATGAATCAGAAATGCGTGAGAGTTGACGCAATCTAAGGCCGCGCAGCGGTCGCTGATGCCGGTGTTCGGCGTTTGCATTCTTGAAAGAGAAGGGGATTGTGAAACAAACCGAGGAGGAGGTCCGATGATCATATGTTATTTGAAATCGACGGTCGGCTCGATGATTACGATCGTCTTCGCGGGGTTACTTCTGTCAGCGCCGGCCGTGTTTGCTCAGAAAACGGCCCAGGCAGACCTCGATAAAATTCCGAGGAAGGTAATGGATGGCCTAAAGGCGAGATTCCCCACCGCGGAAATCCACAAATGGAGCAAAGAAAAGGAAGGCGACATTTTCGTTTTCGATTTTGAATTCACCCAGGATGGCCAAAAGTTCGAGGCGGACATCAAGGAGGACGGCACTATTCACAACTGGGAGAAAGCGGTTACATTCGATAGCTTGCCTGAGGGCGTCAAGATGGCTGTGGAAAACAGGTATCCGAAGTCCACTCCCAAAGAAATCATGGTGATCACCGCCGTTAAGAATGGGAAGGACGAGCTGGAAGGATACGAGATCGTTTTGGAAACCGCTGATAAGAAAGAAGTCGAAGTCACAGTCGCGCCAGACGGTAAGATCCTCGAAGACTCCGCGGATAAAAAGTGATTGTCCTGGTCAAGACTTGCGGCTTCAATTTATTGTTGGGTTGGACGGAATGCAAACTCGGTAGCTGCATCCGCCCAACCCAACCGCAGTCATTAAAACTTCGTTACCATCGCCACTGCCGGCGCTTTAGGCGGTCGCGGGCGCCGCGGCTTCAACTACCGGGCGAACTTCTATAGTCCCCATGCGCGCCGATGGAATTTTTTCGGCGATCTGATTAGCCTCATCCAGGTCTCTGGCCTCGATCAGAAAGTAGCCTCCAAGTTGCTCGCGAGTTTCTGCAAACGGACCGTCCGTGACAATTGGTTTGCCGTTCCGCACGCGGATGCTGGTGGCAGCGCTGGTTGGCTGCAACTGAGACCCGGCCAGGAATTTCCCGTTTGACCTCAGCTCTTCTGATAACTGGCGGTACTCACCATAGATCTTCTGCCGCTCGTCATCCGTAAGAGCATCCCACTCCTTTTCCACATCGTAGATCAGCAACATGTATTTCATTTCCCGTTCTCCTTCAATTCATGATATCGATCCTTGCGGTATCCTGTTCCAACCTTACGACGGATGAGAGAGCGCAGATCGACATCTCTCACAAGAAATTTTTCGCAGGTTTTTGACGGGGCCGGCAGACGCATGGACGCGCGATGTTTTGTTAAAAAGGGAAATTTGCAAATGCTAATCAAAACATTGTCAATCTTAGCAGCAGGGTTCGATGGAGAGGCCGTCTATCTATTCTTCTTCCTGCTCAGATAATGATCGCGCTGCTTTCGATTAAGCCGCTCGATTGCATAGCGCAAAGCAGTCCGAGGCATCGTCGCCGCATGTTGGTCCAGAAAGCTCGATAGCCTTTTGGGATCCTTTTTACCAGCCTCACGCAGCCAGCCTCCAGTAGCTTTATGAATCAGGTCGTGGTCGTCGTTAAGCAAAAGCTCGGCAATCTTAAATGTGTCATCTACCTCGCCTTGTCTGATGAAGTAGTAGGTACTGACAATGGCGGTGCGGCGTTCCCATACATTTTTGGAGCGAGCCAGCTTGTATAAAATCGCGCGTGGTTTATCAAACAAGTAGCCGCCAACAACGTAGGGAGCGCTGACATCGACCAGATCCCAGTTGTTTATTCTATCCGTCCGCTTCAGATAGAGTTCAAAGAGTTCTTTCCGGCGTTCAGGCGGCGTTTTCTTGTTGCGAGCTTGTTTATCCATAATGCTCAGCGCGCCGGCCCTTACTTCATGGATCGGGTTCTCCAGCAGTTTTTCAATCTCACCCGGCGGCAGAGAAATAAACTCCTTCGCAAGGGCAAAAACCTGGCCCATCCGCACCCCCATGAAAACATCGCCTTCGCCGTATTGACCGCTGCCCGATTTAAAGTAGCGCTGAATCTTCTTAAGCTCTTCTGCCGAGCGGTGAGCTTTCAACCGCTCGACAAACTGCTTTGCCGTAACAGTCGTGCTCAATGGCTTTTTCTTCTTCATTGAATTAGGCGGGTTTGATTGAGATCGAACTGACGGTCTTACTGGTGATCGTGGGCTTGCTTTAGGACTTTTATGTCGATCTTATCCATTGCGAGCATGGCGTCCATCACCCTTTTCGATTTCTCAGGATCCTTATCTGCCAACAGCTCGGCCAATACCGTAGGTACTACTTGCCATGACAGGCCGTACTTGTCTTTCAGCCAGCCGCATCGGCTTTTCTCGCCGCCCTCCGAGAGTTTCTCCCAAAAATAGTCTACCTCCTCCTGGTTCTCGCAGTTTACGACGAACGAGATCGCTTCCGTGAATTTAAACTGCGGCCCACCATTTAGTGCCACGAATTCCTGTCCTTCAAGCTGGAATTCAGCGGTCATAACTGTTCCTGGAGATCCGGGTCCCGCTTCACCGTACCGGGTGACGTTTAGCACCTTTGAATTCTTGAATAGCGAGACATAAAAATTCATTGCCTCTTCGGCATTGTTATCAAACCAGAGGAATGGAGTGATTTTTTGCATCATTGTCTCCCTGAGTTTTTAGAGTTTTAGGGTTTCAGCTTGAGTTTAGAGTTCAGAGTTCAAACTTTAGCTTGCCGACATTTCGAAAAAGACAGCCTAAAGGTTGAATTCTAAACTACTTGATCACGCAGGTTCAAAGTTCAGTCGGAGCAATATCTCAGCCATGCTCAAGCACGGAAAGAATATTACCCGCTGGATCCTTGAACCAGGCGATCAATGGCCCCCCGCCACGAAAGATCCCCTTCTCGTCCGTTTTGAGGTCGCCTTCGTACCGTTCAAAACGTACCCCACTCTTACTCAGACGATCGATGGCCTCCTCGATATTGTCCACCGGGAAATTGAGAATGGTGAAAGTTGCCGGTGTGTGGTTTGGCTTGGGGTAAATAAGGACAGTCGTGCCGCCCGCGAGATGCAGGTTCAAAAGGCCATTAGATTCCTCAACCTCCAGCCCGAGTGTGTCCCCATAAAACTCCTTAGCCTTTTGCGTATTGTCTACCGAAAAACCGCTGAATGCCTTACTCTCCTTTAACATTGCTTTGCTCCTTACGTAATTCCTTCCCTTTCCCCGGGTAGTCTTCCTGCCGCTTTTATCGAGCGAGTGTCTTGTGAGTATCTTCTCCTCCGTCATTATTGCTTCTACTTTTGTTCCTGCCACATTTCATCACCAACTCTGGTGGTAAGTCGAATGGCGGACGTCCGAATCGACACCTCGGTTCCAGTTTTTTATCCAGGGATCTCAACTTCATTAGCACTTCTCGTTATCGGTACTTGGCTCCATTCGGGTTGCTGACGGCCCGAACTGCCGTTTCCTGTTTTTTCGGAAACCTTCAATTAGCGCTTTGTATTGGCTAAAGCTGCAGGTTGAGCAAATTTCAGAGACACCACACGAGCTTTCGGCCTTAAACCGTGGATGCGTTAGAATAGGGCCGTTGCAAAGAAGCACCTTGGGCATCCTGAAAGCAGAAAGCGATAAATGAAATTCACTAAACTGATCTTGAAAAACGTTCTGCGCAACAAGAGGCGCACTCTGCTATCAATTTCAAGCATCGTGGTTTCGTTGTTTTTGATTATCACGCTGGCGACCATCCTCACTGAGCTTACTCGCGGCAGCGAAGAGGCGAATCCACTAAGACTCATTACTCGGCACGCAGTTTCGTTGGGATTCGTTTTGCCAATGGCTCACCAGCAACGAATTGCAACCGTGCCCGGCGTTAAAAACGTAATGCCCTTCAGTTGGTTCGGAGGTATCTATAAGGACGAGAAAAACTTTTTTGCGAACTTTGCGGTGGACGCCTCAAAGCTGCGTGAGGTTATGAGCGAGTTGAAAATGTCCGAACCTGAATGGCAAGCGTTCGTCGCCGACCGGCAGGGCGCGATCGTCGGACGAAAACTGGTGCAGCTTTACGGTTTCACCCCCGGCCAACGGATCACCCTCAGGAGTCCGATTTACGATCGCAGCGTAGAATTCATAATTCGCGGAGTTTATACCGGTAGTGACGAAAAGACCCTCTTCTTCCATCACGAGTATGTAAACGAGCTGGTTCCCGATTGGGTTAAAGACAAAGTCAGCACGTTCAGCATCCAGGCCAATTCCGCTGCCGACGTGCCCCGGATCGCCCAGGCCGTGGATGCGCTCTTCGTAAACACTGACGCCCCGACAAAAACAGAAAGTGAACGCGACTTTGCTATTAGTTTTGAAACCATGATGGGCAACGTAAAGCAGTTTATGTATGGAATAATGGCAGCCATCACTTTCTCCTTGTTGTTGATCATGGGCAATTCGATGGCGATGACGGTCCGCGAACGCACCCGGGAGGTGGGGACGCTGAAAGCCCTGGGATTCCAGCGGGGCGCAATCGCCAGGTTGTTTGTGGGTGAAGCACTCCTGGTCACCACGCTGGGTGCGCTGATAGGAATCGCGGCAGCCATGGCAGTTTTTAAGTCGATTGACCTGAGTCTTTATATTCCAAACTTCCAATCGTTCGTGCCTACTCCTACGACGCTGTTGGCGGCTTTCATAACATCAATCTTTGTCGGCGTCGCGAGCGTTATTTATTCCGCGTATCGTGTTTCGGGCATGACGATCGCCGAGGCCTTGCGCAGTACTGAGTAATGGCGATTCCAATCAAATACAATTTCCGTAACATCGTCGTGCGAAAGTCGAGCACGCTGGCTACCGCTTTCACCATTGGTTTGACGGTCGCTGTTTTTCTGATGGTCATGGCGTTGGCAAACGGAATTGACCTGACGCTGGCGAGCAGCGGCGAGCCTTTGAATCTCATTGTCTTAAGAGAGGGAAGCACCGCGGAGTTGAACAGCACGATCACCCGCGAGAACCTCAACGATCTGAGGTATCTCGATGGGATTGTTCGCGAAGCTGAAGAGCCGTTGGTCGCACCGGAGACGTTGACTCTAATATATAAGGCGCGCAAGGGGATGTCTCAGGGATCTAACGTCTCGATCCGCGGCATTGCCCCGATGTCTAACAAGCTGCGTTCCGGATTTCAACTTGTAGCGGGACGAATGTTTCAACCCGGCCTGACCGAAGCCGTGGTCGCCAAGCGAATCTCCGAACGCTTTCAGGGTCTGGATATCGGAGACAAGTTCCGAGTTCAGGCAACCGACTACACCATCGTAGGTTTGTTCGAGGCCGGCGGCAAAGCATTCGAGTCGGAAATCTGGGTCGATGGAAACGCACTGCAAAGCAGCATGAACCGAGAGTCGTACTCATCGGTTCTAATGCGCGTAAAGGATCAAGGAGCATTGGGGGCCTTGACGAAAAGAATAACCGACGATCAACGGTTGCAATTGAAAGCCGTGTCAGAGCGAACGTTCTACGAGGATCAACAGGGAGCTTCGTCAGGCTTGTTAAAGGGTCTCGCGGTATTCATCTCAATCATTATGGCGGTTGGCGCCGGCTTCGCTGGAATGAACACGATGTATGCAGCCGTAGCGCGCCGGACCAAGGAGATTGGCACGCTGCGGGTCTTGGGCTTTGGCCGCCTCAGCATCCTGGTGGCATTCGTGCTCGAATCGGTGGCGATCGCCGTGCTCGGCGTCGGAATCGGCATTCTGTTGGCCTTGCCGCTGAATTTCGTTTCCACGGGTACTTCGAACTGGACGACCTTTAGTGAGATTGCTTTTAACTTCCGCGTGACTCCTGACTTGATGCTTTCGGCGTTGATTTTTGGCGCATTGATCGGGCTGTTTGGTTCACTGCTGCCCTCAATTCGCGCGTCGCGCTTCAAGATCGTCGACGCCTTGCGCTCGTCATAAAATTACGTTTGGGAAGCGAGATGGCCATTAATCCAAAGACTCAGGAAGAACGAGAAGATCTCAACCGGCGCCTTCGCAGCTTGAAGATCGACCGGAAATCCAGTCCTACACCCGCATCAGCCAATAAAACACCAAAGCTGTTGCTGCTTATTCTTTCAGTGGCGGTGGTGCTCGTGGCCGCGGGTTACTTCTATTTCTCCTCAACACCCAAAACTGTGTCGGCGGCTGAGGTGAAGGTTGAGAGCGCGAGCCAGCAAGGCGACACCGTTCTGTCAGCTTCCGGTTATGTAGTGGCGCATCACAAGATTGAGGTTGGCGCAAAAGTCATGGGCCGCGTTTCGTGGATTGGGGTGGAGAAAGGCGATAAGGTTCAGCAAGGACAGGTGCTGGTTCGTTTGGAAGACAGCGAGTTTCGGGCGCAAGTTAATCAGGCGCGCGCAAATGTTGCCGCCGCGCAGGCTCGGCTCGATCAGTTGCGTGCGGGTTCGCGTCCACAGGAAAAACTGAAGGACAGAGCGGCGGTCCTGGAAGCCGAGGCGACGCTTCGAAATGCGGAAGCTGAGTACGCGCGGGCAGAGAAGCTGTACCGTGCGGGCGTGGTGTCCAAGGCAGAGTTGGATCGGGCGCTGGCTCAACGCGACACCGCTCGGGCATTGGTGCAGGCGGCCCGGCAAGCCAGCGCTATGACAGACATTGGGCCTCGCGTAGAGGAGATTCGCGCGGCCCGCGCGGAAGTGCAGCAGATGAAAGCCGCGCAGGATTACGCACAAACGCAACTTGCAGCCACTGTGATCAAGGCGCCAATTTCGGGAACCGTCTTACAGCGAATAGTGGAACGGGGCGAGATGGTCAGTCCCTCGGCAGTTGGGGAATCAGGAGCACGCACCTCGGTGGTTTCGCTCGCAGACCTTAATGATCTGCAGATCGAGCTGGATATTAGTCAGGTGGACTTTGCGCGCTTGAGAATGGACCAGCGTGCCGAAATCTTTCCCGAAGCCTTTCCCAACCTCAAGTACACCGGTTACATTGCCGAGATTGCTCCGGAGGCAGATCGCGCCAAGGCCACCGTACAGGTCAAGGTTAAGGTTGAGAATCCGGACGAGCAGTTGCGTCCGGAGATGAACGCGCGGGTTAACTTTCTGGCTGAGCCTAATCGCAGTGGTTCTCAGACTGTCTCTCGGGTGCTGGTTCCTAAAGATGCCGTAGTAATGAAGGATGGAGCCCCGTTTGTCTTTGTGATTAAGGGACAGCGGGTGGAACAGCGTACTGTCCGTCTGGGCGATGAGGTAGCCGGACTCTACCCGGTGTTTGAAGGGTTAAGTGGCGGTGAGTCGGTAGCGACTACCGGCGCAGACAGGTTGAGCGACGGAGATCGCGTCAAGGTGCAGTAAGAGATTTTGGCTTTTGAGTCTGAGATTTGGCTTTGAATCTGAGATCTGAAACTTTCAAATTTCTAATGTGCCGTCACGTCTAATCCTTTACAACGAACATCTCGTTTTGGATAGTGACTTGTACAAGAGCAACGGCCACACTGGTGTCAATAATTAAATGGGACGGCACACTAGAGCTCGACGTCCAACTGAGTAAAAATACATGTCACAAATGTCAGAACCAGTAGTATTTGTCCGCGACGTTAGTAAGCGTTTCGCGCGTGATGGATTTGAGGTGGTGGCGCTCGATCGCGTAAACCTTAGTATTGACCAGGGAGATTTTCTGGCGCTAATGGGCCCCAGCGGTTCTGGTAAGTCTACGTTGCTGAATCTTCTGGCGGGAATCGACCGCTGCACGGAAGGTGAGGTTGAGGTTTTAGGTACTGACCTGGCGAAATTGAGCGAAAGCCAGCTTGCGACCTGGCGCAACATTCATATTGGTTTCATCTTTCAAACCTTCAACCTGGTTCCGGTCTTAACTGCATTTGAGAATGTGGAGTTGCCGTTGCTCCTGACGAAGTTATCAAAGTCGGAGCGGCGCCAAAATGTCGAGACGACCCTGGATCTGGTGGGACTTTCGGACCGCATGCATCATCAGCCGCGGCAGTTATCGGGTGGCCAGGAGCAGCGCGTCGCCATTGCGCGGGCGATAGTGACCGATCCTGATTTGGTTTTGGCGGATGAGCCTACGGGCAACCTCGACGCGCGTTCCGGTGAAGAGATTCTCAACATCCTGGCAACATTGAACCGCGAGTTGAAGAAAACAATCGTAATGGTGACCCACGATCCGCACGCGGCTGCCTACGCCACTCATGAGCGCCACCTCGAGAAAGGTGTCTTGCTGGAAGCGGCCGCCACCGCAAAGTGACGATCATTGCCGATTGCGGTTAGCAAATCATCTAGAATTCCTACACACGGCAGTGGCTGGGAAACAATCTCGGGTGGCCGCAGATTACGCGGATTACACCGATCAGAGCTGGAAGATCCCCAAACAACCCCCGGGCGTGGACACCGGCGAAGTAGTAAACCCCTCATCACCGCGAGCAAAGAAACCGTACACCAGTGTTGTCGATGCGGACATTCGCCGAGTAGCGAACGATGTTTTTTACGCATTTACCGACCTTCCATCAAGGCATCGCAGTTGCAGATTTTGCAGCGCGATGAAACCAACAAGATCGCCATTAAATACTTTAGCAGCCGCAACACTGGCTCTGGTGTTTTCGGTTACCTTATCCGCATTCGTGCCTGGAAATACGGCTGGCCAACAGAAAGGCAAAAGCACCGAAACACTTTCGCTTAAGTACGAGAAGCAGCTAATCGCCGATTTTAACCGGCATGTGAAGGACTATCTCAAACAGCGCGAGCGTGTAAAAGCCAAACTCCCACAACTATCCAAAGACGCCACCCCCGAGCAAATCGACGCTTATCAAAAATCTTTTGTCGAAGCACTTAGAGCGATGCGGGCCGGCACGAAACAGGGTTACATCTTCAATCGGGAATTCGCCAATTATCTGCGAGATTTAATAAAGACTGAGTTCCCGCCGCGTGAGAAGGCCAACATTCGCGAAGTGATTCTGGAAGCCGACACCAAGGGCGTGCCCTTGCGAGTGAACTATCCCTATCCCGAGACGAAAGAGTTGGCCCAGATTCCGCCGACGCTGCTGATGAAACTGCCGGTCCTGCCGAAAGAGGTGAAGTATCGTTATGTCGGCCGGCATATGCTGTTGGTCGATACTGACAATGGCCTGATCGTCGATTACATGATTGACGCCCTGCCCTGAGCTGGTCTTTGGAGGAGAAGATGAGACGGATTCATGCTTACTTACTGACGTTAGTTCTCTTAGTTCTTAACTTCCCGATAGAGGGGCCTGCCCAGGTCCGCTCAAATAACGTTAACGCCGATGCCCGGGCAAGCTCAGCCGCTGCCGCACCACTTAAGATCACACTACCACGAAAAGAAGGCTCGGTTCGGTTTGCCATCATTGGAGACACGGGAACCGGCGGTAAGGCGCAACACGAACTGGCTGACGTGCTACTCAGATCCCACGCGGTATTCCCATTCAATTTAGTCCTTTTGCTGGGCGACAATTTGTATGGTGGCGAAGCTCCCAAGGACTATAAGGCAAAGTTTGAAGACGTCTACCGGCCCTTGTTGGATCAGAAGGTGAAGTTTTACGCCACGCTGGGGAACCATGACGAGCCGGCGCAACGTTTCTATGAGCATTTCAACATGGAGGGCAAAGAGTACTATCGATTCACCAAAGGGAACGTTGCTTTCTATGCGCTCAACAGCAATTACATGGACCCGAAGCAGGTGAAGTGGCTTGAGGACGAGCTGGCAAGAGACACGTCCAAGTGGAAGATTACTTTCCATCATCACCCACCCTACTCATCAGGCGGAAAGCATGGATCCGACACGTCGCTGCGCAAGGTGATCGAGCCGATATTTTTGAAGTACGGCATTAACATGGTGCTGGCTGGTCACGATCACTTCTATGAGAGAGTTAAGCCGCAGAAGGGAATCTACTATTTCGTCTCCGGCGCGGGCGCCAAACTAAGGAAAGGCGACGTTAAGAACAATTCTCCGTTGACTGAGAAATTCTTCGATCGGGACATGTCATTCATGCTGGCGGAAATCGTCGATGATCAATTTTACTTTCAGGTGATTTCGCGAACTGG
>Ga0187893_10015560_pt1 | contig 10169 bp, 6 predicted proteins | sample MA1701074metaG_FD_139574 | JGI IMG/M metagenome (GOLD analysis project Ga0187893, IMG submission 139574) | White microbial mat communities from a basaltic lava cave in the Kipuka Kanohina Cave System on the Island of Hawaii, USA - MA170107-4 metaG ... | reverse complement strand
CTCGTTAATCTGTTTCGGGTCGAGACCGGCAGTGGGTTCATCAAGAATCAATACTTCCGGATTGTGAATAATCGCCTGGGCCAGGCCCACGCGCTGGCGGTATCCTTTTGAAAGTTTCCCCAGTTGTTTGTTCCGCACGTCTGAGATGGCGCAGCGCTCACTAACGTAATCGGTTCGCTTCTTTAGCTGCTCACCGGACAGCCCCTTCAGCTTGCCAACAAACGATAGGTATTCGTCGGTCACCATTTCCTGGTATAGCGGCGGAGTTTCCGGCAGGTAGCCAATGCGCTTCTTAACCTCCAACGGCTGTTCGAGGATGTCGAAGCCGGCAACCGTGGCTGTCCCGGAGGTCGGCAGCAAGAAGCAGGTTAGCATCCGCATGGTGGTAGTCTTCCCGGCGCCATTAGGTCCGAGAAATCCGACGATTTCGCCTTTTTTGACCTCAAAGGAAATCTGGTCAACCGCCAGGTTCCGCGCGTACCTCTTTGTTATTTCTTTAACGTTTATCATATAGCCATCACTTTGAATTGTGGGCTGAGCAGAATAGCTTGGAGCGAGGCAGAATGATAAAAACGAGGGGCGAAAACTGTCAATCGGAGTGGACGGGGTTCAGGCCTTGCATTACAACTCACAAACCATTCAAGCCGGGAATTAACAGGCCAATTGGGTAAATTTGCAGTCAGGAAGGGGGCAAGCGCGTTAGCGCGCGCCCCCTTCCTCACCTGCAAATTTGCCCACTTCAACTGTTTCATTGAGGCTTGGATGTTTCACTGGCAAATTTTGCCGAGTTGAACTGTTAAATTCCAGGCTTGAATGGTTTGTGAGTTGAGCGGGGGCGCGCGCTAAAGCGCTTGCCCCCTTCCTGACTGGCAAATTTGCCCAGTTCAATTGGTTCATCGAGGCGTGGATGTTTCATTGCAAATTGGCCGAGTTGAACTAATAAATTTTTCGAGGCCGGAATCAGTTGGAGGTTGAGCGAACGGCATATGCCTCTAAACCGCAAAAAAACTTTCTGGCTTAAATCTTTTCCATTGAGATTTCACTTAATGATGTTTCCGTCTTAGTTTCAAAACCATTTCAGGTTAAGCTTCAACGCATGCCACATACTCTGCCCCTGCTCCAGGACTTACTTGTGCTGCTCCTGGCCTCGGTGCCAATTGTCTATGTCTTCAATCGACTTCGCCTCCCAACCATCGTGGGCTTCATGATCACGGGCATTTTGATTGGACCATATGCCCTGGGACTCATTCACGATGTGGCAGCTATCGAGGTCTTAGCTGAAATCGGCGTGGTATTACTGCTCTTCACCATCGGTCTGGAATTCTCTTTGCGCCAGCTGCTGGAGATGAAGCGATTGGTTCTCCTCGGAGGAGGGCTCCAGGTCACTCTTACCACCCTACTGGTGATGGCTATCGCTTACCCGCTGGGCCGGCCCCTCAACCAGGCAATGTTTTTTGGTTTTCTCTTTGCCCTCTCAAGCACTGCCATCGTACTCAAAAGCTATACCGAGCGAGCAGAAATTGATGCGCCTCATGGCAGAGCAGGAGTCGGCATTCTCCTCTTTCAGGATCTGAGCATCGTTCCCATTATGCTGATGGTCCCAATCTTGGGTGGGCGCCAGGGGATTTCTGCCACCAGAATTGTCCTCACACTCGGCCTGGCGTTTGCCGCCATCGGAATCATCATTCTGGCAGCTCGAAAAATCGTCCCTTACCTCCTTTACCATATCGTTCGGCTTCGCAGTCCAGAGGTTTTCATAATCGCCGTCGTGTTGTTGAGTCTGGGAACCTCCTGGCTGACCTCCCAGTTCGGCCTATCGCTTGCCCTCGGGGCCTTCATTGCCGGCATGGTACTCTCGGAATCAGAGTACAGCCATCAAATCGTCGCCGATATCCTTCCTTTTCGCGACATCTTCAATAGCATCTTCTTTATTTCCATCGGCATGCTTTTGTCTCTGCACGCCCTGGCCGCCGATCTTTTAACAGTTGTTATCTGGGTCGCAGCGCTGACCCTTGGAAAGGCTTTGCTGGTCCTGGTCGTAATTCGTTTGCTTGGCTACTCGCTGCGAGTAGCGACGTTGACTGCGCTTGGCCTGGCACAGGTCGGGGAATTCTCCTTCATCCTGGCCAAAGCCGGATTGCCAGAGGGCTTGCTCTCCGGAGTTGACTACCAGCGATTTCTCGCCGCTTCGATTCTGTCCATGATTGCCACGCCATTCCTGATCCGGCTTGCGCCCAGAATAGGGTATGCCATGCAGTCAGTTTTTGCGCCCGGGTCGCTGCTCGAGCCGACGGTAACTGGATTCGATCCCTCTGAACCAGACATGAGGGGCCACGTTGTGATTGTGGGTTATGGTCTGAATGGACGGAATCTGGCCAGGGTGCTTCGCAAAACTGGGGTTCCCTATCTGGTAATGGAACTCAATGCCGAGGCCGTCAGGACTGCCCGCGATGAAGGTGAACGAATAGTTTACGGTGACGCGACCCGTAAGGAGGTTTTACACCACATCGGTTTGGAGCGGGCGCGCATTCTGGTGCTGGCAATCTCTGACCCAGTGGCCGCGCGCCGCACTGTTTCACTGGCGCGCCAGCTGAATCCAGATCTTCACATCATTGTTCGCACACGCTACATGTCGGAAATTTCAGACCTGAAAGAGCTCGGAGCCGACGAAGTCATTCCCGAAGAGTTTGAAACCAGTATTGAGATATTTTCTCGGGTATTAAGAGAGTATGGAATTGGGCGGAATGTCATTCAGAAAGAGATTGAAACTATCCGCAGTGAGGGTTATCAGGTCCTGCGACTTCCGACACTGCCGCTGGTTGACATACCTGAAATTGCCGAGGCCTTAAAATCGGCATCGACTGAAACGATAATCGTTGAAGAAGGGTCCGCCGCCGTTGGGAGGACGATCGGAGCTCTGAAGTTAAGAAGCCGGACCAGCGTGACCGTAATTTCGATCACCCACCAGGGCCATACGGAGATTAACCCCGGCCCGGAGTTTCCTATTCACGCTGAAGATGTTCTGGTACTGCTTGGCAGTCCGAGTCAGATTGATCAAGCAATCGAAGTAATAAACGGCAAGCCTTGAATAGAAATCACTCAACTGAGCAAATTTTCAGGCTGGGAAGGGTGGCTTGCCCCCGCTGTTCCGCAAGGCTCAATCTTGAGGAAAACCGTCATAACCAATGAACGTGAACTCTAGCGGAACTGCGGGCCAGAAATTAACCCCGGCCCGGAGTTTCCGATCCATAAGCTTTCGTGCTTCTGGTTCGTGTAATTTCGTGTGATTTCGTGGATCGTTTGTTTGGTTGGCAAAAGATGCGATCCACGAAATCACACGAAATTCACGAAACTACACGAACATAACCAATAAGCAGTTGGTGTTTCTTGGAAGGGCCGCCCCACAGTTCCCGCGTGGGAGTTTTGGCTGACCAAATCTGGGAGATCCCTCCTATTTTCGCGGTTTAGCACGGGTGCTAAGATTCCGCGAAAAAGTTGCGCATCCGGAATTTCTTCGAAGTCCCGCTAAACACTTTCGGTCCCCCTACGCAACCGTCGTGAACCTTAAACCGAAAGTAAATTCATTATGAGCGGTTCGTCAAAGACCATCTGCTCCTCTCTCTTACTCCTTATCCCACTGCAAACTACGCTCGGTGAAAGTATCAAAGGCCTCGAGACTCCGGCCGGACTCACTGCCAGCGCCTGGAGAAACCCTCAAAGCCAGAACGGCTCGACAATACCCCGCCCGAGCACACACGTCAGCGACCTCGCCGGAGCTATTCAAGCAACGACCCGCGCTCGCCTGGAAAATGCTTTAACCAATCTTGAACGCCAGGCAGCCATCGAGCTCAAGCTCGTCACAGTTGAAACTACAAGCGGTGAAGATATTTTCGGATTCTCGCATCGTCTGGCTCGCGATTGGAACATAGGCCACCGAACCAGTCCCAGGAAATCGTTGCTGATGGTAATTGCAGTCAAAGAACGATCCGTTTTTGTTCAGTTTAGCAGGGCCGCCCAACTCGATTTGCCTGAGGGAATCATCGGTGAGGCGCGCCAACGAATCCGCGAGTCACTTAACTCGCCGCAGTTTAACGAAGGCCTGATTAATGGCGTCGAGTACCTGGTCAGTTCCTTGGCACGGCGAGTAGGCCTGAGCGCCTCAGCCATTGAGCCACAACCTCAGAAATTCGTCGAATCATCGCCACTTACGTCGCCAAAAGGCTCCGCCCAGATGGAAACAAAGGAGACTATTCTCGAGATTTCTCCTGCCCGGCGTGCTGACCTGGATGCAGCAGAAGTTAGCCGGGCCAAAGAAGATCCCCCTGAACAATTTCCTAACAAGAATCCAGTTGATCCTCGAAATGAAGTTTACCGCGTAGGAATTAGAGATGTCTTAACTATCGCGACTGCGAACTCAGCTGCTGATCCGTCCAGACTCTATACCGTGAATGAGGACGGGTCGATCAATTTTGCGGGCGTGCCAGTCGTCGTTGCAGGCTTAACGACGGCTGAGGTTCTTGAACGCCTCAAAAAAGAATCCAAAACTCAAGGGCTTGAGATGCGCAACTTGTTGGCAGTCAGCGTACGACAATATGCGAGCCATGCCATCACCGTGACTGGGCTGCTGCGAATTCAAGGTACCTTGTACCTGAAACGTGAGACCGTTCCTCTTTATGCAATAATTGCTGAAGTGCAACCACAGTTTGGCGCCGGCGAAGTGATCGTCATGCGCGGTGGCAAGGCGGGACCGATTCTAGACCTTTACGACTCGGAGGCACTTAGATATGTCATCGAACCGGGGGATGTAATCAACGTAACTGCACGGCGCCAGCAATTTTATTATATTGACGGGCACATCAAGCAGCCTGGTCAAAAAGGCTTTGAACCTGGCGTCACTCTGCTGCAAGCGATTCTGGCGGCTGGAGGCTTGATGCGGCAGTCTGATCAGATTCAGCTTTTGCGGGAAGGCCCAGACGGACTGCTGTCGACCAGCAAGTTCGATTTGCGGGAAATAAAAACAGGTCGGATTGAGGATGTCCGCCTCCAGCCTGGAGACCGCTTGGAGATTGGACCATAGGGAAAACGTTGCCATTAATGGAACGACGGTGCTCTAAGACTTGGTTAACTCTGAGCCAGGTGACGAATCACACCAAATCACCAAAACCGAGCCCTAAAGAGTGGGTCTTCACCGACCAAGTAATCCGGTACTGTATGTTGGTCCACCACTCAAACCGCTAACCTAGATCCGCCTTGACTTGGCTTCCAGACCTGGAATAAAAGACGCTTACCAAATCCAGGGTTTTGATGCAGATTAAGTTGCCCCAAGGGCACTTCCTTGGAACTTGCCGCAAGAGCTAGGCGCAATACGCTTTTACCTCAAGTTCACCTCTTTTCCTCGCACACATGAAAGGAGATCGTATGGATGTCGAGGATCTTCCTCCATTGACACTCTGCAATGTAGATTCAGCGGAGGTGTCTGCAAAAGCCACCAACATGCTCACCAGCTCACTTCACTCACACCGCTTTTCTCGGCGCGGATTTATCCATTCTGTTGCGGGTGCCACCGCGCTGGCTTTAGGCTCAAGATTGTCTGCTCTGGCCCTCACCCATGGTGATCGTGAGGACGAAGATGACGATGATGATCGCCATGAGACGGAACCGGCACCAAACCCCATCCCGGGCGGCAGCGACCTAAGCGGTTTTGGGTTGGGTCCACCTTACGATTTTATTCACTTTTTCGCACCTGGTCCGGTTGGACTTGTCCTGCCATTCACCGGTGTCGCGCTCGAAGGGCTCAACGTTGAGCCGTCCACAATTACAGACTTCCGTGGCTCAACTGCACTCGCCTACCATGTCGGGGAAGTGAGAGGCAGCGATGGGCATATATACAACCTCGAGACTGATATCCGGGCAATGAAGGGCCGGTTTGTAGCAGCTGATGGCACGACAAGAAACGGTACCTTCGCACTTTTATGAATCGACTTGTTCGAGCCCGGTTCGGGCTCTCAGGTACATGACTTCAACGGTGGCATTCCCCTCTCCGGTCTCTTTTGGACGGTTGAGCTTTCCGATGATGCTTTTTACGTAAGCCGGAACAAGAGACGTGCGTTCCTGGAGGCCAGGGACGTACCTGTCATCGATACGTTCCAGTTTGCTAATCCATTTCTGGCACCCTCCACCGTTAGCTTTAAGGTCGAGTGGGAGGCAACCGGCACTGGTGCAAACCTTGGCTCGGGAAACACGGTGCCACCTACTAGCCCTGCATCGTTCCTGGGCAATTTCGCGCCGGCTATCTCTACGGGACGGTTTTCTGGCGCGCAACTTGGCTTCGAGTTCAAATCAAAGCGTCGTGCTAGCACCGAGCTAACCTATGCTGAAATTGGAACTGAGCGCAACGGAACCTTCTTGCCTTAGGTGGATACTGGACCACTAGACCGGTAATTCGATTTCGAAGGAAAATATTTAGGGGCTTGATCGGTGAAGTCTGACGCTCGCGGTTGCTTTACGGAGACATCTTTCAGAAATCTTTAGGTAAGCTTTTTGCCTTTGGCGAGCTTCCGACCTGGAAATCAGAGGGTATCAATAGTGTAAGGTTAAAGGACAAAAAATGAAGATGTCTCCACATTTGGCAACAAAGGACACCACTCCCGGCGTTGCGATACTGGGGACATCTCCATTTGCCTAACTTAAGCCCATCCTTTCGGATAGTCTTTCGCCAATTTCCTCAGTTTCGCAAACTTCGCCAACTATTTGTGGGTTTTAGGGAATTTCTTCACCAGAATTATTTTCGGCGGTATTGAGGCCGGGAGTGGTGTTTGACCTCAAAACCGCCGATTACCTGGGAGTGGTGCTGCTGCCCTGTTTGATGTTGCTATATTTGCAAATAAATAATGAACAGAAGATAAATCTGAAAACACGTAGCGTCACTTCTTTAGTTCGATCAAAAAATCGCGATAGATTTCTTTGTAGAGTTCTCTCCCCAATTCCGGAGCGTGGACCTGGAGGAAGCTGTACTGTTCCAGAGCCGCCTTGCGATCTTTCCGGTTGGCATAAACCCAGCCGAGGTTAAATCGGGTTAAGGCCAGATCCGGTCGCAGCTTCAGCGCGTTTCGAAGAGTTTGGGCCGCCTCCTCAAAATGACCCAGACTGGCATAAACGACCCCGAGATTGTTCAAGATTTTATGATCCTCAGGGTCGAGTAAGGCTGCCTTCTTGAGTGGCTGCAGAGCCTTTTTCGCGTTGCCATTAAGGAAATACGACCAGCCCAGGTTGCTATACAAAGCCGCTGACCGCCAACCGTGTCGCAAAGCGTGCTCGTAAGCCTTCGCGGCCTCCAGATGTCTACCTAGTTCGCTATTCGCAACGCCCAAATAAAAAAAGAGGTCCCCGCGAGCCGGCTCGAGCTTTAAAGCCTGCTCGAGTGGTTCAAGCGCCTCCGCAGGTTTGCCCGAGTTTATGTATGCGGTCGCCAGATTCTTGTACAGCCCGGCAAACCCAGGTTCGCGCCGAATGGCTTCGCGAATGGACGCGATCGCCTCGTCATAACGCTGCGCCGTTGCGTGGATCACTCCCTGCTCATTCAGCTCCAAAAGTGCTTTCTGACTCTCACTCAGGTTCTGTATAACCTGACCAGCGGATTCAGCCACCATGACGAGGAAAAATATGGGCAGCAAAATTCCGGTTTTTCGCATTTTCATTCCCTTTAAATTGGTGGCCCGACATTAAAGACAGGAATTATTTCAAAAGGGCCTTAATGCGAGTTGAGAGGGGCGGTTCCTTGCCGTGTCCGAATCACTGTCCTAGAATGATCGGGACGGCTACGGAACCCTGCACGATTCGCACCCGTATCAACTCGCAAGGACTCAATATTTCAGCGGCCGCTGAATGTCTTGGGAAAGCTCTGAGATTTTAATTGGAAAGTTTTCAGATAGTTCTTGGAGCCGTAATGATTGAACAGGACTACAAATATTACGAGTTTGGTCCCTTCCGCCTGGACGCTGTCGAAGGCGTTTTGATCCGCCAGGGCGATCCTGTCCACCTCACCCCCAAAGCCCTGAAGCTGCTATTAGTGCTCGTCGGGCGCCATAACCATATCGTCGAAAAGGACGAGCTGATCAGACTGGTGTGGCCGGACACGGTTGTCGAGGAGTCAAACCTCACCGGAAATATCCATACTCTTAGACAGATTCTTGGAGATGGAAACGGCGAGGAGAGGTACATTGAAACGGTGCCGAAGCGGGGCTACCGCTTTATTGCAAAAGTTCGCGCCAGCAGAGACGACTACACGCCCGAAAATAGCTCAAATGCGGCTGGCTATACCGAGGTCACTGTCCCAACATCCTCAATTACAGCAGCCAGTCCCGGGACAGCCTTACAGAGACCCAGGATCTTAAAAACTCTCGGAATCCTAATTATTGCTTTCAGCGTAGGCGTCCTGGCTTTTTATCTTTGGGCCTGGAGCTCTTCGAAGTCTGAGACCACCCCACCCATAAGATCAATCGCTGTGCTACCCCTTCGGAACCTTTCCGGTGATGAAGAGGAGGAATATTTTGCAGATGGTGTCACTGAAGCGATGATCAACGAGCTCGGTAAGATTGCGGCTCTGCGAGTGATCTCAAGGACATCGGTGATGCAATACAAGGATGTACGAAAGACCATGCCTGAGATCGCGCGGGAACTGAATGTCGACGCGGTGCTGGAGGGTTCTATCCTGCACTCAGACGATCGGGTTCGCATTACTGCGCAGTTGATCCGGGCGGCAAGTGACGAACAGCTTTGGGCCCAGAGTTATGAACGTGAACTCAGCGACGTGCTGGCCTTGCAGCGTGAGATTGCCCGTGGCATTGCCAGCGAGATCAGGGTCAAGTTGACGCCACAGGAGCAGGCGCATCTTACCAGCGCGCATACAGTCAACCCTTCCGCCCATGAGGCTTATTTAAAGGGACTCTTTTATTGGAATAAGGCAATAAACACTCCGTTCAGCTCCGATTGCGAACAACTTCACCAACGCAGTTTCCAGTATTTCGAGCAAGCAATAAGGGAGGACCCTAACTACGCCGCCGCCCATGCAGCACTGGCTGGCTCATATCACTGGCTTGCCAGTGGCGGTAGCGAGGAGTTCTATCCCAGAGCAAAGGATGCAGCCCTGAAGGCGCTGGCGCTTGATGACAATCTGGCTGCGGCGCACGCCGCTCTGGCCTTTATCAAGTGGAGACTCGAGTGGGACTTTACTGGCGCGGAAAGAGAGTTTAGGCGAGCTGAAGAGCTGGCTCCGAATTCTGACAATTGGGGCTATGCTCAGTTTCTGTCGAGCCTGGGAAGATACGACGAAGGCATTCAAAGGTTTAAACGAGCACAGAATCTGGATCCGCTGACCATGCCGTTGAAGATCAATATTGGGTGGACCTATGTTGATGCTCGTCAGTACGATAATGCCATCGCACAATTTCAAAGCATTCTTGAATTAGAGCCCGACCAGTTTGAGGCGCATCGTGGACTCGGTACGGCTCAGATATTCAAGGGAAATATTGAAGAAGGGATTGTCGAGTGTCAGGAAGCACTTAAGCTTGCCGGCGAAACTTCAGACAAAGCTAGTTTGGGCTGGGCCTACGCAGTAGGAGGCAGGCATCAAGAGGCGCGAATGATACTTGCAGAGTTGAAGAGCGCCGAAAACGAACCCATTCAGGATACAAAGCTCGCGATGATTTATGGCGCGCTCGGTGAGAAAGATCTTGGTCTCGCACGTCTGGAATCAGCCTTTGCAAAGCGCGATCCGCTGTTGTTGTGGCTTAAGGTTGATCCGAGATTCGACCCCTTGCGCTCAGACCGCCGGTTCACAGATCTAATCCAGCGCATCGGCTTCCCCGGATAGTTGGACTTACGCTGCACCGGATCGGAAGTTTGAAACAAATTGAGGGCCATCGGCTTTCAACCAACGTGGGGCATTCAACTCTCCATACTGAGCGGCTCGTGACCTAGGCACACCAATAGCTTCGCTGCGCTAATCCCACGGACGGCAGTCCTTGGATTTTTCAGTTGCTTTCTACGGCATTCGCTGCACAACCAGTTGGTAATCCCACGGACGGCAGTCCGTGGATTTTTCAGATCCTTTCTAGGGCATTCGCTGCACAACCAGTTGGTAATCCCACGGACGGCAGTCCGTGGATTTT
>Ga0187893_10015559_pt1 | contig 10169 bp, 10 predicted proteins | sample MA1701074metaG_FD_139574 | JGI IMG/M metagenome (GOLD analysis project Ga0187893, IMG submission 139574) | White microbial mat communities from a basaltic lava cave in the Kipuka Kanohina Cave System on the Island of Hawaii, USA - MA170107-4 metaG ... | reverse complement strand
TCGAGGAATTCCTCCGGACCCGAGGCATGATCGAGAATGTCGAGCAGCTCGCGCAGCCAGCGATACTGCCTTCCCTCGACGTTGCGCGCATCCTGCTTGTACTGCCAGTGCGCGGCGACACCGTACTCGGCGATCTCGTGCATCTCCCTGGTGCGGATCTGCACTTCGATGCGCTGGCGCTCGGGGCCGATGACGGTGGTGTGGAGCGACTGGTAGTCGTTCGGCTTCGGCGTCGAGATGTAATCCTTGAAATGGCCCGGCACCATCGAATAATGCGCGTGCAGCACGCCGAGCGCCTGGTAGCAGAGCGCCACGCTGTCGACCACCACGCGGAAGGCCATGATGTCGGAGAGCTGCTCGAACTCGACGTTCTTGCGCTGCATCTTGCGCCAGATCGAATAGGGCGCCTTCTCGCGGCCGGTGACCTGCGCGTCGATACCGCCCTCCTTCAGCACCTGGCGCAGCTCGTCGATGATGCGCGGCGCGCGGTCGTTGCCCTGCTTGCGCAGGAATTCGAGGCGGGCGACGATCGACTGGTAGGCGTCCGGGTTGACCTCGCGGAACGAGAGGTCTTCGAGCTCGTCCTTGAGCCGCTGCATGCCCATGCGCTCGGCGAGCGGCGCATAGATCTCCATCGTCTCGGCGGCGATGCGCTTGCGCTTCTCGGGATCGGCGATGTGCCCGAGCGTCTGCATGTTGTGCAGACGGTCGGCGAGCTTCACCAGCAGCACCCGGATGTCGTTCGACATCGCAAGCACCAGCTTGCGGAAATTCTCGGCGTGGCGCGTGTGATCGGACTGCAGCTCGATGCGGGAGAGCTTGGTGACGCCGTCGACCAGCTTGCCGATCTCGGGCCCGAACAGATCGTCGATCTCCTCGAGCGTCGCCTCGGTATCCTCGACCGTGTCGTGCAGCAGGCCGGTGATGATCGAGGCACCGTCGAGCCGCATGTTCGCGAGTATCTCGGCGACGCCGAGCGGATGGGAGAAATACGGATCGCCCGAGGCGCGCGACTGCGAGCCGTGCGCCTTCATCGAAAAGACGTAGGCGCGGTTGAGGGCATCCTCATCCGCGCCCGGGTCGTAGGATTTGACGAGATCGACGAGCTCGTACTGCCGGATCATCGGAGCGCCGTTCCGGCTGGCGAGCAAAAGCGACCCGGCGCCTCCTCAGGAGGCGGGGATGGGTTCCGGCGCCCTAGTTCGAGCGCATGCCGGCCTGCCTCAGGGTCGCTCCGTTCCATCCTCCTCCGATGCGGCACCGGGGTCGTCCTCGAAACGGGCGCCGCCCATGGCCTCGTCCATTTCGTCGGTTTCGTCTTCCTCTTCCTTCTCCGGCTCGGCCTGCGCCTGGATCATGTCCTCGAGCAGTTCGGCCGACGGCGTCGAACCGAAACCGCTTTCCTCCTCCGGCTCGTCGATCTCGGCGTGCTTCTGCAGGCTCTGGATCAGACGCGCATGCAGCTCCGGCGTCTCGACGGTGCCGTCCGCGATCTCGCGCAGCGCAACGACCGGGTTCTTGTCGTTGTCGCGCTCGACGGTGAGCTGCGAGCCGGCCGAAATGTCCCGCGCCCGGCGCGCGGCGTACATGACCAGTTCGAAACGGTTCGGAACCCTGAGGACACAATCCTCTACGGTGACGCGTGCCATGAGTCGTCGCCCCTCCAATGAACACGGGAATTTGGCGGATTTCCGCCAATATATGGAGCGCGCGGCACCGGTGCAAGGGAAACCGCCCGAAACCGGCCTTGGCGGATCGGTCAGCCCCCGGCAAGCGGCCTTGTGACCTGGTCCTTCGGCAGCCGGCCGATCAGGGTCCGGATGCCCTCCCCGAGCGCCGGATGGCGCCAGTCCGGGGCGATCTCGGCCAGCGGCAGCAGCACGAAGGCGCGTTCGTGGAGCCGCGGATGCGGCAGGATCGGGCCGTCCGGCCCGTCGAGGATACGCTCGCCGTAGGCCAAAAGGTCGAGGTCGAGCGGCCGTGCCTGGTTGCGGACCCGCCGGGTGCGGCCGAATGACGCTTCGACCGTGTGCAGCAGCGCCAGCAACGCGGCCGGACCGAGGGCGGTTTCGACCTCGACCACCCCGTTCACGTACCAGGGCTGATCGGAGATCGGCACCGGCGCGCTCTCGTACCAGCGCGAGCGCCGCACCAGGCGCAGGCCCGCGCGTTCCAGCGCGACGAGCGCGGCCTCCAGCGTCGCGCGCGGCGGCCCGTCCGGTCCCGGCAGGTTCGCACCCAGCCCGATGAATATCCGCCGATGCCCGTTCATTGCCGCTGGCCGTGGTTCGTGCCCCGGTTGCCCAATGTTAGCGCTTGTCATGGCGGGGGCCGGGTAGCAATGTCGCGCCCTTCGGCATTCGCCCCATCGCTTCTGTAGCGAACAATTTGCAAGGAAAGGATTGCGTCATGGGACTCAGTTTACACAAGGACGAGCGGACGGCGGTTTTCATCGACGGCGCCAATCTCTATTCCGCCGCCAAGACGCTGGGTTTCGACATCGACTATCGCCGCCTGCTCAACCTTTTCACCGAGCACTGCCGTCTGCTGCGCGCGTTCTACTACACCGCACTCGCCGACGATCAGGAATACACGCCGATCCGACCGCTGGTCGACTGGCTCGACTATAACGGCTACACGATGGTCACCAAGCCGATGAAGGAGTTCACCGACTCCATGGGCCGGCGCAAGGTGAAGGGCAACATGGATGTCGAGCTCACCGTCGACGCGATGGAGATCGCCGACCGGCTCGACCACATGGTGCTGTTCTCCGGCGACGGCGATTTCCGCAGCCTGCTCGAAGCGGTGCAGCGCCGCGGCGTGCGCTGCACGGTCGTCAGCTCCGTCAAGACGCAGCCGCCGATGGTCGCCGACGAGCTGCGCCGCCAGGCCGATCGCTTCGTCGACCTGCAGGAGCTCGCGCCGGAGATCCAGCGCGAGGGCGTGCGCGAACCGCGCGACGGGAATCGCGAGAATTCCCGCGAGCGCGATTACGCGCCGCGCGAGTACGGCTCGCGCGATCATCCGCCGCTGCGCGGACCGGCCGACGAATACGTCTGAGCCTTGGAGCGGATCACGATCAGGTGGAGGCGCTTGCACATACACCTGATCGTGTGAATCCGCTCTACTTTTCGATGATCAGAGCAAATTCACACGTCCTTTCGGAATCGCGGGCGATTCCGCAAAGACGTGATTTGCTCTAGCGGCCTGCCGCACCGGCGATGGACCGGCCGGCACGGGATCCCGGTCGCGACTGTCCGCTCTGCCCGCGGCTCGTCGCCTATCGCGATGAGAACCGCGCGGCGGAGCCGGGCTGGTTCAACGCGCCGGTGCCGTCCTTCGGCGATCGCGACGGAAGGCTGCTGATCGTCGGGCTGGCGCCCGGCCGCCAGGGCGCCAACCGCACCGGACGGCCCTTCACCGGCGACTATGCCGGCGACCTGCTCTATCCGACGCTGCTGCGATTCGGCTTCGCGCGCGGTTCCTACGGCCGGCGGCCGGACGACGGGCTTGCGCTGGTCGATGCGCGGCTCACCAACGCGGTGCGCTGCGTGCCGCCGCAGAACAGGCCCGAGCGCAGCGAAATCGCGACCTGCAACCGGTTCCTCGCCGACGAGCTCGCGTCGATGGCGCGACTGCGCGCGATCGTGGCGCTCGGCCGCATCGCGCACGATGCCGTGCTGCGCGCGCTCGGCCGCAGGCTCGCTTCGGCGAAATTCGCGCATGCAGCGCGGCACGATCTGTCGGATGCGGCGCCTGCAGGTGCGCCGCCGCGAGTTCTCGCGCTCTACGACAGCTATCACTGCTCGCGCTACAACACGAACACGGGCGTGCTGACCGATGCAATGTTCCGCGACGTGTTCGCCGCGATCCGGAAGGAACTGGATCGAAGATAGTGGTGCAAGTGGCCTAAAATAACTTTGTCATGCCCGGACTTGATCCGGGCATCCAGGGTTGCGGAACCTCGAGCGAGTGCGACAACCCTGAATCGCTCGCCGCGACCCGTCGCGGCCGACCGCGACGCGTCAAGCCCGGCGATGACAACCAGGGTCAAGTCATTTCAGATGGCCCCAGTGGAGCAGACGGCCACGCAACGAGCGCACACTCCACGCACCCCCCAGCCCCGCAAACACAGAGGCCGCCAATGACCCGAGGATCGACTCTATCAGGTGACTCAAGGGCGACGCAGTCGTGGCGAACGACGGATCGGTCGGGAGGTAGGTGATCGGTACGGACTCGCCGATCTCAAATTCGCAGCCCTGATCGGAGCCTTGGTACTTCACAGAATCTACAAAGAATTCGAACGTGCAGGTCCGGTGAACTGGCGGATTTGTCGCGGTGATGGTCGCCTCGGCACGCTCGCCGGAAGCAGCGAGTCGATACCACGAGAGCCAGCTGTGCGGCCCAAGATTGAAGATCGCCGCGGAAAACGCGAACGTAACGATCGCCACCAGTGCTCCCGCTCGGAGAGGTGTGATAAGGAACCCTGCGATGACGCGCGGCGTGCGTTGCATCCCCGTGCCCCGCATTGTTCTCACAGCCAGAGATTGTTACATCTTTGGCAATTCACCCGCCAGCCACGGCCGCATAACCGGCATGGCCCGGCCAGACACGACTTCCTAAGTTTGAACGCGCCCTACCCCCTGTTCCGCAGCAGTCGCGCCTTGTCGCGGTTCCACTCGCGGCGCTTGATATCCTCGCGCTTGTCGATCTTGCTCTTGCCTTTGCCGAGCCCGAGCTGGACCTTCACGATGCCGCGATCGTTGAAATAGACCGAAAGCGGCACCAGCGTCATGCCCTCGCGCGAAATCGCGCCCCGCAGCCTGTCGCGCTGGCGGGCGTGCACCAGAAGCTTGCGCGGCCGCATCGGCGGATGGTTGCGCCGGTTGGCGGCCTCGTATTCCGGAATGTGCGCGTTCACCAGCCAGAGCTCGCCGTCGCGCTCGATCGCGAAGGCTTCCGCGATCGACGCGCGGCCGCTGCGCAGCGACTTCACCTCGCTGCCGACCAGCATGACGCCGGCCTCGAGCGTGTCCTCGATCTCGTAATTGTGGCGGGCCTTGCGGTTCTGGGCCGCGATCCGCGTTGCCCGCTCCGCCTTGGCCATGACGCGTTCAGTTGATCAGCCCGGTCGCGACCATCGCCTCGCGGACGCGCGTCTTCGAGCCATCGGCGATCTCGCAGAGCGGCAGCCGCGTGTCGGGCTGGCAGCGGCCGAGCAGGCTCGCGGCATATTTCACCGGGCCCGGGCTGGTTTCGCAGAACAGCGCCTTGTGCAGCGGGAAGAGCCGCCGGTTGATCTCCGAAGCGGCAGCGATCTCGCCGCGGTCCCAGGCCGCATGCATGGTCGCGAGCAGCCGCGGCGCGACATTGGCCGTCACCGAGATGCAGCCGTGCCCGCCCTGCGCGCGCAGCGCCAGCGCGGTGCCGTCCTCGCCCGAGAGCTGGCAGAAATCGGCGCCGATCTTGAGCAGGGTCGCGAGCGGCCGCTCGAGATCCTGCGAGGCGTCCTTGACGCCGACGATGTTCGGCAGCCGCGCCAGCCGTGCCATCGTGTCGACCGACATGTCGACGACGCTGCGGCCGGGAATGTTGTAGATCAAGATCGGAATCTCGACCGCGTCGTGGATCGCCTTGAAATGGCGATAGAGACCTTCCTGGGGCGGCTTGTTGTAGTACGGCATGACGATGAGCGCGCCGTCGGCGCCGGCCTGCTTGGCATGGCGCGTCAGCAGAATCGCCTCGGCGGTCGAGTTGGAGCCGGTGCCGGCGATCACCGGCACGCGGCCGCCCGCCGCCTCGATGCAGAGTTCGACCACGCGCATGTGTTCCTGGTGGCTGAGGGTCGGCGATTCGCCGGTGGTGCCGCAGGGCACCAGCCCGTCGGAGCCTTCCGCGATCTGCCATTCCACGAGTGCCTGGAACGCCCGCTCGTCGATCGCGCCGTCGCGAAACGGCGTAATCAGCGCCGTAATCGAACCGTGAAACATTGCCGTCTCCTGACGCTGGCAGTTCGCAGCCCCGCATGGTTTATCGGGGATGCGGTGCCGCCGCAACAGGGACGCCGGCCGCGCGGTTTGACCCGACCGGGCAGTTCCGAAATATTGGGCGCCGCATGGCACGTTCGCGATTCTCGTCGAAACACCCGATGGCCGCCGCCGTTGCCGCCCTGTTGGCGCTGGCGCCGACGGCGGCACCCGCCGATCCGCTCCTGAGCGCGGCCGATCGGCAGATCTACCGCCAGGCTTTCGCGCTGGTCGAACAGCAGGAATGGGCGGCGGCGCGCGCGCTGGCGACCGGTGCGGGCGAACAGCTTCCCGCCAAGTTCATCCAGTGGCTGGACCTGATCCGCCCCGGCCCCGGCCGCAGCTTCGACGAGATCACGGGCTTCATGCGCGACAATCCCGACTGGCCGGGCCAGGTCTCGCTGCAGGAACAGGGCGAGCGCGCCATGCCGGCCAATCTGGGTACCGACGAGACGCTGGTCTGGTTCGCCGACCGCGAGCCGGTGACGATCGAGGGCGCGACCGCGCTGGCGCGCGCATTGTTCGCGAAGGGCCTCAAGGACCAGGCGATCGCGATGGTCCGGACCGCCTGGGCGACCCTGCCGGTTTCCGGCACCGCCGAGGGTCCGTTCCTCGCCGCCAACGCCGCCTATCTGCGGCCGGAGGATCACATCGCCCGGCTCGACCGGCTGCTGTGGGAGGGCGAGGCGGCGGCGGCCGAACGCATGATGTCGCTGGTCGATCCGGCGCATCGCGCGCTCGCCACGGCCCGCATCAGGCTGCGCCAGCTCGATGGCGGCGTCGATGCCGCAATCGAGCGCATTCCGGCCGACCTGCTGCGCGATCCCGGCCTCGTTTACGAGCGCGCGCGCTGGCGCCGGCAGGCCGGCGACGATCTCGGGGCCGCCGAGATTCTCGATCCGCCGCCGACCGGCGTGGCGCGGCCCGACCTGATGTGGCGCGAGCTCGAGAATGCGGCGCGCAAGGCGCTGGCGCGCGGCGACATCTCGGTCGCCTATCGCCTCGCCGCCGCGCACGGCACGACCGAGGGCATCGTGTTCGCCGACGGCGAGTGGTTCTCCGGCTGGGTCGCCTCGCGCTTCCTCGCCGAGCACCGGCTCGGCTACGACCATTTCACGCGCATGTATGCCGGCGTCGGCTCGGCCGTCAGCCTCGCGCGCGGCGCCTACTGGGCCGGACGCGCCGCCGAGGCGATGGGCGACCTCGCGCTGGCGCAGAACTGGTATCGCAGCGCCGCGGAAAACCTTTCGGCCTATTACGGCCAGCTCGCGGCCCAGCGCCTCGGCACGCTCGACGGGCTCGGCTTCAAGCCGGCGCCCGAACCGACGGAAGCGGAAATCGCCGCCTTCAACGCCGACGAGCAGATCCGCCTGATCCGCATGCTGGCGGAGCTCGACCAGGACGATCGCTGTCGCAGCTTCTTCAGCCGGCTCGCCGAGAAAACGGATTCCGGCGCGGCGCTGCGTCTGCTGGCGGAGCTCGGCCGCAGCATCGGGCGCGACGATTACATGGTCGCGGTCGCCAAGGTTGCCCGCACCAAGGGCGTCGAGATGCTCGAACTGCTCTACCCGCTGCGGTCGCTGCCGGCCGGCGGCGGCCCGGAGGATGCGCTGGTGCTGGCCGTGATCCGCCAGGAAAGCGCCTTCGCGCTCGATGCCGTCAGCTCCGCCGGCGCGCGCGGCCTGATGCAGCTCATGCCCGCGACCGCCAAGCACGTCGCCGGCAAGATCGGCAGCAGCTACGACGAAGGCCGGCTCACGACCGACGGCGACTACAATATCGGGCTCGGCCGCGCCTATCTGCAGGAGCTGCTCGATCGCTATTCCGGTTCCTACGTGCTGGCGATCGCCGCCTACAATGCCGGCCCCCAGCGCGTCAGCGAATGGCTCAACGAATACGGCGACCCGCGCGGCTACGGCGTCGACCCGGTCGACTGGATCGAGACGATCCCGTTCGGCGAGACGCGCAACTACGTGCAGCGCGTGCTCGAGAATCTCCAGATCTACCGCTACCGCATGGACGGATCGGTCGTCGCCCTCACGCTCGAGCAGGATCTCGGGCGCTGATGGGTGCAGGGGCGACGGCGCCGGCGCTTGCCTGCGTCTTCGATGCCTATGGCACGCTGTTCGACGTCGCGGCACCGGCGAACGCCTCGAAGGAGGCGCTTGGCGACCGCGCCGCTTCGCTGACCGAGCTCTGGCGCCGCAAGCAGCTCGAATACACCTGGTTGCGCAGCCTGATGGGCCGGCACGCCGATTTCTGGCAGGTGACGGAAGATGCGCTGGACCATGCGCTGGCGGCGCTTGCGCTGGAGGCGCCGGATCTGCGCCGGCGGCTGCTCGATGCCTACCTGACGCTCGATGCCTTTCCGGAGGTAGCGGCGACATTGGCGACGCTGCGCGCACGCGGCCAGCGCCTCGCGATCCTCTCGAACGGCACGCCGGCGATGCTCGCCGCCGCCTGCGAGCGCAACCGGCTCGACAATGCGTTCGACGCGGTCTATTCGGTCGAGGCAGTCGGCACGTTCAAGCCGCACCCGTCGGTCTACCGCCATGCCGCCGACGCCCTCGAATTGCCGCCGGGGAGCATCCTGTTCATGAGTTCGAACGGCTGGGACATCGCCGGCGCCGCGTCGTTCGGCTTTCGCACCGTCTGGGTCAACCGCACCGCGCAGGCGCGCGAACGCCTGCCGGCCGGACCGCAGACGGAGATAAATGACCTCTCCGAGCTGCCCGCGCTGATCGCAGCGGCGCAGCCGCAGGATGTAACCCGATGAACGACAGCCCCGCCACGCCCGCGCCGCCGACCTATGCCGACATCGCGCAGGCGGCCGCGCGCATCGCCGGCCACGCCGTGCTGACGCCGCTGCTGCAGTCGTCCGCGCTCGATGCGCGCGTTGGCGGCCGTGTGCTGCTGAAACCCGAGACCTTGCAACGCACCGGCTCGTTCAAGTTCCGCGGCGCCTGCAACAAGATTTCTCGGCTGATCGAAAGCGGCCGTCGACCGGCACGGATTGTCGCCTATTCTTCCGGCAATCATGCGCAGGGCGTCGCCGCGGCGGCGGCGTTGCACGGACTGCCGGCGACCATCGTGATGCCGAAGGATGCGCCCGCCATCAAGATCGCAAACACGCGCGGCTACGGCGCCGAGGTCGTGACCTATGACCGTTACAGCGAGAGCCGCGAGGATGTCGCCGCGCGCATCGCAGCACAACCCGGCACCGAGCTGATCAAACCCTACGACGATCCGGATATTATCGCCGGCCAGGGCACGGTCGGTCGCGAGATCGCCGCGCAGGCCAAGGCGCTCGGCCTCGCGCCATCGGCGCTCTACCTGCCGACCGGCGGCGGCGGGCTGACCGCCGGCGTCGCGTTGGCGCTCGCCAACGACCTGCCGGGCTGCGCGGTCAATGGCGTCGAGCCTGCCGACTTCGACGATACCGGCCGCTCGTTGAAGGCCGGTGCGCGCGTCGGGAACGATCCGAACGCACGCTCGATCTGCGATGCGCTGCTGGCGCCGACGCCGGGCGAACTCACCTTCGCGATCAATGCGCGCCTGTTGCAGGGGGCGCTCTCGGTCAGCGACGACGAGGTGCGCCGCGCGATGGCCTACGCGTTCGAGTGGCTCAAGCTGGTGGTCGAACCCGGCGGCGCGGTCGCGCTGGCCGCGCTGCTGGCGGGCCGGATCGAGGCGAAGGACCGCACGATCGTGATCGTGCTGTCCGGCGGCAATGTCGATCCCGGCCTCTTCGCCGAGGCGCTGCGGGCGTCGAAGTAAGCCGCGCCAACATCGCCTTCAAACACGAACGCCCGGTCTTGCGACCGGGCGTTTTGATTTTGGATTTGCAACGCTCGCGCTCAATGCAGCTTACGTTTCGCCTGCATCCGCGCCTGTGCCTTTGCGCTGCGGCGAGCGGCGCGGTTGTGTACCGGGACGGGATGGGACTCCGGCAACGCGTCGCCATCGTCCGCAGACGGCGTCCAACCCTCCGGCCAACCACTGCGTGTCCCGGTTGGTGCCAATTGCATCCCCACGGATGCCGGAGCGGACACCTCGGCTCTCGACTGTCTCAGTCCCCGCGCCGCCAGCGCGGCCGGGGCCACGTCGCGCAGGCTGGCATGGGCGTAGATCTGCTCCAGGGTC
>Ga0187893_10015558_pt1 | contig 10170 bp, 7 predicted proteins | sample MA1701074metaG_FD_139574 | JGI IMG/M metagenome (GOLD analysis project Ga0187893, IMG submission 139574) | White microbial mat communities from a basaltic lava cave in the Kipuka Kanohina Cave System on the Island of Hawaii, USA - MA170107-4 metaG ... | reverse complement strand
GGCGATGAGAAATATGGCGGCAACAGCGATATGCCCGAGGGTGTGTCTAAGCGGCTGCATCTCCACGCGCGCCGTATCGTCTTTCCCCATCCCCGCGGCGGCACCGTGGATGCGTCGGCGCCCTTGCCTCAACACATGCTCGATACCTGGACCATGTTCGGCTTCGACCCGGAGCGCTACGAGTGAGGCAGGCCCGCCGCGTCTATAAGGAGGTTGGAATAACGCCGGATGGTGGCATCGCGCTTGATGGAAGGCCTGTCAGGACGCCGAAGAAAGCGCCGCTGATCCTGCCAACCCACGCGCTGGCTAAAGCAGTGGCCGCGGAGTGGGAAGCGCAGGGCGACAAGATCGATCCCCGCACCATGTTCATGACCAAGCTCGCCAACACGGCCATTGACCGCGTGGGGCGCGGGAGAGAGCGTATTCTCGCCGAGATGGTGGACTATGCGGCGAGCGATCTCGTCTGTTACCGGGCCGAACGTCCACCGGACCTTGTGGCGCGCCAGGCGGTTTGCTGGAACCCGGTCATCGACTGGGCAACAACCACCCTTGATGCGCCGTTTGAATCGATTCCCGGCGTCATGCACCGCCCGCAACCGCCGGAGGCAATTCAAATGGTTGGTTCGGCTCTTGCCGGGATGAACAACTTTGAGATTGCCGCCGTCCACAACATCATGACGCTCACCGGTTCGGCACTCATGGCCCTGATGCTGGCGCGCGGCGCTCTTTCTTCCGAAGCCGCCTGGGCCGCGGCCCATGTGGATGAAGACTATCAGATCGACAACTGGGGCGAGGACGAGGAAGCCGCAGAACGCGGTGACGCGCGCCACAAGGAGTTTCTCGCCTGCTGTAAGTTTCTAGAATTGTGCAGCTCACCTTGAGGCGATGTGCTTTCTAGCTGTGTCATCGCCGGATTCATTCCGGCGACCCATCGTGCCGATGCTGAGATGGTCCACTTCTGGTTTGCTATAGGTCCCCGCAACAAGTGCGGGGATGACAGATGTTGGGGAAAGGTTGCCGGATTTGACGCTATGTCCCATCTCCCATAGGGAGAGAGGACGACAAGGGAAGGGCACCATGCAGGATGTTCTGGCGAAATTGGAGGCGCGCCGCGCGGAAGCCCGCGCTGGTGGCGGAGAGAAGCGTGTCGCCGCCCAGCACAAGCGCGGCAAGCTGACGGCCCGCGAACGCATCGAACTGCTTCTTGATGAAGGGTCCTTCGAGGAATTCGACATGTTCGTCGAGCATCGCTGCACCGATTTCGGCATGGAGAAGACGAAATATCCCGGCGATGGCGTCGTTACCGGATGGGGTACCGTCAATGGCCGCGTAGTCTATGTCTTCTCCAAGGATTTCACCGTGTTCGGCGGCTCTCTCTCCGAGGCCCACGCACGGAAGATGACCAAGATTCAGGACATGGCACTACAGAATCGCGCTCCCATCATTGGCTTGTTCGATGCTGGCGGCGCCCGCATCCAGGAAGGGGTCAATGCCCTTGGCGGCTACGGCGAAGTATTCCAGCGCAATGTGCTGGCCTCGGGCGTCATCCCGCAAATTTCCGTGATCATGGGCCCGTGCGCCGGCGGCGACGTCTATTCCCCGGCGATGACGGATTTCATCTTCATGGTGCGCGGCACCAGTTACATGTTCGTCACGGGGCCAGACGTGGTGAAGACCGTCACCAACGAAACCGTGACCGCCGAGCAGCTTGGCGGCGCTTCCGTCCACACGACGAAATCATCGATCGCCGACAAGGCCTACGACAATGATGTTGAAGCCCTGCTGCAAATGCGGCGGCTCATCGACTTCCTGCCCTCGTCCAACACGTCTCCTATTCCCGAAATGCCGCAGTTCGACGATCCCGAGCGAATCGACATGTCGCTCGATACGCTCATTCCCGCCAACCAGAACCAGCCCTATGACATGAAAGAGCTGATCGTGAAGTTGGTGGATGAGGGCGACTTTTTCGAAATCCAGGAGACCCATGCGAAAAATATCGTGACGGGATTCGCCCGCGTTGGCGGACGCACCGTGGGAATTGTCGCCAACCAGCCGTTGGTGCTGGCTGGCACGCTCGACAGTGACGCCGGCCGCAAGGGGGCGCGCTTCGTGCGCTTCTGCGATTGCTTCAGCATCCCTATTGTTACGTTGGTGGATGTCCCGGGCTTCCTGCCGGGAACGGCGCAGGAATATGGCGGCCTCATCAAGCATGGCGCCAAGCTGCTCTTCGCCTATGCCGAGGCGACCGTTCCTAAGATTACCGTCATCACCCGCAAGGCCTATGGCGGCGCCTACGTGGTTATGGCGTCGAAACATCTGCGGGGCGACGTCAACTATGCCTGGCCCACCGCCGAGATCGCGGTCATGGGTTCACGGGGGGCTGCTGAGATCATCTATCGCTCCGAGCTCGGAGATGCGGAAAAGATCAAGGGCCGCATCAAGGATTTCGAGACACGCTTCGCTAATCCCTTCGTGGCCGCCGAGCGGGGCTTCCTCGACGAGGTAATCATGCCCCATTCAACGCGCAAGCGCGTGGCCCGCGCGCTCAACATGCTGCGCCACAAGGAACTGGCCAATCCGTGGAAGAAGCACGACAACATCCCGCTTTAGAGCCCGTCCGCACAACCTGCTGCATCACAGGTGGCGGGCCGGCGGGCATGATGCTGGGCCTTTTGCTGGCGCGTGCTGGTGTCGATGTCGTAATACTTGAAAAGCACGCTGATTTCCTGCGCGACTTTCGCGGCGACACCGTCCACCCCTCCACCATGGAGGTGATGCATGAACTTGGAATCCTCGAGGAGTTCCTCAAGAGGCCCCATCAAAAGGTGCGGCAATTGTTTCTTCAGATGGGTTCGAGCGCGGCGCCGGTTGCCGATTTCAGCCGTGTTCCGGCGCGCTGCAAGTTCATCGCCTTCATGCCCCAGTGGGATTTTCTCGACTTCCTGACTGACGAGGCCAGAAAATATGAGGGCTTTCATCTCCATATGCACACGGAGGTGAAAGGCCTCATTGAGCGGGAAGGCAAAGTGGCGGGAGTTTCCGCTCATTTCAGCGAGGGTTTGCGCGAAATCCACGCGCAGCTTGTCGTTGGCGCCGATGGCAGGGATTCGGACGTGAGGCAGGCAGCAGCGGCGCTTTCCGTGGAAAATCTGGGCGCGCCGATGGATGTGTTGTGGTTTCGCATCTCCCGCCTGACCAGCGACCGGTCCGAGGTCCTGGCGCGTGTCGAATCAGGAAGGATGTTGGTCATGCTCGACCGCGGCGACTATTGGCAGTGCGCCTACGTCATTCCGAAGGATGGATTCGAGGCTGTCAGGCGGGACGGGCTGAAAAATCTGCAGGGAGAGATTGCAAAGCTCGCGCCCTTTATCGAAAACCGCATCGGCGAGATCGGGAGCTGGGACGACGTTAAACTGCTGACTGTCGCGGTGGACCGGTTGCGCACATGGTATAAACCGGGGCTGCTGTGCATTGGCGATGCCGCCCATGCGATGTCGCCAATCGGGGGTCTTGGCATCAATCTCGCGATACAGGACGCCGTGGCAGCGGCGAACATTCTGGCGGGACCGTTAAAAAGCGGCGAGGTTACCATTGAACATCTGAAGGCTGTGCAGAGCCGCCGGGAATTTCCCACGCGGCTCACACAGCGGATTCAGCTTGCTGCCCAGAACCGGTTGATCAGCCGCGTGCTCAAAGGCGGAAAAGAGCTTGAGCTTCCCTGGGCATTCAGGATGCTCCAGCGCTTTCCCATTCTACGCAGCGTCCCGGCTTGGCTCGCGGGCGTTGGGGTGAGGCCCGAGCACGTGCGAACGCCGGATGTTCGCGGTTAGGCGGTCTCTCCAATCAGATCATATTCCTCGGCGTAACAATTCTCGCCAGCCTCTACGGCTTCTTCGCCGAGGGCCGGCATTTTTTAAGCAATAGTATCCGACAGCCTTGGCGAAGCCCAACAACTGGGCCTGGCGCCATCAAAACAAGAGGACAAATAATAGCGCATTATAGCAGCACACTATGCCGCCGCCTGGTGGGCTGCCACCCGTTCGTGGGCGCGCAATACACGTAAATAATTTTCGCCGAGGATGCCTTTGACATGGGCGGATGAATAGCCGGCTTCCAACAGCCTTCCGCCGAGTTCCAGAATTTGTTCGGGTTGCGCGTGGGCGGGGTAAACGCCTGCTGTAGTCTCGTTGTCGGGCGCCCGATAGGCCACTAGGCGATTATCCGGGCCTGCTGTTCCCCTATTGTCCGGCCACAGGTCGGGGTTCTCCTGCATCCAGGACCACACGGAGTCGTAATCTTTTACATGGTCGAGACCGATGCCGACATGCTCGGGACCCACTAGATTGGCTATATAGTCCACATGGCGGAATATCGTTTCGGTTTCCGCTTTGAGGTCGCCCAAAAACTCATTGACGCCATTGACGCTGATAATGCCGCCGGTGCGGGCGCAAGCGCGGATTTGGTCGTCCTTGATATTTCGGTAATGTGCATTCACGGCGAAAGCATTGGAATGGGAGAAGATGAAAGGATTGGCGCAAATTTCCATCGCTTCCATGGTCGTTCGGTAGCCGGTGTGCGAACCATCGACGATCATCCCCGCCGCATTCATGGCACCGATCAAGCGGATGCCATAGCGGCTAAGTCCAGCATCGGTGCGCTCGGCGCAGCCGTCGCCCACGGCATTCTTTAGATTATAGGCCAGGATGACGTGCCGGACTCCGAGATCGGCGAAAATCCGCACCATCTCGATATTTCCCTCGAACGGCGTCGGCTCCTGAAAGTGAAATCCGACGGCGAGCTTACCTGCAGCTTTGGCGGCAGCGATCTGGTCCGCCGTCGTCACGAAAATCATCTCCTTCGGACACGACGCGATATAGGCTTTCACCGTGGTGATGTGCCGGATCGTCGAATTCAGCGAGTTTTCCGGAATGCTAACCGTCAGCGACACGAAATCGACGCCTGCTCTCTTAAAATGAGGAAGCGTTACGTCGTCGATCAAGTACTCCCGGAACCAGGGAAGCACCAAGTCGCAGACAATCGGATTTCCCAGCGTCTCCGCCACGCTCGCGCGCTCGTTCATGCTGTCAAGTTTCTTTCGCAAAAGATGATTTAAGTTTCGAGCCAAACCTGCCGGGCGGCGTAGAGGTTCATCAATTCATTGTTAGGATTGGGCAAAAATCCGCCAACCCTTGCGCCATGCGCATCGATGCTGTTGCCGAACACGGGGATCAGATAACCGCCGGTTTCCCAAATCATGCTCTGCATTTTGGCATAGAGCGCCTTTCTCGCCGCCACATCCGCCGTTGCGCGCGCCTTGACGAGCAAATTGTCGAACTCCTCGCTCTTCCAGAACGTATCGTTCCATGACGAGTCGCTCTTGTAGGCAAGCGTCAGCATCAAGTCCGCCGTCGGACGGCCGCCAAACCAGCTCATGTAAAACGCCTTTTTCATCCAGACATTGTCCCAATAGCCGTCATCGGGCTCCCGGATCACATTGATCTCGATCCTCGCCGCCTTGGCGGATTGCTGGAGTAGAAGCGCCATGTCGATCGAGCCGGCAAAAGCGCCATCGGCGGCGCTCAGATCGAGCTTGAGGTTCGAGAGGCCGGCTTTTTTTAGATAGTCCTTGGCCTTTTCCGGATCATAGGTGTGTTGCGGCAACTCTGCGTACATGGGGTCGCTTCGCGGCACGGAATGATCGTTTCCGATGCTGCCGAAGCCCGCCAATACTGTTTTCAAAATCGCGTCCCGGTCGATCGCATGTTTCAGCGCCAGCCGGACATTAGGATCGGAAAAGGGCGCAACCCGCGTATCCATCACAAAACAATAATGCGTGCGTCCGGGTGAGGCCACAATCTTGACATCGCTGGAAGATGTCAGAGGGCCCGCAGTGCGGTTATCCACACGGTTGATGATGTCGACTTCCCCGCTCTTCAGGGCGTTGAGGCGGGCCGTCCAGTCGTTGATGGCAATGACCTCGACGGCATCGACATAGGGTTCTCGATCCCGAAAATAATTCTTGTTGCGCTCGCTATAGGACCGCACTCCCGGTTCGTAGGTTTTCATGCTGAAGGGGCCGGTGCCTATGGGTTTGCTCCAATCGGTAAAATCTTTCTGCACGATGCCCAAATGATAGTCGCCAAGCACATAGGGAAAATTCGCATCGGCGCCGGAAAGTTCGATCTTGATTCCCGACGGTCCATCGGCCGAGATGCGCTTGATGCCGCCAAGGAGCGCCTTGGCCGCGGATTTCGAGTCTTTCGCGATGTGGCGTTCGAGCGAATAGATCACGTCATCGGGAACAAGCGTCTTGCCATTGTGAAATTCGATGCCCTTGCGGAGATTGAATTGCCATGTGTCCAGCGCGCCGTTGGCGTTCCAACTTTCGGCAAGACCGGGGACGAGTTCCGTGTTGGCGTCGATATCGATCAGGCAGCTATGGACCTGCTGGCTTTGGTTGGCGCTCACGGGATCCTGCATCAATGAGGGGTCCATGTTGTTCGTCGTGCTGGCGCCCGCGAGGCCCAGCTTCAGAACACCACCCCGCTTGGGTTCATCCGCCTTCGAGAGCGGCGCGCGCGCGAGAACGCCCGTTATGGCGAGCCCGGCGCTGAGAACGGAGCGCCGTGTAAGCCCATGCCGAGTGGATATGCCGGAACCCCGGTTCTGTTTCATGGCCAATCCTCCCTCTTTGCAAGTTATCCTTTGGCGGGGAGGGGGTTTTTGCAAACGAGATTAAAACGATGCGAGCGTGATTTTTTCTCACAGTTCCGAGGCGTCAAATCTATCCGGTGTTATTTGGCCGTCCTGGAGTTGCGGGCCTTCGCCCTCGGTGCAGGGGCTGCCGGCTTGCTCATTGCGGCAACCTGGCTCTGCGTTTCGCTAAGCACCCAATCCATGAAGGTGCGTACGATAGGCGTGCGCCGCAGTTCGCTTCTGCACACGAGATAGAAGGCCTTCGGTGCCGGTATTCTGACATCGATCGGAATCACAAGATGGCCTTCGGAAAGAAGATCGACGCCTGTCAAGCTGTCGCATAACGCAATCCCCTGGCCATGAATCGCCGCAAGCGTGGTCAGGTGCGCATCCGACATGAGAAGGCCCGCCCCGCACGCTAGTTCCGGAGCCCCGGCGGCCTCAAGCCAACCGCTCCAGTCCGTTCCATCATATGCGTGTAATAGCGTATGATTGCGCAAGTCGTTTAACTCGCGCACGGGTTTGCTGTTCATCAGGGCCGGGCTGCAAACAGGGTAGAGCATGGGCGCGTACCAAAGCTCAACGTCCCGGTCGGGCCAGGAGTCGTTTCCATAGGTGACCCAGATATCCACATCCCGCGCATAGATTCTGCGCTTGTCGTTGGACGAAATCAACTTGAGGCGAACACCGGGATGACGTTCCGAAAACCGGTTAAGCCGCGGCAGCAGCCAAAAAGTCGTAAGCGACGGTATGCAACTGATGACGAGATCGCCTTCGGTGCTGGGTGCGGTAAGCAGTGCCACCGCTTCGGCGATGGAGCCAAAAGCGTGAGTGACGCTCGGCAGCAAGGCCGCGCCATGGGGCGACAGTTCGAACTTGTTTCCGCTGCGGACAAATAGCGGAACCTTCAATGTTTTTTCGAGCGACCTGACCTGGTGGCTGATAGCTCCATGCGTGACATTCAGTTCCGCCGCCGCCCGCGACATGGAAAGATGCCGCGCCGCCGCCTCGAAGGCGCGCAAGGGGTTAAGGGGTGGGAGACGTTTGGTCATGTCGGGCTCTGCTGGGCTGGCTAGATCCGCTCTCCCACCAAGTCATATTCCTCCGCATCCGCGATCTTTACGCGGACCACATCCCCCGGTTTCAGCGACGTTTCACCAGGCAAGAACACGTTGCCGTCGATTTCGGGCGCATCCCACGGCGAGCGGGCGATGGCTTCGCCATTCTCCTCGTCGATCTCGTCCACCAGAACGTCGATCTCGCGTCCTATTTTTTGCTGAAAGATATCGGCGGAAATCGCTTGCTGCGCCTCCATGAAACGGTTCCAGCGTTCTTGTTTCACGGCGTCCGGAACTTGCGACAGGCCGAGATCATTTGCCTTTGCGCCAGACACGGGTTCATACTTGAAGCAGCCGACGCGTTCGAGGCGGGCCTCTTTCAGCCATTGCAACAGATACTCGAAATCGGCATCGGTCTCGCCGGGGAAACCCACGATGAAGGTCGAACGGATCGCAATGTCCGGGCAGATTTTTCGCCAAGAAGCAAGCCGGTCCAGCACCTTCTCCTGATTTGCTGGCCGCCGCATCGCCTTAAGCACGCCGGGTGCCGCATGTTGGAACGGAATGTCGAGATAGGGGAGAATTTTCCCCTCCGCCATGAGCGGGATCACATCGTCAACATGTGGATATGGATAAACATAATGCATGCGCACCCAGGCGCCGAAATCGCCAAGCTCCTTAGCCATGTCGTAGAATTTGGTGCGCACTTCGCGGCCGTGGAACTTGCTGACGGCGAATTTAATGTCCACGCCATAGGCGCTGGTGTCCTGTGAGATGACCAGCAGTTCCTTGACACCGGCCTTCACCAGCCGCTCGGCCTCATAAAGCACGGAGGCCATCGGGCGCGAGACCAGATCGCCGCGGATCGAGGGAATGATGCAAAAGGAGCAGCGATTGTTGCAACCCTCCGAAATTTTCAGATAGGCATAGTGTTTTGGCGTGAGATGCAGCCCCTGGGGCGGCACCAGATCGTATATGGGATCGTGCACCGGTGGCAGCGCCTCGTGCACCGCGCTCACCACCGCCGCATATTGGTGCGGGCCCGTAACGGCGAGCACCCCCGGATGGGCGCTTCTGATCCTCTCCGCTTCAACACCCAGGCATCCTGTGACGATCACCCGGCCGTTCTCGGTCATCGCTTCGCCGATGGCGGAAAGGGATTCTTCCTTTGCGCTATCGAGAAAGCCGCAGGTGTTGACGATCACCACGTCGGCGTTGTCATAGCCGGGTGCTATCACATAGCCTTCGGCGCGCAATTGCGTGAGAATCCGCTCGCTATCGACGAGCGCCTTCGGGCAGCCGAGCGACACTAGGCCAACCCTTGGTACATGCTTATTCATGAGCGGAGGGATGTAGCGGAGCGATATGCGAAGAGCAAATGGCCCACCGCCACCTTGACAAATCAGTCTCCTACGGCCAGCCTCGTCAGAGGGACGAGAGGATTCGCGAGAGTCAGAGCCGTCTCAGGGGGCCTCCTAAACGAGCTTTATCGCAGCGAAATCGACGGCCTGCGGGCGCTCGCCGTCGTCCCGGTGATTCTGTTTCATGCGGGATTTTCTGGATTCAGCGGCGGTTTCGTCGGCGTCGATGTTTTTTTCGTGATCAGCGGGTTTTTGATCACATCGATCATCCTGGCTGAACGCGAAGCCGGCACCTTCACGATTGCGGGTTTTTATGAGCGCCGCGCACGCCGGATCTTGCCGGCCCTGACATTTGTCATGGTCTGTACAGTTCCGTTCGCCTTGATGTGGATGCCGCCCGCTCAGCTCAGGGAGTTTGCCGATAGCCTGGTGGCGGTGGCGCTTTTCTGTTCGAATTTCTTGTTCTGGAGCGAAAGCGGTTATTTCGCGGCTGCCGCGGCCGAAAAGCCATTGCTGCATACCTGGAGCCTCGCCATCGAGGAGCAGTATTATGTAGTTTTTCCGCTCTTGCTGATGATACTCTGGTTTCTCGGCCGGCGGAAGCTTGCCCTTGCCGTCGTGGTGATGGCGACCGTCAGCTTCGCCTTCTCAATATGGGGTTTCCCATCAGATGCCGCGGCGAATTTCTTTCTGATGCCGTCACGCGCGTGGGAACTTTTGGCAGGTTCTATCCTGGCGTTCATCGAGGGCGGGACGCCGCTCAAGAATCGAGTTGGGGCTTGGACTGCACAGATTTTGTCTGGCACGGGGTTGCTCGCAATCGTCGCTTCCATCTTTGCGTTCGATGAGGCAACGCCGTTTCCGGGCGTGGCCACGCTGGTACCCGTTGGCGGCACATGGCTGCTTTTGGCTTTTGCCACCCAAAGCACCTTTGTGGGCCGCATTCTCTCTCAACGTTGGCTCGTGCGGGTTGGGCTCATATCTTACAGTGCCTATCTATGGCACCAGCCGCTATTTGCCTTCGCACGCTTGCGCAGTTTCAATGAGCCTGACTC
>Ga0187893_10015557_pt1 | contig 10170 bp, 10 predicted proteins | sample MA1701074metaG_FD_139574 | JGI IMG/M metagenome (GOLD analysis project Ga0187893, IMG submission 139574) | White microbial mat communities from a basaltic lava cave in the Kipuka Kanohina Cave System on the Island of Hawaii, USA - MA170107-4 metaG ... | reverse complement strand
CGTGGACGACCTCGACGCGGCCGTCGAACGCTACGAGCGGTCGCTCGGGCTGCGTCCCACGCATCGCGAGCGCGTAGAGGACCAGGGGGTCGAGGAGGTCCTGTTCTCCACCGGCGAGTCGTTCGTCCAGCTCCTCGGTGCGCTTGGGCCCGACACGCCGGTCGGCCGATTCCTCGAGCGCAACGGGCCCGGGCTCCATCACATCGCGTATCGGGTCGAGGACCTCGCGGAGGCGCTCGAACACCTGCGAGCCGAAGGGGTCTCCTTGATCGACGAGCAGCCGAGGCGTGGGTCTCGGAACACGCTCATCGCGTTCGTTCACCCCAAGGGGATGGGCGGGGTGCTCGTGGAGCTGGTGCAGGTCCCCTAGCCAGGCAGCCCGGTGAGCCCGGCGCCGGGCGCATTGATCAGGACCGAGACGTTGCCCTCGGGGAGCGATCCCTCCTCCATCAGCTGGTGGGCGAGGCCCGCCTCGTCGTAGTCGTACGTGTGTCCGAGCGTGGTCCGCACCTTTTCCTCGCGTACGAGGTCGTTGAACGCGGAGGCCTGCTCGTCGTTGAACAGATGGGAACCCTGGTAGCGCTTCTGCGGATACCAGAGGTAGCGGACGTCCACCATCGTGTCGTACCCGGTGGTGCCGGCGCAGATCACCACCATGCCCCCGCGGTCGCAGACGAAGATCGACGTCGGGACCGTGTCCTGGCCAGGATGCTCGAACACGATGTTGGGGTTCCGCTTCTCGCCGAGCACGTCCCAGATCGCCTTGCCGAACCCCTTCGCGCCCTCGAACCACGCCTTCCAGCGCGGGTCGTCCCACGGGGGGGGCACGCCCCAGTGGTCGAACGCCGTCCGGTCGACGTAGCCGACCGCGCCGAGCTCCTTCGCGTACTCGCCCTTCTCGGGCGAGGACACCACCGCCACCGCCTTCGCGCCGGCGAGGGTTACGAGCTGTAGGGCGAGCGAGCCCAGCCCGCCTGAGGCGCCCCACACGAGCACCACATCCCCCGCGCGCACGGTGTTCGGTGGCCAGCCGTGCAGCATGCGATAGGCCGTGGCGCCGGTGAGCGTCGGAGCGGCGGCCTCCTCCCACGTGAGCCGTTCGGCCTTGGGCAGGCACTGATGCGCCTGGACCTTCGTGAACTGCGCGAACGAGCCCCAGCAGGTGTCGTATCCCCACACCCGGAACGTCGCCGCGAGCCCCGGATCGTTGCCGGCGACGACCCACGGGTCGTCGAGGTCCCACTGACCCGCGTGCACGACCACGGCGTCGCCGACCTCGAGTTCGGTGACCTCGGATCCGACCGCGTACACCACGCCCGAGGCGTCCGAACCCACGATGTGGAACTCCGTCGGCTCGCCCCATCGGGCCTGGGTCTTCGTCACGTCGATCGGGATGCCCCGAGCGGCCCAGACGTTGTTGAAGTTCACGCCGGCCGCCATCACCATCACCAGCGCCTCCCGAGGCCCGATCTCGGGGACGTCGATCACCTCGTCGCGGATCGCGTCCTTGGGCTCGCCGTAGCGATCGGGCCGGACGAGCTGCGCGTGCATACGCTCGGGCACCTCGCCGAGAGGCGGGGCCTCACCGATCTCGTACAGCTCTTTGCCCACGCGAGCTCCCGGTCCGCGGCGAGCGCCGCGCCCAAACGGATGCGCGCCTGCCGGCGCGCGATCGGCCGAACCCTAGCAGGCTGTCTGGTTCATCCCGAGGGTTGCCGGGCGGCGCTCGACGGGCAGGTCAGCGCCCGCGGACACCATGTGCAGTACGGGCCGGGCCGCAGGGTCGGAGGCCGGCCGGCATCGGCGGCCGCGGCGGCCCGGATCGCATCGACGACCCGGTCGGCGGCCCGTTCGAGCACGGGGGCATCGACGTCCTCGGCCTGCCACTCGCCTGAGTCCAGGTACAGGGTCGCCACCCGGTACGGGGGCACGCCGAAGCGGAGCGCCAGCAACAGGGCGTAGAAGCGCATGTCCTCGGCGTGCTCGGGCCACGCCCTCCCGGTCTTCAGGTCGATCGCCAGCCGCGTCGCGCGCGCCGGCTCGGTCGGGGCGGTGGCGCCGAGGACGAGGTCCAGCTGCCCGGTCAGGACGAGCGCGCCCCCGAGCAGCTCCGCCCGGACATGCCACTCGGTGGACGGCGCGAGCTCGCGACGCATGAGCCGCAACGGCGGCATCGTCGAGCGGAACAGTTCGAGCGTCTTGGCCGCGTCCATGAGCGTCTCGTCCCGGTGCAGACCGTCAAGCTCGGTCCAATACGCGGCGAACGCCGCATCCTCGTGCAGGCGCTCTGCCGCCTGTTCGACGAGGTCGTGGGGAGCGCGCTCGTCACGTCCGGCCACCTCCAGCTCGACAGCCTTGTGCGCGAGCCGGCCCGCCGCCGACTTGGTCGAGAAGGCGAACGGCGCCCGCTCCCCGGACCGAACAGCGTCGAACAGCCCGGGACACCGGCCGAGATCGTTCAAGGCGGACTTGCCGAGCCACATCGGCTCGGCCAGCTCGAACGCGCGGGCGGTCTCCTCGATCCGGTCACGCACCCGCTGCACGACATCGCCGGGGAAGATCGGCCGCTCGCCGGTCCCGATGAGCCCCTCGAGCGTTCGGCGCTGTGCGGGCGCGAGCTCCACGGTCGCTGCCATGTCGGGGATGGTAGGACGAGCCGCCGACATGCCCGAGACCCCCGAGGAGATCCTCCGAGCCGGTTCCTCGCACGCGCAACCCTCGGATTCGACGCCCCCGCGGGCCGCTGCTAGGTTCGCGGACCGTGCGCGTCCGCCTGCGGGTGCTCCTGCCCGCGCTCATCCTCGTCATGGTGCTGTCACCGGTCGCGGCTCGAGCTGATCACCGGCCCGGTCCCTGCAACGTGCACCCCGGCCAGGACGAGTCGGTCGTCTCCCACATGAAGCGCGTCATCCGGTGCGCGGTCGAGGGGTGGGACGTGGGCGGGGGCGCGGAGCGAGCGATCTGCGTCGCCGACGCCGAGAGCCACCTGAACCCGGACGCAGGCTCGAACGACGGCGAGTACCTCGGGTTGTTCCAGCACATCGCGACCGCTTGGCCAGATCGGTACGAGACCTGGACGCGACCGGGATGGGAGCTGCCCGAGAGCGCGTTCTCGGGCCGGACCAACACGATCGTCGCGATCCGGATGGTGCACGAGAACGGGTGGGGCCCCTGGCATGGGGTCGGGGACTGCTTCGAGCAACGGGACCGGCGGGCGCTCCGCTAGACTCCCCGCAGCCATGGCCAAGACCGAGGATCTTCCCCAGCCTTCGGTCCGCACGGTCGAGGACCGGATCGAGGAGCTCCGCAAGCGCAGGGCCGCGCTCCTGGACGGCGCTCGTCGCGACGCCGTCCGCAAGCAGCACGAGAAGGGCAAGCTGACCGCGCGCGAGCGCGTCGAGCTGCTGGTAGACCGCGACTCGTTCCAGGAGACCGACCCGTTCGCGGTGCACCGCGCCCACGAGTTCGGCATCGAGCGTAACCGGCCGGCCGGCGACGGCGTGATCACCGGCTACGGGACGGTCGACGGCCGACGCGTGTTCGTGGCCTCACAGGACTTCACCGTGTTCGGGGGCTCGCTCGGCGAGGTGCACGCGCAGAAGATCTGCAAGGTCCAGGACCTCGCGATGTCGACCGGCGCGCCGTTCATCCAGATCAACGACTCCGGCGGCGCGCGGATCCAGGAGGGCGCGGCGAGCCTGGCCGGCTACGGCTACGTGTTCGAACGCAACGTGCGCGCCTCGGGCGTGATCCCGCAGATCAGCGTGATCATGGGGCCGTGCGCCGGAGGCGCGGTCTACTCCCCCGCGATCACCGACTTCACGTTCATGGTCCGGGAGACGTCGCACATGTTCATCACCGGGCCCGACGTGATCAAGGCAGTGACGGGCGAGGAGGTCACGTTCGAGGAGCTCGGCGGGGCCATGACGCACGCCAGCCGCTCCGGCGTGGCCTCGTTCGTCAGCCAGGACGAGGAGGAGTGCCTGGCGATGGTGCGCCACCTCCTGTCCTACCTGCCGTCGAACAACCTCGAAGACGCGCCGTCGTTCGCGACCGCGGACGACCCGGCCCGGACGGACGAGGGCCTCACGCACCTGATCCCGGACTCGGCGCGGGAGCCCTACGACATGCACGAGGTCATCCGCCGGGTGGTGGACGACGGTGACTTCTTCGAGGTCTTCCCCTTCTGGGCGATGAACATCGTGGTCGGCTTCGCGCGCCTGGACGGGCGAGCGGTGGGCGTCGTAGCGAACCAGCCCAAGGTGAACGCGGGGACGCTCGACATCGACTCGTCGGAGAAAGCGTCGAGGTTCGTCCGGACATGCGATGCGTTCAACGTTCCGATCGTGACGTTCGTCGACGTCCCCGGATTCCTGCCCGGGACCGACCAGGAGTACCACGGCATCATCCGACACGGCGCCAAGCTGCTGTACGCGTTCGCCGAGGCGACCGTGCCGAGGCTCACGGTGATCACGCGCAAGGCCTACGGCGGCGCGTACCTCGTCATGAACTCGAAGCACCTACGCGCCGACGTCTCGTTCGCGTGGCCGACGGCCGAGATCGCGGTGATGGGACCGGAGGGCGCGGTGAACGTCGTCTTCCGCAAGCAGATCGAGAAGGCCGAGGATCCCGCGGCCGCACGCGCCGAGCTCATCGCGCAGTACCAGAAGAAGTTCGCGACGCCGTACGTTGCGGCCGAACGCGGGTTCATCGACGACGTGATCGAGCCGTCGGAGACGCGGCCACGTCTGATCAACGCGCTGCGCATGCTCTCCACCAAGCGCGAGGCCGTCCCGGCTCGCAAGCACGGGAACATCCCGCTGTGAGCGAGGAGCGCCGGTTCGAGCTCCCCGAGGACCTCTCGCCCGAGGAGGAGCGCGCGATCATCCGGGCGCTCGAGCGCTACTTCGCCCGCGAGAGCCCGCACCCCGCCCCCTGGGTGCTGGCCGGACGGATGGACGCGACCGGTTGGGGTGCGCTCCAGGCGCGCCGTCATACCGAGACCCCCTGGGCCGCAACGGGCAGGACCCCCTTCCTTCGCCGCGGCGTGCCGCCCCTCGCGGGTCGCGGCGACGCGGGGTAGATCTGAGTTCTCGGTCGCCACCTTGGCTCGTGACGACGAACCGGACGACAGGCGCCAGACCGAGTGCGATCAGCAGGACGACGACTCGTCGGAACGATCTTCGGGCCACGGGCAACTCCAGATCCGGGAGAAGCCACCTCGTCGGCTCGACTGTACCCTCAGCTGGTCCGGCCTCCCGAGGAGACGCCAATCTCAGCTACGAAGACCGCCTCCGTCATCCAGGACCGCGGCGCTGTGCTGGCCGCGTTCGAGGCCGAGGGGTGCTCGTTGGCCAGATCATGGGGCAAGGGGCCGGGCGAAACCTACGGCCAGCACTCGCACGGGTACCACAAGGTGCTGTTCTGCATCGAGGGCTCGATCACGTTCCACCTGTCCGACGGCGATGTCGAGCTCGTGGCCGGTGACCGTTTGGACCTCGAACCCGGAACCGAGCATGCGGCGACCGTCGGACCGAACGGCTGCGCGTGCATCGAGGCGTCGAGATGAAGGTCGCGATCCACGTCGACCAGCTCTTCTTCCCCGCGCCGGGCGGGATCGGCACGTACATCAGGAACCTCGTCCCGGCGCTCGCGGCGCACGACCCCTCGCTCGAGCTCGTCCTGTTCCACTCGCGCTTCGCCTCGCCGGAACCGCCCGAGCGGTGGATGCGGGAGCTCTGGGTCGAGGAGCTGCCCGCCTCGATCCGGTCGCTGTACCCGCGATGGGCGACCCTCGGACGCCCGGCGCTGCCGTCGTCGCTGCGGAGCGCCGACCTCGTCCACGCGACGAACCCCGCCGCGATCCCCCCGGCCGGCGAGGGGCAACGGCTGGTCGTCACCGTGCACGACCTCGCGTTCGAGCGGTACCCGAGCATGTTCCCCCAGCGGTGGCGGGCGCTGTACCGGCTCGGGCTCCGCGGGGCCGTCCGGCGCGCGGACGCGATCGTGACGCCGTCGAGGAACACCGCGGAGGACGTCTTGTCGCGCACGAAGGTCGATCCCCGTAAGCTCCACGTCGTCCCGCTCGCGGCGTCGCTGCCGTCGGGTTCGGTGGACGTCGCCGACGTGATCGGCCGGCTCAAGCTGCGGCCGCCGTACGTCCTTTCGGTCGGGACGATCGAGCCGAGGAAGAACCTCGTCAGGCTCGTGCGCGCGTACCGACGGGTGGCGGCGACCGGGGTCCCGCACTCGCTGGTGCTCGCGGGTCCGCTCGGCTGGCATCACGAGGCGCTGATGCGCGAGCTCGCCCTCGAGGGACCCGGCGACATCGTGATGACCGGCTCGCTCACCCCCGAGGAGCTCGATGTCGTGTACCGGGCGGCGGACGTGTTCGCCTACCCCTCGCTCTACGAGGGGTTCGGGCTCCCGGTCCTCGAGGCGATGGTCCGCGGGATCCCCGCGGTCGCCTCAAACACCTCCTCGCTGCCCGAGGTCACCAGTGACGCGGCGCTCGGCGTGAACCCGCGCTCCGTGCGCGAGATCGCCACGGCGATCGCCTCGCTCTGTCGCGACGTCGAGCTCGCCGAGCGGCTCGCCGCGCGGGGCCGGACGCAGGCCGAGCGCTTCGGCTGGGACGAGACCGCCCGCCAGACGATCGAGGTGTACGAACGGGTGCTGGGGTCGAAGTGAAGGTCTCGCTCATCACGACGGTCCTGAACGCGTCGGACCGCGTCGGCGCGTTCCTCGAGTCGGTCGCCTGGCAGACCCGGCCGGCCGACGAGGTCATCGTGGTCGACGGCGGCTCGACCGACGGCACCCTCGAGATCCTCCGGGAGGCCAAGGACGACGTCTCGCTCCTCGAGGAGCCGGGCGCGAACATCGCGCGCGGCCGCAACCTGGCGATCGCCTCGGCGACCCACGACGTGATCGCCGTTTCCGACGCGGACTGCGTGCTCGAGCGCGACTGGCTCGAGCGGTTGCTCGAGCCGCTCGAGGCCGGTGCCGACGTCTCGATGGGCTTCTACCGGCCGCTCGCCGACTCGTTCCTCGGGCGGGCGATGGCCTGCGTGAACCTGCCCGACGCCGACGAGCTCGACGAGACCACCTTCATGCCGAGCGGACGCTCGGTCGGTTTCACCAAGGAGGCGTTCGAGCGCGCGGGCGGCTACCCGGAGTGGCTCGACATCGGCGAGGACATGTTCGTCGACCACCGGTTCCGCGAGCTCGGGCTCGACATGCGACTCGCGCCCGACGCGATCGTGAACTGGCCGCTCCGAGATTCGCTCGGCGCGACGTGGCGCCAGTACTTCCGCTACGCGCGCGGCGACGCGGTTGCGGGTATGTATCCCGAACGCCACGCGCTCCGGTTCGGCGTGTACTCCGCGGCGCTGTACGCGTGGTCGACGAAGGGCTTGCTCCGCAAGGCGGCGACGCTCGCGGGCGCGGGCGCCTACGCGGCCCGGCCACTCCGGCGCGGGAACAGCCGTTTCGAAGATCCGGCCGAACGGGTGAGGGCGATGCTCGTGGTCCCGGCGCTCATGGCGGTCATCGACAGCGCGAAGATGGCCGGGTACCTCGCCGGGTTACGGCGCCGTCGAAGCTGAGCTCTTGGGCCTCGCAGTACAGCTTGTCGCCCGTGGGAGCGGCCTCGAACGAGAACTGGTTCGATCCCTGTCGCGGATGGTCGCCGCGTCCGACATCGTGGTTCTGAGTACCGAAGGGGATATCCGCAAGTTGACGAGGGAAACCCCTCCGAAAGAGACACAGTCCCGCCGCGCAGATCTCGACGTGCACGAGATGCGGTGCGGGTCTGGCGATGTGCCTCTACGCTGACGGTTCAGACTCTTGAGCTCGTTGCGCCACAGCCAGATTGGCGGGCGATCGGCAGCACCGCGCTTGCGTTCAGGAAGTTGAGCACCGAGCCGCATGCCGTCGGGATAAGGACGTGGTTCCCACGAAAACCATCCGAGGGAACCCCCGTTCCGGGGGGATCACGCCTTGGAAAGGACGATGGCCCCCCCGATAGCGAGCAGTGCGGCCAGTGGGTATCCGACGACCAGGTCGTCCGTTCCGCGCGAGATGACAGTAAAAAGACCCATGTGAGACACCAGATGCTGCACGCCTACGACGACGCCGAGGACGACGAGGCTCCACCCGAAGACGCGCCGCCTCCGGTACGCCTCGGGCGAGATCTGCCTCACCTCCGCCTGCTTCTGCGCGGCTTGCGTCTCGCGCGCTCGCGTCTCCCGCCGCTTGTCCCGCCGCTTGGCGTGCGGCTTTCGCTTACGCCTACCCCTGGACTCAGGCATCGGCCCTCATCTCATCCGGTCCCCGGCGTCATGGTAGTACCTGGCATAGGATTGCGTGGCCGCCATGTTCGGAGGAGGTCCGTTTCGGATGGAGCGGCTCCCACGGGTCGAGGCGTCGGTATTCCGTGCCGGCGGATCGACCGAACCTAGGTCTGATCCTGGACGCTGACCGATGGCTCCGAAGCGAAAGAAGCGAGGCGGGACTCGGGCGGGCTCCGGCAAGACCGTCGACGAGCATCCCGCACCGAACCCGCGCGTGGCCACACGGCGGGAGCACCGGGAGGAGGCGCGCCGCCGCAAGGACGCCGCGTACCGAAGCACAGGCCGTCGGCGGCTGATGCGCCGTGGGGTCGCGATCGGGATCGTCGTCGGCGTCGTGGCATTCGGTGCGGCGTACGTCGTGACCAAGGAACAGGAGAGCCACCGGCTTGAAGATGAGGCCTCGCGGCTGGCAACAGCGGCCGGTTGTACCGATGTGAGGGACGTACCGAGCAGCGGGGAAGGCCACCTGGCGCCGGGGGAGACCACGACCTACGCGAGGCACCCCGCCACATCAGGCATCCACGATCAAGCGCCGCTGCCGCCCGACCCTCAGATCTACAAGGACCTGGTCCCGGAGCAGAACGCGGTACACAACCTCGAGCATGGGTACGTCCTCCTCTACTACCGGGCCGGCGAAGACGCCGCGCTTCCGCCCGATGTGATCGTCGCACTCTCTGATCTGGCCGAAGCCGAGTCGAAGGTGATCCTGGCTCCGAGCTTCGACTTGGAAGCGGACACCTCTTTGGCGCTGGCGGCGTGGAACAGGCTCCAGAGGTGCCCATCGACCGTGACCGCCGCCCAGGCTCTGGGGATCGCCGAGTCGTTCGTCGAGCGGTTCCGCGGCGGGGGAGAAGCACCGGAGCCCTCGGCCCCTTGATCGAGAGCGTTGTCTATATCGAGGCCGCGCCAGTTGGGGCTCGCCTCAGCCGGGAGTGCCTTCGTCCGCAGCTGATCGCACCACGTCACGGCGCGGCGGACGAGGACCACGGGCGCCACCAGAGGCTCATCGAGTACTTCGGACAGCCTGATCTGGCCGAGCACCACCGTTCCCTGCCCGCGCGCGCTCCGGATGTCGACCTGGGGTTCCGCGAGATTGGACGAGAACAGCCAACTCTTCAACGCGGAGGGCGCAAGCCGGCCAGTGCTACCGTGACGAGCCGGCGGACCGCGGCCTTCGAACGCCGGCTCCTGGCTCCCGCGAGGGCGTGGAGGCAGGAGCTCGCAAGCTCATCAGCCGTTACACCGGCCGACCCACCTATCGCTTGAAGCGATCCCACCAGATCGGGCCTAGCTTCCGACCGCCCAGACGCCGTGGGGAGCCGAGCCGACGGGGATCGTCCTCAGCCGCTCACGCGTTTCCGCGTCATAGACGACGATGCGGCCGTTCGCATGATCCGCGACGACAACTCGCCACCCTCCGGGCAAGACCGTGACGTGATGAGGCTCTCCCGGGAATCCGATTCGCTCGACAACGCGAATCGTGCGGACTCGAAGGACGAAGAGTGCGCCGGCCCCATGATCGGTGATCCAGCAGAATCGGCCATCGGGGGTGAAGGCCAGGTGGTGAGCCTCAACCCCAAGCGGGATCGACTCGACGAGCCGACCCCGGCGTCCGGTGAGAACGTGCAGCGCCCCGTTCCAGTCCGTCACCCAGAGCTTCCCGTCGGGCGCGAACAAGATGTCGTGGGGGCTCCCATCCGTGTCGACGTATCGAACGGGCTCGCGCCGATCCAGCAGGTCTACGACCGCGAGGTCGTCGCTTCCCTCGAGCGTGACCCAGGCGTGCCGCTGCTGCGGGTCGATGGCGAGGTCGTGGGGG
>Ga0187893_10015556_pt1 | contig 10170 bp, 9 predicted proteins | sample MA1701074metaG_FD_139574 | JGI IMG/M metagenome (GOLD analysis project Ga0187893, IMG submission 139574) | White microbial mat communities from a basaltic lava cave in the Kipuka Kanohina Cave System on the Island of Hawaii, USA - MA170107-4 metaG ... | reverse complement strand
TCCAGAGCTGGCCGTACCGCGTGGTCGCCTCGTTGATCGGGAAGGGCGATCGGCGCGAGATCTCGCACACGACGTCCGCGTCGATGGCGATCTTGCGGAGCTCGCTGGCGACCGAGAGCGTGAGGATGGTTTTGCCGACGCCGTGCGTCCCGATGAGCGCGATCTTGTGCGCCACGGGGCGGATCATAACCGTGCCGCCTGCTCCGGTCAACCGCGCGGTCCCCGCTCTCCCGACTTCACCGCCCGATGACGGCGAGGTACACCTGCTTCGCCCCGGCGTCGCGGAGGACGCGCGTGCACTCGTTGGCGGTCGCGCCCGTCGTGAGCACGTCGTCGACGAGGAGCACGAGCCTGTCGCGCACGCGCTTCGGGCGTGCCTTGAACGCGCCGACCGGGTTCTTGAGCCGCTCGGCGCCCGAGAGCTCCGTCTGCGACGCCCGCGCGCGGCCGCTGAGCGTCAGCGCGCGCGCCCACGGCTTCTCGAGCTCGCTCGACAGGCGCATCGCCATCACCTCCGCCGCGCTGTAGCGGCGGTCGAGGATCCGCCCGAGCGGCGTCGGCACCGGCACGAGGAGGTCGATCCCCTCGAGCCACGCCGTCTCCCGGAGCCGCCGCGCGAGCCGCCGGCCGAACGGCCGGGCCAGGTGGACCTGCCGTCGGAACTTGAAGCGCTGCACGAGCTCGCGCACGTACCCCGCGTAGCGCCCCGCGGCGACGGCGCTCTTGAACGCGATCTCCTTGCCGTCGCACTCCGGGCAGCGACGGTCGTCCTCCGCGTCGTCGGCGATCCCCCACCCGCACCGCCGGCAGGTGCGCCCCTCGATCCACTCGACGCGCGCGTCGCACCCCGGGCAGAGGATGTCGAGCTCCGGCGCCGTGAGCCTCGCCTGGCAGATCTCGCACTCGCGCGGGTAGAGGAGGTCGAGGATCCTCAGGAGCATTGCCGCCATGATAGCGCGCGACTACATTGTCCGCGTGGACGTGACGCTGGCTCTGTTCTGGATCGTCAGCCTCGTGGGTTCCGGCATCTTCCACGAGCAGGCGCACGCCCGGGTCGCGCTCTGGCTGGGCGACACCACGGCGCGCGACCAGGACCGCCTGTCGTGGGACCCGCGCAAGCACCTCGACCCCTGGATGTCGTTCGTGCTTCCGGCGATCCTCCTGCTGCTCACGGCCGGGCGCTTCGCGTACGGCGGCATGAAGCCGGTGCCGATCAACGCTCTTCAGTTCCGCAACCCGGCTCTCGGCATGGCGCTCTCCGCGGCCGCCGGCCCGCTCTCCAACGTCCTCCTCGCGGTCGCGGGATTCCTCGTGCTCTGGCTCTTCTGGACGTTCGCGCCCTCCTTCGTGTACGGTGAGACGCAGCAGGCCATCACGCTCAACGGCCTCTTCCTGTGCGTGTTCACCCTGACCAACCTGTCGCTGGCCGCCTTCAACCTGCTTCCGCTGCCCGGCCTCGACGGATCGCGCGTCCTCTACTACTTCCTGGGTCGCGACGGTCGGGCGTTCCTCGACCGCATCGAGCCGTACGCGCTCGGCATCACCATGCTCGTCGTCTTCTCGTTTCCCGCCGTCGCCCGGGGTCCGATCCAGGCCCTGTTCCACGACCTCCTGAGGGCCCTCTGCGGCGATCCCTTCTACGTCGCCTTCCACCAGCGCTACTGGGACCGCTGAACCGCGCGCGCCTCCGCCGGTTCCTGCTACAATCCCGCGACCATGAAACGCAAGCGCATCCTCTCCGGCATGCGGCCCACCGGGCCGCTCCATGTCGGCCACTACTGGGGGGCGCTCGAGAACTGGGCGAAGCTCCAGGACGAGTTCGAGTGCTTCTACATGGTCGCCGACTGGCACGCGCTCACCAGCGAGTGGAAGGAGCCGGGGAAGATCGCTTCCTTCGGCCGCGAAAACGTCGCCGACTGGATCGCGGCCGGCGTCGACCCGAACCGCTCCGTCATCTTCGTCCAGTCGGACGTCCCCCAGCACTGCGAGCTCCACGTCATCCTCTCCTGCATCACCCCGCTCGGCTGGCTGGAGCGCGTCCCCACCTACAAGGAACAGATGAAGGAGCTCGAGGCCAAGGGCGTCGACAACTACGCCTTCCTCGGATACCCCGTCCTCCAGGCCGCCGACATCCTCCTCTACAAGGGCGACTGCGTGCCCGTCGGCGAGGACCAGGTCGCCCACCTCGAGCTCGTCCGTGAAATAGCGCGCCGCTTCAACGCCACGTTCGCGGACGTCTTCCCCGAGCCGCAGCCGCGGCTCACCAAGACCCCGCGCATCCTCGGCACCGACCGCCGCAAGATGTCCAAGAGCTACGGCAACGACATCCAGCTCTCGCACGACGAGGCCACCGTCCGGAAGCGCGTCTCGTCGATGATCACGGACCCGCTGCGCCCGCGCAGGACCGACCCCGGGCACCCGGACGACTGCAACGTCTACGCGTTCCACGGCCTCCTCAACGCGAAGGAGCGCCTGCCGCAGATCCACGCCGACTGCAAGGCCGGCACGCTCGGCTGCACCGACTGCAAGGCGGAGATGGGCGCGAAGCTCCTCGAGCACTTCAAGCCGATCATGGAGAAGCGCCGCGAGCTTCTCGCGCGGCCGAAGGAGCTCGACGAGATCATCGCCGCCGGCAACGGCCGCGCGCGCGCCGTCGCCGCCGCGACCATGGCCGAAGTCCGCGAAGCCGTCTTCAAAGCCCCCCGCTCCGATGGCCGATAAAGAGAAAAGAGAGGGGAAGACCCCGGACGTGAACGCGACCGCCGAAGCGACCCCGGCCGAAGCGACCGATCCCGCGTCGCTTGCCTACAAGGTCAAGCTCGAGAACTACTTCGGGCCGCTCGACTTGCTCCTCCACCTCGTCAGGGAGGCGGAGGTCGACGTCACGCGCATCGCCCTCGCCGACGTCGCCGGCCAGTACGTCTCGTACATCTCGGCGATGCAGAAGCTCGACATCGAGATGGCCGGCGAGTTCCTCTCCGTCGCCAGCCAGCTTCTCCTCATCAAGTCGCGCACGCTCGCCCCGCCGGAGACCGCCGAAGCCGGCGACGAGGAGGCGGAGGAGGAGGGCGACGCCTCGCTGGAGCTCATCAAGAAGCTCCTCGAGTACAAGCGCTTCAAGGACCGCGCCCGCGCGCTCGACCGCATGATGGACGAGCGCTCGCGCCGCCACGAGCGGCCGCACCTCAGGATCGAGGGCGAGACGACCGTCGAGCCCCTGCGCAACCTCGAGCTCTGGGACCTCGTGCTCATGTTCTCGCGCGTCCTCAAGTCGACGCGCCTGGACGTCGCGATGAGCATCCTCTACCGCGACGTGCCGCTCGAGGTCTTCATGGAGCACATCCTTGCGGCGCTGACGACGGGCGGCTCCGCGAGCTTCTTCGGCCTCATCGGCGCCGAGCGCGACCGCGTGAAGACCGTCGGCACGTTCCTGGCGATGCTCCAGCTCGCCCGCGACGGGAAGATCCTGCTCTCGCAGGACGCCGAACTGGGCGACATCCGCATCGTCCCGTCCCCCGTCCCTCGTCCCGAGTCCCCCGCCGCGGAGCCGTCGAACCCGTCGGTGGACGAGACACGCGGGACGGGTGACGAGAGGACGGTCTAGAAGCGGAACCCGCCCTCGAAGATCAGGCCCTTGATCTGCACGTCCACGTCGAGCTCGTCGGCGCCCTTCGGGCTGTCGTCCGTGAAGTCGAACTTGATCCAGCGGTAGCCCGCGCCGAGGTAGAAGTTCGAGATCGTGATGCGGATCGTCGCCGTGAAGTCGAAGACGAGGCCCTTGATGTCGAAGAGGCCCGTCAGGTAGCCGCCGTTCAGCTCGAGGTTGATCCCGAGGAACCCGAGCGGGTTCCAGCTCCCGGCGGCGCCGAGCACCGGCATCCACGCCCGCGTCCCGACGTCCGCGCTGAGCGGACCGCCCGTCAGGTCGAACCCCTCGATGTCCATGTCCATGTCCACGTACTTGAGGCCGACCTGGCCGGTCAGGCCGAGCGACTGGAAGATCGCCAGCACCCCCCCGAGCGGCGACTCCCAGAGGAACGCGAACGACTTCCACTCCTGCTCGACGTCGATGTCCCCCGGCCCGAACGTCCGGCCGGAGAAGTTGAAGTTCGACGCGTTGAACTCGCCGCCGTCCCACCCGCCCCACCAGTACTGCGCGTGGAGCTGGCCGATGATCGGCAGGCTCGGAAGCCAGATCGCCGCGTCGTGGATCGTCTCCTTGTCGTCGAGCGCGTTGATCCCGAAGTCGGAGCCGGAGACGCCGCTCTCCGTCGACCGGACGTCCCCCTCGATCTCCGCCATCCAGTGGCGGTAGCGCGCGCCGATGCCGCCGAGCGTGACGGGGGCGCTGGAGCCGCGGTCGCGCTGATAGCCGTACCGTCCCTGGGCGAACGCCTCCCCCGCGCCCGCAGCGAGGAGGATCGAGGCCAGGACGGCGGTCCGCATGCGCTTCACCCTATTGGAGACGCGCGGGATTATAGAGGATACTGCACCCGCAGGAAGCAATACTCCTTGAGCGCGCGCGCGCGCGCCGAGTTTGCCCCAATCAGCGCTGCCGCGCGTACCACTCCCGCCAGGCCGCCGCGTCGCTCCCGTGGTCCTCGCCCGAGAGCAGCTTGAGCGCCGTGCGCGCCCCCGCCGCCACCCGCTCGTTCGGGTCGGCGAGCGCCGCGATCAGGATCGGCGCCACCTTCGCGTCGCCGAACTTCGCCAGGTGCTCCAGCATCGACCCCTTCACCGGCGTCGACTCGCGCTCGGCCGCCCGCATGAGCGCCGACAGCGCGGCGACCGCGCGCATGTCCGCGAGGTGCCTCGACGCGTTCCAGCGGATCATCGAGTCCTCGTCCGCGAGCTTCGCGGCGACGGCCCCGACGGCGTCCGCCTCGTCCTTGAACCGCGCGAGCCCCGTCATCGCCTCGAGCGTCTCGCCCTGCGTGCGCGCCTTCCTCAGCCGGTCGAGCAGCTCCGCCTTCGAGAGCTCCGGCTCGGCCGCCGCGCCCGACAGCGCGTAGAGCGGGAGGTAGCGGTAGTAGACCTCGAGATTGAGCACGCTCACGGCCGTCGCCCACACGCGCCCGCCCATGCGCCCGATGTAGCCGTGCTCCGGCGCCCACGACCCGGCGCGGTGGCCCGCGCGCTCCTGGTGCGCGATGAGCATGTCGCGCATCCGGCCGTTCCAGCGCGCCCACTCCCCGCCGCCGAGCTGGAAGCACGCGAGCGTGCCGTAGTACCAGTAGTACATGTTGTGGTCCGTCTCGAGGCGCCCGGACCGGAGTCCCCGCTCCTGAGCCTCCTCGAACGTCTTCCAGTCCGGCAGGTTCTTCATGAGCCGCGCCGCCGCCGCGTTCATCGGCTCCTTGTCCTTCATGCCGAGATAGAAGCGGCAGAGCAGGCCGACGGCGACCAGCCCGTCCCCCCTCAGCGCCTGGCCGGGCGCGTAGTCCGCGTACGTGAGCTCGCCCGTGCGGCGGTCCGTGCGGTCGTCGAGGAACTTCCTCGCCCGGGTGAGCACGTAGTCCGGCACCCTGAGCTTCGCGATCTGCGCCGACTTGAGCGCGAGGATCGCCCAGCCGGTGATCGACGCGTCGTTGCGCTCCTTGTCGGGGCCCGCGCGCTGGTTGTAGTCCCATCCGCCCCCCTCGCGCTGATCCTCCGCGAGGAAGTCGACGCCCCGCTGCGCGGCCTTCCGCCAGCACTCGTCCCCGGTGATCGCGGCCGCCTCGGCGAGCGCCCACGTCGCGATCGCGTGGTTGTAGAGGTTCGTCACGCCGTACGACGTGATGCCGCCGTCGGCGCGCTGGACCTTCAGGAGGTACGCGAGGCCGCGGGCCACGACGTCCTTGTAGTCGCCGCCGTCGGGCCGGTATCCCGCGCCGAGGAACGCGAGAAGCGCCGTCGCCGTCACGCCGGCGCTGTACCCCGGGTCGCCCCGGGCCTGATCGTCGCGGCAGGCGTCGCTCGTGGGGCAGCGCGCCGTGAAGAACGCCGCGTTCCAGCCGCCGCCGTCCGCCTCGTGCAGCGCGAGCCAGCGCAGGCCGAGCTCGACGGCGCTTTCCGATCCCTCCGTCCCGCCGTACTTCTTGAGCGCCGCGCCGCGACCCGCGCCGCCGCGGCCGGAGAAGATCGGCGCGCCCGTCACGGGCTTCCCGCCCGCGCGCTCGCCGGACGCTTCGGGCGCGGCGATGACGTCCGGCTTCTCGACGGCCGGCGCCGGCTTCGGCGGCTCGGGCGTCGGTTTGGGCACCTTGGACGCCTCCGGCGTGGGCGGGTCGTCGGGCGCGGGCTGCGGGAGCACGGGCGGCGGCTCGCCGTCGACGCCTTCGCGTCCCTGGTCCTGGCGGTCGGCGCCGTCGCCCGACGGCGCCAGGCTGATCGCCACCACCGGCTCGCGCTCGGGCGGCGCGGTCGCGAGCACGAGTCCCACGAGCACGACGGCCGCCATCACGTGCGCGAACGCGGAGAGCGAGACCGAGAGCGCCCGGTGGAGCGACGCGACGATCGCCCCGATCGCGACTCCACGGCGGCCGCGACGCGGCTCCCCGACGGCGAGGATGCCGCGAAGCACGACGGGGCCCGCGGCCGGCGAAGGCGGGGCCCCCCCGCCGAAGCCCGCAAGCTCGTTGCGCTCGCCAGCCGACGGCGAAGGCGGGTCGATGAAGACGATGTCGGCGCCTTCGTCGATGGACCGCCATTCCGTCCCGGGCGTCGCGCTTTCCACCTGTGCCCTTGGACGTATTATGTCACGGTTTTGATTCGGGTTTCCCGCGCGCCCCGTCCGCCGAAGGGGACGGCGAAGACGCGCCCGCCGCCCGATCCTGGTCGGCCCCGGCGGTCCGCGACGCGATAAGGCAGCAGGCGCCCGCCAGCAGGAGCGAGAAGGAGAAGATCGCGAACGCGTGCTGGCGCGAATCCGCCCCGTAAGACCCCTTGAAGCGGTCGTCCACCGCGCCGAAGACGACGGGGGCGAGCATGTCGCCGAAGAGGTGCAGGACGAACACCGCCATCGCCCACGCGGTGGAACGCTGCGAAGGGCTCGCGACGTTCGCGATCTGCGTGTTCACCGCGGGCATGCAGAGGAAATAGAAGAAGCAGCCGAGCGTGATCGCCGGGATGAACACCCAGCGGCTGTGCGCGTAGAACCCGACGAGAAGGCACGGCCATCCGGCCAGGAACGCGATGCCCGCCATGAGCGCGTACGCCCCCTTGATCCCCCGCTTCGACAGCCTGTCTCCGATCACGCCCGAGAGCGAATTGCCGAGCGCGCCCGCCACGAGCGCGATGAGTCCGAGCGCGATGCGCGCCTCCTTCTTCCCCATCCCGCGCGCGTCGATGAAGAACTCCACGCCGAAGTGGATGAGCGGGATGAGGATGATGACCGCGAACGTCTGGGCGAAGATGACGAGGAAGAGCGTCCGGTTGCGGAGGAGCGCCGCGTACACGCGCAGGCCCGCGCGCGGGCCGCCGTGCGCGTGACCCGCGGCCGCGCGATCGTCGACCGTCGCCGCGCCGGGCGATCCCTCCCCCGCGCCGCGCAGCGGCTCGCGCAGCGTCCAGATGAGGGCGGCGATGAGGAAGCCGGGGACGCCCGCGATGTAGAAGAGGTTCCGCCACCCGATGTCGAGAAGCGCCCCCGCCATGATGAAGGCCGCCGTCCCGCCGAGCGGGAGTCCGAGGTAGAAGACCGACAACGCCTTCCCGCGTACCGACTTGTCGAAGTAGTCGCTGATGAGCGACGGGCCGATGACAAGGCAGCCGGCCTCGCCCACGCCGATGAAGACGCGTGCGACGTAGAGGATCCATTTCGCCTGCGCCATGCCGCTGGCGACCGTCGCCACGCTCCACACGACGATGCAGATCGCGAACAAGCGCGTGCGGCTCCAGCGGTCGGCCGCCAGACCGATCGGCATCGCGCAGAGCATGTAGCCGATGGTGAAGAGCGTCCACAGGAGGCCGAACTCCTTCGCGCTCAGCCGGAAGGCGTCCGTCAGCGGCTCCTCGAGCGCGCTGACGAGCTGGCGGTCGATGTAGTTGAAGAAGTTCGCGAGGAAGATGACGCCGAGGGCGTAGAACGCGGTGCGCCGGGACATGCGGGCGTGAGCTTAGACTGCGCGCGCCGCCCGGCGGAACAGAAATACGCCCCGCTACCCGACCACCTTCTTCAGCTTCTTCTGGACCGCGGCGTCGACCTTGCCGAACTCGATCCCGAACTGGAGCGACCCGTTCACGAGCAGCCGCACCACCCGGCCCGACAGCTCCACGTCCTCGAGCGGCTTCTGCATCGGCCGCAGCGCCACCGTGAACGGCTCCGTCGGAAGCGTCCCCTGCGGCAGCGCCACGTCCGTCACGCGCGCCCCGCCCAGCGACAGGTCGCGGATCGTCGCCACACCCTGGTCGTAGATGGAACCGTCGCGGTTCACCACCAGGAACTCGGCGCCGATCGAAACCTCCATCCGCGGGTACTTGCGCCGGTGGGTGAATTTCAGCTTGTTGAAGTCGTACCCCATCTCGCGGGCGGTGCGGAACACCCGCTTGATTGTGTCCTTGCGGAACACGGGACCGGCACGTCGGTTCAAGATCTTGTTCACCGAAGAGACGTCAAGATCCACCCGGCGCGCAATCTCGATCTGCGTCACCATACCTACTCCTCCCCTGCGGCCATCCTAGGTTCAATTTGGCACGGAGTCAATCGCCTTCTGCGAATGGCAGGAATGCCGTGAATGCCGCGCGTGCGGTTGATGATCCGGCCCCGGTCTGCTATCCTCACCTCCGGAGGATGCGCTCATGACCGAAGTCACCTCGTACTGCTTCCAGGACTTCATCGCCGACCTCGAGATGATCACCTCCGTCGAGCACGACCAGGCCGAGATCATCCGCAAGATCTCCCGCAAGATGAAGCTCGTCATCGCCGGCGGCGACGAAATCCTCACCGACGAGGAGCGCGAGGCCAACCCCACCCACTACAACCGCCACCTCGTCTACATCGACCGGAAGCGCCGCTTCGTCATCATGAACGCCGTCTGGCTCCCGGGCCAGGGCACGCCCATCCACGACCACGGCACGTGGGGCGTCATGGGCATCATGGAGGGCGAACTCAAGGTCACCAACTACCTCCGCCTCGACGACCGCTCGAAGCCGGGCTTCGCGAAGCTGCGCGAGTCGACCGGCATGTACTGCGGCCCCTCGAGCGTCTCGTACGTCCTCCCGCCCAACGAGGAGATCCACAAGGTCGAGAACATCGGCGAGAAGACCACGCTCAGCCTCCACGTCTACGGCCGCGACGTCGTCGAGTTCAACCTCTACGACCTCGAGAAGGGCTCGATGGCGCCCTTCACGCCCGACTACAACAACTGCCCGACGAAGACGCGGTAGCGTGCGCCTCGCCCCGGTCGCGCTTCTCCTGGCGTCGTGCGCGGTCTCACCGCCGACGCCCGGCTTCGACGTCCGCGTCGTCTACCTCATCCCGCGCGACCAGGAGCGCTTCCCCGAGTACGAGCGCGCGATCGAGCGGTGCGTCGACGAGGTGAAGGCGTGGTACCGCGCGAACGCGGGCGTCGCGTTCCGAACGCGGCCGCTCGAGATCGTCCGCGCCGGGGACGACTACCTCACGATGCGCTGCGGCGACGATCCCGCCGAGCGCGCGAGGGGAGAGAAGGACGTCCGCCACATGCCGCGATGGGTCGAGTCCGTCGAACGCGCCTGCGGCGGATGGCGGGCGCGCACGGTGACCTGGGTCTTCGCGCAGGGCGGCGGCGGCGTCGCCGTCGCCAACCTCCAGGGCGACTTCGCCGGCTTCGGCCTGTTCGGCGACTGGGTCCTCGAACCGATCAGCGGCGTGCCCAATCCGAAGGGGGTCACCGCCGCGATGTGCGAACGGAAGATCTACGTCACCGGCGGCACGCCCGTCGGCACCACCGTCCACGAGCTCGGCCACGCGTTCGGCCTCCACCACCCGGACGGCTACGCCGCGCGCGAGAAGACGATCATGCTCGCGCACTGGGAGTACCCGAAGACGTCGCTCCTCGAGCACGAGCTCCTCGTCCTGCGCCACTCCCCCTTCACCGCGCGCGACTGCTGGGACGAGGCGCGCCCTTCGTCGACTACCTCTGCGCCGACGCGGTCGAGTGGGGACGCGAGCTGGCGATCCCCGGCCGCGGCTTCGCGGACGGCGAC
>Ga0187893_10015554_pt1 | contig 10171 bp, 6 predicted proteins | sample MA1701074metaG_FD_139574 | JGI IMG/M metagenome (GOLD analysis project Ga0187893, IMG submission 139574) | White microbial mat communities from a basaltic lava cave in the Kipuka Kanohina Cave System on the Island of Hawaii, USA - MA170107-4 metaG ... | reverse complement strand
GTCACCCCTCCGATGGAGGGGATTTTCATGGGCGCATCTCACCGAATCCGCTCGACCTTCCCAGCGCAGAGGAGCATGGTGAGCGCCAAAAGATAAGCGACCGCCGTGCCCGCGAAAGGAGGCCCGTAGCCAATCGTGTCTACGGCCCGGCCGATCAAGGGTTGCGTCAATGCGGCTAGCAAGGTACCTGCGGCTCCGGTGAGACCATAGAGCGTCGCCATATGCTTGCGCGGCATGATCTCGGTGACCACCGTCTGTATGTTAGACGACCAGGAGAAATGTCCAAACAGAGCCAGGCTCGCGAGGCCCAGAGCGAGCGTGTGCGTGGGAGCGACGAACGCGCTGGCCCCGGCTATGACGCAGAACGCCGAAAGCACCAGTGCTGTCCTACGGCTTCGGTCGAGCCCCAGTCCTCGGGCCAGGAGGGCGCTGCTAAACCATGCACCCGCCAGGGCGCCCAGGTCCGCGCAAAGGAAAGGAATCCAGAGCAGCTTTCCCACCGTTTCCAGGTCATACTGCCGCACATCCTGGAAATATCCCGGCAGCCAGAACAAATAGAAGAACGTCACCGTATCTGGAAAGGCCCGCGCGAGCAGAAAACACCAGTACTTTCGCTTCGCGAGGACCTGTCTCAGCGAGGAGTGGTCTCGGGCTGCATTGCCGGCTTCTTCGTCAAGGCAGGGCGCTGGGTCTGGCACGCTGTAGGCTTGACGAATGCGTCTGTGAATCCATAACCAGGGCGGAACAACAAAAAAGCCCAGCGACCCCGTCACCAGGAAGGCGGCTCGCCAGCCGTAGCGCAGCGTGATCCAGGCGACCAGGGGCGGGGTTATCACCATTCCCAGGCTGATTCCGCACATCAACACTCCCACCGCTTTGGCGCGATGCTCCTGGGGGAACCATTCGGAGAATCCCCGCATAGCGGTCGGAAAGAACCCTCCTTCGCCGGCGCCCAGCAGAGCGCGAAACACGCACAGGCTGGCGAGGCCGCGGGCCGCTGCGTGGGCGATTCCAGCCAAAGACCAGAACACGATGTTCAGAGTGAAGGTTCGGCGGCTACCCAGCCGATCGGCTAAACTGCCGCCCAGGACGTAGAAGATCATGTAGGCGATCAGGAAACAATTGACGGCCAGCCCGTACTCGGTGTTGCTCAAATGGAGGTCTGCGCGCACCTGGGGCATCACGACGCCGAGCACCGAGCGATCGACGAAGCTCAACACCGAGCCTGCGAAAAAAAAGGCAACCAGCACCCAGGCGAACTGCTTCTGTTGTTCCGGTGTCACCATCTGTAAGTGTCTAAAACCCAGTGCGTAGCGGCCTTGAAAAGCAGTGTGCAGCCGAAACCCCAAAGCGCATCACTACTCTGGACTCTGGCGTGACGGCCTCGCGGCCACGCTTTGGATCATGCTCCGGAGGCAAGCGTCTGCGGCGCTGATCCACGCGACTAGTTTTTCGAATTGATCGGATTCTCGGGCAGCAGGTTGCGACCTTTGCGCGCCACTGCTTCGGCGTGAACCTTGGATTCGCCGACTGCCATGTCGCGGTCGGGCGGATCCGCGATCTCGAAGTGTCCCCACTTATCTTTTCCGCGCACCAGGAACACCAGGTCCCGCTCACGGCCGTTCTGGACTACGTCGGGAGATACGTAGCGCACTGCCAGACCGATTCTGGGAACGTTGGAGAGGTTCGGCCCCGATCCGTGCACGATAGCCACGTGGTGGAGAGAGAATTCGCCCGGCTGCAAGGCTAGATCAAGGGCCTGGGCTTCATCCACGTCGACGGCGATCTCCTGCCCTCGCGAGAGCATATTGTCCGGACCGTAGGTTTCGCGTTGCGGCAGTTGAGGTGTTTTGTGAGTGCCCGGAATGATCCGCATGCAGCCATTCTGTGGCGTGCTCTCGGAAAGAGCGATCCAGGCGGTCGTGACATTGAGCGGATGCAGCCCCCAGTAGGTTGCGTCCTGGTGCCACGATACGAAGGCTTTGTCTCCTGGGAATTTCGGGAACCACTGGCTGCTCCAGACGACCACGTTCGGTCCGAGAACGGATTCGACCGCGTCCAGGACGCGTGGATGGGACGCTATCTCGTAAACCCAGCGCAGGAAGAAATGAGTTTCGTTGAGAAAGGCGCGCCGGTCTCGGGGTAGAAGCGTCTCCATGCTCTGGCGATGTTGTTCGTGATACTGCAAGAACGTCCTGCACAGGCCTGCTGCTTCATCGGCTGCGAAGGCGCGAACCGGGAAGTGATACCCGCGATCCTGATACGCAGCCCGTTGCTGCAAAGTCAGGCCTTTGGATTGATTCTCCATGATTGTGACCTCTATGATTCCCCATCGGATGGATCCGGTGAGCGATTCCAGGAATGCCGGACAGCGCGATGCGCCTGGCGCTGCGTCAGTCCGTCGAAATTATACTTCGCCGAGTTGGCGGATGGGCCGAAGAAAGATCGCCGCTTTTCTGTTTTGAGCCGGAAGGCGATGACTGAGGGGCTGTCGCTCGGTCCTAATCCGTTTGACAACCCTGAATGCGTGTCATAGAATCCGGCTCGCTTCCCGGGTCATTGATTCTTCTATTTGACCCAGCATTTCCATTCACTTGGGGCTGTAGCTCAGCTTGGGAGAGCGCCTGACTGGCAGTCAGGAGGTCGTGGGTTCGATCCCCATCAGCTCCACCAACTTACGGAAAATCAACTCAGGCGGTCGCAGTTTTAGTCGAAGTTGCAACAGGTTTGGCCAGGCGGTCAATGGTTTGTTTGATATTTGTCCGCATCCTGAATCTGTCTACGGCGCTGTCGGTGGTTCGTTGCCATTCCAGATGTCGTGGGTCGTGATCCACCGTCCATCGGCTTGACGTTTCATAATATTGATGTACTTGGCTGACGATTTGCGTACCTGCTGGCTCGTTCTCGAGGTCAGGGCCACTTCGGCATGCCCTCTCCCGTAAGCAAGGTCTCCCGATACCTTGACTTCCTCGTAGTGACTTTTTAGCGCAGTCTGATGTTCGTCAAAGATGTCCTGATAGTAATTCTGTACACCCGCCTTGCCTTTCAAGGCGGGCTTGTCAGGGGCCATCAACAGGGCATCTTCGGCAAAATGGATCGCAATGGCGGCGGCATTCCCCTGGTTGAAAGCGTCTGCCCGGGCCTTACTAACGGCAGTGATTGCCGCGATGTCCTCCGCTTCAGAGCGGACAATTCGCTGCTCTCGGCTGCAACTCGTCAGGCAAAGCAGACCAAGCAGAAAACTTGTGCTGAAAACGCCGGGAAACCTTTTGAGAACCATGTTCTCGCCCTCCGATCTTAGGTTTGAGACTTCTTCATGACCCGTTGGATTCTACAGAAATGCAATGCAAGATCCTCTCTCTATTTAGGTCGCGATTCCCATTGAGTCCTTTTCCCAAGAACCTGCGTCAACGAGGAGATCAGCGAGAAGGCGATGCAGACCTGACTCAGGATCGTGATGGAAGCGGCACGGCAAGAGGGATCCAGCCACTTTTCGAACTTTGACCTGAGAGGGGTCTCTGTGCCACTGTCCCTGACGGCGCCCTGCCGAACCGGGGATGCCATATGGGGACTGTGAGGGGAAACAGAACTGAGCTGGCAATCCGGGTCCCACCGAATACCAGTGGATGTTACGACATGAAACTCCTAAAAGCCGGCATCTTGTGTGGGGTGCTTTCCCCCGTCTTGTGGGCTGCGAGTATTGTCACCGGCGGCATGATGAGGCCGGAATTTAGTCATGTGACTCAGTACATCAGCGAGCTCGGTGAGCGGGGCAGTCCCACCGAACTTGCGATGCGGTACGGCGGGTTCGTACCCACGGGGTTGATGTACATGGTCTTCGCTGCCTGCCTGATTGTGATGTTCAGAGAGTCCCGGCCTGGCATGATTGCTGCGGCGCTGGTCGGCATGAACGGTCTGGCTCGCATCGGTGCTGGGGTGTTTCCTTGCGACGTGGGGTGTGGCGGGCTGGCTGTGTCTCAGAGTCAGCGAATGCACAGCCTGTTTGCAAGCATCGGCTTCATGGCGATCATTGTTGCGGCGATCCTCTGGAGTGTGGTCCTCAGACGCCAGCCCAGGCTCCGGGCGCTGGCCGCCCTCTCTGCCGGCTCTGGCGTTCTCGGCCTCGTGTTCTTGATGCTGATGCTAGGCAATGCGGAACCAGGAACGGCAAGAGGGTTTTTTGAGCGTCTCAGTTCCGGGACTTTGTCCTTTTGGGTGTTCGTCTTCGCAGTCCGTTTGTGGCGACTCGATCTGCCGGTGGCAAGTGACCACAGGCAAGGAGCCACGACTTCGGACCAACCTTTCAGAGTGTCGCAGTAAGTTTCAAAAATGCGTGGCGCAGCCGCTGTCGCGAACTGTCCGCAAATGAGTTTTAGAAGAATTTGAGATCTCGCGAACTTAAGAAATTCAGCACTAGCTGCCAGAATTCCGCACAGAGCAGAGGTCAAAAAAAACGCGAAAATGCTTTCCAAGAATTCTTCCGCTCCCCTCTGGCTGAAGATGAGATTCTGGGTCAGCCCCGTCCTTTATCGGCCGGGTCGAAGGCCATGCGGACTGAACGGTCCCTGAGAAAGCAACATCGAGAAAATTGGCCTCAATTGGGCCAGTTCCATCTATACTGGCCTGCAGCCAAAAAGTTTAAATCCTTCATTGGTTGTTTCCGAGACTGTTGTTTCCCATGAGTATTCTGCGGAGTCAGACATTGCCTAGCTGTTGGAGCCCGATGCTCATCGGACTGGCCCTTTCAGCCGGTGTGGTCGAAGCCAGAGCGAACCCTTTGCCCACGTTTCGACAGTACTGTATCCAGTGCCACGGCGAAACGACGACGATGGCTGGAGTCAATCTGGAAAAGATGACCTCGCAGAGCTCGATCAGCGACAGCTTCAAGCAGTGGAGAAACGTGGTCTCGGTACTCGAGCAAAAGTCGATGCCGCCCGAGATGATGCCTCAGCCGACCCCGGACGAACGGCAGCAGGCCATTTCGTGGATCCGTGCAGAGTTGAACGCCTTCGCAAAGAAGCACGCCGGCGATCCGGGGCGGGTCACGCTCAGACGGCTGACCAGCGGCGAGTACGCTTACTCGATCCAGGACTTGACAGGACTCGATTTGAATATCGAGCGCGATCTGGTCAGTGAAGAGGTTGGCGGAGAGGGGTTTTCGAACTTTGGCGATGTGCAGTTCATGCAGGACGCGGGCATGGAGCGTTACCTCGAGGCCGCCAAGCGGATTGCCGATCACGCGGTGATCGGGTCCGGTCCCATCCAGTTTTTCTCAGATCCGGGCAAAACCGGATTCGAACTCTCGGCCATCGCCCGGATCAGGGCAATCTACGACCAGTACGGTTTTCGCACCGTTTCAGGCGAAGGTGGGCGGCCTTACGGACTGGACCGTTATGGCAAGGCTTTGTACGTGGCCTGGCGCTTCCAGCATCGTGCAGCGCTGGGGGAAGGCAACGTGACGTTGAAGGACCTGGCGGCTCGCGAAGGCGTGACCGCGCGATTTGCCCGGCACATTTGGACCGTGCTGCATTTGCCGTCGTTGAGATATCCCGCCGCAGAAGTGGTGGCGCGCTGGCGCAAGCTGCCGTCTCCCGGCACGACCAGCAAGGCGAACGCGGCAACGGTTCGGGCCGTATGCGAAGAGATTCAGAAATTTCTGGTTACCTGGCCGAGCTGGCTGTTTGCCAGAGGCGACCTGGCGGCGGGTGGGGCTGGCGACGAGAGGCCGCTCGAATTCAGCGACGCCTCCCTGAAGGTTGATACCAGACATCGTTTCGTTTTCTTCCGTGGCGGTCGCGGAGAACTCCGAGAGCCGGCACTACCTGCAGGCGGAACGGCGCGGGTTTACGTGCATGCTGCTTTGGTGAATCCGAGTCCGGATTTCAAGCCAGTGATTCTGTGGCGGAATCCAACGATTCAATTCCGAACGAGGCTTGGGCGGCCAGGACCGGCGCAGGCCAATCCGGCCACGACTGGCCAGGCCACTCCTCCACTGGCGGGTCCGCGCAATGGCGGCGGGGAGAACCCACCGAGAGTGCCGCTGAGGTCAGTTCTTACCGAAGAATCTGCGAAGAAGCTGGCCTTGGGGCAAAGCCCTGACGGCAGCACCATGGGCCCAGAGGACTTTGCCAGTGAGGGATCCACGTCGTTTGAGGTGAAGCTGCCGGACGGTATCGCGTTCTTTGAACTGCAGGTTGACGCCGAGGTCGGTCGAGACCCGGACCCGGTTTTCCGGATCACGATTTCGGACCGCGAGGACGGTGGCACGCGGCGCGTTCCAGTCTGGGGACTTGTGGGCAACCCGCAGAGCTCCGGCTACAAAGCGTGGAAGGCCGCCGTGCTGGAGTTCGCCCGCCTTCTTCCTCCGAACTCGCACGGCGAGCCCACGCCTGCGGACAAGGACCCGATTCCCGAGCCGTTCGACAACACCTACAATGTGCCCGAACACGACGAATTCGTGGTCAAGGTGAAATACATCCGCGACGATCGATTTGTGGTCGAACATATCCTCGACGACGCGACCCGTTCAAAGCTTGACCAGGCTTGGAATGACCTTTACGCGTCGTTCGAATATCACGATGCCTATCTGCGCCTGCTGGCTGCAAAGTTCGGCGTGGACTTGAAGGGCAAGACAATTGCGGATTTCCACAACGCGCGGATCGAAGCCCTGCCCGGCGAGCTGCGGAAATATGCAAGGCCATTGGTCGCCAACCATCAAAAAGTGATGGCAGCGCAGGCGGCAGCCCACGCCGGACATCTCGAGGATTGCCTTCGGTTTGCCAGCCGGGCTTGGCGGCGCCCTCTCGCGGAACGGGAAAAGCTGGGCCTCAGGTCTTTCTACGACTCGACGATGAGCTCGGAACTCGACCATCGCAAAGCAACCAGGACGTTACTGGCACGTATTCTCGTTGCGCCAGGGTTTCTCTACCGGGTGGAACCGGCGCAGCAACCCGGCATTCGGCAGCTCTCGGGCTGGGAGCTGGCGGGCCGCCTCAGCTACTTCTTGTGGTCTTCGATTCCCGATCAAGAACTTCGGCGCGCGGCTGGAGCCGGTGAACTGAGCGCCCCCGAGGGGATCCGGCGCCAGGTGAAGCGCATGCTGGCCGATCCCAAAGCGCGAAGGCTATCGACCGAGTTTTTCGGCCAATGGCTCGGTTTTTACCGGTTCGATCAGTATCGGGGCATTGACACTGGCCGCTACCCGGAGTTTAACGACGACGTGAAAGCGGCGATGTATGACGAGGCCGTCTCGTTTTTCGAGTATGTCATCCGCAAGGACCGCCCGATTCGGGAGATGTTGCATGCCGACTATACTTTCCTCAACCAGGCGCTCGCGAAACACTACGGAATTCAGAAGGTGATTGCGTCCCAGAACGAAGTCGAATTTGTGGACGGCGCTTCCGCGTTTCATCGCGGCGGCCTGCTTCGTCTGGGTGCGGTGCTGACGGCAACCTCCGCGCCGCTGCGCACGAGTCCGGTGAAGCGTGGAGACTGGGTCCTTCGGCGTGTGCTGGGGACGGCAATTCCACCTCCGCCCGCGGACGCAGGTTCCATTCCTGCCGACGAAAAGCTTTTCGGCGGGCTCTCGTTGCGCGAAAAACTGGCGGCGCATCAGCGGAATGCCACTTGCGCTGGGTGTCACTCGCGGATCGATCCGCTCGGGTTCCCGCTCGAGAAATACGACGCGATCGGCCGTTCCAGAGACCAGTACCCGGATGGGAAGCCGATTGATGACTCCGGCGTGCTCGCTAATCAGAAGCGTATTTCCGGCGTTGAGGGGCTGCTCGGGTATCTGAAGGATCAGGAGGAACAGGTCGTGCGTACGCTCGCCCAGAAACTGCTCGGGTACGCGCTGGGCCGCACGATCCTGCTGTCGGATCAGCCGCTGATCGACCGCCTTGCGGCCGCCGGGGGTGGCGCCGGATTTTCCGAACTGGCGGCGGAAATCGCTTTGAGCACGCAGTTCCGAAATCGCCGCGGCCTGGAGGACAGGCCGCCCGAGCAAACCAGAACGACTGCGACCAGCTTGGTTGCAAGAGAATCCGACACGGTGGGTGCAGAATGAAGACAACAAAACGGAGCCTGACGAATCGCCAAGAATCACGGCGCCATTTCTTGCGCGGCGCAGGAGTTGCCCTGGCTCTACCTTGGATGGAATCCCTGCCATTGTTGGGAGCACAAATCTCCAAGGCGACGGGTGCGAATCAACCGCCGCTGAGGTTTGCTTGCATCTATTTTTCCAACGGGGTCGAACCCGTTCATTGGTGGGCGAAAGGCAGCGGCGCTTCCATGGAGATCGGCCCGGGCTTGCAGCCGATGGCACCGTTCCGGGAAGACATCGTTTTTCTCCGCGGTCTCTACAACCAGCAAGCCGTCGACTCCACGAGCCCCCATCTGGGCCGTATGCCCAACATGCTGTCCGGTGCTACCGTGAGCCTTGATCCGAGCGTCATCCGGGTGGGTACGACGATGGACCAAGTGTTGTCCCAGAAGATCGGGAATCAGACTGCGGTGCCGAGCCTGGTGCTGGGCATTGAGCCAAACGAGTTGCGGCTTGAAGACGGCCTGTCGATGATCTATGGGTCGAGCCTCTCGTGGGCCGCTCCCGGCAAGCCTGCGACCAAGGAGATCTATCCTGCTCGTGCTTTCGATCGGTTGGTCGGCGACGGCACGGGCCGGCGGGTGGACCGTAGTATTCTTGACGCGGTGCTCAAAGAGACCCACGATCTCCAGCCGCGCATCAGCCGCTCCGACCAGCGGAAGCTGGACGAATACCTGGAATCGATACGCGACATCGAAAAGCGGATCGACCATGCTGCCCAGGAAGAACGTCTGGAAGGTTGGAGGCCATCGCTGAAGGAACCGAACATGCCGCGCCCGGCTGACGGTGTACCGCAGGATGTACCAGATCATATGAAGCTGATGCTGGATCTCATCGTCCTTGCTTTCCAGATGGACAAGTCGCGGGTTGTCACTTTGATGCTGAACAACGATCTCTCTCAGATGAATTTCAAGTTCGTCGAGGGAGTGCAAGGCGCGTTGCATCTTGACCTGACGCACAACGGCAAGGCGCCGGCAGCGGAGGCGATGTACCTGAAGACGAACCAATACCACGTGCAGCAGTTCGCTTACCTGCTGAAGCGCTTCAAGGAGATCGACGATGGCGGTCAGTCGCTTTTCGACAGCTCGATCTTGTTGTTTGGCTCGAATTTGTTTGATGGCGACGCGCATGGTGCCGACCAGATGCCGCTGCTGCTGTCGGGCCGCGCCAACGGCGCGTTGAAGACCGGGCGGGTATTGGACTACCTCAGCAAAGGCGACGATCATCGCCGCGCCTGCAGCCTTTACCTCTCGCTGATGGACAGGATGGGCGTGCACCTGGATCGCTTCGGCGATACGGACAAACGGCTGGAGAATCTGTGGTCGGGTGCAGTTTGATATGCCTCGACGCCGGGCGGCTCAGAGGAAGTACCGGTAGAACGATCGAATGGCTTCCAGAGTGCAGGTCACTGGAGCCGACTGTCACCCTGGCCTGCCCCTCATGAGTTATCGTTCGCCCAGCTGATCCTTGCCCTCGGTGAGCCATTCCAGATTGAAGCGTGCCACGCAAAGCGACTTGGGATTGAAGTGGCTCTCAGAAGCGTTGCCCCGTTCATAGAAGCAGAACAGAGTGCCCTCCTGCCCGACGGCCACATCTGAGTAGCCGCTGGTCCCGGGTTCGAGAGATTTCGCTACAGCCCACGTCTCACCTTCATCGTAGCTCAGCTTCACAGTCAGATTCTTCCGCTCCCTGGTTTCCGGGTTATGAGGATTGGCGAAGAGAATGCGGTTCTTTGCCGCCTTGGGCTTCTTGGAAACGCGGACGATGCTGGCCATGCAGATCGGCTCAGGCAACTGGTCGTCGAAACGGATCGGACTCCACCCTGTCGCACCATCCGCACTCACAGACAGCCCCCTCCCCTTGGGGCGTGATTCATGGCGGATGTTCAGCATGACTCGGCCGTCCGCGAGCTGAACCACGACCGTTTCCGAAGGATTCTGAGGCTCGGGATCATTGACAACAATCTCGCCTCGCTTCCAGGTTTTTCCATGATCGTCGCTATAGATCGTGGAGACACACGAAGGGCGATGAGCATGCCCTCCGGTCCCCGTGGAGAGCCAGATAGGAACG
>Ga0187893_10015553_pt1 | contig 10171 bp, 5 predicted proteins | sample MA1701074metaG_FD_139574 | JGI IMG/M metagenome (GOLD analysis project Ga0187893, IMG submission 139574) | White microbial mat communities from a basaltic lava cave in the Kipuka Kanohina Cave System on the Island of Hawaii, USA - MA170107-4 metaG ... | reverse complement strand
GGAGGCTCCACTCCGCTCTGGACTACGCGTCGCCCGTGCAGTACGAGGACAGGACCGCGGTGGCCCTGTCAAACCGATAGCCCCAACCTGTCCGGGAAACCGGGGGAACTCCAACGTGGAGGACAACCTCACGCCCGGCGAGAGGGTCGAGTTCAGCACGACCGTCCACTGGGCCGTCTACGCTCCCATAGCGGGGCCATTGCTTCTCGGCGTTGTGTTCGCTTGGGGAGGAGCCCAGCCCACTCCACCGAACTCTGTGATGATCGGGATCGGTGTTGGCCTCCTGATCGTCACCGTGTCGATGTGGCTCAAGGCCTACATCCGGCGGGCGAGTTCGGAGATCGCCGTGACCAATCGCAGGGTCCTGATCAAGGTCGGCGTGTTCAGCCGCCACTCCATTGAGCTGCTCCTCTCTGCGGTCGAGGGCATTGGCGTGGAACAGACCCTGGCGGGTCGCATGTTCGGCTACGGAACGATCATCGTCACCGGCCGCGGGGGCACAAAGGAGCCATTCAGCGGCATCGCCAATCCGATGGAGTTCCGAAAGCAGGTGCAGATCCAGGCGGCGGCAGGCGGCGCGCTCGGTAGCTCTGTGGCCCCTGCTCCTGGAGGAGGTCCGTTCTGCAACCAATGCGGTGGCCCCAACGCAGCGGGCGCCCGATTCTGTAGTCGGTGCGGTGCTGCCATCGCCGCATGACGCCCGCGACCGCAGTCCCCTGGCGTAGCGAGTGCCGCCCATGACCCCATCAGAGTTCGCCGCAAAGTGGGGAGGCAGCACGCGGACCGAGAGGGCCGCGTCGCAGGAGCACTTCATCGACCTCTGCCGGATGCTCGGGGTCCCCACACCGAACGAGGCCGACCCGAAGGGGGACTGGTACGCCTTCGAGAAGGGCGCCGGGAAGGTCGCCGGCGGGGACGGATTCGCGGACGTGTGGAAGAAGGGCCATTTCGCCTGGGAGTACAAGGGGAAGCGGAAGGACCTCGACGCCGCCTACCAGCAGCTCCTCCAGTACCGCGAGGCGCTGGACAACCCCCCGCTCCTTGTCGTGTGCGACCTGGAGCGGTTTCAGGTCCACACGAACTTCACGGACACCGCGAAGAAAGTCCATCGCTTCGACCTGGAGGACCTCGCCAAGGACCCGGCGGAGCCCCTCGCCATCCTGCGGGCCGTCCTGGGGAACCCCGAGTCCCTTCGCCCGACGACGATGCGCCACGAGATCACCGAGGAGGCCGCGCGCCAGTTTGCCACTCTGGCCCAAGCCCTACGGGGACGGGGGCACGACCCCCACCGCGTCGCCCACTTCCTGAACAAGCTCCTCTTCGCCATGTTCGCCGAGGACGCCGGCCTCCTCCCGAAGGACATCGTGCGGCGGGTCGCGGAGGGAACGCGCAGCGATCCCGGGGCCTTCGCGGACGCCCTCACCGACCTCTTCGGGAAGATGTCGAAGGCGGGCGGCCTCTTCGGACCCGAGCGGATCCAGTGGTTCAACGGCGGCCTCTTCGACGGGGCCGACGTGCTCCCAATGGTCCTGGACGAGATCGAGGTAGTGCGCAAGGTCTCTGAGCTCGACTGGTCGGAGGTGGAGCCCTCGATCTTCGGGACGCTGTTCGTCCGTGGCCTCGACCCGGATCGCCGGTCCCAGCTTGGTGCGCAGTACACGGACCGGGAGTCCATCCTGCGTCTCGTGGAGCCGGTCCTCATCGCGCCCCTTCGTCGGGAGTTCGAGGAGGTGAAGGCCAAGGTCGCGGGCCTGCAGGCGGACGAGGGGAAGGCGGTGGAGAAGCGCCGGAAGGACCACTCGAAGCGATTCAAGGCGACGCCCGTCGAGAAGCGGAAATCCTACAAGGCGTTCCAAGCGTTCCTCGATCGGCTTGCCTCCGTCCGCGTCCTCGATCCCGCATGCGGATCCGGGAACTTCCTGTACGTCTCCCTTCAACTCCTGAAGGACCTCGAACGCGAGGTCATCGAGTGGGGATCGCTGACCTTCCAGACCACGCGCCCCTTCCCGAGAGTGGGGCCGCAGGTTGTCCACGGGATCGAGGTCAACGACTACGCCGCCGAACTCGCCCGGGTCACGATCTGGATCGGCGAGATCCAGTGGATGCTCTCCCACGGTTTCGCCTACCGGACAAACCCCATCCTCCAACCGCTGGACAACATCGAGTGCCGGGACGCGATCCTCGACCTCCGGGATCAAGCGAACCCGAAGGAGCCCGACTGGCCGCTTGCCGAGGTGATCGTGGGGAACCCTCCGTTCCTCGGGAACAAGCTCCTCAGGGCCAACCTCGGCGACCCGTATATCGATGCGCTGTTCGGCGTGTACGCGGGGCGAGTCTCCGCTGAGGCCGACCTCGTGATCTACTGGCACGAGAAGGCCCGGGCGATGGTGGAGGCGGGTCGGGTGAAGCGCGTGGGACTCCTCGCAACGCAGGGCATCCGCGGAGGTGCGAACCGCCGGGTGCTCGACCGGGTGAAGGAGTCGGGCGACATCTTCCTCGGGTGGTCGGACGAGCCCTGGATCCTCGACGGGGCGGCGGTCCACATCTCGTTCGTGGGTTTCGACAACGGCTCCGAGAACGTCCGGACGCTGAACGGACAACCCGTTCCGGCGATCCACGCGAACCTCACGACCGGCACGGACCTGACCCAAGCCCGCCGCCTCAGGGAGAACCTCGGTCTCTCCTTCCAGGGGCCTGTCAAAGTGGGAAAGTTCGAGGTGACGGAGGCGGTCGCCCGCGAGATGCTCACGAGTCCGAACCCGGACGGGCGCAGAAACCGCGACGTGATCCGGCCGTGGCTCAACGGTGCGGACCTGACCGGCCGCCCCCGGCGGATGTCCATCATCGACTTCGGGGAGATTCCGGAGAGAGAGGCGGCCCTCTATGAGGCTCCCTTCGAACATGTCCGGGCGGTCGTGCGCCCTGCTCGACTCAAGGCGAAGCGCCTGCACAGAGCGGAGAACTGGTGGCTCCACGGGGAGACCGGCGCCGGGCTTCGCGCCGCCGTGAAGAGCCTCCAGAGGTACATCGCCACTCCGCGGGTATCGAAGCACCGGCTCTTCGCGTGGGTCTCCTCAGAGACGCTGCCGGACGCCGCCCTGGTCGCCATCGCCCGCGACGACGACTACACATTCGGCGTCCTCCACTCCCGTCCCCACGAACTGTGGGCGCGGGCGAAGGGGACGCAGCTCCGCGAAGTGGAGAGTGGGTTCCGCTACACCCCGACCTCGACCTTCGAGACCTTCCCCTTCCCGCGCCCCTCGAAGAAGCAGGAAGCGGGGATCGCGGCGGCGGCGAAGGCCCTCCACGAACTCCGCGTGGGCTGGCTCAACCCGCCGGGCCTCGCGGAGTCCGAGTTGAAGAAGCGGACCCTGACGAACCTCTACAACGCCCGCCACGCGTGGCTCGCCCAGGCCCACGAGCGCCTCGACCACGCCGTTCTCGACGCCTACGGATGGCCCCATGAGATCTCGGACGAGGACCTCCTCGCACGCCTCCTCGCGCTCAACCTGGCGAGACCGTCGGCATGATGGAAGTCCGCCGCGCTCCGCGTCCCGGCTCTCCTGAGCGGGTATTCGCGCTGGGATCAATCGGGGTGCGGGGTGGGTGATCACCTCTACTCGAAGGGAGAGGCCCGGGAAGGTCGTGCACTGACCACCTGGTTGGCCCTCCAGGGGGCTGATCTCCTCTTGGCGGCCGGCCTCGGCCCGATGTGGTGGTGCGGGATCGGCCTCCCGCGCTCCGAAGTGTTCTGTCGAGACCTACAGGGTGATGTCGACATTTTCGCAGGACCATGCGAGCTCCTGGGTGGTGACCAGGAGATGCAAGCGCGGGTGCGCGAAGAGGAGTCTCGCTGGCCACCGGAAACCCATCCGAGCCGGTTCGTTGAATTCGCTCTCCTGCGTGCCGCTGCAGAACACCGCATCCTGTGGCCTCCTCGACTGGAGTTCCTCGTTGGGATCGAAGCAAAGGCGAGCTGGTTCGATCCTGACAAGGGGGTTTGGAAGGCAACCCATTCCCAGGAGGGTTCTCGCATCAAGGGGCAATTGCAGGTACTTGTGGAGAACGGAGTGGATCGAGTTGCCTTCCTCCACTTGGCGAGCACGAAGCCACGGACAGCCGAGGTGAACCCGTGGATGGAGGCCCTCGGTGACCTGAAGGCTTCGAGGGAGTGCCCAGAGGCTCCTCGGCCAAGGCGGGGAGCAGCCGCATGCCGACGAGATAGAGAACCGCTCCCTGCCCTCCTCTTCGACCCGCGGGAGGTCGATGGGTGCGCCTACTACCAAGGGCTCATCGCCGGGGTGCCTCACGCACCGGAGGTCCAGTCGGGGGCCCTCAGTCCATTGGATGTGGTCGTATCGGGGAGACTCCGGCGGGCGCGGGCCGAACCCATTTCCCAATGGCGTCGTAATCTCCGGGAGCGACTGGGCGGACTCGGCCCACCGTCGCTGCCTGGGGTGTTTCTCGCGCCATGCATTGCACATGGGAAATGGTGTTGGGCCTCAACACCACGCCTCCCAGCGGACCCCTGCCCAGACTGAGTTGTATCCACAACACGCCTCGCGCGTGCGGCTGAGCAACGGGACGCACTCGGTAGACTATTCCTGCTCGAAGTGCTGGTGCACCTCCTCCCGAAACCCTAAAGCTGCTGGCACTGCGAGTGCACCCAGTCGGTCGCAGATCGCCAACAGGTCATCCTTCTCCCCACCTTCGTTCAACAGCTTCCGTGCGGCCGCAAGGACCCTGTCACCCAAGAACTGTACGCTGCGTGCCCCACGAAGAAGGTGGCGAAGCAAGCGAGTCATCTCAACCGGATGCGACTCAAGGAGTGGGTACTTCCCGAACCGGTACAGGAGGTCACTGTGCTCACCCATGGTAAACGGCGTCTTGACGGCAAGGTCAAAGGCCGCCGGAACATCAGCTCCAAGCACGATTGCCCATCGGGCAAGCATCTCCGACTCCTCCTCGGTGATCGGCATCGGCACGCCGTCGAGCCTCCCTTCCCAGTACTTCCCCAACCACCGGTGCCAGGCAGCCCGACGCACATCAGCATCTGCCGCTTTCAGAACATCGCCAACGTGCGCCGTCCATTCCCGCAGGCATGGTCCCTTTGCTGCTTTCACGAACTCCCGAAGCCAGCCGTCCTGCAGGGGATCTTCATCGAACAGTACCGCGGCTGCGGCAAGCCGCCCCGTCAGGTTCTCGCTCATGCCGCTCAAGGGGCCTGCAAGGCGCTTGGCACACTCCCCCGCCTGTGCCAACAGCGCCGGCGCAAAGGCCGCACTGAAGCGCCCGTAGTGAAGGAATCCATGCCATGCCTGCGTGGCGCGCAGTTCGTTCCGTCCCCAATCGAAATCAGGTAGGAGATGCGCTGTCGTCCAGTTCGCGTCGATCGCGTACATGAACTGCAACCGTGAGCAGAGAATTGACCGTGCCAGGCCAGCCGAATCGGACTCCCCCTCAACGCACAGGAGCAGGAGTCGCCTCCGCCCCTCAGACAAGCCGCTCCACGACTCACCTGCTGCCCGCCGTTCTGATTCGATCAATCTCAGCCACAGCTCGGCGACCGACCCGGCGGTGCGATTGATCGCCAAGAAGAGCCACCCGCCGAAGTCGCTACGTGGAGTGTCGCCCATGGGCTCGTCCTCGCACGCGACCCAAAGACGCTCACTCAGCACATACACCTGGTCGAAGTCCTCTGTCCCGATCGATGAGGATTCCACTCCCTTCACCAGCAGATCGGCCACCTGTTTCGCGACCTCACGACCGAGGTCCGCATCCGTGATGACCACGAGCAATTCGTGCCAGTCGAGGTCATCGACGGCACCACCGGCAATGACTTGGAGTATCCTGCTCCAGAAGTCCGCACTCTTGACCTTTCTCCTTGATAACTCCTTAGCCAGTCGGAGCGCCCAGTTTTTGTCCTGTCCGAGCGCCATGGCGACAGCGCGGCGATGCCGGACGCGCCCTTCATCCTCACCCACCGCCGATTCGCTGTCTATCAGTTCGCTGACAACACTCTCGATGGGCCTAGAGCGCAACTCCGTGCCCTCTCTCTGAGCTTCAGCTTCGCCCGCACGCGGCTCACCCCAACCGGCCTCAATCCAGTGGTCGAAGTCGGGGTGCGGACGTGCCTTGAAATCGGGATGCAGACCCTCAAGGCTCCGCAGGTGAACTGTTGCCTCTTCGCTCTCCGGGGCAACTCTTGCCAGCCACACAGCGACGTTGAAGCGAGCGTACGCTTCCTGTGCGGCCACCTCTTCGTCAACGTCATCTTCCCTCCTCGGAACGGCGGGCGTCGTCATCGAATACTCGATGAACCGCGCGCGAGCCTCCGAAGCGGACGGGCCGAATCTCGCAGCGAGCACGGCGAAGACCTCCTTCTTCACTCCGAACTCATACAAGAGGTCATTCGATATCAGGAACTCCAGGGCCGACTCCGGTGTAGTCTTCGTAACTTTCGCCAGTGCATGCAGCGCGAGTCGCCGCAGCAGTTGCGAGTCGCTGCTGCTCCACCTCGTGATCACCTCCTGAACCAACTCGCTGTCAGACCCTGCTGCCCACTCGACGACGTCACGGCCGATGTCAATGAGCGCGGAGATCTTCTCCATCCCGCGGTCCTGCTCGTGCGGAGCAATGGAGCTGCGACCGAATGAAATCGGGTCGAAGCCGCCCGACGCAGTTCCGGATGCTCGGAGCAGCGTGAGCACACTCTCGAATCTCTGTTCGATGAGCCCGATCATGAAGCGACCTCGCCTCGCAAGGATCTCGTCTCGAACGGCCCCCCATGCCTCCTCAACCGAGTACGACTCCCCCAGGAGGTCGGGGTCCAGGTGGATCCGCCGAACTCCACTTTGGTCCTGGTCCTCGTCATCACTCCACCATCCACTTCGATCGATAGAAGTCCGAATCCGCGTTACAAGCTCAATCAGTAGTACGGCCGCGTCGATGTCCTGGGGGAACTGACACCGCTCCAGGAGCATCGGCAGAGTTCTTTGGCCTCTCCAAGGGCGCCAGGCTCGGTACAGGAGGGTCACCCAGCGTGACAGCACGTCGGAGGACGGCCTCTCCTCCACCATGGAGAGTGCAAATGCAATCCTCTCCCAAAGCACTGACGGCCAATCACGAGAGTTCTTCGACATGGTCTCCAGACACTGGCGAGCGTGCCGAACCGAAAAGCGATCCGCGATCCAGTTCGATAGCACCTCTGCCCTCGGTGCCTCCTCCTGAGATCCGGGCGTGAATAGGGGGTCCAGGAGTCCGATCTTCTCGGCCCACGCCAGCCACTCAGGTCGTGTCGCGTGCCTGGTGAAGTACGGCAGGCGAGCCTCGTCTCGACAGGACTCGGCGAGATAATCCAGATCCTCGACATCTGGGCCCGGCGGTACCGAGACAATGTCGCGGATTCGCTGCTCGTGCTCGAGTGCACCCATCTGCATCCGTCGGCTCCACGCCTGCAGGACGGGCGCAAGCCGGGCGTGAGGGTCTCCCTCCGTCTGCGGATATTGCACGACCTCGATACCCCGGCGTTCCCAATCATCGCTCTCTCCGTTCTCCTTCAAGACGAAGCGACGAGTGCCAGGCGGAAGTCCCTGTGCTAGGAAGTCCATGATGCGGTCATCGTGGCTGTACCCCAGGAACAGGACTGTGTATGCGGCGAACGCCTCCTTGAGGAATCGTGTGGCCCAGCCCTGCACGAGGTAGGCACGCCCGAAGTCGGCCTCCGTAAGGATCAACCTCGATCGCGGCTTTCCAACGGCGCCGTGGAGGTAGACCAGCCCATCGAACTCACTGCCAATGGGAAGGGCCGGCCCGCAGTAGATCTCGACTTCGTCGTGGAATCGTTCGCGGATCGAGGTCGTGAAGTGTCGATCGAAGTTGGTGGTCACGAGGCGGACATCTGCTGGTCGGCTGAACAGATCCACAACTGCGCGGTGGGTGGTAGAGGGGGCGGAACCAGGGGGATCGAGCAGATCTCGCGCCCGCTTCTGGACGGCGACATGGTCTTGCTCAAGTCGCCCCAGATAGCGATCGAAGGGCTCGTTCGGAAGGCGGCGCGAGCCTCCCTCGCCTATCCGATCCGCGAGTTCCTGAAAGCCTGGGAGGTTCGATGGAGCCGGAATCGACACCCCGGCGCCAGCGAATACGAGCAGTCTCCCGTCCTGAGCAGCCCTCACCAGATCGTCGGGCAGCGTGATATCCTTGTCAATCCTCACGTTGGCCTCACCTTCTGCGTTTGACTCTGCACCATCAGATCAGGGAGCGGTCCTCCAGGCACCATCATTCTCGAGGCGTATGCTCACTGCCTTGAGTCTCGCCCCGAAGCGGCGTCCCTCCGCGTCGGCCGGGGTGATGGCCCCCACGGTCGCTCCAGTCCTTCCCGTCGGAACGGTCACGCCAGCAGCATCTCCCGAATCCGTTCGAGCAGGAGCACGTTCTCCGCACCCCGAACGGGGCTCTCCAAGAAGGCCCCGGCGTCACGCATGAAGTCGTACTCCGCGTCCGTGAGGACATGCCCCTCCGGCCCCACGCGGCGGACGCCTCCGAGGTAGGCCCGGATCTCGTGCGGCCCGAAGATCCGCCGTACCTCCGCGACGAAGGACGGGAGTTCCGCCGCGAACTCTGGCCGCGTGTCCGACGCCCGGACGAACTCCAACATCTTCTCGCCAATGAGGTAGCCGAGGGCCTTCTCGGTCCCCCACTCCGCCTGGATCCCGCGGGCCGCCTCGCACTGATCGACCCAGACCTTGTGGAACTCGATGCCCATGGGGGCAAACCTCCGTGGACTCCCGACCTCGACCTCCGCCATCTTCCACGATGCAGCGTGCCACACAAGGAGGTCCTCCTCGAGCGTGGGAAGGGGGGCGTAGACTGGCCCTCAGGCTTCCGCTGAAGAGGAGTCTCCATGCCCGCCAGCCAGAAGCGAGGACCCGGAAGCGCCCGGGGCATCGCCGTACCGACCATCGCCGAGACGCTGGAGACCTTCCTCGCGGAGACCGGGCGGTCCCGCGGTGCCCGCCGCCAGGCGGAGTTCGAGGCGGCGGCGGGGCTCCTCGTCGAGTGCCTCAACGGCTACGCCCACCAGGGCCTGTCGAAGGAGGACACCGCGCTGTGGAGGCGGCACTACGACGCCGGGGGGGCGGAGCACCGGGAGTTCTGCGAGGTGTTCGGGCCCGAGCACCTACTCCCGAACCTCGGGGAGTTCCTGGGGTGGTTCATGGTCCGGAAGGTCATCGGCCCGAAGTACCTGATGAAGGTCGGGGGATCGGCCCATGCGACGGTGCAGCGGGCGCAGAAGGCGAAGACCCGCCCGTTGGTGACCCCGGTCAGGAACACGATGAGCGTCTCGGGGATGCAGACCGAGCAGTGGCCAGCGGAGAGGAGGCGTCCTGTGCTTCTCGTGGGCATGGTCCGGGCATCGAGGAGTTGGCCACCGAGCTTCGCCTCAGCGTCCGGACGCTCCAGCGACGCCTGACCGAGCAGGGCTCGACCTTCCAGGGTCTCCTCGAGGACGCCCGGCGCGAACTGGCCCACCACTACCTGCTGCACTCCGACGTCGAGCTGAAGGAGGCGGGATACCTCCTCGGCTACGAGGACGCGAACTCCTTCTCCCGCGCCTTCCACGGCTGGGAGGGAGTCCCTCCCGGCCGGTGGCGCACGAGACGGAGGAAGTCCATGCGCGACCGGCCCGCTCAGGGACCTGCCGTCCGAGGGAAGTCCCGCTCCCGGGGGATCAGTTTGGGGATCAGCCGCCAGCGGGCGCGGCGCGAGCCGTCGTAACTGCGGACGCGTGGTGTCGTTGCGGCGCCAGCGCGCGACAGCGATGCACCTTGCCAAGGTGGAAGTCGACGGTTCGAGCCCGTTCACCCGCTCCAACGAGTGCGCGTGCGGCGCGCGCGCGCTCGTCGTCCCCCGCAGCCGCGGCGAAGCCGCGCGGAGGGGGACCAGTGCGGACACGCGTATCCCGCGAGCCTGTTCGCGACCCAGGGCCCGTGACCACTACTCTGGGAGGAGACGGGGAAGCGTCCCCTCGGGGTGCCGGTACCAGCCCGGGTCCTCGTCGGAGGTCCCGAGGTCGTCCCGGACCTTGAGCACGGTGAACATGCTCCCCATCTCGATGGGGCCGAAGGGACCCTGGCCCGTCATCATCGGGGCGGTGTTCTTCGGGAGC
>Ga0187893_10015552_pt1 | contig 10172 bp, 7 predicted proteins | sample MA1701074metaG_FD_139574 | JGI IMG/M metagenome (GOLD analysis project Ga0187893, IMG submission 139574) | White microbial mat communities from a basaltic lava cave in the Kipuka Kanohina Cave System on the Island of Hawaii, USA - MA170107-4 metaG ... | reverse complement strand
GCGCCGTCGCCCGCCAGGTAGTACTTGCCCTTGAAGTCCTCCGGGTAGTAGCTCTTCCTGAAGCGCTCGGGGTCGCCCCAGATGGTGCGGATCATCCCAGGCCAAGGGCGTTTGATGACGAGGATGCCGCCCTTGCCGCGATCGACCGGCTGGCCGGTCTCGTCCACCACGTCGGCCACGATCCCGGGCAGCGGCAGGGTGCACGACCCGGGCTTGAGCGCCACCACGCCGGGAAGCGGCGTGATCATGTGCCCGCCGGTCTCGGTCTGCCACCACGTGTCCACGATCGGGCAGCGCCCGCCGCCTACCGTGGTGTGGTACCACATCCACGCTTCCGGATTGATCGGCTCGCCCACCGTGCCGAGCAGCCGCAGGCTGGATAGATCGTATCTCTTCGGCAAGTCCGCGCCGGCCTTGATCAGCGAGCGGATGGCGGTCGGCGCGGTGTAGAACACGTTGACCTTGTGGTCCTGGATCATCTTCCAGAACCGGCCGGCGTCGGGCCAGGTGGGCACGCCCTCGAACATCACTTCGGTGGCACCGACCGCGAGCGTGCCGTAGGCGATGTAGGTGTGGCCGGTGACCCAGCCCACGTCGGCCGTGCACCAGAAGACGTCGGTCGGCTTGTAGTCGAACGTCCACTTCATGGTGAGGATCGCCTGCAACAGGTAGCCGCCGCTCGAGTGCTGCACCCCCTTGGGCTTGCCGGTCGAGCCGGAGGTATACAGGATGAACAGGGGGTGCTCGGCGCCGGTCCATTCCGGTTCGCACACGTCGGGCTGGTCGCGCACCAGGTCGTGCCACCAGACGTCGCGCGGGGCGTGCACGCGGAGATCGCTGCCGGTGCGTCGGTAGATCACCACGTGCTTGACGCCGTCGCAGCCGCCCATGGCGAAAGCTTCGTCCACCGCCGGCTTGAGCGCGATCTCCTTGCCCCCGCGCATCTGGCCGTCGGCGGTGATCACCGCCACCGCGCCGGCGTCCACGATGCGCTCCTGCAGGCTCTTGGCGGAGAAGCCGCCGAACACCACGGAATGAGTGGCCCCGATGCGGGCGCAAGCCTGCATCGCCACCACCGCCTCCACGCTCATCGGCAGATACACGATGACGCGGTCGCCCTTCTTGATTCCGCGCTTCTTCAGCCCGTTGGCGAATTGGCAGACGCGGTGGTAGAGCTGCCTGTAGGTGACCTTGGCCACGGTGCCGTCGTCGGCCTCGAAGATGATGGCGAGCTTGTTCGGCTGCGACTGCAGATGGCGATCGAGGCAGTTGTAGGAGACGTTCAGCTCGCCGTCCTGGAACCACTTGAAGAACGGCGCATCGGATTCGTCCAGCGCCTTGGTGAACGGCTTGTGCCACAGGATGTGCTCGCGCGCGAGCCGCGCCCAGTATCCCGGATAGTCGCGCGCCGCCTCGTCGCACAGCGCCTGATAGGCGTTCATTCCGGAGACGTTGGCCTGACGGACGAAAGCCTCGGGCGGCGGGAACAGGCGCTTCTCGTTCAGGACCGACTCGATGGTGCTCATGGATCTTTCCCCCTTGCCGGTGGCTGGTTTGGATCTGCCGCGGGAATTATAGCGGCATCGCGCCGCACGATAGCCGGCTCGCGGTCGCGGCGCGAAGTGCGGTGGTACAATTGTCTCGTGTGAGCGAGCGGCAGCGCGAACATCCCGCACCCGACCCGGCATCCATGGCCACCATCAAGCAGTCCGATCTGATCGACAGCGTCGCCGACGCGCTACAGTTCATCTCCTACTACCATCCCCTGGACTACATCGAGGCGCTGGGCGAGGCGTACGCGGCCGAGCGCTCGTCCGCGGCGCGCGATGCGATCGCGCAGATCCTGACCAATTCGCGCATGTGCGCGCAGGGCAAGCGCCCGATCTGCCAGGACACCGGCATAGTGGTGGTGTTTCTCAAGATCGGCATGGACGTGCGCTGGAAGGCGGCGATGAGCGTCGCCGACATGGTCAACGAGGGCGTGCGCCGCGCCTACACCCTCCCGGAGAACGTGCTGCGCGCGTCGATCGTCGCCGATCCGGCGGGGGCGCGCAGCAACACGCGCGATAACACTCCCGCGGTAATCCACATGGAGGTGGTCCCCGGGGCCAGCGTCGAGGTGACGCTGGCGGCCAAGGGCGGCGGCTCGGAGAACAAGTCCAAGTTCACCATGCTCAACCCCTCCGACAGCATCGTGGACTGGGTGGTGAAGACGGTACCAGGCTTGGGGGCGGGTTGGTGCCCGCCGGGCATGCTCGGCATCGGCATCGGCGGCAGCGCGGAAAAGGCGATGGTGCTCGCCAAGGAAGCGCTGATGGAGCCGATCGACATGCACGCGCTCAAAGCGCGCGGCCCACGCAACCGGCTCGAGGCGCTGCGCGTCGAAATCTACGAGCAGGTCAACGCCCTGGGCATCGGCGCGCAGGGCCTTGGGGGTCTCGCCACCGTTCTCGACGTCAAGATCCGCGACTATCCGACGCACGCGGCGTCGCTGCCGGTGGCGCTGATCCCGAACTGCGCCGCGACCCGTCATGCGCATTTCGTGCTCGACGGCAGCGGTCCGGCGCATCTGAAGGTGCCCAGCCTCGAGCGCTGGCCGAAGGTGGAATGGGCGCCGGCGCCCGACGCGCGCCGGGTGGATCTGGTCCGCGTCACGCGCGAAGAGGTCGCGACCTGGAAGCCGGGCGAGACGCTATTGCTGTCGGGAAAGCTGCTCACCGGCCGGGATGCCGCCCACAAGCGCATCGCCGACTTGTTCGCGAAGGGCGACGGGCTGCCCGAGGGCGTGGACTTTCGCAATCGCTTTATCTATTACGTCGGCCCGGTAGATCCGGTGCGCGACGAGGCGGTGGGCCCGGCCGGGCCGACCACGGCCACGCGCATGGACAAGTTCACCGACCTGATGCTGGAAAAGACCGGTTTGCTCGGCATGATCGGCAAAGCCGAGCGCGGGCCGAGCGCGATCGAGGCGATCCGCAGGCACCGCGCGGTGTACTTGATCGCGGTGGGAGGCGCCGCCTACCTCGTGTCCAAGGCGATCAAGGCCGCACGCGTGGTAGCCTTCCCGGACCTGGGCATGGAAGCGATCTACGAATTCGAGGTCCAAGACATGCCGGTCACGGTGGCGGTGGACGCCGATGGCACCTCGGTGCACAGCACCGGCCCGGCCGAGTGGCGGGCCAAGATCGGCAGGATCCCGGTGACGGTCGCATGAGCGGCCGCAACCGGCTCACGTTTCTACGGCGGGCCGCCCCGCACTGCAGCGTAGTGAACCTGGTCAGGTCCGGAAGGAAGCAGCCACAGCTATCGACTGCAGGTGCCGGGGGTTCGGCTCGCCACCCCTACACGCCGCCGGCGCGCGCCGGCGGCGCAGCATGCGCGCGGCGATGACGCTTGCCCTGGCGCGGAAATGGCGGCCGAAGACCTTCGACGAGATGGTCGGGCAGGAGCACGTGGTGCGTGCCCTGACCAACGCACTTGCCCAGAACCGTCTGCACCACGCCTATCTGCTGACCGGCACCCGCGGCGTGGGCAAGACCACGCTGGCGCGGATAATGGCCAAGGCGTTGAACTGCGAAACCGGCGTCGGGGCGAACCCCTGCGGCCGCTGTGCGGCCTGCACCGAGATCGACGCCGGCCGCTTCGTCGATCTGATCGAGCTCGACGCCGCTTCCAACACGCAGGTCGATCAGATGCGCGAGCTGCTGGAGAACGCGCTGTACGCGCCGACGCGCGCCCGCTTCAAGGTGTACATCATCGACGAAGTGCACATGCTGTCGCGCTCGGCGTTCAACGCCATGCTGAAGACGCTGGAGGAGCCGCCGCAGCACGTGAAGTTCATCCTCGCCACCACCGATCCGCAGAAGGTGCCGGTGACGGTGCTGTCGCGCTGCCTGCAGTTCAACCTGAAGCAGATCCCGCTGCCGCAGATCCGCGAGCAGCTCGCGCACGTGCTGCAAGGCGAAGGCATCGCCTTCGACGCACCGGCGCTGAACCTGATCGCGCGCGCCGCGCACGGCAGCATGCGCGACGGGCTGAGCCTGCTCGACCAGGCCATCGCACACGGCGGCGGGCGGGTGGACGAGGCCTCGGTGCGCACCATGCTCGGCACCGTCGACCAGGAATACCTGGTCGCGATCCTCGAAGCGCTGGCCGCGGCGGATGGGCCGGCGCTGATCGGGCTGGCGGACGACATGCAGGGCCGCAGCCTGTCGTTCGAAGTGGCGTTGCAGGATCTGGCCGCGCTGCTGCATCGGCTGGCGCTTGCTCAACGCTGGCCCGGGACGCTGCCCGCCGACGACCCGGATCGGGCGCGGCTGACCGCCCTCGCGGCGCGCTTCGCGCCCGAGGATCTCCAGCTCGACTACCAGATCGCGTTGCAGGGCCGCGCCGATCTCGAGCTTGCGCCCGACGAGTACGCCGGCTTCACCATGGCGCTGCTGCGGATGCTCGCCTTCGTGCCCACCGACGGCGGGGGCAGGGGCCAGCGCCCGGGCGCAGCGGCTGCCGGCGCCCCGACGTCCAGCGCTTCGCCGGCGGCTCGGCCAGCGCCGGCGGCGGCCGGCTCATCGTCCATCTCCGACTGGCGCGAGCTGGTGACGCGCCTCAAGCTCGGCGGCATGGCGCGCATGCTCGCACAGCACAGCGAGGTCGCCGCCATGGAAGGCAATCGCCTCGAGCTGCGCGTGCCCGAGGCGCACAAGCACCTGCTGGACAAACCGTACCGTGACAAGTTGCAGGCGGCCCTGGAAGAACATCTGGGCCGGCGCATGAAGCTGGATTTCGTGCTCGGTCCCGCGGCCGGGATGACCCCGGCCGAGCAGGACGACCGCGAGCGGCAGGTGCGCCTGCAGCAGGCTGTGCAAGCGATCGACGGCGACCCTTTCGTGCGTGAGCTGGTGGAGAACTTCGATGCGCGCGTGGTCGACGAGTCGATCCGTCCGCTCGAAGAGCGATAGGAGGAGCACATCATGATGAAGGGACAGCTGGCCGGGCTGATGAAGCAGGCGCAGCAGATGCAGGAGAACATGCGCAAGCTGCAGGAGCAGCTCGCCGGCGTCGAGGTCGAGGGCCAGTCCGGCGCCGGCCTGGTGAAGGTGGTGATGACCTGCAAGCACGACGTCAAGCGCGTGAGCATCGACCCCAGCCTGCTGGGCGACGACAAGGACATGCTCGAGGACCTGGTCGCCGCCGCCGTCAACGACGCGGTGCGCAAAGCCGAGGCGACCACGCAGGAGAAGATGGCCGGGCTCACTGCCGGAGTGGGGCTGCCGGCGGGCTTCAAGCTGCCGTTCTAGCGCTAGGCGCACAGGCAGGGCGCGCGCAGCGTCCTGCACGCCTCGCTCCTCACGCCGCACGTCGCACGCTAAGATATCGGCATGAACAGCCCGTCCAGCCTCGAAGAGCTGATCCAGGCGCTGCGCTGCCTGCCGGGGGTGGGACCGAAATCCGCGCAGCGCATGGCCTATCACCTGCTGCAGCACGACCAGCAAGGCGCGATGCGTCTCACCCGGGCGCTGGACCGCGCGCTCGGCGTGATTCGTCACTGCGAGAAGTGCAACACCTTCAGCGAGGGTCCGGTGTGCGAGTTGTGCCGCTCGGAGCGCCGGGACGGCACGCTGCTGTGCGTGGTCGAGACCCCCGCCGACCTGCTGATGATGGAGCAGGCGCAGTGCTACCGCGGGCAGTACTTCGTGCTGATGGGGCGCCTTTCGCCGCTGGACGGCATCGGGCCGCGCGAGATCAATCTCGACCGGCTGCTCGAGCGCGCCACCGACGGCGTGGTGACCGAGGTCGTGCTCGCCACCAACTTCACCGTCGAAGGCGAAGCGACCGCGCACTACATCGGTGAGATGCTGCGCCCGCGCGGGCTGAAGGTGAGCCGCATCGCCCGCGGCGTGCCCGTGGGCGGAGAGCTGGAGCACGTGGACAGCGGCACGCTGGCCCAGGCCGTGCTTGAGCGCAGGCCGGTCTGACCGAAGCGTCCACGCCCCGCATGTCGCGCGCATCGAAGTCCTCCCGCCATCGCCGATCCGCCCCTGGGCGATCGGCGCGGCCGGCGCGACCTCCTGCGCCGGCCGCGCCCCGCTTCGAAACCGCGGAAAGCTACAGCGGGCCGCAGAAGATCCACAAGATCCTGGCCCAGGCCGGCCTGGGTTCACGGCGCGAGATGGAGGAACTGATCCGGGCGGGCAAGGTGAAAGTCAACGGGGCGCTCGCCCAGGTGGGGATGCGCGTGCAGGCGGGCGACGTGATCCGCGTGGGGCGGCGCCAGGTCACGGTGCGCGACGACTCCAAGCTGCCGCGCATCATCCTGTACCACAAGCCCGAGGGGGAGATCGTCAGCCACGACGATCCGCAGGGCCGCCCCAGCGTGTTCGACAAACTGCCGCCGATGCGCCGCGGTAAATGGCTCGCCATCGGGCGGCTGGACTACAACACCTCGGGGCTGCTGATCTTCACCACCTCCGGCGAGCTGGCCAATCGGCTGATGCACCCGCGCTACGAGGTCGACCGCGAGTATGCCGTGCGCATCATCGGCAAGCTCACCGAGGAGAAGATCCGCCAGCTCACGCGTGGTGTGCGGCTGGAGGACGGCATGGCGCGCTTCGAGGTCCTGGAGGAACGCGGCGGCCGTGGCCTCAACAACTGGTACCGGGTGGTGCTGCGCGAGGGCCGCAACCGCATCGTGCGGCGCATGCTCGACGCGGTCGGCTACAAGGTGAGCCGGCTGATGCGGGTGCGCTTCGGTATCGTCTCGCTGCCGTTCGGGCTGCGCCGGGGCGGCTGGCGCGAGCCGGATGCGCAGCAGACGGCGGCCATCCTGAGCTGGTCCGCGACGCTCGCCGCGCCCGCCCAGGAGCCGCTGGCGATGCGCGCGCGCATCGTCAGATCAGCCGGTCCCGCTCGAGCAGAAAGACCAGATCGTCGCCGGCCCTGGTCGACAGCCAGGTAGGCTGGAGCCGCGGGAACGCGCCCTCGAATGCAGCCCGTCCGCTGCCCACCTCGACCACCAGGATACCCCCCGGCAGCAGATGCCCATGGGCCCGGTCGAGAATGCGGCGCACGATGTCCATTCCGTCGGCACCCGCGGCGAGCCCCAGCTTCGGCTCGTGGCGGTATTCCGCGGGCAGGTCTCGCATCGCCTGCACGTCCACATAGGGCGGGTTGCTGACGATGAGCTGGTAGCGCCGGTCGGCGAGGCCGGCAAACAGGTCGGACTGCACCAGCGTCACCCGGCCCTCCAATCCGTAGTCCCGGACATTGCTGCGCGCAACTTCCAGTGCGTCGGCCGACAGGTCCACGGCGTCTACCCGCGCGGCGGGAAACTCCAGCGCCAGCAGAATCGCCAGGCAGCCCGAGCCGGTGCACAGGTCGAGCGCATCGCCCACCGCATGCGGATCGGGCAGCCAGGCGCTCAGGCCTTCCTCGATCAGCCCGGCGATGTGCGAGCGCGGGACGACAACGCGTTCATCCACGCGGAAGCGGTAGTCGCCCAGCCAGGCCTCCCGCGTGATGTACGCCGCCGGCAAGCGCTGCGTCACGCGTCGCTCGAGCACGTTCAGCACCTCGCGCATCTCACCGGGCAGCAGGGCGGCGTCGAGGAACGGCTCCAGTCTCTGCGAGGGCAGGTGCAGCGTGTGCAGGATCAGGTAGGCGGCTTCGTCGTAAGCGTTGTCGCTGCCGTGGCCGAAGGTCAAGCGCGCCTCCTCGAAGCGGCTGACGGCAAAGCGCAGCAGGTCGCGCACGCTGCGCAGGTGCTCCGCCGCGTCGGCAAACGAATACCCTCCCCGGGCGCCGCTCATCGATCGCCGCGAGCGCTCACGGCTCGAGCAGCAGTGCGCCGAGCATGCGCTCGTACACCCGGCTCAACCCGTCCACATCGGGCAGCGCGACCCGTTCGTTGAGCTTGTGGATGGACGCGTTGACCGGACCCAGCTCCACCAGCTGCTCGCAGATGGCGGCGATGAAGCGCCCGTCGGAGGTGCCGCCCGACGTGGACAGCTGCGGCGTGAGGCGCAGCTCGTCGCGGATGGCCGCGATGGCGACCTCCACCAAGCGGCCGCGCGGCGTGAGAAACGGCATTCCAGACAGCGACCAGTCGAGCTGGTAATCGAGGCGGTGGCGGTCGAGCACGCCGTGCACCACGGCCTTCAGGCCTTCCACCGTACTGGCCGTGGAGAACCGGAAGTTGAACAGCACGCTGAGCTCGCCCGGGATGACGTTGGCCGCGCCGGTGCCGGCTTGCACGTTGGAGATCTGAAAAGTCGTCGGCGGGAAATACTCGTTGCCTTCGTCCCAGATGGCGTGCGCCAGCTCGGTCAACGCGGGAACGGCCAGATGCACCGGGTTCTTCGCCAGCTGCGGATAGGCCACATGCCCCTGCACGCCCTTCACCCGCAGCTCGCCATTGAGCGAGCCGCGCCGGCCGTTCTTGATGGTGTCGCCGAGCTGCTCCGCGGAGCTCGGTTCGCCCACGATGCAATAGTCGAGCGTCTCGTTGCGCGCGCGCAGCACATCGACCACCCGTATCGTGCCGTCCACCGCCAGGCCCTCCTCGTCGGAGGTGATCAGCAGCGCGATCGAGCCCGGATGGTCGGGATGTTGCCGCGTGAAGCGTTCGACCGCCGTGACGAAAGCGGCGATGGAGGTCTTCATGTCGGCCGCACCGCGGCCATACAAGTGTCCGTCGCGTTCGGTCGGCTGGAACGGGTCCGCGGTCCACTGCTCGAGCGGCCCGGGAGGCACGACGTCGGTGTGGCCGGCGAAGCACAGCAGCGGCTTGCGCTCACCGCGCCGGGCCCAGAGGTTGTCCACCGCGCCGAAACGCATCGGCTCCAGCTGAAAGCCGAGCGGGCGCAACCGCTCCGCGATCAGCTGCTGGCAGCCGCCGTCGTCGGGCGTGACCGAACGCCTGCGGATGAGGGCCTTGGTGAGCTCGAGGGTGGCGCTCTGGTCAGGTGCCATGAGAGCGCCATTATATCGGTGAGGCGTCACCGGCCACGCTTTTCGGCAACGCCTTCCGGTCATGCAGTGCCGGGCACGCTGCCCGGTCAGTTCCCGGCGTTGATGTCGATCTTGAAGTCCTCGAACGAGGAGCCCTGGGCGATGTCGGTGCGGATCGGGCCCTTGGCGCCGACGCGGGCGGCGGCCTGCTCGGCGTTGTTCATGATCCAGGCGAGGTTGGTGGCCGAATCGGAATTGCGCAGCGCCTCGTCCTTGGTGATCTTGCCCTCGGCGTACAGCTTGAACAGCGCCTGCTCGAAGCTCACCGAGCCCGGCGACAGGCTCTTCTCGATCGCCTCCTTGATCTGATCGATCTCGGCCTTCACGATCAGCTCCTGGATGTGCTTGCTGTTGAGCAGCACCTCCACCGCGGCGACCTGCGATCCGTCCACCGCCTTCACCAGGCGCTGCGAGATGATCGCCTTCAGGCACACGGCCAGGTCGTTGAGCAGGGCCGGACGCGCGTCGTAGGGGAAGAAGTTGATGATGCGGTTGAGCGCGTGATAACTGTTGTTGGCGTGCAGCGTGGACAGGCACAGATGGCCGGTCTGGGCGTACAGCAGCGCCTGCTGCAGGGTGTCGCGATCGCGCGACTCGCCGATCATCAGGATGTCCGGCGCTTCGCGCATGGCGTTCACCAGAGCGTTGGCGTAGCTCTTGGTGTCCAGCCCCACCTCGCGCTGGTTGATGACGCAGCGGTTGTGCTTGAACACGAATTCGATCGGGTCCTCGATGGTGAGGATGTGGCCGCCGCGGGTGTTGTTGCGGTGCTCGATCATGGCGGCGAGCGTGGTGGACTTGCCCGAGCCGGTGGCGCCCACCACCAGGATCAGCCCGCGCTTCTCCATGATCAGGTCTTTCAGGATCGGCGGCAGACGCAACGCTTCCAGTCCCGGCGTCTGGGTGCGCAGATAGCGGATCACGGCACCGACGTTGCCACGCTGGCGGAACACGTTCACCCGGAAGCGCCCGACATCGGGCACCGGGAACGAGAAGTTCATCTCCCAGGTCTGCTCGAACTCCTGCTGATCCTTCTCCGACATCAGCTCGTAGGCGATCCGTTTGACCGTCTCGGCTTCGACGATGTCGGCGTTCACCGGCATGATGGTGCCGAGGATCTTGATCGAGATCGGCATCCCGGCCGAGATGAACAGGTCGGAGGCCTG
>Ga0187893_10015551_pt1 | contig 10172 bp, 9 predicted proteins | sample MA1701074metaG_FD_139574 | JGI IMG/M metagenome (GOLD analysis project Ga0187893, IMG submission 139574) | White microbial mat communities from a basaltic lava cave in the Kipuka Kanohina Cave System on the Island of Hawaii, USA - MA170107-4 metaG ... | reverse complement strand
GGCGTGGTCGGCGAGCAGCTGCTGCAGGCAGTGGGGCTCGCGGCTGACCAGCACGGCGATGCGCTTGCGGGCCCGCTCGCCGTGCAGGCGCACCGAGATCTCGAGGTGCATCTCCCCGCCGATCTCCTTGAGGCCGAGGATCAGCTCGTCGAGCGAGATGCTGACGTCGGCGAGGTCGACCACCATCGTCATGATGAACAGCCCCTCGACGACGCGCTGCTCGATGTCTTCGATGTTGGTGTTGCAGGAGGCCAGGTAGGTGGAGATGCGGGCGACGACGCCCTTCTGGTCGCGCCCGATGACGGAGACGACTGCCAGGTTGCGTGGTGCCGCCATGCTGCGCCGGACGCCCAATCAGCCAGTGGCCGAGGCGTCGGTCAGGTCAGTGCCGGACGACGCGGCGCCCCGGAGTGCCGGCGCGAGGGCTCACCCGCTCCAGCCCCACTTCGTCTTGTTGGCGGCGATCTCCTCGGCGCTGGGCTTGCCCTTTTCCTCGTGCGGGGACACCTCGAACTGGTCGCGCGCCTCGAGCATCTTGTAGTTCAGCGGGGTGTCGTCGGCGAAGACGGACGGCACCGCCGCCTCCTCGAAGATGGCTTGCCACGGACACTCCGGCTCGCAGGCGCCGCAGTCGATGCATTCGTCTGGGTGGATGTACAGCTGATTGGGAAAGGTCGCGCCGTCGGTGCCGGTATACCGATAGATGCAGTCGACCGGACACACCGCCACGCAGGCGGTATCCACGCATTCCCTGCAGAGCCGGGTGATAATGTACGTCATCGATCCTCCTCAGAACCGCCGTAGAAGACCCCTACGACAGTGCGGGCAGCCCTGTTCGTATAAACGGCGTCCGCTCCGCAAGTCAACGCACTGCGCGCCCATAGCCGGCGACGGAGACGGGCTTGACGCCAAAGGCGCGCACGGCCTAGAAGGGCGCGTCCGGCTGCAGCTCGAATGAGCCTCTGTCGTCCCGACGGCGTGGCAGCGCCATCAATGGGCAGCGGGGCGAGGCGCATCGGGGGATGGATGAGATTCGAGGAGAGCGACGCATGAGGGCGGTGCTGAGGACGGCTCTAGCCTTGCTTCTCCTGCTGCAGGGCTGCAGTACCCTGCGCAACAACACGCGCGTCCCGTGGGACAAACCGTGGACGTGGCGGACGGCGGTCGCCGCCACCGTCTGCGGATTGGTCGGCGCCGGCGCGGGGGTCGGCATCCAAGAGGCGCGGACTGCCTGCGCCACCGATCGAGTCAACGGGGTGATCGTGAGTCAGAGCTGTGAATCGCTCAATGACCCCGACGACAGCACGTTCTGGGTCTGGGGGGCGTTGATCGGCGCAGTCGCCGGCGCGGCGATCTGTACCGTCGTCGGCCATATCCTGTTCGATCCGGCGCCGGAGGAGCCTCCGCCGCCGCCGCCACTGCCGGAGCCGACGCCCGACCCCAATGCGACGATCAAGCAGCGCATCGTCATGCGCGGCGTGAACTTCGCTTTCAACTCGGCCGAGCTCGAGCCGGCGGCGGGACCCGTCCTGGATCAGGCCGCAGCGCTTCTCATGTCGAACCCGGCGGTCGTGGTCAGCGTACAGGGATACACGGACGCGATCGGCAGCGACGAGTACAACCAGGCCTTGTCGGTGCGCCGCGCCGAGTCGGTGTACCGCTATCTGGTCAACCGCGGGGTCGACCCGGAACGCCTGCGCGTCGAGGGGTTCGGCAAGACCAACCCGGTCGCCTCGAACGACACCGAAACGGGTCGAGCGCAGAACCGGCGGGTCGAGCTCGTTCCATCGCAACGCTGACGGTCAAATGGTTGACGGGGTCGAACATTCAGGGCAGTGACAGGAAGACGGTTCGCCAGGGCAGTGGACGCCGGCCGCTGGGCGGCGCGGCGTCGATGGAGGCTCGCATGATGGCTCGATGGCTGCGTGTTTCGCTCGCCGGTGCGAGTGCCGCGCTCGCCGCGCTGGCGGTGTCGGCTGGGGCATGGGCCCAGGTGGCGCCCGGAACGGTGATCAACAAAGCCAACGCCGATACGGTGAAGGACATGGTCTCGCCGGGGGTCATGTGGTGCCTGCAGCACGGCATGAACATGAAGATCATCCCCTACAAGAAGATCGAGTGGAACCCGCCGTACAAGGAGGCGACCGAGAAGAACGCCGGCCAGGCCAAGCTCTCCGCCGACGGCCGCTCGCTCGAGAACCACGTCGCCGGCCAGCCCTTTCCGAAAATCGATACCAATGATCCGCAGGTGGCGCTCAAGATCATGTTCAACTTCGAGCACCGCCCCTACTTCAGCGACGACTTCGACCTGCGCAACTTCGACGCCGACACCGGCACCGTGTCGGAGGCCCCGCTCGACGTCGAGCGCCATTTCATCCTCGATCACCTGCGCACGCTCTTCTATACCGGCCGCCTCTACATCGACCCGAAGCCCGTGCTGCTGCCCAACAGCGAGAACGTGCGCGCCAAGCAGTCCCTGCATCCGGTGCTCGAGCCGTTCGACCTGAAAGGCGTCGGCCTCACCGGCGTGCGCTACCTCGATCCGGATCGCCAGGACGACACCTGGCTCTATCTTCCCACCCTGCGCCGCGTGCGCCGGCTCTCCAGCGCGCAGCGCTCGGACGCACTGTTCGGCCAGGACACCGACGTCGACAGCTACGGCGGCTACGCCGGGCAGATTTCGTGGTTCACCTGGAAGTTCCTCGGCGAGAAGAAGATCCTCGCGACGTTCCACGCCGAGACCTTTCCCGTGCAGTGGTGTCCGGGCGGCGGCGACTTCATCTACTGCGACAACTGGGAGGAGCGCGACGTCTGGGTGATGGAGGGCGTCTCCAAGCAGGAGCAGTACGCCTACGGCAAGCGGGTGCTCTTCATCGACAAGGAGACGTACTTCATCGCGTACAGCGACATCTACGACAAGGCCGGCCAGCTGTGGAAAGAGTGGGTCAATCAGTACGGGTTCCGCAACAAGGCCGCGCCCAGCTACGGTGAGACCTACGACTCCGACATGCCGTTCCTGCACAGCATCACCATGGTCGACATGCAGCTCACCCATGCCACCCGCGCCGCCCTGCCCAGCGCGAAGTACCCGAACGAGGCCGGGTGGTATTTCAACATGGGCGAGAAGACCGGCCTGACGGAGGAGTTCTTCACCATCGCGCACATGATTGAAGCCAGTCACTGATCGTTTCGAGGGAGGCTCAGATGGGTCGATCGATGCCTGTTCCGCTGGTGGCTGCGCTGGCCATGGCGGCGCTGCTTGCCGCCGCCCCGGCGCGGGCCGACGTCGCTCCCGGCACGGTGATCAACAAGGCCAACGCCGATCAGGTGAAAGACCTGGTCTCGCCCGGGGTGATGTGGTGCCTGCAGCACGGCATGACGATGAAGGTCGTGCCCTACCAGAAGATCGAGTGGAACCCGCCCTACAAGGAGGCGACCGAGAAGAACGCCGGGCAGGTCAAGCTCGCCGCCGACGGCCGTTCCATCGAGGGCCACGTCGCCGGCCTGCCCTTCCCCTCGATCGACGCCAACGATCCGCAGGTGGCGCTCAAGATCATGTTCAACTACGAGCACCGGCCGTTCGTCACCGACGACCTCGACCTGCGCAACTTCGACGCCGACACCGGGACGGTCTCCGAGCGCCCGCTCGACGTCGAGCGGCACTACATCCTCGACCACCTGCGCACCCTCTTCTACACCGGCCGCCTCTACGTCGACCCCAAGCCGGTCCTGCTGCCCAACAGCGAGAACGTGCGCGCCAAGCAGTCGCTGCACCCGATCCTCGAGCCGTTCGATCTGAAGGGCGTCGGCCTCACCGCCGTGCGCTACCTCGACCCGGATCGTCAGGACGACACCTGGCTCTACCTGCCCACCCTGCGCCGCGTGCGCCGGCTCTCCAGCGCGCAGCGCTCGGACGCGCTGTTCGGGCAGGACACCGATGTCGACAGCTACGGCGGCTACGCCGGGCAGATCGCCTGGTTCGACTGGAAGTTCATCGGCGAGAAGAAGATCCTGGCCACCTTCCACGCCGAAACCTTCCCGGTCCAGTACTGCCCCGAGGGCGGCGATTTCGTCTACTGCGACAACTGGGAGATGCGCGACGTGTGGGTGCTCGAGGGGACCTCGAAGCAGGCGCAGTACGCCTACGGCAAGCGCGTGCTCTTCATCGACAAGGAGACGTACTACATCCCGTACACCGACATTTACGACAAGGCGGGAGAGCTGTGGAAGATCTGGCTCAACCAGTTCGGCTTCCGCAACAAGGTCGCGCCCGGCTACGGCGAGACCTACGACTCGGCCATGCCGTTCACGCACAGCATCAGCATGGTCGACATGCAGCTCACCCATGCCACGCGCGCCGCCCTGCCCAGCGCGAAGTACCCGAACGAGCCGGGGTGGTATTTCAACCAGGGCCCGAAGACGGGGTTGACGGAAGAATTCTTCACCATCGCTCACATGATCGAGGCGAGCCACTGAGGTCGAACGCCTGCGGCGTTCGGCGTTCAGCGTTGTGCGTTCAGCGTTGAGCGTTGGCTAGACCGAAAAACCCTTCGCCCTGAGTTCGTCGAAGGAATCCGACTGGAGGGCGCCGCTTCCGCGGCCGTAGCTGCGCGCAGCGCGGCTACGGCCGGGGACCGCGGACACAGCGCGTGCACAGCGCCGCTCCGCGGCGCTACGGCCGCGCGGAAGCGCGGCCCTCCACATCAAACCTCACGATGGCCGGATGACGACGACCGGGCGGTTGGAGACCCACCAGCGCAGGAACGGCACGCAGAGCGGGCGCAGCACGGTGCGGTGCAGGAGGTTGAGCACCCCGAAGGGCGCCGCCGGGAAGAAGGGGTGCGCGGACACCAGCGCCCGCTTGCGCTCGAGCTCGTCGACGATCTCGGCGCGCGCCTCGAGCACCCACCCGGCGCAGGTCACCCGCACACGCGGGTCGCGGGCGATGTTGCGGATCCAGTCGGATCGGCGACCGTAGGTCGAGATGGCGTAGAGCGCATCCCCGGTCCGTTCACACGGCAACAGCACCTCGCGCGGCAGGCCGCTGCGCCGACCGGTGGTGGTCAACAGCACCCATCCGGGCGCGCGCTCGAAGTAGCGGCGACACACCCGGACGAGCGCGCCCTGCAGCGGTCGAATCGCCCGCGGAATGAAATGCAGCCGGGACCCGAACGGCTCGCCGGTCATGCCGCGTCGCGGGGCTGGGCCGAGTCGAGCCCGCCGACGCGCTCCGCCCGCCACCGGCGCGGGTGCAGCCAGATCAACACGCCGGCCAGCACGAACAGGGCCGGGACGTCGCCGACCAGGTGCGTCATCTCATGCTCCTGGATGAGGGCGTCGTAGGTCATTACCGCGCCGTGCAGGATGCTCGAGAGGATGGTGAAGTCGATCAGCATCACGTGCCGCTCTGGATCGAGCGCCGTCGGCACCAGACAGACTCCCAGCGCGAAGTAGATGGCGATGATCATGCGCTCGTAGGCCGAGTGCTCGGCCGGATGCGCCCAGCGAAACCCCGCCGGCCAGAGGTCGAACAGCACCGGCAACAGGAACATGAGAAATGCCGCCGTGGCGAGCAGCACGGTACGGAGCAGCTTCCGTTTCGCATCGGCCGTCATCGGCACCTCCGGCGATTTCCCCGCCTGCTACCACGCCACCGATCCGCACTCCACGTCCCCGCGCCTCCGGTGCTGTCACTGCGCCTGCGCTTCGCCGAGCTCGGCCAATGCCGCACGCGCCGCTTGCTGCTCAGCTTCGCGCTTGCTCCGGCCCTGACCACGGGCCAGGTACTGCTCGGCGACCCACACCTCGGCGGTGAACAGGCGGGCATGGGCCGGCCCTTCTTCGGCGGCGAGGCGGTACTCGGGCACGGTGCGGTGACGGGCCTGGATGCGCTCCTGCAGCAGGGTCTTCCAGTCCGGCGCGCCGGCGACGCCGCCGCGCGCCAGGTCTTCGGTGAAATGCCGGGTGATCACCGCGCGGGCGCGCTCGAAGCCGCCGTCGCGGTAGATGGCGCCGAGCACGGCTTCGTAGGTGGAGGCCAGGATCGACGACTTGGTGCGCCCGCCGCCGCGGTCCTCGCCGCGGCCGAGGCGCAGCGCCTCGCCGATGCCGAGCGCCCGCGCCTTGGCGGCCAGCGTCGGAGCGCGCACCAGCGTGGCGCGGCGCTTCGACAGCTCGCCTTCGTCGAGATGCGGGAAGGCGTGCAGCAGCAGGTCGGCGATCACCAGGCCGAGCACCGCATCGCCGAGGAACTCGAGCTGCTCGCCGGCGCGCACCCCCCCGGCGGACAACGCCGAGGTGTGGGTCAACGCCGCGTCGAGCAGGCTGCGGTCGAGGAAGGTGTACCCGAGGCGCTCCTCGAGCGCGAGGTCGTCATCGGGCCAGGGCGTGATCATGGATCGCACTGATTTTGACACGGAGGCACGGAGAGACGGAGGCTGCACCGTCGCAGGCAACGGCTCGGCCCCTCAGCGCTCGGGTGAATGAAATTCAGAGAAAGAATCCCCCTCCCCCGCCCCCGCCCCGGCGGCGACAGCGCGCCGCCCTCCAGTCATCTCGGCGGCGACGGCGCGCGGCCCTCCAGTCATCTCGGCGGCGACGGCGCGCGGCCCTCCAGTCATCTCGGCGGCGACGGCGCGCGGCCCTCCCGTTGGCTCCAACTCCGTGTCTCCGTGCCTCCGTGTGAGAATTCCCTGTAGCCGGTCGTCCCGTTGAGTGAGGGCACGGACGCGGACCTCGATGTTGGCGAGCGCGTCCGGACCGTCGAAAAGGACGCGCACGTAGTTTCGACTGTACCCGGCGAGCTGGCCGCTGGCGCGGTCGCGGGTTCCCTCGACCAGCACGTCCAGCTCGGCGCCGACGAATCGCGCCGCGAAGGCGCGCCGCTTCGCGGCGCCCAGCCGGCGCAGCGCCTGGGCGCGGGCGGTGATCGTCTCGGCCGAGAGGTGATCGCTCGCCTTCGCCGCCGTCGTGCCGCGGCGGCGCGAGTACGGGAACACGTGGAAGTAGCTGAACGGCGCCGCCTCGAGCAGCGCCAGACCGGCGGCGAAGTCGGCCTCGCTCTCGCCCGGGAAGCCGGCGATGACGTCGGTGCCGAGAGCCGCGTCGGGCAGTACGCGCGCCACCTCGGCGGCGACGGCGCGCACCAGGGCCGCATCGTACAGCCGTCGCATGCGACGCAGCACGCCGTCGGCGCCGGCCTGCACCGGAACGTGCAGGTGCGGGCAGAGCACCGGGCTGCGCGCCATGAGGGCCAGCAGACGCGGCGTCACCTCCGGCGGATCGATCGAGCTCAGCCGGATGCGCGGCAGCGGCGCGACCTCGGCGATCATTTCGACCAGGTCGGCCAGGGTGAGCGCCGGGATCAGGTCCTTGCCATAGCCGCCGAGATGGATGCCGGTCAGCACCGCCTCGCGATAGCCGCGCGCCGCCAGCCGCTCGAGCTCCGCCAGCACTCGGCGCGGCTCGACGCTGCGGCTGCGCCCGCGGGCGAACGGCACGATGCAGAACGTGCAGAACAGATCGCACCCCTCCTGCACCTTGAGGAACGCGCGCGTCTGGCCGCCGAACACCTCCGCGCCGAGCGTGCTGACCTGATCCGCCTTGCGCAGGTCGTGGCGCAGGATGCGCCCCTCCTCGGCCGGGATGCGGTCATGCACGGCGCGCAGGATGTCGGGCAGCCGGCCGACCCCGATGACGTAGTCGACCTCGGGCAGCGCGGCGCGTTGCGGGCTGGTCTGGGCGAAGCAGCCGGTCAGGATCACCCGGCCGTGCGGATTGAGGCGCCGCGCCCGGCGCGCCAGCTGGCGGCTCTCCGCGTCGGCGCGGTCGGTCACCGTGCACGAGTTCACCACGTACACATCGGCGCCGGCGGCGAAGGGCACGATCTCGCAGTCCGCGCGCAGCGCCGTCTCCATCGTCGCTGTGTCGTACTGATTGACCTTGCACCCCAAGGTAGCGAAGGCGACCCGCAGCTTTCGGCTGTGTCCCTCTCCCTCCGGGAGAGGCCAAGTGAGGGGATGATATGAAGTCTCCATGTGATTCCCTCACCCCCACCCTCTCCCCGCGGGAGAGGAAGTCTCGATCCACCCACCGCCGATCACCCGCTCGCCGTCGTACAGGACTGCCGCTTGGCCGGGGGTCACCGCGCGCAGCGCGCCGTCCGCCGTCACGGCGAACCCATCCGCGTCGGCGCGTTCCACCCGTGCAGGCTGCGGCGCGCCGCGCGAGCGGATCTTCACGGCGACGCGCGTCCCCGATGGTGGGATCGGGCCGAGCCAGGTCGCCGAACCGGCCAGCAGGCCGCTCGAGACGACGGCGGCCGCGCCGCCGACGCGAACGATCCCGTTCTCGGCATCGATGCCGGTCACATAGCGTACGGGTCCACCGTTGAGCCCAAGGCCGCGCCGCTGTCCGACCGTGAAGCGATGGATCCCGTCGTGTCGGGCCACGACCGCGCCGGATTCGTCGACCACCAACCCGGCGCGCAACGGCACCGGTGACGGCCGGTCGGCGACGAAGGCGGTATGGGCGCCACGCGGCGCGAAGCACGCCTCCTGGCTGTCCGGCTTGGCCGCGACTGGAAGCCCGCGGCGCGCGGCTTCGGCGCGCACCGCCGCCTTGCTCATGTGGCCCACCGGGAAGCGCGTGCGCGCCAGCACCGCAGGATCGACCGAGAAGAGAAAGTACGACTGGTCCTTGTCGGCATCGGCGCCGCACCAGAGCTCGGCGCCGTGCGGGCCCGGTTGGACACGCGCGTAGTGGCCGGTGGCAATCAGCTCCGCGCCGAGCTCGCGAGCGCGCTCCCAGAACGCGCCGAACTTGACGAACTGATTGCAGCGCGCGCACGGGTTCGGCGTGCGGCCGCGCCGGTACTCGGCGACGAAGTCGTCCACCACGGCGCGCCCGAACGCCGTCCGGAAATCCATCACATAGAACGGGATGCCGAGCTGTTCGGCGACCCGCCGCGCGTCGAGAAAATCGTCGAGCGAGCAACAGCCGCTCTCGGTTGCCTCGCCACTGCCCTCCCACAATCGCATCGACACACCGACGACGTCGTACCCCTGCTCGACCAACAACGCCGCTGCCAGCGAGCTGTCGACGCCGCCGCTCATCGCGACAACGACACGCGTCTTGTCACGGCTTGTCGTCATGTCCGTTTTGGAGTGCGGGAGCTCGCTCCCGCTTTGGGGTGGGCGGGGTGGGGCTGTCCACACCACCCCCCGCCTCGCCCACCCCCAAACGGCGGCAAGCCGCCGCACTCCAAATCCCCGCCCCGCCCTCCGACGTCGAGCGACCGGATGCGCTCCACGACGCGGCGCAGCGCCGCCACCGCCGCGTCGATCTCCGCTGCGCTCGTCCCCGGACCGAGGCTGAAGCGCACACCGCCCGCCGCGGCACCCTCGTCGCACCCGATCGCGCGCAGGACATGCGACGGCTCGCCGGAGCCTGCCGCGCAGGCCGACCCGACCGACACCGCCACGCCTTCCAGGTCGAGCGCCGCTACCAGTGCCTCACCGCGCACACCGGGCAAACCGACGTTGAGCGTGTTCGGCACACAGTCCTCGACGGGACTGTGCCGCCGCGCGCCGAGCGCCGCGACGCCGGCCCACAGGCGCTCTCGCAACGCGGCGATCTCGACGCCGAGCACCGGCTGCGCCGCCAATGCCGCGGCGAAGCCGACCACGCCGGCGACGTTCTCCGTCCCCGGCCGCCGGCCCCGTTCCTGCTCACCGCCGAAGCCGAGCGGGCGCAGGCGGATACCGCGCCGCACGACCAACGCGCCCACGCCGACCGGCCCGCCCAGCTTGTGCGCCGAGAACGCGCAGAGGTCGGCGGCGCCCGCATCGACCGCGACCTTGCCGAGCGCCTGCACGGCGTCGACATGCAACCGCACGCCGCGCGCTCGGCACACGGACGCGATCGCGGCGATCGGCTGGACGGTACCGATCTCGTTGTTGGCCCATCCCACCGACACCACCGCGGTCGTCGGCTGCAGCGCCGCGGCCACGTCCTCGGAGCGCACGCGGCCGCTCGCGTCGACCGCCAGCCACGTCACCCGGGCCCCACGCCGCTCCAGCTCGCGCACCGGGCCGAGCACCGAAGCGTGCTCGATCGGCGACACCACCAGATGGGCGGCGCGCGGATCCGGCACGACGCCGAAGAGCGCCAGG
>Ga0187893_10015550_pt1 | contig 10172 bp, 11 predicted proteins | sample MA1701074metaG_FD_139574 | JGI IMG/M metagenome (GOLD analysis project Ga0187893, IMG submission 139574) | White microbial mat communities from a basaltic lava cave in the Kipuka Kanohina Cave System on the Island of Hawaii, USA - MA170107-4 metaG ... | reverse complement strand
TGCGACATCCTGCTGCCGACATCGGGGGAGATGACGGCGCGCAGGTTGAAGCCTTCGTTGCCGGGCAAGCCGGAGGCGCCGGCGATGAAGCGGGCGATGATCCGGTCGGCCTCGTCGTAGCCGGTGAACAGGTGAAGGCTGAAGAAGTCGCGCTCCTGCGCGGTCATCGAGCGCCATTCGTCGTGGTAGATCGACTCCAGGGGCATGTCCTGCTATGCGGGAGCGTCAGCCCGGCGGGCGTCTGCTCGATCCTGCGGGCAATGCCCACGGTGCGGGCCCACACGCCCTGCCTGAAGATGTCGGCGGCGTTGGAGCAGTAGACCATGACGTTCTCGCTCATGGCGTCGACGCGGTCGGCGCGGGCGAGGTTGGCGAAGAAGGCAAGCGCGAACAGGGCGCACGCGACCGCGGCGCCGATAGTCAGGCGTTTCATGTGAAACTCCGGAGAGGTCCGCCCTCGAACGACGGCGGAAAAGGGGAAAACCCGCTGACTCTTCAGGTCAGGCGGGGAAGGCAATGTTCGCTTACGGCCATGCCCAACCCGGGCACGGTCGTGCCCAAATCAGGCACGCGGCATCATCCGAGCGCGGTACGCTCAGGCATGACCGGCTGGTCGGAGTGCGACCAACGGTCGTTGTAGTAGCCCTTGTTGAAATAGCGCCAGCCCTTCGGGGTGAAACCGACGATGGCGCCGGTCGCCGGGTCCTGCTCGAGCTGGCAGGCGAAGGCGCCGACCACCGAGCGGATCTTGTTCTTGCGCATCCACGGGTCCTGGTCCTTGGTCGAGGGCACCAGGATCCAGAAGACGTTGCGGTACTCCCCGGACAGGTACTTGTGATAATGGCCATAGAGCGCGACCGCGGGCTTCTCGCCGCCGTCCAGGTGCTCGATGATCTTCTGCACCGCGTAGGAGTCGGCATAGGCGGTGCCGCCGCCGGGGTGGACCACGGCCATCACCGACTCCATGCCGGTGTTGACGTTGCGCAGGACGACGTGCGCTTCCATGAAGCCGAGGTTCACCCAGTCAGTGCGGCCGGCCTCGCGCATCTTGTCCTCGAAGCGGCTGCCGACGTCCACGCCGATGTTCTGTGCGTACCAGCCCTCGTGATCGTCGCCCCATACGGCATACGTGGTCAGGCCCTCGCGCAGTGGATAGTTGCGGGTGGCGTAGCGCAGCTGCGCATCGAGCCCGTGAGTGTGGATCGAAGTGCGGTTGCCGCGGAATTCGCCCTCGATCCAGTTTCCGCAGTTGTAGACCCGGTCGCACTCGAGCCTGACGAAGCGGTCGTAAGAGTCGTTGAGCGCATCGAGGCGCTCGTATTTCGAGCCGAGGTGGTTATCGGCGGTGACGCCGAACCAGAAGGTATTGTCCGGCCGGCTCAGGTAGACATAGCGCTCGTCGGCCGGCAGACCTTCCCGCATGTACGCCGGCGAGACCGCGAGGATCAGGCGGAACTCGCCTTCCTGCTCGACCACGTTGAACCCCGACCGGCGCAGCTCGTCCACCAGGTCGAGCGCCGCGCCGCGGCTGGCGCATTGCATTTTCGTGCCGATCTCGGCCAGGCTTCGCGGCTTGGCCAGGAAGGTGCGCAGTGCATCGAGCTGCGCCTGCGACTGCGCCTTGGCGGCGGCGCCCTGGGCCCGGTCGAGGCCCTCGGCCTTGAACGCGTTCCAAGACGGCCAGAAGCCGCGAAACAGGCCGCCGTGGCCGCAGATGCGGCTATATTCGACATTGGTGAGTGCCGGCCCGTGCTCGCCGATCAGCGAGACCAGCTCGCGTATCAGCTGGTCGCGGCCTATCCGCTCCTGCGTGACGCCAAGCCGCGCGCTCGCCAGACGGCTGCGCAGTGTCGCCAGCGGCATCTTCAGGTTGCGCGCCGCCAGGGAGATGTTGCCGTCCGGATGCTCTGGGCTGCGGGTCGCCGCTACCGCATCGAGCATCTGCTGCGCGAGTTGAGGGTCGAGCTTGCGCGTCGGCATGGCTACTTCTTCCCGACCAGATACGGCGCAAGCGAGGGGTTGGCCTTGAGCACCGCCAGCAATCCGGAGGCGAGCACCGACACCTGGCGCTCGGTCAGCTCGAGCTGCAGCACGTAGTCGATGGCATGGATCGTCTCGTGCAGCACGGTGTCGCGCTCCAGCTCGGGCGGCAGGTCATACTGCACCAGGATCCGCTGCTCGGAATCGAGGCACCGGCCGCAGTCCTGGTGCTCGTCGTCTGCCAGCGGCGCCGGATTGACGAACTGGACGGCGTAGTTCTTGCCGAGGATCTGGAGCTTCTTCGGTCTCATCATCGGCGGCCTCCGGCTCACTTGACCCACTCCGCCAGGCCCTTGAACCATTCCGGGAACTGGTAGCCGTGGGTGAAGTAGTAGATCAGCAGGACGCTGCCCAGCAGCGGCAACAGCATATAGCGCACAAGAAAGCGCCAGGCGGCGGCGAGCCGGCAGAGGAAATTGATCGCACCGCGCCCCTCGGCCATCAGCTCGCGCAGGAAGGTGGTATCGCGCGCGATGCCTTCGGTGAGGGTGGTGTTGGCGGCCAGTGCCTGCTCGACTCCGCCCACCCGGGTCTTCAGGTCGCCGACCTCCTCTCGCAGGAAGATGACGTCGGCGGCGAGCTGGGTGACGCGCCGGTCGTCCGACCGGCGCTCGGGGATGTCCGGCCGCGTCCGGGTCGTCATGGCGTCTAGTTGGCGGCGATGTAGGGCAGCGCTGCACGGAGGATCACGCTGCCGCCGCTGGGCATCTGCGCCGCGGTGATCGCCTGCAGGCTGAGCGCCGAGCCGCTGGCGATCACGCCGGCGGCCGTGGCGCCCGGGTCGAGCCGCGCGCATAGGTCGCTGCGAGTGGTGGTGATCCCGGTCCAGACCAGCGCGGCGCCGTAGAACGCCTCGGCCAGCGAGTGCGCGGCGAAGGGCAGCCCGGTGATGGCGAGGTTGCCGCTCGCTGTCGTATGGGTGAACGACGAGGTGGTGATGGCGAAGGTCGCCAAGACCAGCCGGCCGGTCTTCACCCAGGTGCCGACCTGGTTGGTATAGGCGACGCTCAGGTCGCCCGGGGTCGCGAAGCTGATCGCCGGGGTCCAGGTGCCGGATTCGCTGGCCGGGAAACCGACGGTGAAAAAAGCGGTGCCGTCGCAGTGGATCGTGCCGGAGGCGGGGCCGGTGACTACCTTGGTCGTGGCCCCGTCGATGTTCTCCGAGCCGTTCGGGTTGTAGGTGATGGTCGCGCCGGACTCGATGCGGTAGTCGCAGCGCCAGCCGTCGCCGAGGGTGGCGGCGGCGGCGAAAGTCTGCGTGAAGCTCGCCGTGGCGCGGATCGTCTTGCCGAAGTCGGCCTCGCCGAGGATCGTGTTCGACGAGCGCGACAGGACGAACGAATCGCTCAGGCTCGCGACCTTGATCCAGGCGGAGTTGGCGGCGTTCCGGCGCTTGAGCGAGTTGGTGCCGGTGTCGGCCCACAGCATGAACTTGTAGGTCGTGGCCGGCGCGCCCGCGCCCTCGCTCAGCGTCGCCAGCGCCTGGAGGGCGTTGTTCAGATCGGCGCGGAAGGCGGTGCGCGATTGATTGGCGAGGTCGAAGTCGTGTTGCGGCATGGTCTATTTCCCGATGTCGCGCGCCAGGATATCGCGCGCCAGGATCTTGCGCGGCCGGCTGGAGCGCGCCGGCTGCTGCGCGGTCTTGACCCAGCGGATCGGCCAGAAGGCGCCGCCGAACGGGTTCTTCGCGTCGGCGACCCACTTGTATTTGCCGGGCGGCAGGTCGCAGGCGCCGACCCGGGTCAGGTGCAGCGCGGTGGCCTTCTGCGGCTCGATCTCCACCATCCCGAGGTAGGTGCCGTCTTCGGCGATATGGGCGCAGCGGATCATCACGGCAGCTCCTCGGCGCGCACCCGCAGCACGCCCACTCTGATATTGAAGTCCGGATCGAAGGAGCGCATCTGCAGACGGAACTGCATCGCCCTGGTATCCACCTCGGTCGAATCCAGCCGCCGCCACTCGCTCCAGGCCGGCGTGCCGGCCGGGTTGTCGTCGGTGTCCCGGGTCTCCAGCCAGGCATCGCACAGGCTGCCGTCGGCATCGCCGTCGAACAGCTCGGGCGAGTCGAACAGCTCGTCGGAATCGAACAGGTCATTCACGTTTTCCACCACCGCCTCGATCTGCCCGGTGACCCGCGCCTTGGTGACGGCGAGGAAGTCGAAGCCGGCGGAGAACGAATAGACCCCGGCGACCGGCGCGGTCTCGTTGGCGTGGAGCTGCGCCGCGGGCGAGCCGGACTGGTGCACCGTCCAGGTCTCGCCGGTGGCGGCGGAGACGAGCGAGGTCGCGCCGGCCGTGCCGTCGCTGGCGTCGAAGGACGCGGCCAGGGTGCCGTCGATTCCGTTTCTGACCTCGGCCCACATCACCCGGCCATCGAACAGGTTAGCGGTGCCGCCGATGTTCGCGCCGATGTTCAGAGGCGAGCTGCCGCTGAAGATCGTCGGCGTGCCGGCCTTGGTGACCGTCGCGCCGAGCTGGGTCCACGACGGCGTGCCGGTGGCCGGATCGTAGAACGGCGAGGTGTAGAACCGGGTGTCGTTGCCGGCGGCGCCGTTGTTGCCGTCGAAGGTGACTCGCAGCACCACGGTGTTCGTGTTCAGGGTCGGCAGCGCGGCGGTGGATGCCGAGCTGAATTGATTGCTGCCGTCCGTGCTGATGAAGAACTCGGGGATCCCGGTGGTGTTCAGCGCGACCCTGTAGCTGCTGTTGCTGGCCACTCCCCACTTAGCCACCAGGTCGTCGAGGCTCGCAGGGGTGTAGTCCTCTGCGGCGATCGCCACCCGGATGTCGAGGTCGCCGGTGATATCCAGCGCAGCCGAATCCGGGGTGCTCAGGTAATTGCCGCTGGTCCCGGGCAGGTCGGCATGATTATGCGCAAGCAGCGACATCACGCCGGCTCCCTCGCGCGTGCCGTCGTGGGCGCCGGGGAAGGTCGCATCCTCCTGCAGGTTGTCGAGCGGGCTGAAGGTGAGCACCGAGGCCTGCTTCGTTTTCACCGAGGTAAAGCTCACGCTGCGCTGGCCGCCGGAATCCTGCGCCTTGAGCAGGTAGGTGCCGGGCTTGAGCGGCAGTCCGATCACCACCGAGTCGCCGGGATAGCTCTCGCTGTTGCCGATCGACAGCGACTCTTCCCAGCTCACCCCGGTGGTCAGCTCGGAATGGCGCACCAGGATGCGCCCGCCGCGCAGCACGTCGAGCTCGGGGTGCTGCTCGAGCGTGATCACCGCCAGCCCGCCGGCGATGCCCAGCGAGACCCCGGTCGGCGCCGCCGGGTTGGCCGACAGCCCGAATATCTCCTTCTCGAGCTGCGCCCACTCCGAGACGACGTTCAGCGTCGACACCGCGCGCACCCTGAACTCGTAGGTGCCGATCGCGAGGTCCAGCACGTCGTATTGCAGCCCCGAGATGTCGCCGCGCCGGCTCCACTCGGTGTCGGCGCGCAGCTTCCAGTTCAGCTCGTAGCGCCACGCCTGGCCGTCGGCCGACTCGGCCCAGCTCACCCGCGCGAGGCTGCGCACGCCCACGCCGTCGAGCGTGGCGTAGAGCACCTCGGTCACCGAGGGAACTCCGGGCGCGGCAATCACGAACGGGTTCGGCAGGTTGGTGTTCGGCGCCGGGTCGACCAGGGTCTCCTCCGACGTCGCCCAGTCGTAGATCGTCGGATCAGTCTCGCGCAGCACCGCGTCCACGCCCAGCGCGCCGTCCTCGAAGCTCAGGGTCGACTCGCTGATCTCGAAGACCTTCGCGCTCCAGCCGAAGCGCGCGTTGGTCACCATCACCGTCTCCGGCGGCTCGGCCTTGTAGGCGCCGAGCTTGAAGGGAAAGCTGCCGGTGATCTGCTGCCGCGAGCGCAGCAGCTCGATCTTGGCGATGCGCTGCGCCATCGCCGAGGACGTGGTGAACGGCAGGTCGATGTCGCGCCAGATGCGCTCGCCGTTGTCCTGCGCCATGAAAACGTCGGAATCCACCGGCGGGAAGTCCGAGGGCTGCCACTCGTTCTCGGGGCTGACGTACACCCCCTTGACCCCGTTGCACGCCTCCCGCCGGGAGAGCAGCGTGGTGATCTCGACCGGGCCGCGCAGATCGCCCTCGTCCAGAGTCAGTCCGGGCGAGAGATAGGCCCCGGCGCGGAGGCGCCAGGTGCCGCTGACGTACACCAGCCGGCCCGACATCGAGGTCAGCATCCGCTCGATGATCGACTGCGGCAGGTCGGAGGTCGACACCATGCCGTTGCAGGCGTAGCGCACCTCGTCGTGGTAGGTCAGCGTGTGCGTCCCGCTGCCGGCCGAGGTGATGTTGATCGCGGTGCCCAGCAGCGCATTGGCGTAGCTGGTCGCGAGCTTCAGCGCGCCGCCGGCGGCGTGGAAGGCGTAATAGGTCGTCGCCGCCGACAGGCCGCCGGGCAGCGTGCCGCTGCTCGCCACGCGCACGCCCTCGCCGATCGCCGGCAGCCTCGCCTCGGCGGCCACGGTGAGCGTGTCGAGCGCCGGGTCGGCGGTGAACTCCGCGGTGGCCGCGGCGAGCGGCACCCGCTCGTCGCAGATGTTGGCCGCCGCGGTGAGCAGGGTGCTGTCGATCTCGGTGCCGTAGGCCAGGCCGAGCCCGAATCTAGAGTTCGCGAGGTAGTCGGCGCAGCACAGCGCGGCGTTCGGCGTCCACCGCGTCTGCGAATCGCGCGGGTCGAACACCTTGCGGCCGCGGATCATCGCCGAGATGTTCGGCGTGCCGCCGGGGAACAGGTTCGGGTTGCGCAGCAGCCGGACGTAGATGTAGGCATGGCCGCGGAGCCTGTGCTCAGAGGTCCACTTGTCCGGCGCCTCCTGCATCAGCGTCGAGTCGGCCGCCTGGTCGTCGGTCCCGAGGTGTTTCGACACGTAGGCGTAGCCGGCGTGCCGGCCGGTGGCGTTGCCGTCCGCGTCCAGCGGCACCGCCTCGTCGTCGAAGTAGATGTCGCCGATCTCCGCGACCTCGTGCGCCGCAAACACGATCACCAGGTGCAGTCGGTTGTGCGCGATCTGCGGCGCGCGGCGCACGTACACCACCTCGAGCGGCAGGCCCTTGTCCGCCGCGTTGAAGGTATATATCCCGGCCGAAACCGAATACTCGCCGGCGGCGGGCGCGCCGCCGGTGGCGGCGAAGGTCCGGTAGATCGGCGGCTGCCACGGCTGCGAGCCGCCGTACAGCACCTGCCGCACCTGCTCGGTAGAGACGTAGTCGGCGGCGAACTGCACCCGCACCGTGTACGGCGCGGACACCGGCACGTTGATCCGCTCGGTGGCCGTCGTGTCCCCGATCGTGTCCGTGGCGTGGCGGAACTTGATCTCGCCCCCGGTGCGCACCTGGCCGTAGATCACGCGCCACGGGCCGGCCGGCTGGATCGTGGTCTGCGTCGAGCTGAAATCCGTGGATACCGGCTTGCGGTCCGGAGCCAGCAGCGCGGTGATGGCGTAGGACAGCGCGATGTTGAACAGGATCGCGCCGACCGTCACGCCGAAAACCTCGATCGCCAGCAGCGCGTACACCGGCCCGGCGAGCGCCGCCGGGGCATACGACAACAGCAGGAGAGGCGAGAGGCGCGAGACGAGAGGCGCGAGGCGTGAGGCGAGAGGCGCGAGGCGAGATGTTTTCACTCATTCACTCCCGCTTCACACCCGCCAGGCGCAGATCGCATCCCCGATCGGCCGGCTGACGATTCCCTCCTCGCCCATCGCCCACAGCAGCGCGCCTTCGCAGATGCCCAGCGAATAGCCCTCCGGGCCGGCGAGCAGGACCACGTCGCCCCGCTGCGCGAACGAGGTCGCGATCGGCTCGCCCAGCAGCGCGGTCGCCGCCTCCCGCAGTCCGCCGAACTGCGCCAGGAGCTTCAGCGCCCCGTGCCTGTCGCCGTAGCTGCCGCGCCATGGCGCGGCCGGATCGGCCCCGGTGATCGCCTGCACCACGTCCGCCGCCCACAGCGCGCAGTCGGCCCGCCCAAAAGAAAAGGCCCGTTTCCGGGCCTTCTGGATCTCCGCGGCCAGTATTACCGGCCAGTTCTCGACTCTCATCTCACCGGGATGTGTCCGCACCGATCCTTCAGCCGGGCCACGAGCTCGGGATCGCACCACTGGTTGCGCCTGCCGACCGGGCTGCAATTGTTCGCTCGCTCCCATCCGCTGCAGGGATTCGGCTCAGCAGCCGGGCCGGTATGGCAGAAGGTCACCCCGCTGGTCCCGGTGACGCATGTGGTCACGATCCTCTGCGCCGATGCCGTCCCGGCGAGGATGCAGAAGAACGCCGTCGCGATGATCCTCATGGCGCTAGATTGTACGCCTTCCGCCTCTTCGCCTCACCACAGCAACACCTGCTCCGGCAGCGTGGCCTCGTACTCGAAACCGAGGTCGCCGGGGAAGCCGATCTGCTGGTCCTCGTGGGTCCAGCGCCGCTCCCGCGAGCGCTGCAGGTCGACCAGCCGCGACTCGTAGGTGATCGAGATCGTGCACTCCTCCGCCGAGTCCGAGATCTTCGGCACGTCCAGCCGGCCGGAAAATACCAGGTACGGGTCGGCCACGATCGCGCCGGAAGCGTCCAGGCAGCCGAGCCACACCTTGCCGGGCTTGCCCAGCCGCGCCTCCGCCAGCGCCGTCGCAATCAGCGGCGACACGTTCCCCGAGAGCGACGCCTGGATCGGCGCGGCGCGCACGTCCGAGGTCTCGGACACCCGCGAAATCCCCATCAGCTGGCCCGCCCCTCTCCAGGTCTGCCCGTTCCAGGAGATCTCCCCAACCCCGGACCACAGCCGCAGCGTGTCGCTGGCGAACTCGCCCTCGAAGAAGATCACCGGCAGCAGCTGCGGCGCGTCGACCTGCGCCTGCATCTCCGCGGTCAGGGCTCTGCTCACGCCAGCCTCGCGCTCACAGCGCCTCGATGCACTCGAACCCGAGCCCGTACACCTGCGCCAGCTCGAACGACCAGCCGCCGTTCTGCGACAGGCGCCACAGCCCGAGCGGGGCGGTGGTGACGAAGGTGTCGTTGTCCGCCAGCGCCGCGCGGGTGCGCGGCCAGATCTCCAGGGTGAGCAGCCCCGAGCCGTCGGCGGTCGCGTCCTGCACCACCTTGTGCAGGTGCGAGCTCGCGCCGCTGCCCGACTGGAACCAGTCCCCGGCCTTCACCGTGGCCCCGACGCCGAAGCCGTCCATCGCGATCGACTTCACCCCGGCGGCATGCGACCCGAGCACCTTCGGCGCTCCGGCCCAGGTTCCACGCGGCAGGACGTTCACCGGGTCGCCCATGAGGAAGGTCCCCTGCCGGCCGTTGAGCGCCAGCAGGAAGGCGACCCACGCCTCCGCGTCCGCCCGCAGCATCGGCTTCAGTTCCACCTGCGCCGTCCACGACTCGCCCGGGTGGGCGAAGATCTGCTGCTCGTAGGTGAACGGGGACTCCGAGAAGCCCACCGTCGAGCGCGACTGGATCGCGATGCGCCGCACCGCCTGGCCGGCCGGCAGGCTCAACGGGTAGGTCAGGGCCATGATCGCGATCGTTTCATCGCCGGAACTGCCGGGCGAAGCTGCCGCCGCGCTGCTGCGCGTCGGCCACCGCCGCCACGGCGCGGTACTCGATCGAGCCGTTGAGCTCGCGGATGACGGCCTCCAGCCGCCTGAGCCCGGCGCTGTCGGCGCCGCGGGCGTCGATCAGGAACGTGCTGCCGCTTTCCCGCTGCTGTGCAGGCGTCTGCACCGTGACCAGCTCCCCGGGGGTGGCGTAGAACCCGACGTGCTGGGAGTCGGCCCCGCCGCTGCCGCCGACCACGAAGCTGCCGCCGTGCTTGAAGCCCACCGGCGTGCCCACGGTGGTCGTTCCCGGCCGGCCGGTGAACAGCGGCACGGTCTGCAGGAAGTTGAACAGCGGCCCGGTGATCGAGGCCTGGATCTGCATCCGGATCAGGTCGCGGATGATCTGGTCCGCCAGGTCGGAGAAGCTCAGCTTGCCGGTGAGCACGAACTCCACCAGCGCGTCCTCCATGCCCTTGAACGCATTCGAGAACAGGTTCTCGGAGCTCGCGGCGACGTTCGCCACGGTGTCCAGGTAGTCGTCGAAAGCCCGCTGCACGCCGAGGGAGAAGCTGCCGCGCAGCTTCTCCTGCTGGTCGCGGGCCT
>Ga0187893_10015549_pt1 | contig 10172 bp, 12 predicted proteins | sample MA1701074metaG_FD_139574 | JGI IMG/M metagenome (GOLD analysis project Ga0187893, IMG submission 139574) | White microbial mat communities from a basaltic lava cave in the Kipuka Kanohina Cave System on the Island of Hawaii, USA - MA170107-4 metaG ... | reverse complement strand
TACCGCCGGTCGGCGATCGGGCCACAGGCGGGACTCAACCTGACGGCGTCCGACGTGACGGTGTATCCGACGACGCTGACGGTCTTCCCCAACGGCCTCGCGGCCGACACGATGCACGTCCGGTTGACCAAGAACGGCTACACCAGGATCATCCGCGTTTCCCGCGCGGGGATCGTGAGGTTGCAGTGAACCGGCGCGGCGGTCGGCGAAGCCGCGCCGGATTCTCGCTGGTCGAGGTCCTTGTCGCGGTCATGTTGCTGGCGACGGTGCTGTCGTCGCTCGCCACCCTGAGCTACCGCATCACGCGCCGGGCCGAGGACAACGACCTTCGCGCCAAGCGCACGTTTGCATTGCAGCACGAAGCCAACCGCTACGGCGCCATGACGTTCGCGGAGCTCGCCACCCAGTCGAACGGCAGCGAGGCCGTGCTGCTCGGGGACTTCCTGTTCACGCGGACGCTGACCATCACGGCGGTCTCGTCGACGCGATACACCATCAAGATCGTCATCGAGCCGGACACGGATCCGGACGCGGTCGACTCGCTCGTGTTCGACCGCACCAAGGCGGCGTCGAGCAGCGCGCTGTGCACGTCATGCTGAGCCGGCGCCGCGGAGACCGGCGCGGGTTTTCGCTCGCAGAGATCATCGTCGCCACGACCGTGCTGTCGGTGCTCGGCCTGGCGTTCACGCAGTTGATGCTGACGCAGGGCCGTTTCTCGGATCAGCAGAACGCGCAGCGCGGCGCGCGCGCCGTCGCGCGACAGTCCATGAATGTTCTGCTGTCCGAATTGCGGCTCGTCCAGGACTCGGGGTTCGTGGACTCTGCGGCGACAGATGGCAGCGCGATCCGGGTGCTCGTTCCGTACCGCTTTGGCCTCAGCTGCGATGATGCCAGCGGCGGCAGCAAGACCGTGGTGAACTTCCTGCCCGTGGACTCCCTCATGAACGCGCAAGCCAGGTACTACGGATACGCGTGGCGCGCCACGAGTGGCCGCTACAACAAGGTGTTCCTCTCCGACGCTGGCGGTCTGGCGCCCGCAAGCAGCACCAGCTCCTCGCAATGCAACGCGAGTGGCACGGGGAGTACTGAGGGTGTCGTTGCACCGACGATCGCGGGGCGCAGCGGATCCATCCTCGATGTGCGTCCGATGGGTCCAACGACGGCTGGCGTTCCCGTGTTCCTGTTCCAGCGCGTTACCTACACATTCAAGGCATCCACGGCGTTCGCCGGCAAGCGCGGGCTGTATCGCGTGGCGACTGGTGGGACCGAGGAGGAACTGGTCGCGCCGTTTGACACCACGGCGCGCTTCAAATACTGGAAGCAAGGCGCGACGGCGTCGACTGTGGCGCCGCCGGCGCTCGACAGCATCCGGGGTGTCGACGTCGTCCTTGCCGGTCTCAGCACCTACGTTCCGTCGGGCAAGTCGTCGCCCGCGCGGTCGACACTCGTAACCTCCATCTTCTTCAAGAATGTCCGATCGTACTAGGCCGGTCACGCGAGTCCCCTTGGGCTCGGCGACGGCGAACGCGTTACGTGCCACGGTCCGCCGGGGCTTCGCCCTCCCGCTCGCTATTCTCGCCATCGCCATGCTGACCGCAGCCGTGGCGGCGGGCTTCGCCGCCACTGCCAGCGAGGCGGTGCAGAACAACGCGCAACGCGCCCAGGAGCGCGCCTACCAGATCGCCGAGGCGGGCTTGCAGCAGTTCATCGTGCGACGCAGCGAGTCGGGGTTTTGCTCCGGCTGCGTCACCGACCCGACGGCGACGGTGGACTCCGAATACACGCGGGTGCAGCTCCCCGGGGGCTACGCCGACATAGTCGCCAAACGGGTCTGGAATCCGACGAACGGGAGCGACAATCCGGTGTTCTTCATCCGGTCGCGCGGCGTCGACACGGCCGCCAGCATTTCGGTCGGGGGCGGCGCCATCATCTTCGCGCAGCGGACGGTTGGCGTCTACGCGCGTTGGCCGGTGACCACCATGCAGGTTCTGAGTGCCCTGACGTCGCTCAACGGCGTGACTCGGCCCAACGACGGCGGCGGTGAAGCTGACGTGCAGCGTCAGGACGCCTGCAACACCCTGTCGGACAAGGCGAACGACCTCGTGGTTGCCTCCGGTGCCGGGACGAGCATCGCCGGAACCCCCGCACTTGTCGTCGATGCCACGCAGTCGGCCGCGACGATCGGCTCGTCCCACGCCATCGACTGGAGCTCGATACTCACTGGAGGCATCACGCCGGACTACACCGTTCCGCCCGATGCGTGGCCCGCGAGCTATACGAACTGGCCCGTTGTCCGGGTGAAATCCAACAGCGCAGTGATGCCCACTGGCACAATGCAGGGATTGCTGATCGCGGACAGCAACCTCACGGTCCCCAAGGGGGCCACCTGGCGCGGTGTCGTGCTCATCGGCGGTCGCTTGCTGACGCAGGCAGCAGACAACGGCTCAAGCTCGCGGCTGGACGGCGCCGTCGTCACGGGTCTCAACCGGCTGCTGCCAGGCGCGCCGCCAGACGCGGGTGCATCCGACAACGACGAGCTGCTGTCTAACCGCTACACTATCCGCTACTACTCGTGTTACGTGGCGGACGCGGGGAATCGCATTCGCGCTTATCAGCCCATGCCGAACTCCTGGATGGACAACGTCGCCGACTGGTAGGACCACAGGAAACGGCAACAAAGTTGCGAACTACGCCACTATGTGCGTAGCCTGACGTCACACGACGCTCGTTCCGCAACCTACAAGTCGATGTAAGTCATAAGCTTACAGCGACCCTTGCCCAGCCGGCGTGCTAAGTGCTAGTTCTTGCCTCCATGGTGACGACTCACTTGGGACACGCGAGCAGGCGACGTGCCGGCTACACGCTCGTCGAGACGCTTCTCGTCATCTCGATCATTGGCATCCTGGCTGCGACGGCTGCGCCCCGCCTCGCCAGGCTCAAGGACCAGGCGCAGCTCACGGGCGCCACGACCCGCTTCCACCGCGCCATTACGACCGCGCGGCAGTCGGCCATCCAGCGCGGCCGGCGCGCGTACTTCCGGCACAATGCCAACTGGATCTGGGTCATCGTCGATACGACGGCGGCCGACTCCGTGATCGTGCTGCCGCGCTACAACATCTACGACCAGTACGGCGTGGAAGTCGTCTACCCCAGCGGCGTTTCCACCATCGAGTACGACCCGCGCGGCGTGTCGACGCAGTCCACCAAGCAGGCGTTCGCGTTCAAGCACACCAACAGCGGGACGGTCGACTCGCTCTGCGTCTCGCGCCTCGGCAACACCATCCGGGATCGCTGCCCATGAACCGAAGCCATTCGACGCCGGCCCGGCGTGCTCGCCGGGGCGTCACCCTCGTGGAACTGATCGTCGCCATCACCATCCTGTCGGTGGGGTTGCTCGCCATCGTCGGCTCCAGCGCCGCCATAGCGCGCGGGCTCGGTGAGGCGCGCACGGACAATCTGGCGGCGTACGCCGCGGAGTCCCGCTTCGAGCTGCTCGCCGGCACGGCCTGCACCAGCCTTTCGCTCGGCTCGCCGACCACAAGCGAGAATCGAGGCGTCACCGAGAAGTACCACGTTACCGACGCGGGCAACAACACGCGCCTCATCGTCGACAGCGTGTCGTGGAAGACGCGGCGTGGCACGAGGCGGCAGACGTTCACGACGCTCATTCCCTGCCGGACCGGGGCGTGACCATGACCATTCGTTCGTGCGGGACGCGCCGCGGCCGCCGCGGCCGCCGCGGCCGCCGCGGCCGCAGCGGCTTCACGCTCACCGAGCTGATGATCGTCGTCGTGCTGGTGGCGCTGATCGGTGCGTCGTTGAGCACGCTGCTCATCCGGCAGCAGCGGTTCCATCGGGCGGTCGTGAGCGTCACCGATTCGCGCGCCCGCATGCGCGACATCGCGACGATCCTGCCGACCGACTTGCGCAGCGTTTCCAGCGCCGGCAGCGACATTCTCACGTTCGACGTCAACTCGGTGCAGTTCCGCGCCTTCGTGGGCACCTCCATCGCGTGCGACTATCCCAGCGCCGCCTCGGACTCGTTGATCGGGCTGCCGCCGGTGCGGCTGGCATCCGGGTCCAGGCTGTCGGCGTGGATCAACCCGATGGCGCCGGGCGACCTGGCATTCGTCTACTCGGATGGAACCGAGGCGGGCAACGCCGACGACTCGTGGACCCGTTTCACGATCATCGACACGCTGCCGTCGACGAACTCCACATGGTGCCCGTCCACCCAAACGCCGGCCTACACCACGGCGGCCGACAACTCGGAAAAACGATACCGCATCCGCCTCTCCGCCAAGCCGAGCGCCACGGCGCACAAGACCGGCGCGGTGATCCGGTTCGCGCGCGAAGTCAAGTACAGCGCCTACGAGGCAGCCGACGGTCAGTGGTACGTGGGCTACCAGACCTGCACGCCGGACGCGAACCCGACCACGCCGGGCACGTGCGGCACCCGCGAGCTGCTGGCCGGCCCGATCATGGCGGCCACGAGTGACACGCTCACCAGCGGCTTCTTCCTCGTGTTCTACAACCAGACCGGCACACGCATTACCGACGTCGCCAACAAGGCGCAGATCGCCCGCATCAGCATCGGCATACGCACGGCGTCCGAGTCACTGCGCCAGGCGACGGCGACCAAGCTGGCGTCGGTCGCCGGCGGCGACTCGCTCCGCATCGTTGTCGGCATTCGCAACCGCATCTAGTCACCACCGGATCGCACCGGGAGGCTCACTCCAATGTTCTCACGCCGCCGCAGACGTTCGACCACACACCACCGCGCGATGCGTAGCCGCGGCGGGTTCGCGCTCATGATGGCGATGGGCGCCCTCGTCATCATCGCGGTCCTCGTGGCCGGGTCGTCCTACATCCAGCTCCAGGAGTCCCGCCTCGGCCAGAACTCCCTGGTACAATCGCGGGCATTCGCCGCCGCCGAGTACGGGCTCAACAAGATCCAGGCGGACTGGGACCGAACGCCGAACTTGCAGATGGAGAACGGCGCGTCGTTCGACACGACGTACACCCTCGAGGGGCAGGGGACGTGCCAGGTGCGTTACACGCGGCTCAACAACGAGACGTTCTGGATCATCGCGACGGGCGAAGCCGCTGCCAACAGCGCGCTCGGCAAGTCGAGAACCGCGGTCAAGCGGATGGGCGCGATCCTCCGGCTCCGCATTCCGTCCATCAAGGCCGAGGGCGCGATCACCACCAACGGCGACGTCACGGTGAAAGGCGCGGGGCAGGTGCGCGGCGAAAACACCACGCCGCCCGGCTGGACCGGCTGTCCGTCCTCGCCCAACAAGTCCGCGCTCACGGTCGGTACCAGCGCCTCGGTTTCGATCCAGAAGGACCAGAATGTCACGGGCTCGCCGCAGGTGACCAAGACCGCGGTCGCCGACGACCCGAACACGTACGTCAAGTTCGGCGACGAGACCTGGGACGCCCTCGTGGCCCAGGCCGTTCCGCCGGCCGGCAAGACAATCACCGACATGGCGGATGGCACCCCGAGCACGAACCCCGACGGCTCGTGCAACAAGGCGGCCACGGCGAACTACGGCGAGCCGTGGCGCACGGCCCAGAACGCCGGCGCGGTGACGGCGTGCAACAACTACTTCCCCATCGTCTACGTCAGCAATGGCGACGCGACGACCACGTTCGGTTCGCACGGAGGCCGCGGGCAGGGCATCCTGCTCATCAACGGGCACTTCCGCTTCAACGCCGGCTTCGAGTGGCACGGCCTGATCATCACCCGCGGCAACGTCGTGAAGGCCAACGGGCACGCCAAGATCTACGGATCGATCATGGCCGCCGCCGCCGACCCGGGGAACGACGACCAGGACTTCACGGGCACCGTGGACATTTACTACTCGGCGTGCTCGGTGGAGCGGGCCATGCGCGGCTCGGCGCAAGTGCTCCAAGCCAAAGAAAGAGCGTGGGCTGAAATCTATTAACTGACAGGGAACGGGGAACGGGGAACGGGGAACAGGGAACAGGGAAACCAAGACAGCGGGAAGGGGGAAAGGGAAAGGGAAAGGGAGAGGGGAGGGAGCGGAGGCTGTTGCCTTCCCTTTCCCTCTCCCTCTCCCTTTCCCGTTCCCGCTGTCTTGGTTTCCCCGTTCCCGGTTCTCGGTTCCCGGTTCCCTGTTCGTCGTCAGTTCACAACATGGTGCGCGACCTTGTCGGCCAGCGCGTGGAGCTGGTTGGCGACGCGTTCGGCGTCCTGTGATTCCTCGAGGTGGCGCGTCGTGCGCGCCCGGAACTCGAAGCTGGCGGCCAGTCGCTGCAACCGCAGCACGTCTTCAAGGGTGAAGATCGGTCCCGTCTCGGTCGACTGGCTCATGGCTGTGTCCCCGATGTCACGCGGTCACGCAACAGAGGTTTCGCGAGCGGTCTGGCCGCCGAGGATGCGCGGTACTTTCACGAGCGCGCGCTCGACGTTCGCCGCGACGCCGTCCGGCAAGTGCGCGGCGCCCCGCCGGTACGCCTCCCATACGGCGTCCAGCGCCCGCGCCTGACGGCGGAACGCCGTCAGCAGTTCGGTGCCCAGCTCGCCGGCCGACATGGCGCGCCGCATCAGCGCGTCGAGGTGGTCGTCCGGCCCGTCCTGAAGCGCTGCGCGGTCGGCGCAGACCTCGGAGTTGAAGCGGGCGCGATGCGCGACGCAAAGGTCGTCGCGGACGATCGGTGCGATCCCTTCGGACTGGCACGCGTCGCAACCCGCGATCGCGTTCCGGAGACCAACACTGGGGACGAAGGACATTTTCGATGTTTCCAGGAGCTGCTGAAGTTCGATTCGGAGGGACAGGTCGGATGTCGAACGAAGGACCATCTGGAGGCGCTGCCCGGCGTTCGGCTCAATACCCATGGGCCACCGCCGGAAGCGCCGGTCCGTGACCGCGCTTCCCCTTGCGCGTCAACAACTTGGCACCACACATGTACCACGCAGGAGCAGGGGATTTGGACGCGGATACATGATCCCAGGGGACGACGCCGGCGACTTGCTCGACGCGCACTGGGCGGTGGCGGTGTTCGAACCCGCCGACCGCCGCGCGTTGCTCGAGTTTGCCGAAACCGTGCGACGCAAGCTGCTGGCCGGCAGTTGGGTGACTGACAGCGCCGTCCCGGACCAGTTGCTGCCGCTGTCGAGCGCCTACGAACTCGCGGCGCGCGAGCGCCTGGACCCGTTCGGCCTGGGCCACCCGAACAGTCCGGCGTCCGCGGACCAGCGCGCTGAGCGCGCCCGGTTCCTCGAACTGGGCGCGCGCCGCGCGTTCGACCTGGGCGCCGCGTTGCCATTGGCCGGCACGGATGCGAGCGGCGCGCTGTACCAGGCCCTGCTGCTCGCGGCGCTCAGCACGGTGGCGGGGCGCGACACGGAGTTCAGGGGCTGGCTCGCGCTCCAGCGCGCGCGGCTGTTCGGCGCTGGCCCAGGCGATCCGTGGGCGACGCAGTACCTTCGCACCATCGTCGAGCTCTGGACCGAGGTGCTCCAGGGCGCCGGTCCGTCCGGCCTCGAGCGCGCCATGGACCTCGTCGCCACCGTCCGCGAGACCCGGCCCGACCGGGAAAAGCAGGCGTTCGCCGGCGCGGACGAAGCCACCGAGATGTCCCTGCGCTTCTTCTTCTTCGCGCTCCACCACCTCACGGACGCCGCCACGGAATTGCTGCTCTATCGCCTCCACGGCGAGCCGGCCGACATCCGGCAGCGCGTGTTCGTGGCGCTGTCCCTCGCCGGGGAAGCCACGGCCGGTGACGCGCGCATTCATGCCGCGCTCGACTGGCTGTACGAGGCAGCCGCGCGCATCGTCGCCCGCCGCACGCCACAGCTCGACCTCCTCCCCAACGCCGGAACGCGCGCGACGCGCGCTCACTAGCTGCGGACTCCCTCGGAGCGCGAGCGACGCGCCGTGCCGACGAGGATGGCATGCTTGCCGGTGCCGAGCAGTCGCATCGAGACAGTGGTGCGGCCGGCGAACCTTGAGGGAAACTTGAACATGCGAGCCGTCGCGAACGCCTCGTCGGCACCGGGCATCTCGTCCACCAGGCGGAACCAATGCTCCGTGCCATCCGTCCTGGTGCACCGCGCGTAGTAGCGCTCGTCGGCCACGCTCCAGAATCCGTCCCAGCGCTCGTCCGCGGAGTCGGCGCGCAGCGACGTGGGTGGGGCTGTCTCGAGGGATCCGGCTGGTTTCGGGCAGGAGAGCAGTTGCACGTCTGAGATTCGGTTGCGGCGGCGGCAGCGTGGTCGCGGATCGCGGGTCAGCGTCTGCGCGGGGACGGCAACGTAGAAGTGACGCTCTATTGACGCAATAGGGTGCATTCGCGTAACTCATTGTAACACATGTTGATAGAGCCTGTGGACCGCTGTGGATATTGCGCTAACTCCCGCCCCCCGTGAGCGATGCGTCTCGCGATCGCCGTTGAAAAACCGTGTGCACAGACGTGGAAAGGTCGGCGGGATTCGTGGCGCGATAACTGGCTAGAAAGCGAATTAATCCGGCCTGGAATTGGCGCCTTCAAGCGACCCGATCGACGCCGGTTTCCCACGCCAATCGTTACGCTTGCGTTGCGCTCGCGCGACTCAATCCGGGCTGGCGACGCGTTCGGACACCGCCACTTGGTGTGCACAACCGCCATTCCAGCGTGGAGAACTGCAGGGAAATCCACAGCCCGATGTTTATGAAATGTTGGAACAGATGGAGACCAGGGACCAGTGACTAGTCACTAGTGACTAGTGACTAGCGCCGGCGTCGTAGTCACATTTCGCAGTCGCCACGCACGAGTCACTCGTCACTCGTCACTAGTCACCGGTCACTCAGAATGCGATCCATCTGGAAGGGCGCGATCAGCTTCGGTCTCGTGAACATCCCGATCGAACTGCACACCGCGATTCGCAGCGAAGAGCGCATCAAGTTCCGCCAGCTGCACAAGAAGGACATGTCGACGATCAAGTACGACCGCGTCTGCGTGAAGGAGGAGAAGTCGGTGCTCTTCGAGGACATCGTGAAGGGCTACGAGTACAGCAAGGGCAAGTTCGTCGTCATGGAGGACGAGGACTTTCGCGCCGCCGCAGTCGAGAAGTCGAAATCGATCGACATTGCGGAGTTCGTGCCCGAGTCCGACGTCGACCCGCGGTACTTCGAGACGCCGTACTACATCCTGCCGCAGAAGGGCGGTGAGAAGGCTTACGCGCTGTTGCGCGAGTCGATCCGCAAGTCGGGCAAGGTCGGCATCGGCATGGTGACGATGCGGTCCAACTCGATGCACTTCGTCTGCATCAAGGTCATCGAGGACGCGCTGGTGCTCGAGGTCATGCGCTATGCGGACGAGCTCGCCGACACTTCGACCTTCAACTTTCCGAGCGCCGAGAACGTCAAGCCAGCCGAGCTGGCGATGGCCGACCAGCTGGTCGCCGCGATGACCGACAAGTTCGCCCCGGAGAAGTACAGCAATACGTACCGGGACAACCTGATGCGGATCATCGAGGACAAGCTGAAGGGCAAGAAGATCGAGGTTCCCGAGGTCGAGGAGCCGGAGCGCACCAACGTCATCGACCTGATGGCGCGTCTCCAGGAAAGCCTCACGCAGGGCAAGCCCAGGCCGAAGGCCGCCAAGGGCGACGAAGCGAAGGCGGCGCCCAAGGCGGGGAAGGCCGCGAAGGCGGCGCCGAAGGGCAAGAAGAGCCGCAAGACGGCCTGAGCGCGGCGCGGCGACACGGTGGGCAAGCGGACGTTCGGTCCCGAGTTCTACCAGCCGATGCTGGCCACGGCCAGTGATCACGTGCCGGTGAGCGACGGCTGGGTCTTCGAGCCCAAGTTCGACGGCATTCGCATCGTGGCCATCGCCGCGCCCGACGCCGTGGCGATGATGTCGCGCAACGGCATCGACAAGGCGCGCCAGTTTCCCGAGGTGAGCGCCGCGCTGCAGGCGCTGGCGAGGCGCGCGAAGCGGCACCTCGTGCTCGACGGCGAGGTCGTCGCGCTCGACGCCAGGGGAGAGCCCTCGCGTTTCGAGGCGTTGCAGGGCCGCATGCACCTCGCTGACGACCGTTACGTCGCCGAGGCGACTGCCAGCGTGCCGACGGCGTTCATCGCGTTCGACATGCTGGTCGACGGCGCCGACCTCCTTGTCGACGAGCCGTGGACGGCGCGGCGTAAACATCTCGAGAAGGC
>Ga0187893_10015548_pt1 | contig 10174 bp, 11 predicted proteins | sample MA1701074metaG_FD_139574 | JGI IMG/M metagenome (GOLD analysis project Ga0187893, IMG submission 139574) | White microbial mat communities from a basaltic lava cave in the Kipuka Kanohina Cave System on the Island of Hawaii, USA - MA170107-4 metaG ... | reverse complement strand
AGTGCTCGTCGCTGTTGGTCTTTCCCCAAGGCGGCTTTTTCTTCCTTGGTTGCCGTTTTGCGCCACTCTGTTTCTGCTTTCCCTGGTTTTCCTAGCGTGACGCGCCATTGCTGGGCGCCCGATGTATTACTCACCTGTCCGGCCTTTACCTCAATGAGAGCAGTATCAGTGAGAAGATCGGCGGGATCGTTATTGCGGTCTCTATTCAGAAGGGTGGAATGCTTGGCTCCCTGCGACTGAAAATAGGCTTGTGCAATGCGTTCCCCAATTGCCCCGGTCTCAAGCTTCGTCAGGGTCGCTTGTGTCGGTATTGGCTTACCCAAAAACGCGCGCTCCTGCGATACCGATATCCCAGCCGCAGCGAAAGCATCGCTCCCTCCAGTACTCCCTGATCCGCTACCACCACCTGCTATCCACTGCCCTCCCTGCGGAGAACCCTTTGGTGCGCGGGCTTGGTCTATTTTCTCCAACTCCTCATCCTCGTCTGCCTCCTCAGGGTCAGGCAGTTCCGCCTCGGCTTCCTCAGTGGTGAGATCCTCCTCTTCGGGATACAGCCGCTTCATCGCCCGTTGTTTCGACCAGCCGTTCATCGTCAAGATTTGGAAGGTCTGGGCCTTTTTGTTTTCAACCTCAATCTTTGCTCCCTCAGACTCATTCAGTTCCGGGATGTCTTTCGTGTTCGGCACAAGGGCAAGGTTGCGTCCCTCTGGGTATCCGTTCTTTGCTGGATAGCGGGGCAGCAGAAACTCGGTGAAGGCCCGGCAGAACTTGGCTATGATGCGCAGGGCGACCTCAAACTTTTCCCTGCGTTGCGCGTCGGCATTCGCTAGAACTGAGGCATCCTCGTAGTCACCAACTGCAAGGGGTGGAAGGCCAAAGATTCCACCGACAATCTCACGTTTATTCTTGTTGCGACCCACCGCAAATTCAGCATCCTTGGGTGGTACCGAAATTTGCTGCCACTTGAGCCCCTGTTGGAGGATCAGGGGACGGTACATGTTGTTGATACCAGTCCGTTCCTGGATGAACTGCTCTTGGAGGCGACGATAGACCGGCTCACTCACCAGTCCCTCTGCTGTCAAGACTCCCGAACTATGTAACCCGTGCTTGAAGAACTTCGTCATGAAGTCCTGCATGTGGTGATCTTGTAGAAGTGTGATCCGAGCTGCCGTTAAAGGAGGCAGTCCCCAGTATGAGTTGGTTGGAGCAAAGTGTTTGACGTGAATGATTTCTTCTGGGGTATAGGAGGGCCAGCGACGACTATCGCTGCCGATCTTCAGCACGTACTGCTCGATCTCTCCGAATCGCGGTCCCGTTCGATAGGGAACAATCGCCATCTGGTCTGGGCGCAGTGGCCAAAGTTCTGTTGGCAGTGCTGTGGGATCGTTGGGGCGTTCCGGATGCTCTACCCCAATGAAAGTGTTTCCCCCCAGGTCATAGTATGCGATGCTTGCTTCCATGAAATCGACATAAGACATCTGTGGGTTCACGTCGTTCAGGAGCTGGAGGATCGGGTGATCATCAATCTCTTCTCCATACTTGTTGAGCCCCTTCTTCTCTCTGACGGTGACCGGGATCTGGGCAGCCGTCTCCATGCGACAGCGGACAGCAGAGTATGCCCAGACGTTGGTGAATTGTTCCCCTCCATACACCCCGAGAAAATCCTTGATGTAGAACTCCGAGGGTACAGGGATACCAGCCTCAGCTTGCCACGGCGACACAAACGCCAAGAGGCTACGGTCCGCTTTTTCGATCTGGGCATGCTGGGATGGAACGAGAGCCTTCCCGTCTGCGCCATAGAGCCTGACGGTGGAATCATGTGGAGAAGTAGGCAGAACGACAGCGTCCAAGGGCTGCTCTTTCTGCCCCGCTCCCGGCGGTGGTTAAGGGCCTGTCGAGCGAACAATACGCAACTCTTTGCGTATTTGCAATACTTCATTGTTCTGTGACAATAATTAGAGCAAACGAATACGGGGTTGCGGGTTGATGAGATAGGCAATGCGATCGTACAAATCGCACAGGAAAAAATCATCTCTTCCTGAGTCTCGCTCCGTCCAGACACCGTATGCCTGCCCATGCACTTCCTTTTCCATCCGAATCGGTGTGATCATGTGTTTGTAGAACTGCCCATGACAGAGGGTCTGGGCATCAAGGGGGAGGAGGGTTTTGCGCAGACGATAGAGCGCGACCAACTCGTCCATCATGACAGTGCGCTCTGCGGTGACGAGCCGGGCGGCTCGATCAACCTTCAAGTCCTGCGCATTCCTATTCCCCCGGCTGTTGACAAACTGACAGGCGAACAGATAGGGCAACTTATCTTGTAGCTCACGCACCTTGCGCCGCTCCGGATTCAAATCAATCACGGCTGCTTGGACATTGTATCGTTCAAACAGAGGAGGGATGTCTTTAAATTCTCGGACCGTACCGATAAATGCGGCCATCCTGACATCGTCAATATAGTAGGAGATCCGCACGTGCAACTGATTGCCCACATCTACTCCAGCAGTAACCAGCCCCTCGTATGCCCAGTCTCCCGTGGCCGTCAGGGAGGTAGGCATGCGATACTGGGCGCGGCAATTATTGAGATCAGCTTCACTGAGGCCACTCCCCTCGGGTCGATAGGCTTCGCCCATGTCGGAATTAAAAAAGACTTGCATCTTGGTTGCGTTTCCCAGGGCCTTCTCGTAGCTCCCCCAGAGCGAGCGTATCGATGTCCGCACATCGAGTAAGCGGGAAAAGTGATACCCCCGAATGGGGATCTCTGGTCTGGCGGCGCGAAACTGACCCATGGCAAGAACACTGACACGATCCTCCCAGAGTGTCAGACATGCCTTACACGCAAGCCGAGGTTCTGCCTTGGTCTCCGCTCGTTTTCCATCTATGAGAATGCCTATCCCACTTTTCTGCTCGATGATGACATTACCAACCCAGGACAACGTCTGATCGACATGACAGTAAGGACAAGGGACATAGTACTCATGCCCGTCGCTGGCTTTGAACTGCGCATCAATCCCTTTGTCGGGAAAGGTTGGGGTGGAGACTTCAGCAACGAAGAGTTGGCGATCTGTAAATGTTGCTTTGAGCCGGTCATACGCCAACTGTATGTTGTCCTGATCGCACCGATCATATTCGTCGATGATGACGAAGTCAGCTGGATATTCGATGAAACTTGCGGGAGAGTTCGAGCCGACGAACTTGAGCCCTCCAGCGCCAATATGTTTGAGCGCCGTCGAGTCAGTACCTGAAGCTTTCTTGAGTAATGCGGAGTAGTGCGAAGAATATTGAATGGTGCGGTTCACCCGGTTGGCCACGAATGTGTACATGGCCTGCTCGATCGGCATCACATATAACCCCGCCCGGCCCGGTGCTGCAAGGTAAAACGCTCGCGCAATCAGGTATTCTGTCACCCCGATTTGTGCACACTTCTTGATGACTAAGGAAGAACTGTTCTCGTGATAGAGTACGTCAAGCCAGGGTGTGTCACCGAAGCGTAAAGCATGATTTTTGAACGTGCGGTGGTGCTCAGTAGCCCACTCAAGGAAGGGAAGATCAGGAGATGTCTGAGTGGTTTGTTCCGTTTGCCAGAGGCGAAATGCCTCCTCCATTGCTGCTTCGTGCACCCGCCTGAGCTTGGTCTCGTAGTCGCTGGAGATAGGCATTGACGAGGTCATCGGGGTCAACTCCTAGCTGCTTCGCTTCCTCCTTCCACGTCACCCGGAGTTCCGACCGGCCTTGTACCATCTCAAGCCCCTGGCGAGCGAGCTTGTGGGAGGACTCAAACATCCTGGTCGCTGCATAGAACTCTGGTGCGCGGGCGGGTTTTATTTCGATCTGCTCAACGGTCTGCCCTTCTTTGCGGGTGCGTCGTTGCTGGACGTGAGGAAGTGACAGCACCGCAGCAGCTTTCTCTCTGAGTAACCGCGCGTCTTCGATCTCCCGTTGCCGCTGCTCTTCTTCCGCGTCGATCTGTTGCTGGCGTCGGCGCAGACGGTCTTCTTCTCGCTCGTGCTCGGCCCGTTCCCGTTGGTGATCATCGTAGGCGTCAGCACGCACACGCCATGCAAACGCCGTCACCTTGTTTGCCCACGACTCAGGAACCTGACTACTCCTTTTCCTTCCGTTTTTCTCCCGCTCTTGATTGCATATGGCAAGGATACTCCGGGGACTCGGCATGTGAAGAAACATGAGAAATCTTCCATACCAGAGACTCGGCTCCTTCGGCTGGCGATGCCAGGGCTGATTCACGGGCACCTCATTCCAACCCCCCGGACGACGCGCTCTAAGAATCCGAACCGATCGACTGAAAGATGAATGTCCCCGATAGCATGATCTTTGGGATTACGAGGAAGAGCCTGAATCTCGGATAGGGGAACCAAAGCGGCGCGCATATGCTCCCCACTATCATAAGATGCCCTTTGTTTTCAAGCAATTTTCTCTTGTTCCATAAAATAATCCCGCAACTGCCCTCGGGAAAAATCCTATATTTATTTGTTCTATCTCTTGATTTAATTCAACAGATAGTATAGTATTAATCTCACAGAAAGGGGCACGATATGACGACATGGGGCAAACAATACGGAGTACGCGATCCAAAAAATGGCGGGCACCATCGGTGGTTTACCGATTACAACGAAGCCGTTGCATTCGAGAATGCTATTCTCTACCCCCGGCTGAAGGACAGGTTGGCGACGGGTGAGCGCGTCATCCTGACAACTGACATAGCGCAACGTATGGGTCTCGACCCGCAGTAATAAATAGGGCTCTCGGAAGGAGCAAACTCCCGAGAGCCTCCAACACTAACACCTAACCACACTGGAGGTATTATGTATCAATCGCAGAGTTTCAGAACGAGCCACTTCGGTCAATCCGGCATCGTGCTCCGTGCTCGCGGCACCGAGTTGCTGTCGCCGGAAGCAATTCGCCAGCATGCGCCTTCGGTCTTTGCCGAGGACAAGCATGCTTCCCGCTCAGAGAAATACACCTTTATCCCAACCTTCGACCTGTTCGAGCAGATGGCGAAGGAAGGCTTTCTGCCGGCGGAAGTTCGACAAGGCGGCTCGAAGGATGAAGGCAAACTGGCGTATACCAAGCATCTCATCCGCTTCCGTCAACGAGGTGCCGTGCCAATGGTCGGCGGCGACTGCTTTCCTGAGCTTATTCTCATCAACAGTCACGATGGGACTAGCAGCTATCAACTCATGTCCGGCTGGTTTCGCCTCGTATGTTCCAATGGCCTGGTAGTCTCTGAGACCGCCGGACCGTCGATCAAAGTCTCTCACCGTGGCAATGTGGACGATGTCATTGAAGCGTCCTACAAGGTCGTCCAGGAGTTTCCTGAGCAGGCGGAACACATTCAGGATATGCGACACGTGCAGTTGACCGGGCCGGAGCAACAGGCTTTTGCGACTGCTGCTGCCTCATTACGCTTCGAGGCTGGTCAGGTCGCTCCGGCTTCTATTTTGATTCCGCGCCGCAGAGAAGACGCAGACACCTCGCTCTGGTCCACCTTCAACCGCGCGCAAGAAAATCTGGTGCGCGGTGGTATCCGTACAGAGCGCATTGGCCCGCATGGTCGTCGGCAACGCCGGAGAGCCCGCGAGGTCAACGGTATCTCCGATAATGTCAGGCTCAATCAGGCTCTCTGGATGTTGGCCGAGGAAATGCGGAAGATTAAAACTGTCTAAGAGTGCTAGCCGGAGGCTTTCGTCTCCGGCTACGAAGCAGAGAAGGCCAAAAAAGAACACCGAAGGAGATCGAGAAACACATGATAGACCGTACTGCCACACTCCTAGCCATGACCTGCATCATTGCGGGAGACAACGATCGCACGTCCTTTTCTGAGGAGGCGCTACGCGATCTGGCGGAACAGATTCGGGTGAGTGGTCTCTTGCAGCCAATTACTGTCCGGCGACTCCAGGACGGGCGCTACCAAATTATTGCTGGTGAACGACGCTTCCGTGCCTGTACAACGATTCTCAAGTGGATAGACATCCCTGCCCAAATCATTGCGGCGACGGACGAAGAGGCTGCGAAGCTCATGTTGGCCGAAAATGTCTCGCGTCAGGACCTTGACCCGATTGATGAAGCCCACGCCTACGCTAAGCGGATGGAGCGTTTCAATTGGACGGTCGAAGAGTGCGCGCACTTCGCTGGCGTGACACAGGTAAGGGTACAGTTTCGCTTGAAGCTCATGAAGCTCCTGCCGGAAATGCAACAGCTTATACGCTGCGGACATTTGCAGCTTGGGTACGCGCAGGTCCTCGCCGATGCCAAGCTGACACCGGGCTTTCAGTCTCTTGCGCTTGGGAGACTACGCGATAATCCTCAACCGACCCCTCCGTGGTTTCGCCGGATCGTGGAGGAGCTGGCGGAACAGCAGAACCAGGGCGCGCTGTTCGATTCACCACTGTTTGACGGCCAATGTCCTGAACAGATAGCCGGAGCCACCCCACTTCCACCTGACCCTGCGAAAGATAAAGCCGTCGTCACAGGACATTCACTGAAAGAACGCATAGGTGAACAGATTGCTTTCTGGACCGACGCAGCCGAGGCATGGAACCATCTCGGTAAACCATTCAAGCGCCAAGAATGTGCTGCCGCCGTCCGTATTTTGCAAGATACACTAGACTAAAGGAGAAACGACCATGACCGTACAGTTCAATCCCAAATCCGGTGGCCGAGGCATTCAGTGGTGTGATGAAACGCGGAACGCCACTGGTGGCTGTCTGCACGATTGTAAGTGGCAGATGCCGGACGGTACGATTGCCGGGTGCTACGCCAAGGAGCTGGCCGAAAGTGGCCAGGCGAAAGGAGCGTACCCGCAGGGCTTCGAGCATCATTACTGGCGGCCCAACGGGCTACGCGAGCTCACGCGAGGTAAAGAACCGCTCCTGATTTTCTGCGATTCCATGTCCGATATGTTCGCCAAGAATGTTCCCGAGCAGGACGTCCGGGCAATTCTCCGGGCTCTGCGCACGGCACCACACCATACCTATCAATCCCTCACGAAGGCCGCGCCTCAGATTCTCAAGTACCTGGACGATCTCCCGCCCAATCTCTGGGTTGGCGTCAGCTCTCCCCCTGATTGGTTCATGGGGAATCGGCTGTCCCGAAGCCAGCAACACGCCATGCTCTGCAAAAGCATGGAAGTCCTGCGCACCGTCAAAGAGCGGACCGGCAACATTGTCTGGATGAGCGCCGAACCGGTCTCCTGGGATCTTACGACTGTGCTCAATGCTCACCATCCGCTCGATTGGATCGTCATCGGTGCGGCCAGTCGAGGGGCACGCTATTTCCAGCCCGATGCTCAGCAGATCAAAAACTTGCTTGTCTTGATGGACGACACTAAGACCCCGGTATTTTACAAAGGAAATATCAAGCCCCTGTTCCAGGCGCACGACCTCGGAAGCCCTATACTCAACCGCTGGCGAGAAGACTTTCCCCGCACGGATCGACAGGGCCACCCCATACCCGCCGTGGAACATCGGCAAGCGCAGTGCCGGGAACACGGCTGGACGCTCAGCACTTGACGCAATTCAACACATGCGCGATAAGAGAGATATGGACGTGAAAAACTTCCTCACCACAAAACAGGTTGCTGAAGAATTGGGAATTTCGGTCGCCCAGGTCTGCGCACTCTGTCAACGAGAAGCGCTCTCCAGTATCCGCGTGGGCCGCTCATACCTGATCTATCCCTCCTCTGTGAAAAAATACAAAACCAGTGACGCACGTAAATATGCGCCAAATACCAAGAAAGTAGGCCGGTATTTTAGTGATAAAATAAGTACAAGATAGTATTTCCTTTTCTGGTAGTGTCCTAGTCCTTTTCTCTATCTCTTGACGTAAATGAAGACATTCGCTATCTTTGTTCTGTAACGAGGAACAAGTGATGGCGCAGAATCTGACCAATGTCCACAAGAAAGAAGAGGAAACTGAAAGCTACGATACTGAGACCCGGGCGGGTGCTCTGTTGTTAGATAAACATGAACCTGGCTGGCGCTCTAAGGTGAAACGCGCCAACATTGACGCACGCCGCGGGTGCCTTATTTCACAACTTCGTAGCTCCTACGACCAGGGGATTACGTCCCTCTTTCTTGCGGAGTATGGCCGCGAACCCAGCGAGGTCGAAGCGCAAGCCTTCTCCCTGGCGCATGGCTTCGTTGCTCGCTTCGATGGGCAGGCCACACCGGAACAAAACAGGCTGGAGGTACAGAACCTGGAGCAGGCGTGGGAGGCCGTGCTGGCTCAGACGTAGTCTCTTTTTTTGTTCGTGATGTTGTTACATAGCAACATAATTATACTTTATAGCAAAGGAGATATATGAACGACCAGGAATTTTTGGCCTGCGTCCGGCGTATTGCCAAGCATCTCCAACTGAACGTCCTCAGCAATCCTGATGACAGTCCGTGCTTCGTGAAACTGCGCGATGGTCAGGAGCCGCAGTTGAGCGTCCGACTGCTCTGTAATGGACGCTTTCAGGTCTCTACGCTCTGCCCCGGTCCTGAGCGTGCGTTTCGCGGCTGGGACCGGAGGATCACGGTCAACCCATATCGACCACCTGAGCAGATTGCGCGAGAGGTTCAACGCAACGTCCTTGACCCATACCGCCGGGCGAAGGTGTCCCATGCCAGAGACGTGAGTGATCAACTGCACGAGATCGCAGGGGTGCCACATGTCCTTGCCTGATCGTCGTAGCGGTACAGGGGGATCGGATATCGCTGCCATTGCCGGTCTACATCACAATGCCGCTATGGATGTGTACTGCGACAAGCTCGGACTCACAGAACCCGTGATGCCGACGCTGGCTATGCGGCTAGGACTCCTCGTGGAACCGGCGCTTGCCGATCTCTACAGCGAACTGACCGGGACACACCTCCGTATCGTCCCGCTGCAACGGCATCCGCGGAATACGTTTGTACTCGGTTCCCCTGATCGCCTGGTCATTGAACTCTCCAAAGGGCTAGAACTCAAACTTGCCGGCGCTCGTCAGTCGCATCGCTGGGGAGAACCGGGAGAAGAAGGCTGATTATCGTGCATTTCCCCCACGAATGGGGAGTGCGCGGCAAACCCTCCGGGTTGGATCGAATGTTTCCTTAGCGTCACTATGATACCCCACGACCCAAAAACTTGCTGATTGACAACGACCAGCGAATAGGCCATAGCTAGAAAAATGGGCAATCCCTCAAATATCCTCCCGAAAGACCTCCTGACCTTTGCGGCGGCGGGTCGTTTGATTGGCCGGAGCCGCCAGCTTATCTCCCATGCCGTGAGTAGAGGACACTTAACGTGCGTAGAAGTTGGTCCATACAAATTTGTCCACACGGCTGAGGTGCTCGCATACAAGAAAAATCCTCCCCCCAGCGGATGGAAAAAGGGAGAGCCTCGCAAGTACGAAGAAACACCAGAGAAAATATATTCTTAATTCGCTTGACAATGTCAAGCGAATAGACTATAGTAGTATTATGAGGACGAGGAACAAGGCGATGGATCTGACTACTCAGCGGACTGCCGCCGGTCAGTGCAGCCTGGGGGTGCTAGCCTCCCCCTCGGCCTCTACCGAAGTAACCGCCCCCCGGCGCATCCGGGGGAAGAAGGAGAAAGTAAGATCCCCTCTCGATAGATTGCGGAAGCAGAAAGCAGTGGAGCGGGCAGAGAATGCAAGATTTCTCTCCCGCGAAAAATGAAGAACCCTTTCCTTTTCTTTCGCTGGTCTTTGAATGACGCACCCCATCTCTCACTCTCTCACATTTCTTACTCTGACTAAGCTAGCATCTTAATTGCGCAGCGTCTGGTAATTTGCTATAGAGCAATACAGATTTGTGTGTATGCAAGGCCCGCGAGGCATTTCGCCTCCGGGCCTTTTTCTTTGTGCGCGCCGGTAAAGAGCAATGGCCACCACAATCGCCGAAACCCTGATGGCAACAGTGAAAGCTGAGGTGGGACAGTTCCACCAGGCGATGGCTCAGATGCAGGCCAGCGTGGACCGGATGGCCAAGAGCACGCAGCAGTCTACCCAGCAAGCCTCGTCTGGGTTCGCCCGGATGCAGCAAGCGCTCTCACAATTGAATCAATCGGCAGGACAGACCACCTCGCGTCTCGGCGCGATCTCACAGACGGCCGCGGGGTTTGTCGCTGCGCAGGTCGGGATCGCCGGGGTAGCAGGTGCGTTCTCACT
>Ga0187893_10015547_pt1 | contig 10174 bp, 7 predicted proteins | sample MA1701074metaG_FD_139574 | JGI IMG/M metagenome (GOLD analysis project Ga0187893, IMG submission 139574) | White microbial mat communities from a basaltic lava cave in the Kipuka Kanohina Cave System on the Island of Hawaii, USA - MA170107-4 metaG ... | reverse complement strand
AGGTCGAGATCGCCGTCGTTGTCGATGTCGCCGAAGGCGGCGCTGGCGCTCCAGCCCGAGCCGGCCACTCCCGCCGCCGCGGTCACATCCGCGAAGCGGCCGTTCCCCTCGTTGCGGTACATGATGTTGGGCCCGAAGTTGGTGAGGAACAGATCCACGTCGCCGTCGTTGTCGATGTCGCCCGCGGCGCACCCCATCCCGTACGTGCGCGCCCCCACGCCCGCCTCGGCCGTCGCGTCCTTGAAGCGGGCGCGCCCCTCGTTGCGGTAAAGGCGGCTGGTGGGGTCCGCCCCTCCGGTGTATCCCGGCAGGACATTGGAGTTGACGACATACAGGTCGATGTCCCCATCGTCGTCGTAGTCGAGCCAGCAGGCCCCGGAACCCATCGTCTCGACGTAGTACTTCTGCCCGCTCGCGCCATTGACGTGATCGAACCGGATCCCCGCCTCCTCGCTGATCTCGGTGAAGTTGATCCGGGACCTGGGTGGAGGGGCCGCCGCGATCAGGGCGGCGGCTAGCAGCGCGGGCGCCGCCGCGCCGACACGCCAGGAGAGGACCTCCTCGCCGCGCGGCATCCTCATGGCTGCTTCGCGCTCATGGCTGCTTCGCGCTCATGGCTGCTTCGCGCCGGCCAGCTTCTCGAACGCCTCCTGCTCTCGGGCGGCCCGCTCGAGATCTCCGAGGCCTCGATACACCTGGGAGAGTACCTGATGCACCTTGGGCGACTCGAACCCGAGCCGGATCGCCTCCTCCAGCTCGGCGGCCGCCTCCGCGAGAGACCCCGCCTGCGCCAGTCCAAGCCCGAGGTTGAACGAGCTGTCCGGGTCATCCGGGTGGAGCCTTCGGCCGTGTCTCAGCTCGCGCACGGCGTCCTCGACGCGCTGCGTCCTCATGTAGAGCTGCGCGAGCTGGACCCGGTACAAGGTGGAGGTGGGCTCGAAACGAACGGCTTTCTCGAGGGAATCGACAGCCCCCGCCAGGTCCATCTCGTCGGCCAGGACGCGGCCGAGATGGTAGTGCGCCTCCGCACGAAGAGGCTGGCTCCCGATAATGTTCTTGAAGCTCTGCTTGCTGCGGCCAAGATCACCGGATTTCTGATACAGGCGCCCCAGATCGAGCCTCAAGTCAGCGTCGTCGGGGGCGAGGCGAGAAGCCTCCTCCAAAGAGGCCACCGCGCTCGCCCAATCACCGGCATCGGCGCGCCGGCTGGCCTCGGCTCTCAGGTCCTTGACCCGGATCTTCGCCGCCCGGGTCCGCTCCTCCTCCTGGTAGAGCTGCTGAAAGCGATCCAGACAGGTCTGCCGCTCTTCGTTGAGTCCCAGCGCCGCCGCGACTCGGGCCAGGCTCTGCAGCGACCCGCGATGCCCTGGATCGATCTTCAGGGCGGCGCGGAAAGCCTCGGCCGCCTCCGCGTCTCTGCCCAGTCGCGCCAGCGCGAGCCCCGTGTGGAACAGCGCGTCGAGAGTGTCGCCTGCTTTCATCAGGGCCGCCAGCGCGGCCTCGTCGTTTCCCATCCTGTAAGCCGCGATCCCCAGTCCGGACTGAGACAGACGGGGGGGGTCGGCAGGGTCGTGCAGCGCGATCTCCTTCTGGAATTCCTGCGCCGCCGGCTCCAGCCGTCCGAGCGCCAGGTGAATCTGTCCCAGATCCTCGTGGACTCCTCTCCTGGATGGCGACAGCGCCGCGAGACGCGAGAGGGCCTCGATCGCCTCCTTGTTCTTCTCCTCGCGCGTCAACGATGCTCCGAGCGCGGCCAGCGCGTCCTGCCCGGCCGGGGTCGCGTCGCCCAGCAGCTCCACCGCTCGCTGCAGGGCAGCGGAAGACTCCGCCGCTCGCTGGAGGCCGAAGTAGGTCAGGCCCAGGAGCATCCAGGCGGCGCCGTCGCTGGTGTCCTCTCGAAGCGCCTGGTCCAGGATGCCGAGCGCGGCTACTGAGTCACCGGCCGAGAGCGCCCGCTCGGCATCGGTGAGCCGAGCGATCTGGGCGGGCGATCGCACCGAATTCTGTCGAGGAGCTTCGGCGGGCGCCGAGCTGGCGCCGGCCACAACGAGAACTGTCAAGAAAACGAAGGATGCGCGGGACACGGCCCTCAGCATAGCCTATCCCCTCATGGTGTCGGCTCAGACGGGGACCGTGGACGTCCTCTCCAACCGCCCGCCAGCCTTGACCCTCATGCGGCGCCACTGTATAACTCCGGCTGGGAGTGGCTGGACATCTTGTATACCGTTTCGTTGCAATACTTAAGGCTTGCCCTCGCCGGCCTTCTCTCGAACCCGCTCAGGACAATCATGACCTGTTTGGCCGTGGCTCTCGCTGTCTCGCTGTTTCTCGGGGCGATGGGGCTGCACGACGGTTACGCCGCCGCGCTGTCTCACAGCATCGACAGGATGGGATTCCACGTGCTGGTCACCGCGAAAGGGTGCCCCTACGAGACGGCCACGCTGGTGCTTCGCGGCGGCGACATCCCGATGTACGTGGACGAGTCGCTGGTGGAGATGCTTCGCGCCGACGCCGCCTACGAGAGCGGCACGCGCTTTCTCATGCAGGGACTGGAGAACGGGGAAAACGCGGTCTTCACCGTCTTTCTCGGCGTGGATGACCAGTTCATGAAGCTGAAGCCCTGGATGAAGCTCCAGCAGGGGGACTGGTTCTCCGCGCCGGACTCTTCCGAAGCGATCCTGGGCTACAACGTCGCGGAGAACCTGCGCAAGAAAGCTGGCGACACGATCGAGGTGACGCGATACGGCAGGACGCTGTCGGTCCGGGGCGTGTTCGACCGGACGGGAAGCCAGGACGATGGGATGATCTTCCTCCCGCTGGAGTTCTCCCAGAAGCTGTTCGACAGACAGAGCAAGCTGACCGGCGTGGGCGTGAGGCTCACCGACATGACGCGCCTGGGCCCGTTTCTGGATCGTGTCTTCGAGATCCCCTCCATGCAGGCGATCACCGTCTCGCAGATCCGCGGGGCGATCCTGGATCTGCTGGGCACCGCGCGGGCACTGCTGTTGCTCGGGACGCTCGTGGCGGTGGCGATCGCGGCGCTGGGTGTCTTCAACTCGGTGCTGGTCTCGGTGACCCAGCGGCGCGAGGAGCTGGGTGTGCTGAAGGTGCTGGGCGCATCGCCGGCACAGGTGTTCGCGGTGGTGACCGCCGAGACGGTATTGGTGGGGCTGCTGGGCGGAATCGCGGGCGCGGCGCTCGCCGTGGTGGCGGCGGCACTGTCGGATGACTTCGTGTCGCAGCTTCTTCCGTTTGCGCCCGCGCCTGCCGCGGGGCATCTGGTGGCCGTCAGCGCGGGTCAGGCCTCGGCGGGAGTCGCCGGCGCGCTGGCTGTATCCGTGCTGGCCGGGGCGCTGCCGGCGCTGCGCGCGTCGCTGCTGCCGGCCGTGAGGTCCCTCAGAGGCGGGCGAGGCTGATGGCGCGAGGCGCCTTGCCCGGACGGCCCGTCGCCATCGCCATCGCCGTCGCCGTCGTGCTGGCGCTCGTGCACATACACATGACCGCCTGCTCGCCCGGCATCACCCAGGATCCGGCCGGCTCGGTGGAGGCGCGCGAGCACCTCCGCAAAGGGATCGAGCTGGCGCGGCAGGGGCTCTTCGACGGGGCCGCCGCCGAGCTGAGAAGCTACCTGGCCGCCGCGCCGCAGGACGCCGAGGGGCATTTCCAGCTCGGTCGCTCCCTTCTCGAAATCGCGATAAGAAGGAAGTCCCCCCTGACCGAGGCGGTGAGCGAGCTGGAGGAAGCGCTGCGCCTCGACCCGGCGCACGACCATGTCCGGCTCCAGCTCGCAGATGTCTATGCGCGGCGGATCCCAGGCACATTCAACCCAGACAGGATGGTCAAGCTGTTCGAGGATCTGCTCCAGCGCCATCCCGTTCGCTTCGACATGCGGCTGAGGTTCGCGAAGCTGATCTTCAGCTCGGAGGTGAGGCTCGCGCGCAAGGGGGATGCCACCCGCGTGCTGCAAGACTCCGCATGGGCGATGGACCTGGCCGCGTTTCATCTCGAGAAGGTGCTCGACCAGGCCCCGAGGGATTCCGATGATGCGGTGGAGGCGCGCACCTGGCTGGCCGAGGCCCAGTTCCGTTCCGGCGAGTGGGACGCCTGCCGGGCCACGCTCGAGTATCTGCTCAGCAGCTTCTCCGATCGCAGGCTGAATCTCGCGCCGGGCTGGAACTCGCTCGGGCATTGCCTCTACCGCAAGGGGGACTACAAGGCCGCGGCGGAGGCGTTCCGCAAAGCCTTCGACCTGAGCCCAGGCGCCGTCTATCAGTACGACATCATGCTGGCGTACGACAAGCTGGGTGGATACCCGAAGGACCTGCCGGAGCGGTACAGGTTTCCGCTGCGCGAGGAGAAGTACGACCCTGCCAACCCTCCCAACCTCAGGTTCACCGACATCGCCCCGCGCCTCCACGTGGACAAGTACGCGGGGGCGGGGCCCTGCGGGTGGGCCGACTACAACCTCGACGGCAGGCTCGACCTGATCGCCTGCGGGTGCGACACCTTCTGCACTTTGTACCGAGCGACCAAGGACGGCTTCGAGGACGCGACGCTGGAGGCGAAGCTGGGCCGGACCGAGCCGGGATTCGGGTCGGCCTGGGCCGACTACGACAACGACGGCGACCCGGACCTGTTCATCTCGCGCAACGGCTGGAACGGCCCCGCGCCCGACAGCCTCCTTCGCAACAACGGCGACGGCACCTTCGCCGATGTCGCCGCCGAAGCGGGAGTCGCCGACCCGGGCTCAGGGTTCCACTCCGCCTGGTTCGACTATGACCGGGACGGGTGGCTGGATCTCGTCGTCAGCAACGGCGTTTATGTGGATGGCTCGACCAACCAGCTCTACCACAACAACCGCGATGGCACTTTCACCAACGCGACGGCGGCGGCGGGGCTGGCGGAGGCACCCTGGTACGGCACGATCGGCGTGGCGCTGGGGGACTACGACGACGACGGCTGGCCGGACATCTTCTATCACGGAAGGATGACCCCCAACCGTCTGTACAGGAACAACCGCGACGGCACCTTCACGAACGTCGCGGAGCGAGCGGGCGTCGCGGGTCCCGGGACGGAGAACGCCTACATCGCCTTCTTCGCTGACTTCGACAGCGACGGCGACCTGGACATCTGGACCGGGAGTCTCGATCTGTGGGAGAACGTGGTCGCCGCCTACCGCTCCGATTATCGGACCGGGCCTCTGGACAACATCCCGAGGCTGTACCGGAACAACGGCGACGGCACCTTTGCTGATGCCTCGCTCACCGCAGGGTTCCGGTACCCGGTCGGGATCATGGCCGCCGGCATCGCCGATCTCGACAACGACGGCTACATCGACATCTATCTGGGGACCGGGAACCCGGAGCTGCGGCGCGTGGAGCCAAACCTCCTGTATCACAACCGCGGCGGCCAGACTTTCGAGGAGATGTCTCGGTTCGCCGGGCTGCGGAACCTCGGCAAGGGGCACGGCCGGGCCTTTCACGACTGGGATTCGGACGGCGACCTGGACATCTACGCGTCGTTCGGAGGGTTCTTCCACGGCGACCGGTGGCACACCGCCCTTTACGTCAACGAGCTGGGAAACCGGAATCACTGGCTCCAGGTCAAGCTCCGGCAGCCCGAGAAGAACCGCGACGCGATCGGGGCGCGGGTGCTTCTTGTGGCGGGGGGCTTTCGTCAGGTGCAGGAGGTGACCGCCAACAGGGGGTTCGCCTCGACGGATCCTCCCATCCTGCACTTCGGGCTGGGCGGCAGGAGGGCGGTGGACCGGCTGGAGATCCGGTGGCCCGACGGCGCGCGCCAGACGGTGGAGAGGCCCAAGGTGGATCGGCTGATGACGATCCGCCGGGACAAATGACTTCTCCACCGCTTCTTGTCCTGAAAGATGTACGCCGCGCCTACAGGCGCGGGCCCGAGGTGGTCGAGGCGCTGCGCGGCGCGTGCCTCGAGGTCGGAGCCGGGAGGATCGTCGGGGTCGTGGGGGCCTCGGGCAGCGGCAAGACGACTCTGCTCAACATCGCGGGAGGGGTGGACCGGCCGACGTCGGGCACCGTGAATTTTCAGGGGAACAGGATCGATACTCTCTCGGAGGGGGGACTGACCGATCTCCGACGCCGGCACATCGGGATGATCTTCCAGGAGTTTCATCTGGTGGGGGGGCTCACGGCCGTTCAGAACGTGCGCCTCCCGCTCATGTTTTCAAGGGATTCCGCCTCGGCTGGCGGCGGCGCCAGGGCGACAGAGCTGCTCGAGATCACGGGAATCGGGTCCCGGGCGTCGTTTCGTCCGCACCAGCTCTCCGGCGGCGAGCAGCAGCGGGTGGCCATCGCGCGAGCCCTCATCCGCAATCCGGAGCTGCTGCTGGCCGATGAGCCGACGGGTAACCTCGACAGCCATCAGGCTTCCACGATCATGGATCTGTTTCGCTCTCTGGTCCGCACGACCGGGCTGGCCGTATTGCTCGCCACGCACGACGAGGCGCTGGCGGCGCAATGTGATCTCTCGCACCGCCTGAAAGACGGCGTCCTCACGCCGCGAGGCTGATCTCCTCTTGTTCAATCTGCCCGGACAGGCCCATATCAGATTGTCCAATTCACACGACTCGCTCTGACAGGTCGGTCGCGCTGTTCCTTGATCGGCGCGGGCTTCGCTCGTGGCACCGATCTTGAATGCTTCCACTTGAAGTCCCCGCATAGCCTGAGCTCATTCGCTCTCATCAAGGAGGAGGATGACATGCGCACGTTACGCAAGTTGTCGGCGATCCTGCTCACGGGGCTTCTCACCGTCCCAGCGCTCGCAGCAGCGAAGACCGACGCGGATGACAAGGAGATCAAGAAGCTGGTTGCGGCAGAGAAGGCCCTGAGAGAGGCCGTTGCCGCGCCCGACAAGGGCATTCCGAACGAGCTGTTCCAGCGTGCCGAGTGCATCGGCGTCTTCCCCGACGCCAAGAAAGTGGCCTTCGTGGTCGGAGGTGAGGGAGGACGAGGCGTCTTCACCTGCCGTCAGAAGGACGGCACGATGGGTTCTCCGGCGTTCTTCACCATCGGAGGCCCCAGCATCGGATGGCAGGCGGGCATCGAGGAGGCCGACACCATCCTGCTGATCATGAACACACAGGGTGTGCAGAAGCTCCTCCAGGACAAGTTCACGATTGGCGCCGAGGCTTCGGCTGCGGCCGGACCTGTCGGCCGGGACGCGAAGGCCGCCACCGACGCGCAGCTCAATGCCCAGATCCTCTCCTGGTCGCGGTCGCGCGGGTTGTTCGCCGGCGCGTCACTCGAGGGGATCGTCATGAAGCCGAACAGCGATGCCAATGCGGACTTCTATGGACGGCCAGTGGACGCCAAGGCGATCCTGGTTGACCATTCCGTGGAGTGTCCGTCTTCCGCCCGATCCTTCGTGAAGACGGCGACGCAGGTTTCCCGGCGCGCATCGTAGAAGGAGGCTGAGAATCCCGAGGACGTCGAGGCTCCGGCTACCGGCCTCCGGAGCCTCGACGCCCTCTTTTCTTATGTAGCCCGCTCCAGCGACGGGCGATCCCAGCTCCCGAGATTCGCGGCGGCTTCGTACGTGCTCTGCAGGAAACCGAGAAGCGTGTCGTCGGGACTCTTCGCCTCTCGGACAATGTCGTAAGGCAGGATGAACTCCTTGAGCTCCGGGCTGTAGAAACCCGCTCGAGGCTCCACGGCCGCCTCCGAGAAGCCAGCCGGCTCGGGGTAGGCGTAGGAATAGAAGGCGGGATACGGGATCGGCCCCCCGCCGGGCCAGAATCCGCAGCTACTCACCTCGTGAGAGTACGCCTCCCGCGTGACCCTGTCGGGCAGGTTGGGAACGCCGCCCGGATGCCGGGGAGCCCGTCGACCCGAGAATCGTGTGACAGCGAGATCGGGCGCTCCCCAGAAGTAGTGGACCGGGCTGCACTTCCCGAGGAAGCGGGCCCGGAACAGCTTCAGCACGCGATCGGTCTCGACGAGGACCCTCCAGAACCGGTTCGCGTGCTCGGAATCATATGTCCGATGGATCTCATCCCTGTCGAAGCGAATGGGGTCGGGGATTTCATTGGGTCTCGGGTGAATATCCACCTTGATGCCGATCCTCCTCAGCTCCTCGGTCAGCCGTCTGTAGAACGTCGCGACGGACTGAGGCTCGAGTGCGAAACCACCCGCCTTCCCGTCGCTCTCCTGAACGATGAGCCGATGGCCTATGAAATCAAAGTCAATCTGAAACACCCCGGTGCTGTACGGGATGGGAGAGGTGGTCAGCCCCCTTGCGGTCACGTACAGCGTGACGTGCCACGAGTGGTTGACCCAGGGGCTGAGCTTCAGGCGGATCTTTCCGGCGATCTGCGTCCACAAGTGCAGCGTCGCGCACGTGTCACTCCAGGATTCGAGGGGGAGGCTTGGCCAGGCTCGAGCGAGCGACTCATCCGATGGCATCGCCGGGGATCCTTCTTCTCCGCGCCGCAACGAAAAACTACAGGCTATCCTCACGGCCCATAGAGGCGCAACGCCTGCTCGAACGATATCCGGCGAGCTCGAATGCGCCCGCCGTCCATCGCCTTCCCACCAACAGGGTCGATGAAATCCATCTCGTACCTGAACCCCAGCGTCGGATCCAGATTATCCACGATGATGTCGAGCGTGAAGGCGCCTTCGCTGAGCGCCTGGAACCAGTGGACGTTGTCCTTCTGGCTCGAGATGGACGACAGGTCCCCCGGCTTCGCCACCCGGTCGATGGTCGGCTGGATGATCAGGTGGTCCGGCTCGTCGTGCAGCCTGTCGAAATGACGAAGGCGAAGCTCGCCGCCGAGGACGAGGTGCATCGAGACCATGTTCCGGTGGCCGTGGGGGACTATCGCCACGCCTTTGCGAAGGGCGAACACCTTGGTGGCGAAAGCTGTGGGGCTTGGGAGCCCCTCCACATCGGGCAGCATGACGGCGTGGGCCGCGGCGCGGTCCGGCGGCTTCTCGATCTCGCGCGAGAGCCGGTCCAGATCCACGAGCTCGACCAGCTCGGGCAGACTCAGCCCGCCGAAGAGTCTCTCCACTTCCGCCTGCCACTCGAGAGGCGTCAGCCTGCCACCGAGCAGAGCGTCGCTCGACCGATTCAGGCGCAGCAGCCACCGGTGAGCGCCGGCTCTGTGCCGATCCGCGAGAAGATCTCCTGCGAAGATCCAGTGCAGGACAGCATACGCCGGTAGAAGACTCGACATCCCGGTCGCAAAATCACGGCGCGATATCGACCGCACCAGGCCCTCTTCAGGCTCTTCCATCCCGCTCTCCTCGGTATGGCTACGGCGGTCTCGAATTCTCTACCCCCCGGGTCCCCGGTTGCAACTCGACAGCCCGCCGGGTCGGATGATCTCGCCGGATGAGCCGCATGGGGACTTTGGTGGCCTTCTCGGTCGTCCAGTCCGCGGGCTTGAGGGGGATGTAGCGCCAGTCGCCGTCCTCGTAGAGCCAGTAGGTGTCCATTGCCTCGGATATCTCCGCATCCGCACCCGATTCATCCGGCGCCTTCCCCTCGAGGATCAGCGTGACATTGGCTCGCGAGTCCCTCAGCCAGACCTCCTCGATCTGCATCCCTGTGATTTCCGGGACGACTCGCTGCCATTGCTTCATCTCCCGGATACTGTCCCCGCCTCGTTCGTCCTTCCTGTACGCCTTTGCCCACATGGCGATCGCTTGCCGGAACCTGCCGCGGCGCACCAGGTCGTCATACTGGCGCACCCGAGCCAAGAGGCGCTCCACCTTCGCCTCCTCTTCCGTGGAGAGAACGGCCTCATTCTCTTCGTCGCCGGCGCCCCGAACCACCTTCGCAGCTTCGAGCATCTTCACCAGCAAGGCGACAACCGGATCCCCGGCCGGGCGATGCCGGAGGCTCACATCGATGAAGACACGTCTGTTCTGCCGCGTGATCGTGTTCGCATAGAACCCATATTGGACCTCCGCGGCAGCGGATTCCCGTTCCTGGAAGGAGCTCAACGACACTTCGGCGCGATCCCCCATGAACCTGAGCTCCGATGTTCCCGGAGCGGCGTGCACCGTCGTCGGCGAGCTCCTCGCGGCGCCGAGCAGGGCCACCTGGTCGGGAGTCATCTTCTCCTCCGGTCCGCTGCACTTCCAGAGAGGGAACAAGGTGACGTCAAAGGTCTCCCCTTCCGGGGACTCCAGCT
>Ga0187893_10015546_pt1 | contig 10174 bp, 10 predicted proteins | sample MA1701074metaG_FD_139574 | JGI IMG/M metagenome (GOLD analysis project Ga0187893, IMG submission 139574) | White microbial mat communities from a basaltic lava cave in the Kipuka Kanohina Cave System on the Island of Hawaii, USA - MA170107-4 metaG ... | reverse complement strand
CGGACCATCGACATGTCGATCGGCGCCGTCCAGAACGTCGTCGGCAAGCTGGAGCGGGAGGGGATTCTGAAGCGCCGCGCGCTCGGCAACCTGGCCCTCTTTTCCCTGAACCGGCAGCATCCGCTTTACGGCGAACTGGAAGCGGTCGTGACCAAGACGGTCGGCATTGCGCCGCGGCTGGCGCGCGCGCTCGGCGAGATCGAAGGGATCCGGCTGGCGTTCATCTACGGAAGTTACGTGTCCGTCCATTCGAAGGGAGGATCGGACTGGACCGCCGAGAGCGACGTGGACGTTCTGGTCGTGGGCGATGCAGACCCCCGAGCCGTCGCCAGGGTCGCCCGTGACCTCGGGGCGCAGACGAACCGCCAGATCAACTACACTCTTCTCGCCTCGAAAGAATTGGCGGAGAAGGTCCGGAAGCGCGATTCGTTCATCGCGGAAGCGCTCGCCAAACCGATCCTTCCTCTCGTCGGCTTTCCCAGGGCGGACTGCACGACCCCGGCCCGCCACAAGCCCGGGGAGCTGATGAAACTGTTGGGGAGCCCCGGATGAATCAAAAGGCGATCGACAAGCTGGAAACGGAGAAGCGGCTTCGCAAGCTGACCAAGCCGCCGTTCGACCAGGCGGACCGGCTGCTGGCGGCGGCGAAGAAGGACCTCGGAAACGTCAGGAAGTTCCTGGAGATCGACGAGGCCAAGGCCTACGACACGGCCTACGACGTGATGTTCAAGTCCGCGCTGGCGCTGATGCGCGCTCACGGCTATCGCCCGGGGGCGACCTTGCAGCACAAGACCGCGGTGGAGTTCTGCGAGGCAGTCCTCGGGGTTTCCTGGAAAGCTGCGCTCGACTATTTCGACGACATGCGCCAGAAGCGCAATCGGATGATGTACGAAGGCGACGTCATCGTCGGACGGAAAGAGGCGGAAGCCGCGATCGCGGAGGCCAACAAACCGCACGGCGCTATCGCGAAACTTGTCGTTGACGTGAGGCCGCCGCCAAAGTCCGGAGGGTCGAGACCGTGATGCAACAGGTCCGACCTACAGGCGATTCAAGAACTCTACCCCGCCGATGCGGCCGTCCTTGAGGACATCGAGGACCAGATCGCCTCGCTCCGGGTCCGTCAGGAAAACGTTGCGGTCGAACTGCCAGTCGGAGCCGGGTTCATTCGGACGGGAGGGATCTACGAAATGGACATAGGCCTTGCTCTCCCGTCGAGACCTGGAGCATTTGGCCAGCGCCTCGGCGATCGCCGGTTCCTCCGCGAGCTGCTCCCGCGCAAGCCGAACCAACCGCGACGGATCGTATGCCTCCCATCCCACGCCCCCGAAGATCCCAAATTCCCGCACGAAGCGCAATCCACACCTGCCTGACGGTTCGTTGCAGGATCCTACATTCCATTAGCGATTCGCTAAGGTCTGACCGGCTCTGCAACCAGAGCCGTTCGCGGCTGGAATTCGTAACGGAGGGCCATATGGAACTCACCGTGCTGCTGACGCACGACCCCGCAACCGGCTCGTTCGGGGTGGTTGTGCCCGACCATCCCGGCTGCGGCAGCAAGGGGGGGGGACGCGCGAAGAGGCGATGCAGTTCGACCTTGCGTCGGGCGAGGAGGTCGCGGAGGTTTACGTCGATCTCGCCGGGATCCGGCAAGCCGATCCCGCGCTGGCGGTTGAAACCGAGGTCGGGTACCCTTTCCCGGATGCCCGACATCGACGCCGCCGTTCGAGACTGGATCGCGCGCGGGATGCCGGGCGCCCGGTGGACCGCGGTCGACGGCGAGCGGCTGCGCGACTTTCGGATCCTGGAGGAGGAGCATGTCCCGGACACGATCGAGGTCCTCAGAGAGTTCGACCTGATCCCGCCGGTCGACGGGATCGGCAAGGTCCGGCTTGTCCGCGCGACCGAGCCCTCGGGCAAGGTGTTCGGCTGGACGTCGTTCTGGCTGCTGGGCGGCGAGCCGAGCCTGGGATATGGGCTGCCGGAGCAGATCAACGTCGAGCTTGACGCCCAAGGCGCGTCACGATCGTTCGGACTCCGCCACAGCGCGGGGGCGAACGCGTTCGTGCTGCCGATCGAGCTGGAGCTGGACGCCTGGTCGGTCGAGGACGTCCGCGAGCTCTACCTTCAGATTTGGGAGGAGCGGTGCCGGGCGGACGAAGCGGCGCGGGAACGCGTCGAGCCGGTGTTCCATCACGCCGACGACAAGTTCATGGCGAGCGTCAAGCCGGCGCGGGGCGGATTTCGGCTGGAGTTGGCGTTCGGACGGAGCGTCGACGCGGACGGCGATTCCCATTACGTCTACGACGCGACGCGGACTCCCCCCAAGCTGCGGGAGGCCTTGAAGGAGGAGGCGATCGAGCCCGGGCTGGTCCTGCCTTTGAAGGAGCAGCTTGTGCGGATCTGCGAGGACCTCAAGGCGGGAAGGATCGACGGATTCGAGGTGCTGGACTGGGAGCGGTATGATCCAGCTCGCGAGGAGCTCCCGCGGCGGCTCGTGGTGGTGCGGTGCCCGTCCGGAACGGTCGCGTTCGGTGTGCCGATCGATTTTTCCGGCGAGGCCGGGCTCAAGGAGTTCCGGGCGGCGATGAGGGATCGCGCTCCGGCGCCGAGCCGTCCGCCCTGGGCGGTTTGACGGGGCTGGGCCGTCGCCGCTCGATTATCTTTTAAGCGCAGTTCGTGCACCCGGAGGGCACGTTTCGCGCATAAAGCATCATCTACGTCCCCTCGGCTTTGCCTTGCCGGAACCGCCCCGCTTGGCCGTAAACCCCGAGTCGTCACCGGAGTGGATAAAGATCCGGCCGGCGATCGTGTCGCCGTCCAGGACGGCCCATCCGCGCCCGCAGGCGGGGTCGCGTTCGTCCTGCCCCTCCCAGGAGAATTCGACGAGCGGCCTGCCGTCGCGCTCGCCGTAGCAGCAGTCCATGAAGCCCTGGACGGCGATGAAGCGGAAGCTTCCGCCGTCCTCCTCGTCGAACGTGAAATGGGCTGGCCCGAGCAGCTCGAACGCGTCCCGGCTCCACTCCTCCATTTCGACGATCCGCCACTTGCCGAGGAATGGATTGGAAGCCTTCATAGGACCCTCCGGATGGTATCAAGCAGCGATGCTGGACAAATGAATCGAATGGCGCATTTCCACGGGCCGGGGCAGGAAATGCTCCAGACCGAAATGCGCCAATGCGCCATTTGGAGCATTTCGTAAACCTTGCTTACTCGATGCCCAGCAGCCTGCTTTCGAGCTGCGGCCATGCCCTCACCATCGCTTTCCAGGTCACCGTCCCGATTCGGCGGGCGAATTCGCGCTGGAGGGGGGCTTCGATCTGCGGCCAGCCGGCCGTCCACCTGCCGGAGCAGTAGCCTCGGATCAGCTCCTCCTCATGGTGCTTGAGCCCCTCGTGGCAGAGGATGACGCAGTACTCCTTGCCCCGGGCGTGGAGCCAGGCGGCCTCGACGTTGCGGGCAAGCTGGTCGCGCGAGCTGTCCCAGGTCGTGCTCGGCGAAAGCCAGTCGTTGCGTTTCCCCTCGATCCAGAGGAGCGCGTTCGCGCACTCGATCAGGCAGTCGGCGTGGGTTTCGCCTTCGAGCAGAAACCGCTTCGGAACCCCTCTTGTCGTGCCCGATTTGAGGATGCTCAACGCACGATCCCGCCTCTTGCGATCGCTGAGGATCCGCTTCCGGACCTCCCTCCATCGCCTTCCATCGGCAGGAATCAGCCTGTCGACGTTTTCGATCATCCACGCGAGTCGCGCCGGACTGGGCGGAACCTGGACTTCCTTTCTGCAGTGCAGGCGCAGGAAGTACCTGGGGTCGAAGAGGCCGCCCAGGCCTGCCAGCTCCATCAGCTTGCCCGGCCACGACTTGTCCTTGACCTTCTCGAGGAAGGAAAAGGCAGGTTCCACCCGTGTGCGCTTGCTGTTCTCGTCCGCCATGGCGTCACGGTTCCCGACAATCTGGAGTTCGGGCCTCGATTCCCAGTTCGAGTCCATGCGCGTAGACTTGTTCGGTTGCGGACTTCCAGAGGCGGCGAACGTCATCCACCGATTCCTGCGGGTTCAGTCGGATCCCTCGCGTGCTGGCCGGGTTGATGATTCCAGGCAGACGGATCGCCGGTCGCGCAAAGCCGCCGCCTCCCGGAGCATACCGAAGGCAGGGGAAGTAGCTGAACATGCCCTCGTACGGGCGGTCGTACGTCGCCCCAAAGTAGAGGCGAAAGCCCGATTTGCCCCCCGGGCCGCAGCCGGCTTGGGGCAGTTCGAAGCGACGCCGTACCCGTTCGTGGGTTGCAAGCGATGCCAGGGTCACATCCTTGAGGACCTGGGGAACGCGCATCGATTCGTACTGTGCGGGGTGATAGTCCTGGTGGCGCTCGACGACAAAGACGGTGTCGACGACGAACTTTCCGCCCTTGCTCGACCCGAAGAGGATGACCGAACCCGGCTTGAGGAAGCCCAGCTGGGTCGGGCCCTTTTTCGTCCACTGGCGGCAGTTCGAATAGAAAAATCCGCCCAGAACCAGGGGATCCGAGTTCTGATGGCGGCGGTACCGCGGCGGGACCTGGTAGTGGGGACGCCATACGAATCGCGGCCCGCCGGGGATGGGCCTCGTGATCTCCTCAACGACTTTGGACTGCGGCTCCCATTCGGTCCAAAAGGCGAAATCGCCTTCAGAGATGCCTCGTGCCTTGCGCAGCGCTCGGCCGGGGCTCGCGACGAACTTGCGCTTGTGGCCGCGCTCATTCCATTCGATCGATCGCGCACGTCGCCTCGGTCTATGCTCGCCGCCGGGGTGAGAAAACTGGACGAAGCAGAGCTCTTCCCGCCTCACGACGGCCTTTCCGATCCGCGGATCTCAAGCCTGACCAGAGAGTACGGCGCCCCCTTTTTGAACTCCAGGAACGCCCCCTGATTGAGGTCGCAAAGGCAACGCTGCAGGATACGGGCCTCGACTTCGGCGTCCACGCCCGCCCGGTGATAGGCGCCTTCCGGTTTGAGCCCCATGAGGCCGGCGACGTGCTCGACGCTCGCCTTGTCGGTTCGATGTCCGGCGAGCGCCTGCCAGACGAATGCGACCGACTTGACGTCGAGGGCCGCCCCTCCGAACGGATACGCGAGGCCGTACGTCCGATAGAGCCTTCGCAGCAGCGGGATGTCGAAGTAGGCGCCCCACGCGGCAAGCTTGATCTTCTTGAGGTCGCCCGCCCTGCCCCGGATCCAGTCCTGGAAGGCGCGGGCGACGACATCCCACTCGGCGGCGTCCTCGACCATCTCGTTCGTGATGCCCGTAAGCTCGGCGATTTGGTCGGTGATCCGCTCCCGCGGTTTGACCAGGCTTGAGAACCGGTCGACGATCTCCAGCTCGCGATCGACGTAGACGGCGCCGACGTCGATGATGTAGTTATTCTCCTGATGCCCCTCCTCGTCGCGCGCGGACGTGGCTTCCAGGTCGATCACCACGATGTCCTTGCTGATCTTCATCGGCTTCTCCTCACCTTATCAGGGTAGTTGACGAGACGGGGCTTGAACAGGGGGCCTGCGTCGAAGCACCTCGTACATCATCACTCCGGCAGCGCCTCCGACATTGAGCGAGTCGGCGCGGCCGACGATCGGGATGCGGGCGGTGTGGGTGCAGACGGCCAGCTCCTTGGGCGAAAGGCCGGTCCGCTCGTTTCCGAGCATCAGAACGACCGGAGGATCGACCGGGACGTCGGCATACGATGCGCTCGCTTCCGGAGACAGTCCGATGACTCGGCAGCCTACCACGCGGAAAACGCTTCGACGCAGGTCCGCGACAACTTCAACCCGAAGAGGCTTCCCATGCTCGCTCGGATCACCGCCCGGTCGAAGGGATCCAGCTCGTTCCCCAGGACGATCAGCCCTGTCGTGCCCGTCGCCTCGGCGGTGCGAAGGATCGTTCCCAGGTTGCCCGCCGATCGCAGGTATCTCGTGGCGATCCAGCAGAGTCCATCCCCCGGATCGACGAGCTCCAGCGGCGCCCAGCGCTGGCGGGCGACGGCTCCGATCCCCGACGCGCGCGCAGTCGCGGAAACCCTTCGGAACTGCTCCGGGCTCAGCCGAATGGACGGCACGCCTACGCTCCGGGCCAGGCGGATCCGCTGGTGCGCGTACGGATTCTGCAGAAGGATCTCGGACTGGACCAGCGATTCGACGACATAGCCGCCGTCCAGCACACGGAGGGTCGGTCGGATCCCTTTGACGAAGAACGACCCGCTTCGGTCCCGGATGCGGCGATCCCCAAGCCGGAGGATCCGTCTGCACAGCCGTCGCTCCCTCTCCCCGAGCTTTTGCTCTCCGGCCTCTCCTCGTGTAGATCCAGGCCCCCATCCTTGGTCTCGATTCATCCTCCCCGCCGGTGTGCCGGCGATAAAATGCGGGCCTGTGCCCCGTGGAGATTATAGCCTCAAGCATCATCGCACTTGACCCGCCCGAGCCTCGCGGCTAGTATACACATGTATAGCTACCCGTACAGCGAAACGCTCCGGTCGCCGATAGACCAGGGAGTTCGGCGAAACATGGTTGCGAGGGGCCGGGCATGAGCGGCAAGACGGCGATCGAATGGACCGAGTCGACCTGGAACCCGGTCACCGGGTGCACTAAGGTCAGCCGGGGTTGCGACAACTGCTACGCGGAGCGGTTTTCGGAGCGCTTCCGCGGCGTCAAGGGGCACCCGTATGAGCAGGGATTCGATTTGCGGCTCTGGCCTGACCGGCTGGAGATCCCGCTCAGGTGGAGGCGGCCAAGAACGATCTTTGTGAACTCGATGAGCGACCTGTTCCACAAGGATGTTCCAGACAGGTTCATCTCGGCGGTGTTCGACACGATGGAGCGGGCGGACTGGCACGTCTACCAGGTGCTCACAAAGCGGAGCAGCCTGCTCGCCAAGTACGTGAATCGGCGCTACAAATCGAGTCCTGTCCCTCCCCACATCTGGCTCGGCGTGTCGGTCGAAGACAGGGATGCCATGGTCCGGATCCGGCATTTGCGGGCGGCGAACGCTTCAATACGGTTCCTGTCTCTGGAACCGCTTCTGGGGCCGCTGGGCAAGCTTGAGCTCGATGGGATCCACTGGGTGATCGCCGGGGGCGAGAGCGGTCCCGGCTTTCGGCCGGTCAAGGAGGAATGGCTCTGCGAGATTCGCGATCGCTGCGTCGAGGCTGGAGTCCCGTTCTTCTTCAAGCAGTGGGGCGGCAGGTGGCCTAAGGCTGGAGGAAATGAGCTTGACGGGCGGGCGTGGGTGCAGTATCCAAACTTCTCCACCGAGCAGACCGCGATCTCATGACCTCCCGCCTCGGTGCTTCGCGAAGATCTCCTTGACGATTTTTTCGGCGACAGGCTGCTGGCTCGCGAAGAAGAGGTAGTAGACCTCTGCACCCTGGTTGTTGTGCATAGGGATGGGGTCGGGAACAAATGAGAACTTGGCCACGTCCTTCAGCCGCTTCCGGAACGCTTGGATCACTGCCCGATTATCGAGCTTCACGAGCTCGGGCCCGAAAAGCGTCTGCTCCTCCCGATAGGCGATATGCTTCCACCCGTCGTCGCCCCAGAATCTCGTCATTCGCGCCCGGTTTCGTTCGCTCACGCGCGCGTGAGCACGCCACAGCGCGTTCCGATTGATGTCCATCACAGGAAAATTGAGGAACAGATCAATTGTCCGCATCGTTCCTGCCGTCTTTATCACCTTCCAGTCCAAATCAAGCCCATAGGGATCAAGGAGGCAGAGGCCTCGTCTGAAATCCTCCCACCGCACCCTGGGGAAGACCTCCTTCATAAGCACCTCGTTGCAGTCGCCGTGGAAGAGGTGGACGTTTCGCCGTTCGCCGATTAGCCTCTCGAGCTGTTCGACCTTGTCTCCGTCGAGGTCGATGAAAAAGTACTCGTCGAAGGGGGGCTCGACGAGGAGCGCGTTGAGCGGGCTGCCCGTTACGAATTCTCCGCTGCTTCGGGCGATGTGGACCCCGGCGCCTGCGAACCCATCGATGTACACATGGGAAAGGCCCCGCTTCTTGGACAGGATAACAGAATACGCGGCTGCATACTTTTTGATGATGTCGAGCTTGACCTCAGACCAGTATCCAATCTCGTCAAACTCGCCGCGTTTTTGGCGTGCCATTCATGGGCCCCAGTTTCTGAGCACCAAGCTCCTACTCTTTTTCAAACCCGAAGCTCCCGAACCGCAGCGTCCGGCTGTTCTCCATCACCGTGCGGACCACGTTGTCGGGCGCGCCGGCGGGGATTTCGGCCTGAATCTCCAAAGTCACCTTCACCCGAGATCCGACCAGGGCGACCAAATGTGCGATGACCTCATCGGCGATGCGACCTGCGTCCCTGCCCGCACGACCCGGCTCCAGCTCGACTGTCCCGAAGAACCGCCGATTCTTGGGCGCCTCCGCGGCCTCGGCCTCAGGAGGGGCCACGTCTGGCTTTGACTCCGACCGGCCACCCTCAGTCGCGGCAGGTTCCACCTCGGCATCCAGCTGCTTCCGCGCCACAGCCGGCTTGACCAAGAGCCCGGTGGAATCCGGACCGCCGAGCAGAACGTGCCGCCCGCCACGCACCCCCCGGTACCTCCCCTCCCCCTCGTCATAGCTGTCCGCGTACGCGAACGACTCGCGCTCCCACGTCAGCAGCCCCAGCCCGTCGTGAATCCCATCCACAAGCACCCGAGGCTCCTTGAGCCGCGGCAGATACAGATACCGCAAGAAATCGTCGACGAGCTGGCGGATCGCCACGTGGTCGCCGCGCCACAACGGCACGCGATCCAGCTCCATCCGCAGGCGGGTCGCGGCGAATACCGTCATCAGCAGCTCCTCGCCGACCAGCTTCCGCGAGGCGCGCACCGCGAGCGGCTCGGTCCCCTTGAGCGTGATCTTGCTCCACTCGACCGGCCCGTCGGGCGTCTTTTGCGTCGGCACGAGCAGCCAGTTGTACGCCTCGGGCAGCCGGGCCGTGACGACCGAATCCGCGCTCGTCTTTTGCGCCTCGGCCTGCTTCACCTGATGCGGCGACAGGTCCTGCGTCTCCTTTTCGGCCAGGATCGACTCCCAAGCCAGATACCGCCGAACCGCCTCGTCCAGATCCTGCAGCCGCGTCTTGTCGATCGCCAGAAAGACCAGCGTGTTGCGGTAGAGCCGCGGCGTCGAGCCGCGCAACTCCAGGATCTCCTTGGCCGCCTGCTCTGCAGGGCTCGCGGCGTCCTTGGAGCAGGGATGATCGACCCTCAGCACCACGAGCCGGGCGTCCTGCTCGTCGGGCACATCCTGCCCCGACTGCGGCAGCGGGTGAACGCGGCTGAAATCGCCGGTTCGGCGCAGGTCGACCCGAAGCCGGCGCTCGATCTCCAGCGCCACCTTGTCCGGGTCCCGCTTGAGCTGCTCGGCCCGATCCTCCGCCAACTTGGTCACCGTCTGCTGCGTCGAATACCAGTAGCGCGGTCCGTCCTGGTAGAGGTACGTGGCCGCCGAGGCCATCCGCCGAAGGCCGTCGCCGAAGATGGCCGGCGATTCCCCCGGCACGACGCATCCGAGCTTGACCCTGCGGTCCTCCAGCCCCCGGTTCGCCGCCTTGATCGTCGGCGCGGAGCCGAGATAGATCGTCCGCGCCACCCGCCGGCAGGCGTGGTACTTGCCCAGATTGGGAACCTCGCCGTCCAGACGGAGCGGGAGGGAGCTGGGCCCGTCGACATCCTTTTCGATGACCGGAACCCAGTTGTCCGAAAGGTAGCGCGTCAGCTCGAACTGCACGCGCGAATCGTCGATCGGGATGCTGGATGGCATGATGAGGGGGTTTCGATCGCCCCGTTCCCACAGGCAGTGGATCACCGCAGCCATGAGTCGCAGCACGCCGCGGGTGCGCTGAAACTTGAGCAGGGTCGACCAGTCGTTGTAGAGCCGGTCGAACACCTCCGGGTGGATCGGATACGCCGCCTTGAGGCGCTTTTCGTATCCCGAATCGCGGCACTCGGGCGGGAACTCCTCCTTCTGGCCGCGATAGAGGTCCGAAAAGGCCTGGGCGACGGCGTCCCGCGCGACGAAATCCTTCTGCTCGATGAGCGGCTCGAAGAGGCGACGCCGGACGATCTCGAACCCTTCTTCCGCGCTTGCCGGGCGCCAGGAGGATTCGATCCGTCCGATGACGTTGCGCAGCCGATCGAGCGCCTCGCG
>Ga0187893_10015545_pt1 | contig 10174 bp, 12 predicted proteins | sample MA1701074metaG_FD_139574 | JGI IMG/M metagenome (GOLD analysis project Ga0187893, IMG submission 139574) | White microbial mat communities from a basaltic lava cave in the Kipuka Kanohina Cave System on the Island of Hawaii, USA - MA170107-4 metaG ... | reverse complement strand
TCGAAACGCCTCGCCGGTAGCGTCACCTTGATAGTGTCCATTCAGATGCGCGAGGAGAATGTCTCTAAGCTGTTCTTCGTCGTGAACGGCATAGGTCTTCGGAGTTGTCTCGAAAGTCCGACCTTCGTGCCGAATCACTGACAAGATGTGCGAATAGTCTTCTTCCGTAATCCCAGGCTCCGGTTTGTATCCGGACTTGGGGGGCGGTGGCAACGGACGGACAAGCTTCCTGGCAATCTTCACGGGCGCGAACGCCGGCACCCCCCTCTTTGCGCTTCAATGGAATGCCCATGATGTCCTGTAAACCTTCGTGTTTCTTTATCCGGTCTCGCCTTGCTCCAACTGCAGCAAGAACTTGTGCGCGAAGCCCAACATTGAACCCTTCAATTTGCTGTTTTTGCGCCTGAACGTAGAAACGGATGGTCTTCACCTCTTCATCTAAGCGTGCCTTGAATCGCTCTGGCGCCTCGTCAGTTGGTTGCGCCATGTCAATCTGGAAATGTCCAGTATTCTCTCCACGCGAACTAACAATTGTGGCGCGCGGAAAAACTGACTGCCAATGATTCGGCCTTAGCTTCCACAAGGACGAGTCACCAGTGAAAGGGATCGACACAGATACTGCGACGCCAGCGACATGGATCGGCCCACGGTCGCCGAACGGATTTCTGTCACGCCACCCGCTAACGTCAATCTTCGTTTCACGCTGGTCCATCTCCGCGCGATCTTCGTAGATCACCAACGGCTCAACCGTCATCGAAGACAGGATATGGTCGATAATCTCTTCATGTTGTGCATTCATGAACTGATCGCGAGGAATCGCATCAATCTTTGCACCAATGGTGCCTTGGTGAGCTCGCAGCGTCGCGTCCAGATCACCTTCGGCAAACAAGTAGTCTTCTCGCCCCATGCTATATGCTAGCTCCCGGTTGCCGCCCAACGTTCACAATGGGGGCGCCCCGCTTGCGGGGCGTCCCTCATTGTGTTGTTATGCCGTCTCACCGGGCCGTCGACGTGATTCACCGTCATCCGAGGATGTCGTCGAAGACGGGCGCGGCGGTCAGCCCAGCGAGCACTCGACTGCGCTCCGCCTGATCTCTCTCGATCCACCAGTAGGCAATGGTATCTTCACCAAGAGGATCGAGTATCTTCGGCAGTTCCTTCCGCAAGTCCTTCACGGCCATCGCGGAGGCGCTCCTGTAGCTTTGATCGGTGAGAATGAGGATGCCGGGGTACGGGTCAGCCTCACAATCAAACCTCAGCTTCAGCAGACTGTGGTGGAACGTGCGCTGCGGATTGCTCCACTGGCGCATGTCCCCGCCTGTCTGCATCGCATACTTCGGCGCATATTTCATCGCGAAGACCTCGCTGTGATTCTTACAGCATAACGCCTGAATTACGCCGACCCGCGAAAAGCCCCGTGATCAAAATACTCTGTCTCTACAGTCATGGCAACGGCCCGTATTCGTTCTCAAAAACAACTGTTTTTGGGCGAGTTAGAGATAATGGTAATGGTTACTAGCCTCTGTTCGCCAAAACCGGCACGTCAATCCCCATCTTGGGTCCAAGGTCGCGAAGGATTTTATGGAAGTTCGATCCGGTAATCCGCATCAGAAATGTAAAGATGTTTCCGCTGGCGCCGCATCCAAAACAATGGAAAATCTGACGGAAAGGATTGACCGTAAAAGAGGGCGACTTTTCTTGGTGAAACGGGCAGAGGCCCTTGAGGTTCTGCCCCACTCTCGTCAAATGGACATAGCGTTTGATGATTTTTGTAACATCGACCCCGTTTTGTATCCGACTCAACAGGTCATTGGATATCAAGTCTATGCCTACCTTGGTTTCTAACGCGATCTCTATCGTCCTTCAGTAAGCGAAGAGCTGCGCCCGCTTGGTTGTGACTTAAACCGTATGTAAAGAAACTGAACATCAAGATTTTGCTAGTTTTATAGAGGTAGAGTTCTCCACCCCGCGCTTTCTGTACTAAATGCGCACCTAAATTCTTTATAAAGTGCCGGTACTCGTCAGAGGCGCCGTAGATAATCACATAGCGTGGCTTGTGCCTCTTCAGGGCGTCTATTAGCCACTGGGTTCGATCAGGTAGCACTTGTCGTTCATAATCCTTTCGTGTCTGGTATTTCTCGGGATAAGGGTTGGTCTTTCTTCTCGCTCCTGGTAATGGAAACAGTTCTGCCAGGAAGGCTTCCCCATTGCTGCGCCCCAAGTGTGTCCACTTGTAAAACCTCGTCGTTGCTGTATCTTTCCAGTTATAAGCCGGGTGTAAGAGGGCGAGCGCGAACTTCGACATCCATGTCCAAGTCTTCGTCTTCGATTTGCAAAATTCTCTGCCTAGTATTTTCTGCGCGTTCGCTAAATCCATCAAAGAGTCGAATCGAAGTCGAATCGAAGTCGATTCTTGAACTCTCTGTTTCTGTTCGCTTTGTCCGGAAGTTTTTCCTCTATCCATAGAAACCATACAGGACCCTTGAGATTTCCATAGCCTTGAAACTTCATTAGCCGGTTGAATTCGGATTTGTTCAATTTCAGCATGTTGTCCTCCTCGCTCACAGCAACGAACTAAGTCCTGCCAGTCCTTACATTCTTTGATCCGAATATCTTTCCGTATTGCTCTCCGTATTGACGAATTACCCGACTCTGTTTTTTACCGTTCTTAAATCATTTGTTTTTGAGACAGGCGAATGGATACGTCAAAGCCCTAGAAAAATCGATTTCTACAGTCTTGAACCGAGGAGAGGTTTTTGGGCACTGTGTCAACCGCGGGCATTGAGCGAGCACCGCCATTGCTAAAGATGGTCCTTCCAAGCTCGCTCGTTACCCTCTTTCAAGGGGTGGCCTAGCTTGATCCCCAACTGCGCGCGTCCAACGAGGCCCTTCCGAGGGCGCGCGTTGCGCGAGCACGGGGGACCAACCAGGCTACCCCGCTCCTGCTGGCGGGCTTTTTCAGCATCCTGCTAATCCGCCATTTGGCCTTCCTGGAACAGCTGATTCAGTATCGCGTTTTTCTTTTCGGGGTCTTTGTAGTACTTGAGCGCCTTGGCAAAGTTGTCCAGGGCGCTCTCGCGTTTTCCCTTTTGGGAATAGTATTCGGCAATGCCGTGATAGGCCCGTGGGTCTTGATCGTTGGACTTGAGAGCTCGATTGAAGGCTTCGTATGCGGCCTGCATGTGCTGGTTGCTCAACGCCAACCAGCCGATCGCCGAGTGCGCCGGGCCGAAGTTCGGATCGGCGATGAGGGCCGCGTCATACTCCTTCTTCGCCAGATCGAAGCGGCCGCGATCCTCATAGAGGCCGCCCAACGCAAAATGCACTTCGGCGTCGTGCGGATTTAGCCGCAACGCTTCCTTGTAGGACTGCAGCGCCGGCTCCATCTTGCCCTGTTCCGCCAAAGCGCAGGCGAGATTCGCGTGGGCTGTCGCATCGTTCGGCGTCAATTTGATCACTTCTCGATATTGCGGAATCGCCATCTCCAAGCGGCCCTGCTCTTGATAGGCGACGCCCAGGTTGGTCCGTGCCGGCACATAGGAAGGATCGAGGCGGACGGCTTCGCGATATTCCTTGATGGCCATTTCGAGATGGTTGGCCCGCTCATGAATCTGTGCGAGAAAATAATGGGGATAGGCGGACTGCGGCGCGAGTGTGATCGATTCTTTGTAGGACGCGATCGACTGTTCGGACTGGCCCGATTGGGCCAGGAATAATCCCATCACAAGATGGGCGTTGGCTTGCTCGGGCTGTCGCGCAACGATTCCTTCGATCCACTCTTTGACCTGTGCAATGTCGTCTGGTTCCTGCAGACACTCCGAGTGAGTCTTCCAGGCTTCGGCGAACTCCCCGCGGAGCAGGTGGATCACGTTCAGAGCAAAATGGGGGCGAGGGTCCTGATCTGCGCCTGTGACAGAATGGCGAACCCAGGCCAGTGCGGTCTGCTGAGCCTGATCCCATTGGCCCTCTAACAGCCTCGTTTCACATTGGGCTTGGTAGTCGGTCATCGGAGCCGCGGTAACTATCTGGTGAGGGTGTCTTCGATATCCGGCGAGGTGGCCTGGATACGATCTCCGAGTGCAGGATAACGCGCCGCCAACTTCTGCTTCATCAGCCAGGCGATCGTCCGGTAGGACCAGTGGCCCTTCACGCCGGAGCGGAGTTTGGCGATGTACTCGGCTTCGGCATAGTCCATCTTGAAGAGGCAACGCACCTTGAATCCAAACGGCGTGGCATAGAGCGATCCCTCTGCGCTCGTTTTCTTGAGCGCCTCGATGTCCAAACGAACCGCGTCCATCGCCTGTCTGTATTCCTGATCCAATCCCGCCTGCACGAGCGGCGGCGGCACCTCGTAGCCATGCAGCGTCGTAAAATTCTGTTGGATCTGCTGACAACGCCGGTGCCGGTGCATGTCGCGCCAGCCTCCGATGTCCATCAGCACGTCGAAGGTGAAAGCGTACCCGCTGCGGAACTCTTTGATGAGTTCGTCGTAGGGCCCGCGTGTGCTCATCGCCACATCGATCGCTTCCTGTTTCTGTTTCTCCGTCCACTCGCGGACGACGGCGAGGAGACTCCGATAGGGCGCGTGCGAGACACGGTAGAGCAAGGTGGTCACGATTTCGTCCAACGGATCATGGGGGTCGATGAGGTCTACCGGCTCCGGCTTGCCCCAGGATGCCGGTTGATCTAATCCAGATCCCCGGAGCGCGTCCTTCGCATATTTGGCGAGGTCCTGGTAGACCGAGGCTTGATAGTCGTTCGGCTTGGCATGGCGAGCGAGCGTCGGCGCGAGAGGCTCCTGTGCGCCCGGCTGACCGCATAGTTCGCCCCAGAGATTCACGGGTGACCGTTGGCAGGCGTCTTTGAGTTCGTCCCCGATCGACCTCAATTCCGGGAGTTGCGACGACAGCATCCTGGTGATTTGTTTCTCCAGCGTCCTGATGCTGACGACTTGCCCGACATTCGTCCTGGCCGCGAGGGGCAGGAGATATCGCGTGACATCGAACGCTCGGGCGGCAATCGTCCGTTGGTAATCGGCCGGCTTCATCGATTCGGGACGCGGCTCGCGCTCTGAAAGAAACTGAGTCAGTGGTTGATGCAAGAGCCGATAGATCTCGGCGAGACTGCGGAGAATGCCGTGGTAGGTGCCTTCTGTCTCCGACCCTCGAATGGAGTCCGGCATAAACCACCCTCCAGACGCAAAGTTCTGATACCGGCTCGATTTCGCTTGGCCGTCCCACAAGGGCTCGTCTTCAAGTCGAATCGCGGCGAGTTCGGAGATGTCCTCGAAGCAGATAATGACATGGCCGAGATCGGCGATCGAAGCATGGCCATAGTCGAAGTAGAACTGATCCCAGAACTTTTCGGCAGAATGTCCGTGCACCCACCGGAGGCTGTCCTCGATCGAGTCCGGCGAGCGGCTGTAGCGGGCTAACGCATAGGCGGATTTCTCCGGCGGCATCGGCGCCAGGGCGATGACACGGCGAGTCGGTTGGTCTATGCTCATGAAACATCCTCAAACAACAGATAGGCCGCGAACTATACGCCCACGCGCCAGTCGGTGCAAGAAGGCACGGAGTTCCTCATCTGATGTTCCTCATGAAGCGGCAAAATCTCCGACCTTTCGTTTTCGCGAACGACCGACTTCAACCTGCGTTGACTTGCCGGTAGCCCGTCGCTATAGTCCCGAATCTTTCGCGATAGTCGATGAATATGGACACAATCAAGGGCATTAAAGGCGTCAAAGATATCCTTCCCGAGGAGACCCCTCGATGGCGCTTCATCGAGGATGCGGCAAGGCGCTGGGCACTCTGTTATGGGTATCAGGAGATCCGTGTCCCCATCTTCGAGCTCACCGCGCTCTTTTCGCGGAGCATCGGCGCGGCGACAGACATCGTCGAGAAGGAGATGTACACCTTTCCCGACCGGGATGGAACCTCGTTGACCTTGCGCCCGGAAGGAACCGCGGGGACGGTCCGCGCCTTCATCGAGCACAATCGGGCAGCCGATCCGCTTCCGCAGAAGTATTTCTATCTCGGGCCGATGTTTCGTCATGAGCGACCGCAGGCGGGGCGCCTCCGGCAGTTCCATCAATTCGGAGCTGAATCGTTCGGCACATCGGACCCTCGTGCAGATGTCGAGGTCATGGCGCTACTCTGGCGTCTGTTGTCTGATCTGTCTCTGCCGGACCTGACGCTGGAAATCAACAGCCTGGGAAGCTCAGGCGACCGCGCAGCGTACACGCCCATCCTGTTGGCGTTTCTCTCTCAGCAGAAATCCCTCCTCTGTGCAAATTGTCGACGCCGCATGGAGACGAATCCTTTGCGGGTACTGGATTGTAAAGTGCCGGACTGTCGGGCTGCGACTGAGTCAGCGCCTAAGCTGACCGACCATCTTTCTCCTGAGGCCCGTGTACATTTTGACCAGGTTCTTGCAGGTCTCTCGGCAATTGGGATCCCCTATCGACTCAATCCTCGTTTAGTGCGGGGGCTCGACTACTATTGTTTGACAAGTTTTGAAATCACATCGAAACATTTGGGGGCTCAGAACGCAGTAGGTGCCGGCGGCCGGTACGACGGTTTAGTGGAAACGCTCGGCGGCCCCTCTGTCCCTGCCGTAGGATTCGCCCTAGGACTTGAACGTGTATCGTTGATGCTCCCTGAGGCATCACTCTCCTCGTTACATGAGAGTCTCTACTATGTCGCGGCGTTTGGAGAGAAAGGAACTCAGCTTGGACTTGTGCTGCTCGATGAACTCCGTAGAATTGGAATCTCGGCCCACTGTGACTATCGGGCCACCACTCTCAAGGCTCACCTTCGCCAAGCTGATCGATCGAAGTGCCGTTATGCCATCATCCTTGGCGATGACGAGGCAGCACGTGGCTCTGTCATTCTTCGCAATCTCGAGTCGAAGGCGCAAGAAGACCTCCCTTTGACCGGTCTCTCCTCCCTCCTGAAATCCCGTAAATTCCCTTCATAAGCAGTCCAATTTTTGCTGTTGACTTTGGATTGAAAAGCTCGTAGGCTCGCCAATCATTTACTTCATAAGAGATTGATTGTATTGACGTCTTTAGGGTTATAAGTATGGCGGCTCGTAAGCTGGGGCTCTTGTTATCCACACCCCCTTCTCATCCTAGTGTTGAGACGGTTGTCCAGCTGGCTCAGGCGGCGTTACGCAAAGGAGTCGACGTCTATCTCTACCTGATTGATGAAGGGGTAAAGACAGCTGTGGATCAACGCTATCTTCGCTTGATCGATGCCGGAGTGAAGATGTCTGTCTGTGCCTATGGCTGCCAACAACATGGCGTGTTGACGACCACGATCGATTCGAGGGTTTCGTTATCCGGTCTCGTTGTACTGTCGGGAATTATTGATGGCTGTGATCGCTTTCTCGCCTTCACATAAGAAACTGTTGTCACTGCGGTTGCCTGTCTATGTCGAAACGCATCGCGGTGGTTATTTCCGAAGACCCTTGTATGACGGCTCGTCCTGTAGAAGCACTTCGTATCGCGCTGGGGCTTTGTGCTGGAGACCATGAGACGACTGTCGTGCTCCTGGGCCCTGCTTCCATGCTCCTGAAGGAAGATACAGAAGAGATCATCAACGTCGATGTGCTGGAAAAATATCTCCCCTCTTTTAAACATTTATCCGTCCCTTTTATTGTCGAGTCGGGGACGCCAATGAATGCGTGGTCTGATCATTTTTCCGTGATGACCCGAACACCTGATGAGATCAGACGGTTGGTTCAATCGTCCGACAGAAGTTTGATTTTTTAAGGCATCTATCCTGTGTGAATATGGGTACGACACTTTATATTCTTCGACAACATCCAAATCGCATCTCTTCCGCGATCTTTCGAAGTACCGATGCACAGACAGATGTCGTTTTTGTTGAACTGGCAACATCGAAAGCTCCATCTTCAGTGAACGGGTTTGTGGTCACCACTGAGGAAACAGCTGTTGGATTTTCACATCCGACAATGACTTATGATGAGTTTGTCGAGAAAATTTTCTCCTCCGAACACATCATTGTTGTATAGGTTGGTCTATAACCGGCTCTTTTCCGAAAATATTACATGTTAAAGAAAGACCGTAGTAGCAGTAGGAGTATGAGTAGGCTCGGTGGATACTGTGAATCGAGATTAACGAATTGAATCTTCTGGTTTCGTTTGCCGATGTCTTTGTGGAGAAAGTTGGGGGTTGACTCTGGGTAACCCCTGCATGCAGAGTCCATACGCTGTGAAAGTCAAATACAAGACAAGTGTTGTGATTGATTGAAGGTCTGATAATGGACGAGCGTACAAAAGATAGACCACACAAAGAACCAGGTTATCAACAGGTGTGAATAAGTCTGTGTACGAAGAATGATATAGAGATTATGACTAGTTTAAATGTGTGGCAAGAGACCTTGGTGTATATCCAAGGGAAAGTGCCAAAACAAGTTTACGATACGTGGTTTACACCGGTTCACCTCGAGCGGATTGAGGACTCCACAGCTCAACTAGGCGTTCCAAATAAGTTTTTTGGGGACTGGTTAAGCCAGCATTATGGACCTCTTCTGGCTGAAGCCGTCTCCGCGGCCAGGGGTGGTGAAGAGACCGCGATCACGTTCGTGATCTCCCATAAACAGACGTCAAGGCAGCCCGAGAACAGCGGGAGTACCGCTGCAACCAGTCGCCAAAACACCGGTCCGCGGTCGAAACGGGGAATACAACTTAACCCAAAGTATACATTCAAGAATTTCGTGGTCGGCGCAGGAAACCAATTTGCCCATGCCGCCTGTATGGCAGTTGCTGAACAACCGGCTAAAGCCTATAACCCATTGTTTATATATGGAGATACAGGTCTTGGGAAGACGCATCTCTTGAACGCCATTGGCAACTATGTGGCGGAGCGGACGGATCTTCGTATTGCCTATCTCACAACCGAGCAATTTACGAACGAGGTCATTAACTCCATCCGATACGACAAGATGATGGATTTGCGGAAACGGTATCGTCACATCGACATGTTGATGATTGACGACATTCAATTCTTAGCCGGCAAGGAGCGCACGCAGGAGGAATTCTTCCACACGTTCAATGCTCTGTATGAAGCGCATAAGCAGCTCGTCCTCTCAAGCGATCGCTTTCCGAAAGACATGCCCGATATCGAGGAACGCCTGCGGTCGCGATTTGAATGGGGACTGATCGCAGATCTCCAGCCGCCGGATGTTGAAACACGGATTGCCATTTTGCGGAAAAAATCCGAGGACGAGGGCGTGACGTTGCCGGAAGATGTCATCCAGTTTCTTGCCACGACGATGAAGAGCAACATCCGCGAACTCGAGGGCTCGTTGGTGCGCCTCGGCGCCTACGCCTCGCTCACCGGTCAAACGATCACGCTGGAGATGGCGAAGAGCGTGCTCCGTGATCTGATCGGCACCAAGAAAAAGATCGTGTCGATGGATGATATTCAGGAAACGGTGGGCGCGCGCTTTCATGTGAAGATCGCCGATCTGAAATCACGTCGCCGGAGCAAGACGCTGGTACACCCGAGACAGATCGCGATGTATCTCTGTCGTGAACTCACAGACTCTTCGTATCCCGAGATCGGGCGGCAGTTCGGCGGCAAAGACCACACGACGATTATCCATGCCTGCAAACAGGTCACCAAAGCGAAAGACAACGACAGCGTGTTGAGCGCCACACTGGATAGCTTGAAGGAGCAGATCCTGCGAGCGTGAGGGGCTGCGCCAAGGGGATGAGATTATGAAACTGCGTATAGGACGAGTTGAACTCTTGACGGGTCTTCAGCGGGTCCAAGGTGTCGTCGAGAAGCGTAACACGATGCCGATCCTGTCGAATATTCTGATTGAGGCGAAGCCGGATGGTGTGGAAATTGTCGCCACCGACCTCGAAATCGGCATGCGCGGGCACTACAAAGCTACCGTGGAGAAGCCCGGAGGAATTACGGTCTCGGCTCGGAAGCTGTATGAGATTATCAAGGAACTGACGGTTGGTGAAATAGAGCTCACCACAGGTGACAATAATTGGACGACGATTCATGCCGGCAAGAGCCAATTTAAGATCGTCGGTCTCCCCAGCACCGACTACCCCGCATTGCCCACGATTGAACGGGAAGGGCTCATTCCTCTCGCCGGGGCCGGCTTCTTAGAGTTGATTCGGAAGACCCTCT
>Ga0187893_10015543_pt1 | contig 10178 bp, 5 predicted proteins | sample MA1701074metaG_FD_139574 | JGI IMG/M metagenome (GOLD analysis project Ga0187893, IMG submission 139574) | White microbial mat communities from a basaltic lava cave in the Kipuka Kanohina Cave System on the Island of Hawaii, USA - MA170107-4 metaG ... | reverse complement strand
ATACACGTCCTATGTGAGTTTGAGGAACGCTGTTCCCCATCGCACGGTCGGCTCAGTCCGCCAGGGCCAGAAGCAGGTCGAAGAGATCACTGTTTTCGATCAATCGAAACGGCAGGCCGTTTTTTCCGACGACACCACGATCACCATTCCCAGCGGGACTTACGATCTGGCGTCGCTGGTTTACGGACTGCGCCTGCTCCCGCTCACCGACGGGTCGAAGCTGAAAATCAATGCGCTTTACGGCAAGGAAGTGATCGAATTTGAAGCCGTCGTCAAAGGCCGTGAACGCATCGTCACGCAAACCGGCGCGTACAACGCCATTCACATCAAGTTCTATCCGAAGGGCAAATACGGCAAATACCGCGGTTACCTCTACCTTTCAGACGACAACCGGCGATTGCCCGTGATGGTCAAAGCCAGGTTGGATATCGGCGAGGTGCGCGCCGAATTGACCAGCGTGACGGTCGCCACTCGTTCCGCTTCTCCGCTCGCCAGGCTTGAGCCGCCGAGCGACGAATTGGGCAATCCCTCTCCGGTAAGCAGTCCGGCTGCTCCCGGCAGCGAAACCGGAAATGGCAACGGCCACGCTCCCAAAAATAGTCTCCCGCCAACTACGCCTGAAGCGCCGTCGCGGCTAAAGGATTTTCCATTCATCGTTGGCGAACGGCTCAATTACGACATTGCGTGGGGCAACTTCGCTTCGGTCGGCAAAGCGAGCTTCGAAGTGCGCCAGCAAGGGATGCTCGGCAAAAACCGCGTCTTCGAGTTTTACGGCGAAGCCACTTCGGTCGGCGCGGCGAGAACATTGATCAGCGTCAACGATCAGATGAGCAGCCTGGCGCTGATTGATTCGCTCACGCCCGTGAAGACCGATCTGCGCTTGCGCGAAGGGAAGCGGGTCAAACAGACTACGGCCAATTACGACTGGTCGAAACTTCAAGCGTCATTATCGAGCGGCTCACAGACAGAAATTCGCCCCGGTACTCACGACCTGCTTTCGCTCTTCTACGCCGTTCGCTCAGCCGACCTGAAGATCGGCGCAAAATACGATTTCCCCTTCCTCAACGCCAATAATCGTTTGCAGAAGGTAACGATCAAAGTCATCAAGCAGGAGACGATTGGCGGAGCGTTGGGCACGCGCGACGCTCTGCAACTGGACGTGCTGGCGCCGGACGCCAAACTGCTGCTGGCGCAAGTCTGGATTTCAAACGACGCGCGCCGCCTGCCGCTTTACCTCGTCACTCGCACCCGCTTCGGTGAATTGCGATTCCAGATCACTGGCGCGGTCAACACCAAATAATCCCAATCCTGTCTGCTTAAAATCAGTACCGCGAGCGGTAGCGAGCGTAGCTCCCGTAGCCTGCATATTGACGGAGCCACGCTCGCTACCGCTCGCGGTACTGATTTTGCACAAGCGGAATTCTTTGCCAAAACCATATCAAACCGTATATTCATGCCCGCATTCTATTGCAAGAATCCGCAGACAACAGTATAGGAGGAGATACTTATGGAATTACTCAGATTGCATGAAGCCGCGCAACTGGCGGGCGTCAGTTACCCGACGCTCAAGCAATGGATTTACAAGGGCAAGATCAAATCAGTAAAGACCGCGGGCGGTCATCATCGCATTCCGAAGAGTGAGATTGACCGTCTGAGCGGAGCGAACCAGCGCAGGGTGATTCGGAAGCCAGTCGGTTTGGACGCGATCAGCGGCCGCAACAAGCTGTTCGGCAAAATTACTGAAATACGATACGACGGCCTGCTCGCGCAGGTCAGCATTGAAGTAGGAGGACAGACAATCACCTCCATCATTACCAGCGACGCCGCTCGCGATTTAGGATTGAAGAAAGGCGCATCCGTCTACGCGCTCGTCAAAGCCACAGAGGTTATGGTCATCAGAGGTTAAGCGCGTTAAAGAAGTAAGCGGACAGGTAAATATTTTGCGATGTAATGGCCGGACATATTTCATATCTCAGATGAAATATTGCATATGAGATATGAGAGGAGACCACATGTCAGATTGGCTGTCGAAGGGATTCTGCGTCTTCCTGACGCTCATTTTACTTACCGCTATATTTCTACTCGGCGCTCCTGTGGACGCATTGGCGCAAGCCGCTCAGGCGGAACTCACAGGCGAAGTGCGCGACGGCGCTGGCGCCGGAGTCGCGAATGCCACGGTCACCGTCACGCAGACGGAAACGGGCGATATTACAAAAACGACATCGGGGAAAGACGGTGTCTATACTGTCACCAATCTACGCCCGGGTCTCTCCACCGTGACCGTCGAGGCGCAAAGCTTTCGACGCTTCGTGCAAGAGGGCGTGCGGCTGACGACGGGCGAGCGCATTCGTCTGGACGTGGCGCTGACTGTCGGCGGGGTCAACGAAGAGGTCAAGGTCACCGCCGACGCTTCATTGCTCAGAACCGAGACCAGCAGTTTGGGGCAGGTCATCCCGAACCGCCGGATCGTTGATTTGCCGTTGAACGGGCGCAATTTCTTTTCACTCATCACGCTCGTGCCTGGCGTCGCCGCGCCTCCGCCGACTACGGCTGGCCCATCGTTTCCGCGCCTCAACGGCGGCAGGCCGCGCGTCAATGAATTCCTCTACGACGGCATCTCCGCCTTGCAGCCCGAGCCGGGGCAAGTCGCCTTCAGCCCGGTGATCGACGCCATCCAGGAGTTCAAGGTCGAGGTCAACTCGCCGCCGGCCGAGTTCGGACGCTTCAACGGAGGCGTCATCAATTTGACGACCAAGTCAGGGACGAACGAACTGCACGGGACGGTATTTGAATTCCTGCGCAATGAGGCGCTGAACGCCCGCAACCTGTTCGCGCCTGCGACGGTTGACAATCCGAAGAAGCCGGTCTTCCGCCGCAACCAGTACGGTTTTGCCGTCGGCGGCCCGATCATCAAAGACCGCACATTCTTCTTCGGTGATTTCCAGGGGATGCGCCAACTGATCGGGCGCGTGGCAATCTCGAATGTGCCGACCCTGGCGCAGCGCGGCGGGAATTTCTCCGCGAACCTCGGCGCGCCGCTCTTTTTGCAAACCACGACGACGGGTGGCGTAACCACCGTGAGCGCGACGACAACCAACACTGGTACGCCAATCAACGTCATCGACACGAACGGAAACACGATCCAGGCGCGGGTCGGGCAAATCTTCCGCATCAGTGACCGGCGCGCCTACGCCGGAAATATCATTCCGACCGCCGACTTCGATGCAGTCGCCAGGAAGCTGCTCGATCGTTATCCGCTGCCGACCTCCGCCGGCGCCGCAAACAATTTCCGCCGCGTCGCGAATGAAGGAATCAATCAGGATCAATTCGACATCCGCCTCGACCATCGCTTCTCCGACAACGATCAGACCTTCGGACGGTTTTCGTTCTTCAATGAAGACGCGACGCCGGTCACTCCGCTGCCCGACGGGAGCGGCAATATCACGCAGGGCGCGCTCGGGTTCCAGAAGAGCCGCGGCTATCAGGTCGTCGGAAACTATTTACATGTCTTTTCACAGCGGATCATCAACGAATTGCGCGTCGGCTACACTCGCCGCTCAATCGACCGCCGCGCATTGCTGCTCGATTCGCCGCCGTCGCAAAGTCTGGGGCTGCCGGGAATTCCACAGAACGCGGCCTTCGAGAACGAACTGCCGACCTTTACGATCGCGGGCTTGCAACAACTCGGTCCTTCGGCCAATACCAACACACTTTTCAACACGGACGTGATACAGGTCTATGACTCGGTCGGATGGCAACACGCTCGGCACTCGATGAAGTTCGGCGTCGATTTCCGGCTCGAACGATTGAACGTTTTGCAGCCGCCGTCGCCTACGGGCATCTTCAATTTCACGGCGCCGTTCAGCAATTCGCGCGGGACCACAAACACCATCGGAACGCAACCTGGCGCCGCCACGACGGGCAGCGTGCTTTCAGGTCAAACCGGGAACGCCCTGGCTAGCTTCCTGCTCGGTCAGGTCAGCAACTTCTCGATCGACCTGCAGCAGGACGTGATTCACCAGCGCGCCCCCATCCTCGAATTTTTTGCGCAGGACGATTTCAAGGTGACTCCCCGTCTGACAATCAACGCCGGACTGCGCTACACACTGAATTTCCCATCAACGGAAACCGATAACCAGGGGGCGATCTTCAATCTCCAAACGCAACAACTCGATTACCTGGGGAAGAACGGATTCCCGGAGACCGCGCGCGAACTGCACAAACTCAACTTCGGGCCACGTCTCGGAATCGCTTACCGTCTGACTGATCGCATTGTGCTGCGCTCGGGGTATGGGATTGTCTGGCAGGAGCAGGCCGGGCTCACGACGCCGTTTACAATCCCCTCGTTTCCGTTCATTCAAACCGTGACGCAGCGCTCGCTGGACGGAGTGATTCCAGCCTTCACGCTCTCGGCCGGTCCGAACGTACAACAGATCCCGCTCACTCCGGACGCTGGGTTGGGGCAGGGAGTCTTCTCTGTCGATCGTGATCTCGGAAGCGGTTATGTGCAGCAGTGGAATCTCGCCATCCAGCGCGAGATATTGGGCAACTTGGTCGCCGAGGTCGCCTACGCCGGATCGAAGATCACGCACGTCGGCATTCCGGATTCGAATATCAATCAACTCACCGCTGAGCAACTCGCGCAAGGGAATGCGCTGCTGCAACAAGTGGCGAATCCGTTCTTCGGCCAGATCCCGCGTTCATCTTCACTTGGTGACCCGACGATTCCGCGCGCGCAATTGCTCAGGCCATTCCCACGTTTTACGACCGTCAGTCTCTATCGCAACAACGTCGGCAACACGAACTACAACGCTCTACAGGCGAAGCTCGAAAAGCGTCTTTCACAAGGGCTGGCGTTCCTCATCTGCTACACGCGATCAAAGCTGATCGACGACGCCGGGCAGGTCTTTGACCAAACCATTCAGACCGGTCCGGTCGGCGCCTTCCCGGTCGCCGACAGTTTCAACCGCGCGCTCGAACGTGACGTCTCGACCGGCGACCTCACGAACGTCTTCGTGACCAGCTTCAACTACGAATTGCCGGTCGGGAAAGGGCGTCGGTTCAACCTCCAGGGGATCGGCGACAAATTGCTTGGAGGCTGGAGCATTAATGGCACAATCCTATTGCAATCGGGCTTGCCATTTGCCGTCACGCAGATCACGAACTTCAACGCCTTCGCCGGGTTCGGCACGCAGCGGCCGAACCTCCTACGGAACCCGAACCTGCCAAGCGATCAGCGCACGACCGGCCGCTGGTTCGACACATCGGCCTTTGCGGTCGCGCCGCAGTTCACGATCGGGAACGCTTCGCGCAACCCGGTGCGCGGCCCTGGCTATCGCACTGCGGACATCGCTTTCATCAAGCGGACGTATTTCGGTGAAGTCAGAAATTTCGAGTTCCGCACGGAGATTTTCAATCTGACGAACACGCCGCCGCTTGGGAACCCGAACGGTGTGGTTGGCAACGCGGCCTTCGGCACGATCACGTCGGCTGGCGATCCGCGCGTCATCCAGTTCGGATTGAAGCTGAACTTTTAACCAGGAAAGGAGTGCCCATGAACCGACGACGAGAAGTTTGTTTCGCCCTCTGTCTCTGCCTTTTGCTGACCGCCGCCGCCAGCGCGCAGACGACGCAAACCGCTGCGCCCGCCGTTTCCTTGAGCATCAGCGGTGAAGTAGAAAAACCGCTCAAACTAACCGCCGCCGATCTCGCCAAGTTGCCGCAGCGCAGCATCCGCGCCAAAGGTCACGATGGCCAGGAAGCGGAGTTTACCGGCGTCCCGCTCGTCGAAGTTTTGAAGCTGGCGGGCGTAAAGTTCGGCGAGGATTTGCGTGGTAAAAATCTGGCGCTTTACCTGCTGGTCGAAGCGGCGGACGGCTACCGCGCGGTCTATGCGCTGCCGGAACTCGACCTGGCTTACACAGACAAGGTCATCCTTCTAGCGGACAAACGCGATGGCAAGCCGATGGATGTGAAGGAAGGGCCGCTGCGGATCGTCATCCCTGACGAGAAGCGCCAGTCGCGCTGGGTGCGGCAAGTGACAGGGCTGGTCATCAAACGGGCGCCGTAATCAGTCGCAGAAGGTGTGGCGCTGGCGCGTGCGCGTTGGCAAGCAATGCGGCAGATACATCAATCCTCCGAAATACCTTTTCAAGCTGCTCATCGTTTTGCGTAAACCGTTATCGTTTTGTGCAAACGGGGGAATGCGCAAAGCCCAGCCACAGCCAAAAACTTTGCAATGTCGCGCGACTCGTCTACACTGTCGCGAGCACGTATCTGCTCCAAAACAACATACCGTTATCTTTAGTAAACCTGCGAGAGGTTTTTGCCGATGAACGTATTTGGTTTGACCCCGAATCAAGTAGCCGCGCGCATAAGCCAGACAGGGCAAAGCGCGCCTATCCCTTCCCTCAAACAATCTCTGCTGACGGGCAGCCTCGGCTTCACTGGCGCCAGTTTGATCGTCTTTGCCACGGTCGCTTTTGCCGAACGTTGGATGTATCGCAATCTGGGACTGGCGGGGGCTTACCTGACCTGGACGCTGCTGTTCATCGCGCTGGGCGCGGCCTTGCTGAGTCCGCTGGTGATCGGGCCGGGGCGGTTGCGGCGCTTTTTCTGGCTCTTCGCTGCGGCCTTTTTGCTATACGCGGCCGGCTGGGTGGGAGCCTACTTCAGTTTGCGTGGAACTGTTGGTGAATGGGTGGGTTCGCTCGCCGGGTCTTTGCTGATGGCGTTGGTCATTGCGGCGGGTTTTGGCGCGTTGAACGCCTTTCCGCGTCTGTTCGCCGTGTTATTGCTGACAAACTCCGTGGGTTATTTTCTGGGCGCGTGGCTCGATTCCGCCATTCGTGGCCGGGCCGGAATGATCCTGTGGGGCGTAGCTTATGGCTTGCTGTTGGGAGCGGGCATTGGCTGGAGTTTGTATATTGCGCAAGCGCCGTTGCGTGCGCGACTCGAAGGCGATGGCGCGCGCAAAGCGGCGAATTTCACTTGAAGTCGTTGATCAGGATCACATCCTCATAATTGGCCCTGCGCGCGCAAACAAGCCAGGCGCCGTCGCGTGACCAGTCGAAGAGTTCCATTGTATCGGACTTGAAGAAGGTCAACTGCGTTGGCGGGTCTCCGTTGAGCGGGCGCCGCCATACGTTGGTGACGCCGCCAACGGTGTTGGCGTAGGTAAGCGCGCGCCCGTCCGGCGCCCACTTGAGCAGGTAGGCCGTCTCCGGGACTTTGATAATCTTGACAGGCGCCCCGCCATCGAAAGGAATAATCTCAATCTGTTTCCTTTCATTCCCAAGGCCGCGGTAATAGGCCAGCAGCTTCCCGTCGGGCGAGATGGCCGGGCTGGGATTCTCAGTGTCATCGGCGGTCATTCGCGCCGGATCGCCGCCGTCAATCGTCGTCTTCCATAATGATGTATTGCCGTCGTACCGGGACGTGTAAACGACCCATCGGCTATCCGGCGAACACAGCGCCTCATACTCGCCTTTGCCGAAAGTTAGTTGTTTGGGATTTCTCCCGTCTCTATCCATTCGCCAGATGTGGGTGATGTCGTTAACTGCGCCCCTGGATGCGTAAATGATGTAGCGGCCGTCGGGCGAAACGGCGGGCGCGTCATCGGCGGCAGAGCCTGAAGTCAGCCTCCGCTGATTGGCGCCATTCGCATCCATAATCCAGATCTCCTGCCGGCCGCTCGCCTTGGAGTCATAGAGAATCTTTCCGTCAGTCGTCCAGGCAAGACCCCAACGCCCATCGGTCTTGCGGTTGTGAATCCGCGTAGCGTCTCTCGGATTCGCGGCCGGGGCGACCCATATGCTGATGGCTTCTACATATCGCGCAGTCGCCAGCGTGCGGGCGTCTGCCGTCACGCTCAGGTTGGCGTAGCCGTCCGGATCGTTGGCCAACCTGAGCGCCTCGCCGCCGGAGAACGGCAGAAGCCATATCTGGTTAGGCGCGAATTGCTCGTCCACCGCCAACAGCAACAGGCCGCTGCCATCGCCGAGCCACGCGACCTCATGAATGTCCCACCACTTCTGCGGAAAAAGAAGTCGTTCAGCCCCACCTTTCGCCGGGACCACCCAAATCTGATGGTCATTCTTCGCACTCACGGTTCCGACCGCATAAGCGATCACCTCGCCGTCCGGCGACCAGGCCAGCCGTCCCGAAGACGCCACCCGTGGCAGGGTGAAAGCCAGCAACTCCGGATCCCGGCGCGTGACAAGTTTCCGCTCTTCGCCACCGCCGGTTCTGGCGACGATGAGCGAGCTTTCTTTCCGTTCGCGGTCGTAGCGCACAAAGGCGAATTGCGCGCCATCAGGCGAGAAAGCAATGGAACTGTCCACGTGCTCCAGGACCTTGCTGGCAGTTCCGCCGAGCGCGGAGACGCGATAAAGCGTTCTGAGATCGCGATCTTCTTCGTACTTGACGTAAAAAATCTCGCGCCCGTCGGGTGAGAAGGTCTTTCGCAAATGGTCTTCTCCATCAGCGGGCGGAAGGAGTTGTACGCTGTCAGTCGTCGCCACCTCTCTCACCCACAGGCTGTGCCGTCCGGCCTCATATGCGCTGTATGCCACATACCGGCCATCAGGCGAGATCGCCGCAGCCCTGACCGTGCCGAGGTCCGTCAGTCTGGTCATCTTCATCGTTTTGGCCGGGATTTGACGGTTTCCGATCAGCCGGTACCAACCCCAGGCGATGAGTCCTGTTACCGCAATGACAAAAGCCAGCGCAATGAGAGCGGCGGATTGCGGACTGCGGATTCGCGCGCGTAAAGCGCCGGATGGGGAACCACGAGTTGGAGGTTCCCCGCCCGGCGCCGCGCGCTCAACGAAGACTTTCAGATCGAGTTCCTGCTTCAATCTCTTCAGGTCATCGAGCATCTCCCTGGCCGATTGATAACGTTCCGCCCTCTCTTTGCGCAACGCCCGGCTCAAGATCATCTCCAATTCCTCAGGCGCTTCCGGCAAAAGCTGCCGCAATCGGGACGGCTCTTTTTTGAGAATCGAGGCGAGGACTTCAGTATTCGTCGCTCCCTCGAATAACGCGCAGTTCGCGGTCATCTCGTAGAGCACAACGCCCAGGCTGAACAGATCGGCGCGGTGATCCACTTGCATCCCACGCGCCTGTTCCGGCGACATATACCTGACCGTGCCCATCACCGCGCCCGGGTTTGTCAGAGAGGGGGAGACAGGGAGACGGGGAGACAAGGAGACAAGGGGAGGGGGAGACAAGGAGACAAGGGGACGAGGAGAAGGAGCGAGGTGTAAGCCGGAGCTTTCCAGTTCGGCCATCTCCCCATCTCCCTGTCCCCCCTTCTCCCAGTCTCCCTGTCCCCCCTTCTCCCAGTCTCCCTGTCCCCCCTTCTCCCAGTCTCCTTGTCGCCCCGTCTCTCCCTCTCTCTGTCGCAACTTGGCCAGACCGAAATCGAGCGTCTTCACATAACCGTCGCGTCGCAGCATGATGTTTTCGGGCTTGATGTCTCGGTGCACGATCCCGGCCTCGTGCGCGGCGGCAAGGGCGGAAGCGACTTGAACCGCGATGTCGAGCGCGGCGGGAACAGAGAGTCTTTCGCCGGAGAGTCGCTCGCGCAGAGTTTGACCGTCAACGTATTCAGTGGCGATGAAGTGGATCGGACCGGATTGCCCGACTTCGTGAATCGTGATGATGTTCGGATGATTGAGCGCCGAGACCGTCAGAGCCTCCTGCTTGAATCGGCGCACGCGGTCAGGGTCGGCTGAAAATTCCAGCGGCAGAATCTTGATCGCCACGTCGCGTTTGAGGGGTTCATCCCACGCCTTCCACACTTCGCCCATCCCGCCTGCGCCAATCCGCTCCTTGATCAGGTAATGGCCGATCCGCTGCCCCGCGAAGACGGCGTTCGTCCGCCCCGCCAACTCCTCGGCAATGTAAGCAATGGCCGGAACCTCCAGCTTCTCGGCCTCCTCGCCCTGGCTGAGCAGAAGTTCGACTTCTCGGCGCAACTCGTCGTCGCCAGCGCAAGCCTGCTTCAAAAAATCATCCCGCGCCTCCGGCTCGATCTTCAGCGCGGCTTCCAACACTCGATCAATCTCTTCAAACCGCTCTTGATCCATTGCCAGCCTCCTGAGAAAACGTGGGACAAGATGCCATCTTGTCCCACAGAGGTTCATCAGAAAACGTGGGACAAGATGCCATCTTGT
>Ga0187893_10015542_pt1 | contig 10178 bp, 8 predicted proteins | sample MA1701074metaG_FD_139574 | JGI IMG/M metagenome (GOLD analysis project Ga0187893, IMG submission 139574) | White microbial mat communities from a basaltic lava cave in the Kipuka Kanohina Cave System on the Island of Hawaii, USA - MA170107-4 metaG ... | reverse complement strand
GCCGTTTTGGTTAGTACATGCTTTCTTTAAAGGAACTTTAGTATCAATAGATAGTGAAAAACGTATTGCTATAGTTAAAATTAATGATAGAGTATATGATTGGTCATTTTAATTTAGTAGAGAGTTAGGGTAAAGAATTAAGGTAAAGAATTATGGATAAAAAATTTAAGAATAAAAAAGAAGAAAAACAATTTATTATTCATTGTTTAAATGCCAAAAATTTTAGAAAAGTTTTTAATAAAAAAATGATCGGTGAGCTGTCAAAATTTAATGATGTATTTGATTTAACCGATGAAATGGTAGAATTTGTTAAAGCTGGTGATAGAGGAGAATTAACTGGAGAACAAGCTCCTTTATTCGCAAAAGAGTGGTTTATTCATTTACGCGCTTTAGGTATTTTGACAAATAGAATGATGGTTGGTTGTAAAGCCGGTTATATTAAAAAGTATAATGCACAAAGTATATTTAAAATATTTGAATCGGAGATATTATTTAAAACAGCCGGTTATGGTTGGGCTTTATGTGGTTTAGGCTATTTAATAAGAAAGAAATTTGTTAAAATTAGTGAAGGTAAGGGTGGAAAACCATTATATAGTGTTACCGCCAAAGGTAAGAATCTAGCTATAGAAGATAATGCTAATTTGATGATTCATCCTGATATGGATTTTACAGAAGAATTAAAGAAATTTAATAAATGAGATTATTGAATAGTAAATATTATACTAATAGGATTAGTTTGCCGGTGTACATTGAGACTATAAAAGAAGTATGCGCTAATGGTCTTTGTAACGTATGTAATGTTAGATCTTTTCTTGGAGTAATTACTGTTACGGCGAATATTTTAAATTCTTTAACGGTTAAATCTCTTTAATCTTTTTATAATATTTTTTATATTTTGATGTTTCTTAGGATCATCAAGAACGTGATAGAGACTTAGATCGCGTAAAACTATAGAACCATCTTTTCTTTGGCCTAAGTTAGCTAATTTTATATCTTGTGGGATAATACCGTGATGTATTAATCTAAGAAGACCACCAGCAAAATCTTTTAATTTGGCGCGTTGTAATTTATTAAGACTATTCGTATTTTTGTTTCTATTGTGCCAAACTTTTAAGGCATTATAAAATTCTTCTCTCGGTGGTGGGCCGGTTCTAAATCTCTTACTATCTATATGAGTATCAAAAATATTTTGAAGAACTTCTATACGATCTGTCATCGCATCAGATGGAAGATTATCTAAATCTTCTCTGCTGATAGCTGTTAATCTTGTACGTTCCGGCAATCTAATATTAGATAGCTTATCTAGTTTAGGGAGAATTTTAAGATTTTTTAATCTATTAGATGTTTTTATATGTTGATATAGTTTAGGTTCTGATTTGGTAGTATCAAATTTAACTACACCTTTATCTGTTTTATATACAGAACCAAAAGAACCAGTTCCAAGTCTTTTTTCATCTTGATACATATTTTTTGATAGTTTATTTTCTGGATTCTTAAGATTATAAACAGCTTTAGTAATATCGTGAGTAGTAGCTTTATCTACGCCACTATCATCACTAGGAGAATTTTTTCTAGTAGCATCTGCTAATAAATCAATATATGATTGTTTATTAGTAGGCTTAAGTATTTTACCATGAGAGGCTTTTCTGGGGCCGCGCATACTTAATCTCCATCAGAATAACGAACTAATATTGTTACTTTCTTAGTAACAATTCGATTATTATTTTCTTCGGCTTCAATTAAAGTATTGTTTATATTTATAGATCTTGATTTATAATTAGTAGGAACCATATTATTTGCTTTGGCGATGGCGTCTTGTAAAGCCTTATTGTATAAGGACTTATGATCTTTTATTGTAAATTGTAAAAATTCGCCATTATTGTAATTACCACCAAATTCTGTTACTAAATCTAAGTAACGTGAAATTTCTTTATCTGCTTGTTTATCTGTTAAATCAGTTAAATTAATTTTGATAAGTAGTTCTCTATAATATTTAAACCCACCACTATCTCTAGCAATAACTGTAGGTTCACTTGTAAAACACACAGTAGTTACTTCTGCTGTTGATGGAAGTAACTCCAATTCTAAATTATTAGCAATACTCTTAATTCTCTTATTTATATGAGTAAAAGCATCACAAGCGTCTTCATTAGATTCTATTACGTAAAATCTAATTATAGCAAGATCTGCTTTTACTGATGCTTCACCATTAGAATGAATTGTGATAGAATCAGATGCGAGTAAGGGTGTTATCAACAAACACAAAAGGAATAATGCCAATATAAATTGTTTCATATTAACCTCTTTATTTTAAGTATACTAATTTATATAGAAAAAAGCACTGTTATAAGTCATAATAGGGTGATTATTTACATGAAATCGAGGGTTACTAGAAGATGCCTAATTTTAGAATTAATCTATCTAGATTTAAAGAACTTATTGAAGTGCGTCTTCAAAGTGTAACGCCTGTTACCAGAAAGCCACCAACTTCCGCTTTACAATATTTAGCGGGTAAAAGAATGAAAGATAATATTTTCTACAGTGATAAAGATAGAGAACGTTTTAATTTATTACGTGAGAGAAGAAATAACAGAGCTAAAGACTTAAAAGATAGAGAAGTAATATCTGCTGGTAAAGCCCCGATTGTTGATAAAATAAAGAGAATAAATAGTTTTGCTAAAAGATTGGCGCAGAGAGAGGCAATACGAGATAGATTAAAAGAATTAAGAGATAACCTAAAAGTAGAGTCCGACTCTGAAATTAGTGGACTATTACGTAAAAATAAGAAGGAAAATTTATCTGATACTGACAAAGAACTCCTTTATCGTAAAGTAGCTCGAAGTGGCAAACTAAATCCACTTCCACAAACAGATCACTCTAATAAACCATTAAATCCTTCTCAACGAATTGCTATACTACACCCTAGCTTTCATTCTCACCAGAATTTAATGAAATCAGATAAAGAAATTTATCGCAGTCCGATAGATAGGTCAAGACTTAAACTCTTAAAAGATAGATCTAATAAAAGAGATGCTGAATTATATTTTAGACATCATAAACAACATTTAGATCCTATTCCATCTGATACCATAGCACATGAAAGAAAGAAGGCTGAACGCTTAGATATAAGAAATAAATTAAAGAAATTAAATTTTGCAAAACGTTTAGGTTTTATGAGAGATCCAGAAGAAATTGGGGAATCGGATGAAGAAAATCGTAAATTGGAACGTAATTTAAGCAAATTATCAGATTCTGATAAACTTAAAATATTATATAATAAAAAACGTCTTGGAGAACTGGAGCCACGTAAACAAACTTTTCATCCAATAACAAAAGAAACACCAGAATATGTTTCGTCTAATCGTTTTACAAAATTAATGACTAAAAGATTAGATCCAATGGTTGAGCCAATAAATAAAAGGTTAGCTAAAGAACTAATTAATAGAGACACCGAAGATACCACCAAAAATGTAGCTAGAAGAATAGATTTTGATAGAATGCTACATTGGGCTAAAGATGATCAATCATGGATAAGATCCAATCCGCATGGCAATGCTAGAAAGTATGTAAAAGATTATGTTGAGGGCTTTAAAAATAGGTTGGCTGCTAGAAAAAGATTAAGAGTCTTAAGTGCGGCAAAGCGTCTAGGTTTATCAGATATTTCTGATAAAGATTTAGAGGCGCTTTCTGGATCAAAGATTTCAGAATCGGATGAAGATTTTAGAAAGCTAGAGAGAAAATATAAAAGTGGTGAAACCTTAAGTGATAGAGAAAAACTAGCTATAATTAAGGGAAAAGAAAGGTCCGGACAATTAGAACCGATTAAAAGAAAATTTCCAAGATTGACAGATAAGCCAAAACCTAACAGAAGCAGCTCTTACATTGAGGGAGAGCGTATAAGAGATAACTACTTAAGAAAACTTGCAAAATTTCATAAATGGGGCGATAAGTCCGATATAGATAACTTAAGATCCGGTCTTTTGGCTTGGAGAAAGAATATTAATAATGCAATGCTTATGCATAGAGAAGGAACTATACCAAAACAGTTTAGTAAAATTTATGCCCTTAGAAGACAAAATATAAAAAATATTAGAAAGGGGCTCAAAATTCTTAATCTAGCAAAGAAAATGGGATTAAATAATATAGATAGACAAGAATTTGAAAAACTTAATAGGTTGGACATCTAAATATGTATATTAAAGAAAGTGATGAAGATATTAGAAAACTTGAACGAAAGTTCAAAGCTGATAAAGATTCTTTATCACAAGAAGAACGTATTAAATTACTTAAGGCCATACAATCTCAAGGACGTTTGGAACCTAGAGTTCAAAGAGATATTAAAATAACTGATAAAGCACCAGATTATCATGATTGGAGCGGATCGCATAGAAAATTCGATATTCCTAATGATGCGCCACAAGGTGATGATATTAAATCACAAAGACTTAAGAACTTGTTTAGACGTGACACTTTAAGATATGATAATATATATGATAGAGACTATTATAAAAAGCAAGATAATGCGACAACTAAAAAGCAAAATGAAAAATTAATAACATATAAAATTTTTAATAAAAATAAAGAAGAATTAAAGAAAATAAGAAAGAATCTTAGAATTTTAAGAAAAGCTCAAGAGTTGGGTATAGAAAAACTACCACCTAATATGACTGAATCAGATGAAGAAATTAGAGGTTTAGAAAGAAAAGTTAAAGCAGGCGGTGCATTAACTAGAGAGGAAAAGAGTAAATTATTTCGTGCCAAGAAACTATCCGGCGAATTAGATAAAACTAGAGAACAACCACATTTTGAATTTGATAGAGAATTAACGCCGACGCACAGACGTTATATGACCACATTTGCCCCAGAACGTTATAAATCATTTGGAAAACTCTTAACTATTAATCCAAATGACAGCCCAATCGATAAAAAGAGAAAATCGATACTAGCAGATCGAATATATAATAGATGGTATGAATTACGTAGAAGGCGGGGCGAACCACACAATTGGGAGCCAAAAATTCGTGAATATGATTACGAAAGATTAGTCAAAGATAGAGAAGATAAAAGAAAACAACTTAAAGCACTAAATTATGCTAAACGTATTGGATTAGATAATGTTAATGAATCAGATGAGGAGGTTAGGAGGCTACAAAAGGAGTATTCACACGACCCCAATGACGAGTTGATTAGGCAAAGATTAAATAATGCTAGAAAACGACTAGGCTTACCGGAATTACCGAGGACCAGTAATAGTTTTAAAAATGCAGCAGAATTAGCACAAAATTTAAGCTCTAGGTTAAATAAAAAATATGGAGTGGGATTTGGGTCAAAAGGTAATCAATTACCCGGAAAATTTGCTAGTATGATGGCAAAAAAGTTTAAGCAGCAGGCTTATGATATTGAACATCCGGAAGAGAAAGAAACTAGAGAACAGGAGCGTCGGAGAGAATTAAGAGCGTTACAACGAAAGTCCTCTGCCAAGCAAGACGAACGCCAAAGAAGAATGTATGACCTTGGATTACCAGCAGGTTGGTCTAAAAAAAGAGATCCAGCAGATTATATAGATCCTGATAGAGTAAATGAATCAGATGAGGATCGTAGAAAATTAGAAAGAGATAAAAATAATTTAACTGATGTAGAAAAAATTAAACTACTTTATGATATGAAAAGACGTGGTGAGTTAGAACCAAGACCACAGACAAAACATCCTATCTACAAAGAAAAACGTCATTTTCCCTTAGATTCTAGGGGTCAAAAAATACTTAAATTGTTTAATAGTCCGATAAAACATGATGAAGTTTTAAATAAAAGAATTAATTTAATAGATAGAAAAATGATGTCTCATTATCCTGAAATTTTAAGCAGCGGGGATTATCAAAGCGAATTAAATCTTCGTAGAAATAGAAGTCCTTGGTGGAATACAGACGGAGGTATTGCACTTAAAAATGCAGCCGATAAATATAGAATAAATTTAAATAAAAGAAATATAGTTAGAAAGCAATTAAAAGTTATAAAAATGGCACAAAAACTAGGATTAACTAAGCTAGATAATAAAGATCTTAAAAACTTGAGTGGAACTTAAATGTTTGAATCCGATGAAGAATTAGAAAGACTTAAAAGAGAGATCAAAAAAGATCCTTCGGATGATTCTCTAAAAATTAAAGTATTTAAATTAATGCAAAGAAAAGGTTTAACTATTCCGAGAGTTCGTGACGTGAATCACTTGGAAAAGCCAAATATTCCACAGGCTAATTGGGGTAGATCAGATAAATTGGCTAATGCTACAACACACGATAATAAGATTAAAGATCATATCAGAAAAACATTAAGAGCAAGACTGTGGAATCATCACACGAATAATCGTTTTAACAGATCCTACGCTGCTAATACTGGTCTAACGCCGACTGAAAAAGATAGTGCTGTTAAAAATTATCAAATGTTTCTCAAATTTATAGAAGATAATAGAAAAAGATTAAAAGAACTAAAAACTCTTAAAAGATTAGGTTTTAAAGATATTCCACCTGAATTAAAAGAATCGGATGAAGAGTCTAGAAAGTTAGCCCGTGAATACGAAAAAACTAAAGATATTTCTCATCTTAATAAACTATATAATAAATTAAAACGAGAAGGTAAATTAGAAGTTAGGCCAATGAAAAAATGGCCCGTTACTAAACGTACACCACGTATTTATGGATTCCATGATAACTTTAAGGAACATAAGTCAGATAGGTTATGGAATAAATTACTAGAAAAAATAAAAGGGCCGATAGACCAAGAAAGGTTAGATTTATTACATAGACGCCACCTTTGGAGACACGCCGAACTCGATGATAGAGATGATATTCGAAATTTAGAACCTAGTGATGAAGAAAGAAAATATACAATAAGACATAGAGAAGGTTTATTAAAAGATATTAATAAATTAAGACAAAAACTTAAAGTATTAAAACAATACAAAAAACTAGGTATAACTAAACTTCCTTGGGTTGGAAATACTATATTTGATATGCCTGGTGAAAAAGTTCAAGAATCTGATGAATCGATACGAAAAACTCAAAGAGACTCTGATAAAGGTAAATTAAGTAATACTGATAAAATAAAATTATTATATGATTTAAAGAGAAGAGGTTTATTAGAGCCAAGAAAACAAACTGTATATCCTCTTAATAAAGCCGGACCTGATACTTATAATAAAGCTATGATTAAATTAAATAATTTACGACATAAATTAAGTGGTGAATACATAAATACTATTTTAGGTAATCTAGAAAATCGTGCAATTAATTATGATACTATTAAAACTTTAAGACGTATTGGTCAAGATGCACAGACACCGTATAAAACTTACGGAAAGGATTATACTGATACATTAGGTAGGCGAGAAAAATACAGAAGTAGACTTCGTATTTTAAATCGAGCAAGAAAATTAGGAATAGAGGATTTATCACATAAAGATTTAGAGAATTTAGGTTATTAATTATGAGTGATATTTTTGAGTCAGATGAAGAAAATCGGCAACTTGAACGAAAGTTTGCATCGGGAGGTGGACTATCCTTTCCAGAAAAAATAAAGCTATTTCGTTTTATGAAGTCTCAAGGAAAATTATTACCTAGACAAAAAAAAGAAATAACACTAGATAAGCAACCATCATCTAGTGCCTATAATTATATGCAAAACACTACTAGAAGGCGCAATAAAATAGCTAACATAAATAATAATCCTAATACATCACAAATTGATTCTATGAGAGCACAACAATTAGGACAAAGAGCTGATCTTAGATTTAATGATTTATATGATAGAACAAATCTACCTAACAGTAATGTATGGAATAGCCCTGGTATTAGAAAAAGACAAGATAGTGACTTTAAAAGATTGCATGGTCATATAGAAAAAACTAGAAGAAATCTAAAAACTCTTAATTATTTAAAAAAATTAGGTATAACACAAGTGCCTAATAATGTTTTAGAAAGTGATGAAGAAAAGCGTTCACTAGAAAGAAAAATAGTGGGTGGTTCTGCAACTCTGCGAGAAAGACTACGATTATATAACCTTAAGAAAGCTTTAGGTGAACTTGAACCTAGAAAACAAACATCGAGGCCCACCAGAAATCCTTTATATCAGCATTTAAACAGAAATATACCGGATGTACAATACTTAGATACGCACAAAAAATTTATAACTAGGGGTGGAAAAATAAATAATGAAATCGATAAGAAAAGGGAAGATAACTTAGAGAAAAGAATGCAAAATTTTGCTAATGAATTATTAAAAAGATCAGATGTTAGTATTGCTTACCCAGATGTTCCTAGTGTTGCGCAATTAAGAAAAGGCAGATTAGACTTAAGAAGAGACGCAAAGAAATTAAGAACTGCCAAGCGTTTAGGATTAGATGATTTGCCAATTGGTGAAAGTGACGAAGAAAAGAGAACTCTTGAGAGAAAGATAAAAGATAATTCTGCTACTCAATTTGAGCGTAAGAAATTATTATCAATCTTAGATCGTGAGGGTAAGCTAGAACCACGAGCAAGTAAAGATATAAAACTTACTGATAAAGCACCAGAAAATTATCGGCGCGCGACAGACTCCCTTTTACATATAAGACCAGATCATACTCCAATTCAGAAATCTATAATTGGTCTATTAAATAATTTAAGAATAGGACGAGCCGGTGGAGCATGGTCTAGACATAATTATCAATATAATCCTGAAGGCCCCATGGCTATTAATATGAAATCATTATTTGATGCTTATAAGAAAACAAAAGAAGAATTACGACCAATGCTAAAGAGGGCGCAAACTGCCAAAAGATTAGGAATTACAGAAGAATACAGTAAAAATGAAATTAAAGGCTTAGAGAAAATTTCTAATAGGATGGCGCGCGCTTTAGATAAAGATCCTAATAATAGAATATTAGCAAATAAATATAAAGCCATTAAAGATAGACTGGATAATTATTATTGGGGAGAAGGTCATGGAGAGGAACATAAATTATTAGATAAGACTGTTGCTGCATTTGATAGAGGTCGTCCGGTATCTAAGAAAAGAGGCAGATTACTTAGAGCATTGATAAATAAAGCTACACCCAGCAAGGTAGAACAACTTAAAAGAGAATCTCCACTATTTAAAAGAGTAAAGTCCGGAAAAGAGACATTACCAGAGTATGGTAAAAAGTTGAATGCAGATAGCTATTCTATTAGTCATGGGCCAGATAATTATATATTAAAAGCTGTATATAAAGATAGTAATGAACACGACTGGCACTTATTTAATAAAGATAATAATAAAATTGGTGATTTTGCAATTGAGCCAAAAAATCGTGTTGTAAAATGGTCTGGAATAGATATAGATTCTAAATTGAGAGGAAGTGGTTTAGCGAAGAAGGCATATGCAACTTTGGCCAAACATTATGGTGATCTTACTAGTGATACCGAAAGCACATCTCAGTCAGCTTATAGAATTTATAATTCATTAAAGAAACATGGTTGGGCTCAGGATACAGATAAAGTTAATGACTATCTTGTTAAAAGAATGAGAATTAAGATACCGAATGTAGAAAAAAATATTAGTAAATTAAAGAAATTAAGAGAATCAGACGAGGGGATTCGAAAATTAGTTAGAGACTTTAATACGACGCGCGACGAATCAATATTTAAAACTATAATAAATAATCTCAAACGTTCTGGACAATTAAATATTAGAAAACAAACTAAATATCCATTAGAAAAATGGCCATCCATAACAGTTACAGGCTATAAAGAAGAACACCCTAAAGCTGATAATATTAATAGATTTGATGATATGGGCGAAAAAGATGTGAGAAGTAATGCCATAAAAGATAGATATTGGAATAAAATATTAGCCCTTGGAAGAAGATTATCTTACAACCCTGGCTATTCCGATGATACTAAAAATCAGCAAAAGTGGTCTTACAAGAAAGATTTAGAATTTTTAGAAAAAGACAGAAAAATCGGTAAATTATTAAGGACATTACAAAAATTAGGTATTAAGAAACTTCCAGATATTGATTACAATAAAGAGATTGACTAATGTCTGATGAAGAAAAACGTAGATTAGAAAGAGAACTAAAGTCTAGTGGTCAATTAACACCAAGAGACAGAGTTAGGTTATTGACTTTAAAACATCAAGCTGGTGAGTTAGAGCCAAGAAAACAGTCT
>Ga0187893_10015541_pt1 | contig 10178 bp, 12 predicted proteins | sample MA1701074metaG_FD_139574 | JGI IMG/M metagenome (GOLD analysis project Ga0187893, IMG submission 139574) | White microbial mat communities from a basaltic lava cave in the Kipuka Kanohina Cave System on the Island of Hawaii, USA - MA170107-4 metaG ... | reverse complement strand
GTCACGTGCCACTGGTCGGGGGTCGTCCACCGCAAGCCCTCCACCGCAGGCCGCTCGAGGGCGGTGGCGAGGGTCGCCACCGCCGCCGGGCTGGGCCAGACGGCGACGAAGAGCCGGGGCCAGGACCCCCGCGCCGCCGGGGGGCCGTCGGGTGGGAGCCCGGCGACCACGGCCGGTCAGGCGTCGAGCCGGAGAAGGTCCTCGAGGCTCTCCCGACGTACGGCGACCCGGGCCGACCCGTCGGCCACGAAGACGACGGCGGGGCGGGGCACCTTGTTGTAGTTCGAGGCCATGGCGTGGCCGTAGGCCCCGGTGACGGGCGTGCAGAGCACGTCGCCCACGGCGGTGTCGGCCGGGAGCCGGGCGCCGCGCACGACCACGTCGCCCGACTCGCAGTGCTTGCCGACGACGTGGGCCACGAGGGGACGGGGAGCGTCGACCGACCGGGCCAGGAAGGCCTCGTAGCCGCTGCCGTAGAGCACGGGGCGGGGGTTGTCGCTCATCCCTCCGTCCACGGCCACGTACGTCCGCACCTCGGGGATGCGCTTCACCGTCCCCACCGTGTAGAGGGTGACGCCAGCGGCGGCGGCGATGGCCCGGCCCGGCTCGGCGGTGATCCGCACGGCCAGGCCGGCGGCCTGGGCCGCCGCCCGAAGGCCGGCGGCCCAGGCCCCGATGGTGGGGGCCTCCTCCCCGGCCACGTAGGGCACCCCCAGCCCGCCGCCGATGCAGAGCTCCTCCACGCCGGCCTCGGCGGTGAAGGGCGCCAGCACGGCGATGGCCTTCTCGAAGGAGCCCACCACGAAGACCTGGCTGCCGATGTGGGCGTGGAGCCCGGCGAGGTGCATGGCCGGCGACGCCCGCACCCGGGCCACGGCCTCGGCCGCCGCCCCGCCGGCCAGCCCGAAGCCGAACTTCGAGTCGACCTGGCCGGTCTGGACGTAGGCGTGGGTGTGGGCCTCGACCCCAGGGGTGACCCGCACGGCCACGGGCAGGGGCGGGCCGGGGTCGTCGGCGTGGAGCCGGTCGAGGCGGTCGAGCTCGTCGAAGGAGTCCACGACGACCCGGATGCCGAGCTCGCGAGCCCGGCCCAGCTCGGCGAGGGACTTGTTGTTGCCGTGGAGCACGAGGCGCTCGGGGGGAAAGCCGGCGGCCAGGGCGCAGTGCAGCTCGCCCCCGGTGGCCACGTCGAGGCCAAGCCCCTCCTCGGCCACGAGCCGGGCCATGGCCAGGCAGAGGAAGGCCTTGCCGGCGTAGGCCACGCCCGGGCCGAAGGCGGCCAGGGCCTCGCGACACCGGGCCCGGAGGTGGGCCTCGTCGTAGACGAACAGGGGCGTCCCCCACTCGGCGGCCAGCTCGCAGAGGTCCACGCCGCCCACCGCCAGCCGACCGTCGCCGCCGACGACGGCGGTGTCGGGCAGGAGCTCCCGGCCCACGGCCGAGGCCGGTGCCCCCATCCCGCCGCCCGTCACGGGTCCGTCACCGGGTCCGTCACATGGCCTCGGGTGCCTGCACCCCGAGGAGGTCCATGCCGATGGCCAGTCCCACCCGCACGGCCTCCACGAGCCACAGGCGGGCCTGGGTGCGCTCGGCCTCGACGCCCTCGCCCATGACCCGGCAGTCGTGGTAGAAGCCGTGGAAGGCCCCGGCCAGCTCCCGGGCCCAGGTGGCCACCTTGTGCGGCGCCCGGACCTCGGTCGCCTCCGCCACCACCGCCGGCAGGGTCGAGAGCAGGCGCAGGAGGGCCAGCTCCCGCTCGTGGGTGAGGACCGCGAGGTCGGTGCCCTCGAGCGGCCCCCGGGCGATGCCCCGCTCAGCCGCGACCCGGCCGATGGCGGCGATGCGGGCGTGGGCGTACTGGACGTAGAAGACGGGGTTCTCGGCCGACCGGGCCCGCACCACGTCGAGGTCGAAGGTCTGGCGGGTGTCGATGGACTGGAGCAGGAAGATGAGGCGGGCCACGTCGGGGCCGACCTCGTCGAGCAGCTCGCGCAGGGTCACCACCTCGCCGCTGCGCTTGCCCAGCCGTACCTCCTCGCCCCCCCGCTGGAGGGTGACGAGCTGGCCGAGGAGCACCTCGAGGTCCTCGGGCCGGTGGCCGAGGGCGACGACCCCCGCCCGCAGGCGGGCCACGTGGCCGTGGTGATCCGCGCCCCAGACGTCGACGAGGTGGTCGCCGCGGGTGAGCTTCTCGCGGTGGTAGGCGATGTCGCCGAGGAGGTACGTGGGCTCGCCGTCGCGCCGCACGAGCACCTCGTCCTTGTCGAGGCCCACCTCGCCACCCCGCAGCCACACCGCGCCGGCGGCCTCGGCCACCACCCCCCGGTCCCGGAGGTCGGCCAGGGTGGCCTCGATGGCCCCCGAGGCCACCATCGACCGCTCGCTGAACCAGGTGTCGAAGCGCACCCCGAGGCGGTCGAGCACCTCGCGGGCGTCGGCCACCGCCCGGTCCCGGGCCCAGGTGAGGGGGTCGGCGCCCTCGGGCATCTCCGCCGCCCAGTCGGCCACGTAGGTGCCCCGGTAGCCGTCCTCGGGGACGGGCCGGCCGGCGGCGGCGGCCGCCACCGAAGCCCCGAACCGGGCCATCTGGGTGCCGCGGTCGTTGAGGTAGTACTCGCGGTGGACCCGCCAGCCGCAGCGCTCCAGGAGCCGGGCCAGGGCGTCGCCGTAGACCGCCCACCGGCCCGCCCCCACGTGGAGCGGTCCCGTGGGGTTGGCGCTCACGAACTCGAGGTTCACCGTCCCCTCGCCCAGGCGGGGCCGGGCGTAGCCATCGGGACCCTCGATCACGACCCGGGACAGGACGTCGTGGAGCCAGGTGGGCCGCAGGCGGAAGTTCACGAAGCCGGGCCCGGCCACCTCCACCGCCTCCACGTGACGAGGCGGGCGCTCGGCGAGGGCGGCGGCCACGGCATGGGCCAGCTCGCGGGGGTTGCGGCCGGCGGGACCGGCGAAGGCGAGGGCGGCGTTGGAGGACCAGTCGCCGTGCTCGGGCCGGGCCGGGCGCTCGAGGCCGATCTCGGCGCCACCGGGATCCACCCCCACCGCCTCGAGGGCGGCTCGCAGCGCGCCGCGCAGCTCCTCGGTCACCACGCCCGCGGACTACCGCCGAGCCCCCTCGAGCGTGGCCCGGACGAGGTCCACGAGCTCGAGGGGGTCGAAGGGCTTCGTGACGTAGGCGGTGGCCCCGGCCTCGAGGCCGGCGGTGATCTCGGCGCTCTGGGCCTTGGCCGACAGCAGGACCACCGGCACCTGGCCCAGGTCGGGGTCGGCCCGCAGGGCGGCGAGCAACTCGAGGCCGTCCATGCCCGGCATCATGATGTCGCTCACGACGAGGTCGGGGCGCTCCCGCCGGGCCTCGGCCAGCCCCGCGGCGCCGTCCGGGGCGGTGGTGACCTCGTGGCCCTCGAGCTCGAAGTTCACCCGGAGCAGGTCGAGGATCACGGCGTCGTCGTCGACCACGAGGAGCCTGGCCACGGCCGAGATCGTAGTAGCCCGGCGGTGGCCGACCCCGGGCCGGGAGGCCGTTAGCATCACCCTGCCGCCCCCGTAGCTCAGGGGATAGAGCACCGGCCTCCGGAGCCGGGTGCGCAGGTTCGAATCCTGCCGGGGGCACCCACCCACCCACGGCGCGACATCCCGCGAGCACCGCGGTCGGCCCGGTCCGCCGGGGGGCCGCCGGCGCCCCCTACGATGCCGGCGTGAGCGCGGGACCGCAGCCGACGGAGATGGCCGACCTGGCCCGCCACGTGGCCGAGCGCCACCCCGTGGCCTACCTCGTCACCGTGGGCCCCCAGCGCCGCCCCCACGTGGTGGCGGTCGAGCCCCGCTGGGACGACGACGAGCTCGTGGTCGCCGCCGGGCGCCACAGCTCGGGCAACGTCCTCGCCCGCCCGGCCGTCACCCTCGTCTGGCCGCCGGCGGCGGGCGGGGCCTACGCCCTCATCGTCGACGGCGACGCCGAGGTGCTCACCGGCCCCCGGGCACCCAACCTGGCCGTGGCGCCCAGCCGGGCCGTGCTCCATCGCACCCCGGCCGGCGATCCCGGGGCACCGAGCTGCATCACCGTCCTGTCGGGCACCGTTCCCGACCGCCCGACACCGAGAGCATCCGAGGATCATCGAAAGGCCACAGGGCCTCCGGAAGGGGGCGACCAAGAGACCCGCACCTAGGTGTCTTTTCCCTGTACGGAGGCCACCGGGGGCGGCATGATGTGACGAGAGCGCCGACGGGCCAAGAGGCCGACCACCGCGGGGCCGACAGCAGCAGCCGAACGGAGCGAGACGTCGACGTAGCGAGATGCCGACGTCCGAGAAGGGAGAGCAAGACGTGGCCGAGATCCAGAAGGTGATGTACGACGACCACCAGCGGCTGGAGCGGCTGTTCCAGCGCTACCGGCGCACGCCCACGAACGCGCTGGCGATGGCCATCTGCGACGAGATCGACCTCACCACGACCATCGAGGAGGAGCTCGCCTACCCCATCCTCGAGCAGACGAGCAGCAGCGCCCTCGAGACCCTCCAGCGCCACCACGAGCGCCTGCGGGACATGGTGGCCGAGGTGAGCGAGCTCGACCCCGGTGACCCCAGCGAGCCCGGCCTCATGCGCAAGCTCGAGCGGGCCTTCGGCACCTACGTGGTCCAGACCGAGCGCGAGTGCTTCCCGCCCATCAAGCGCCTCCCCCGCGAGGAGCTGGGAGCCATCGGCTCCCAGGCCTTCACCCTGCGCCAGGAGCTCATGGCCCAGCTCGAGGGCCGTCCCCGGCTCCGCCCGGCAATGCTCGGCCTGCCCGGAGACCTCCCGGCCGGCGGCCACGCCAACGCCGGCTGGTAGGTCCAGCCCGCATCCACGACCCGTCTGCCGAGGCGCCGCCGAGATGATCGAGCGGCGCCTCGGCGCGCCCGGGGACGGTTGGGGCCCGGCCACCCGGGCCATCCACGCCGGCCAGGAGCCTGACGCCACCACCGGCTCGGTGGTGACGCCGGTCGTCCTCGCCTCGACGTTCGCCCAGGACGGGGTCGGCCGGCCCCGGGCCTACGAGTACGCCCGCAGCGCCAACCCCACCCGCGATGCCCTGGAGACCTGCCTCGCCTCGCTCGAGGGGGCCCGGTTCGGGCTGGCCTTCGCCAGTGGCATGGCCGCCATCGACGCCGTCCTCCGGGCCCTGGCCGGCCCGGGCCCGGTCGTCATCCCCACCGATGTCTACGGCGGCACCTACCGCCTCCTGGCCGAGGTGCTCGACGTGGCCTTCGAGGCCGTCGACCTCACCGACGCCGCCGCCGTACCCGAGCTCCTGCCCCCCGGCACCTCCCTCGTGTGGCTGGAGTCGCCCACGAACCCCAGGCTGTCGATCATCGACCTCGCCGCCGTCGCCGCCGAGGCCCACCGCCGGGGGGCCGTCTGCGTCGTCGACAACACCTTCGCCACCCCCCTGCTCCAGCACCCGCTGGCCGTGGGCGCCGACGTGGTCGTGCACTCCACGACGAAGTACCTCGGTGGCCACTCCGACGTCCTCGGGGGGTTCGTGGGCCTCGACGACCCCGGGCTGGCCCGCCGACTCCACGCCGTCCAGCGCGGGGCCGGGGCCGTCCCCGGGCCGCTCGACTGCTTCCTCGTGCTGCGGGGGGTGAAGACGCTGGCCGTGCGCATGGCCGCCCACTGCGCCAACGCCCGGGCCGTGGCCGAGCTCCTCCTCGGGCACCCGGCGGTGGCCGAGGTCCGCTACCCCGGCCTGCCCACCCACCCGGGGCACGCCGTCGCCCGGACCCAGATGTCGGGGTTCGGCGGCATGGTCTCGGCCACCCTCGCCGGCGGTGAGGAGGCGGCCCGGTCCCTGGCCGGCGGGCTCGAGCTCTTCACCCTGGGCGAGTCGCTCGGGGGGGTGGAGTCCCTCGTCGCCCACCCGGCGACCATGAGCCACGCCCCCCTGGGGGCGACGCCCCTGGCCGCCGATCCCGCCCTCGTGCGGCTCTCGGTGGGCATCGAGTCCCTCGAGGACCTCGTGGCCGACCTGCAGGCCGGCCTGGCCCGCCTGGCGTCGTAGGGCGCAGGGTGGGGCCCGGGCGGCGGTGCGACCCGGAGGCGCTCAGCCCCCGAGGTCGCCCGGCGCCACGGCAAAGGGGTCGACCACCTCGACCCCGCCGTAGTCGGCGCCGGCGGTCATGTCCTCGCTGAGCAGGTGGGTGCAGCGCGAGGCGATGGCGGCCGACACGATCTGGGCGTCCCAGAGCGACAGCCCGTACCGGGACTCGACCTGCCAGGCGCCGTCCAGGACGGCCGAGTCCACCGCCACGGGGCGCCAGGCGGCGAGGTCGCGCACGTCCTGGCGCGCCTGCTCGACGTCGAGACCGGGGTCGAGCTTGCGAGTGACGGTGCCGTAGTACTCCGACAGCACCTGGAAGCTCACCCGGCCGGTGCGCTCCCGCCAGAGGCGGTCGAGCCAGTCGAGGGCACGGGCCTGCTTGTCGACCTCCCGCCCGTCCCGCCCGTAGACGAAGACGTTCGTGTCAACGAAGAGGGGCACGGTCGTGGAGGCTCTCTCGCGACGGGTAGCGCTCGCCCGAGGAGATCGCCTGCACCGGCCGGGAGAGGAAGCGTGCCATCGCCGCGTCGTAGGACTCGTGGCCGGTCATCTCGTGCCTCACGAGGTCGCGCAGCAGGCGCGAGACGCTCACGTCCCGCCTCGCCGCCTCCAGCCGGGCCCAACGGGCGGTCTCGTCGTCGAGGGTGACCGTGACGTTGCGCACGAAAGCAGTGTAACACGAGATTCGGGTGGACTCCAGGCAGGCCGTACCGGGGCGGCGACCTCTTCTGCGACAACGACGGCATCCGGCTCGAGCCCGACGTGGGACCGGGCAGCGTCGTGGCCGACAACGTCGTGGGCGGCAACGGCCTCGACGGCATCAGCCTCTTCGCCCGTACCCACGGCAACCGGGTGGTGGGCAACGGCGTCCAGGGCAACGGGTTCATGGGAGCCGTCCCCGGCGACGGCATCCGGATCTTCGGCGGCGGCAACCACATCGAGGGCAACCGGGTCGTGGGCAACGCCGCCGACGGCATCAGCATCGGGCGGCGGTCCTTCGCCCCGCTGGGCTCGCTGCCGCCACCCAACGGCATGGGCAACGCCGTGCGGCACAACCGGTCCTACCGCAACGGGGCCTGGGACCTCTTCGACTCGAACATCGCCCCGCCGTGCGACAGCAACGTCTGGGCGAGCAATGCCTACGGGACGGCCAACCAGCCCTGCGTGGCGTCGTGAGCACGCCGGCTCGTGAGCAGGGCCGGTCCTCCGGCTAACCCAGCAGGCGCTCCAGCGTGGGACCGAGGGCGGGGTCGGCGTGGACGAAGCCCCCGGCGGCCAGCGCCGCGGGACGGACCCGCTGGCTGGCGAGGATGGTGCAGTCGGCCATCTCGGCGCCGAAGAGGGTCCTCAGGACCACGGTGGGCACGGCCAGCAGGGTCGGCCGGTGGAGGACCCGACCCAGCTCCTTGGTGAAGGCGGCGTTCGTCACCGGGTCGGGGGCGGTGACGTTCACCGGCCCCGACCAGCGGTCCTCCGTGAGGGCGGCGACGATGGCCGACACCTCGTCGTCGATGCTCACCCAGCTCATCCACTGGCGGCCCGAGCCCAGCCGGCCTCCCAGACCGAGGCGGGCCGGGGGCACCATCCGGGCCAGCAGGCCGTCCCCGGCGCCGAGCACCAGCCCAGTGCGGATCAGCACGACCCTGATCCCGGCCTCGGCCGCGGCCCCCGTGGCCGCCTCCCAGTCGACGACGAGGCGGGCCAAGAAGTCCTCGCCCGGCGACGAGTCCTCCGTGAGGTCCTCGCCATCCCGGTCGGCCCCGTAGTACCCGATGGCCGAGCCCGACACGAGCACCCCCGGGGGCTCGGCCATCCCCGCCAGGGTCCGGGCCATCAGCTCGGTGCCCGGCACCCGGCTCCGCCGCAGGACCCGCTTGTACTCCTCGCTCCACCGACCCCCGAGGCCGGCCCCGGCGAGGTTGACGACGCCGTGGCAGCCCTCGAGGACCGAGGGCTCGAGCACGCCGCCGCCGGGATCCCAACGGGCCTCGTCGGCGGCGGCGGGCTCCCGTCGCACGAGGCGGAGCACATCGTGGCCCAGGTCACCCAGCCGGGCCCGCACGGCCGTGCCGATGAAGCCGCTGGAGCCGGTGATGGCAACGCGCATCTGCGGCTCAGGGCGTGAGGTGGACGGCCTTGGTGATGACCCGGTCGATGATGCCGTAGTCGAGGGCCTGCTCGGCCGTGAACCACCGGTCGCGGTCGAAGTCGATCTCGATCTGGGACACCTCCTGGCCGGTGTGGTCGGCGATGAGCTCGGCCATGAGCCGCTTCGTGTGGATGATCTGCTCGGCGTGGATGGCGATGTCGACGGCGGCGCCCTCCATGCGGGCCGAGGGCTGGTGCATGAGCACCCGTCCGTGGGGAAGGCAGTAGCGCTTGCCCTTGGCCCCGGCACAGAGCAGGAACTGGCCCATGGAGGCGGCCATGCCGAGGCAGATCGTCCCCACGTCGCAGGTAATGTACTGCATGGTGTCGTAGATGGCCATGCCCGCCGACACCGACCCGCCCGGCGAGTTGATGTAGAGGAACACGTCCTTGTCCGGGTCCTCGGACTGGAGCACGAGGAGCTGGGCGCAGATGAGGTTGGCCGAGGCGTCGTCCACCTGGGTGCCGAGGAAGACGATGCGCTCCCGGAGGAGGCGGGCGTAGACGTCGTTGGCACGCTCGCCCTCGGTCATCTGGCCGGTGAGCTGGGGGGCGGAGAGATGGGGCATCATGGGTGCGAGGGTAGTGCTCCCTCGTCGCCACGGGCGCGTGGTGGAATTGGCAGACACGCTGGCTTTAGGTGCCAGTGCCCTAGGCATGAGAGTTCGAGTCTCTCCGCGCCCACCGCCCGGTCAGCGGCCCCGGCGGTCGCCACCGGCGCCCCGAGAATCCCTCAAGGGGCCCCCGGGCGGCTCCGACATCGAGAGCATGGGACACGCTCACCTCCCCGCAGCCACCGCCCCCCGCCGCCGCGGCCCGCGGCGGCGGACCCTCGCGGCCCTCGCCCTGGTCGCCGGCACCCTCACCGTCGCCTCGCCGGCGGTCGCCGACCACGTGCGCGAGGGGAACGTACGGTTCAAGGTCACCTGCGAGCTCGACGCCTCGGCCCCGGTCGACCCCATCGTGTTCCCCGGGGTGGCGGGGGCCTCCCATCGCCACGACTTCTTCGGCCAGCGCCGGGTCGACGAGAACACAACGACCTACGCCCAGCTCCAGGCCGGGCGCACGACATGCAACGACCCCGGCGACCTGGCCGCCTACTGGGCTCCCGCGGTGCGGACGGCGCAAGGCTGGGCCGAGCCCGGGCGGCTGGCCGTCTACTACCGCCGGGGCAACAAGCACGGCGACATCGAGCCCTACCCCGCCGGTCTCAAGGTGGTCGCCGGCTACCCCTCGAGCCCTGCCGGCACCTACGGCTGGCAGTGCGGCACCGAGGGCCCCGAGCCCACCCCGATCGAGGACTGCGGGTCTAGCGAGCAGACCATGCGCATCGAGTTCCCCGACTGCTGGAACGGGGTCGACCTCGACAGCGCCGACCACCGATCCCACATGGCCTACAGCGTCTACGACCCGGCGGTGCGGGCCCAGGCGTGCCCCGCCTCCCACCCCGTGCCCGTGCCCGAGGCCACCGCCTACGTGAACCTCCCGGGGATCACCCGGGCCGACCAGATCACCGGCCTCGCCTCGGGCAGCGTGGCCACGGTGCACGCCGACCTCTTCAACGGCTGGGACGTGGCTCGCCTCGCCGAGCGGGTGGCGACCTGCCTCAACGACCTCGAGCGCTGCGACAGCGGCGGCTGAGCGGCGCCACGGCGCTGGTCCGGCCCCGGATGGGCCCGGGATGCCGGGACCGGGTACAGCGGCGCGCGGGCCGGGATCGGGGACCCGCCCGGGCGAGGCGAACAGGGCCCGGGATCGGGGACCCGCCGGGGCGAGCCGAACAGGGCCCGGGCGAGGCGGACAGGGCCCGGGCGAGGCGGACAGAGCCTCGGTGGCGCGCCGGTAGGGTGGCGAGCGTGGCGGTCCCCGCCGCGGTCTCCCAGGCGATGCCTCGCCCGTACGCTCCGGCGATCCGTCGGGCGAACCGAGGGGCGTGGAGCGCCGGATC
>Ga0187893_10015540_pt1 | contig 10178 bp, 8 predicted proteins | sample MA1701074metaG_FD_139574 | JGI IMG/M metagenome (GOLD analysis project Ga0187893, IMG submission 139574) | White microbial mat communities from a basaltic lava cave in the Kipuka Kanohina Cave System on the Island of Hawaii, USA - MA170107-4 metaG ... | reverse complement strand
GGAGAACAGCTCGGCCTCGGGCGCAGCCACCTGAACGAACCGCAGCTCCCCCCCGGGCTGGCTTTGGTTGCGGTAGACACCGCTCTGCTCGGCGCCGCCGGCAAAGAACAAGTCCGGCCGCCGATCGGCGTCGCAATCGAAGACCGCCACCCCCCCACCGACGAAGAACTGGAATTCGCCCTCGTAAGAGTGGGTGATCCCTGCGGCGGCGGTGTCATCGATAAAGCGCGGAGCGGCATAGGAGAGCTCCGGCACGCCCGAGCTGAGAAACCGGTCCACCCCCAACGCGGCGGCGAGGGCTCCTGCCGCCCCGACCACAACGCCGACGACCAAGGCTGCCACGCGCACTCGCCCAGGCTTCATGGCACACTCCGCCCGTGCAGAGCGGATCTGTGGCATGGGGCGTCTTGGGGGCGGCGGCCATTGCCCGTAAGAAGGTGATCCCCGCCATGCAACGGTCTCGGCTGAGCCGGGTGCGGGCCATTGCCTCCCGGTCGGCGGCTACCGCCGCCGAGGTCGGACAAAGCCTGGGGATCGACCGCACGTACGGGTCGTACGCCGAGTTGTTGGCAGACCCGGAGCTCGAGGCCGTTTACCTCCCTCTCCCCAACCACCTTCACGCCGAATGGGCCATCGCCGCGATGGAAGCCGGCAAGCATGTGCTCTGCGAGAAGCCGCTCGCGCTGACGAGCGCAGAGGCCCAAGTGATGACCGACGCTTCGCGCCGAACCGGCTCGAAGCTGATGGAGGCGTTCATGTACCGCTTCCATCCGTTGTGGCTCGAGGTCCGTCGCCTGCTGGCGGAGGGCGAGATCGGGGAACTGCTGGCAATCCAGTCGTTCTTCTCCTATCGCAACGTGGACCCCACCAACATCCGCAATGTCGCCGCGTTTGGCGGGGGCGCCCTCATGGATATCGGCTGCTACCCGATCAACGTTTCCCGAATGCTTTTTGGAACCGAGCCGTCCACCGTAAAAGCAGTTGTCCACCAGGATGAGACCTTCGGCACAGATGTCCTCTCTTCGGCCGTCCTCGATTTCGACGGCCGGCATGCGACGTTCGCCTGCTCGACGCAGCTCGAGGACGATCAGAGGGTCCATCTCCACGGCACTACAGGCCGCCTCCTGATCGAGATTCCGTACAACATTCCCCCTGATCGCCCGACCCGCATCCTTCGGTTCGCTGGTGGGTCGCCTCCGACGGATCCAGGCGTCACCGTCTACGAGATCACCGCCGCCGATCAATACATGCTGCAAGCGGACGCCTTCTCTGAGGCCATTCGCCACAACAAGACGGTCCCCATTCCGCCGGAAGACGCCGTCGCCAACATGATGGTGCTGGAACGCATCATGGCCGACGCGGTCCATCGATAGGGTCATCCGCCGAGAGCGCTGCTCATCGCTGAGGAACGCTTGGCGGGATCAGCGATGACTCCTGTCAGTGCCAGCTCTGCCGCCCCGATGAGGACGGCATCCGGACCAAGCCCACCGGCCGTGATCCGCGCCAGCGCGCGCGGCGCGCGCAAGGTGGCGGTCTTGGCGGTTTCGTTGATGGTTTCCTCGAGGTAGGGCGCCAGGACGTGGAAGAACCCGCCGAGCACGATCAGCTCCGGGTTGAAGAGATTGATGAGATTGCCGATTCCGAGGCCCAGCCAGCGCCCGATCTCGTCGAGCGCGTGCAGGGTTCTCTCGTCCGATGCCTCGGCGCGCGCCAGCACCGCGTCGAGAAGGCTCTGGCCGGTGAGCCGCAAACCGGTGAGCCGGATCAGGGCCGCCTCGCCTGCCTCGGTCTCCCAGCAGCCCGTTGCCCCACAGCGGCACCGTTGCCCCTTCGGATGGATCAGCGTGTGGCCGGCTTCACCCGCAAAACCGGCCGAGCCCAGCATCGGCGCACCGTTGTGCATGATGCCGGCGCCGATACCGGCCTCGCCGGAGAGGTAGATGAGGTCGCCTACTCCGATCCCCACCCCGCGCCGGTGCTCGGCGAGAGCGCCGAGGTCGGCGTCGTTGGCGACTTGCACGGGCGTGCCGAGCTCCTCGGCGAGCATTGCGCCGAGAGGGACATCGCGCCAGCCCAAGTTCGGCGCCAAGTGGACAAAGCCGTCCGACCTCCGGGTCAAGCCGACGACTCCCACGCCCACGCCCGCCATCGCGGAGGGATCCGGCAAGGCAGCGAGCAGCGGCTGGGCAAGCTTCACCACGTCTCTGACGGTTTGCTCGGGCGAGAACCGCTCGCGCGGCCGGGCCACCCGCACCTCGTTGAAGAAGTGACCTCCCAACCCCACCGTCGCGACAGCGATCGAGTCGACCGACAACTCGACGGCGAGCACCTCGGCCCCCTCGGGGCGCGGACTGACGAGCGGCGAGGGCCGGCCGGGACCGGTGGGCGCCTGCCCTGGTCCCTCGCCCACGAGTCCCAGCGTCGTCAACTCGGAGATCAGGTCCCCGATCGTCGAGCGGTTGAGGCCAGTGGTGGAGGTGAGCTGCGAACGGCTCTGGGGGCCGGCCAGGTGAACCTGCTCGAGGACGGTCGAAAGATTGTGTCGTCTGAGCTCCTCGGCTCCCGCCCCCCGGCTCTTGCCGAGTAGATCTATTTTGTTGGGGAGATCTATATATGTGTCCGCCAACCCAGTTTCGCTTTCTGAACGTTTGCTTCCGAACCTAATGCTGGCCGCCGCAGAAGGCAATGGCGGTATTTGTTGCAGTGTCCAACATGAACCCGATATGCTCCCACCACCAGGGGGCGCGCCGCGTTCCCCGGCTTGGAATTAGAGAAGGAGAGAACCCCGATGAATCGACGCCTACCGGCGCTGCTGGCCGTGCTGGTGATGCTTCTTGCCGCCTGTGGCGGCGGAAATGCAGCCACTACAACCGCCGGCGCCACGCCGGAGACCACCGAGGCCATGACCGAAACCACCGAGGCCATGACCGAAACCACCGAGGCCATGACAGACGACGAGCTGGTCGTCGGCGTCTCGTGGAACAACTACAACGAGGAGCGCTGGGCGAAGTCCGACGAGCCCGCCATCCAGGCAGCCTTGGACGCGGCCGGCGCCACCTATATCTCAGCCGACGCGGGCTCGTCCGCCGAGCAGCAATTGGCCGACGTCGAGAACCTGATTGCCCAGGGCGCAGATGTGCTGATCATCCTCGCCCAAGACGGCGAGGCGATTCGCCCGGCGGTGGCGAGCGCTCTCGAACAGGGCATCCCCGTGATCGCCTACGACCGGTTGATCGAGGACCCGGGAGCGCTCTACATCACGTTCGACAACATCGGCGTGGGCCGGCTCCAGGCAGAGGTGATCTTCGGCCTCGTTCCCGAAGGGAACTACGCCATCATCAAGGGCAACGCGGCCGACGCCAACGCCGACTTCCTCCGGGAAGGTTATGAGCAGGTCATCGGCGACGCCGCCGCCGCGGGCACGATCAACATCGCCTGCGAGACCTACACCGACAACTGGGACCCCGCGATTGCCCAAACCAACATGGAGCAATGCCTTACCCAAGAGAACAACGCGATCGACGCGGTGCTCTCCGAGAACGACGGCATGGCCGGCGGAGTGGTGGCTGCGCTCGAAGCCCAGGGTCTGGCCGGCATCGTGCCGGTCTCGGGTCAGGATGGCGACCTCGCCGCCCTCAACCGGGTGGCGCTCGGCACGCAGTCCGTCTCGGTTTGGAAGGATGCCCGTGAGCTCGGCCGTGCCGCCGGCGAGGCGGCCGTCGCCCTTGCCCAGGGAACGGCGCTGGCAGATGTCGCCGGAGTGGTCCAGTTCGACTCACCCGGCGGCAACTCGATGACCTCGATCCTGCTCGAGCCGATTGCCATCACCCAGGACAACCTCGACGTGGTGGTCGACGCAGACTGGATCTCGGTGGACGAACTCTGCCAGGGTGTCGACCCTGCCACTGGACCTGCAGCCTGCGCGGCGTGAGCCTCTAATCGAAACTACTCAAAGCGCCCATCGTCGCGATGGGCGCTTTGTTTATTCTCCAGCATGGAGGTGATCCGGCATTGACTGAAGTTGTCACAGCCCCGCATGAAACCGTCCTCCCTCCCAAGCGCACTTGGCGCTCGGAGTTAGGAGCGCTGGAGATCGACACCCGCCTGTTGGGAATGCTCGGCGCCCTGGCGGTGATCTGGGTCGGTTTCCACATCCTGTCCGGAGGAACCTTCCTCACCGCGCGCAACCTCTGGAACCTCTCGGTGCAGACCGCGGCCGTAGCCATCATGGCGTCGGGGATGGTGTTGATCATCGTCACCCGCAACGTCGACCTGTCGGTCGGCTCGATGGTCGGTGTGGTCGGCATGGCGATGGCCCTCCTGCAAGCGGAGATCCTGCCCGGCATCCTCGGCTTCGGACATCCGCTGATCTGGATCATCACACTGCTGGCAGGACTTCTTCTCGGCACCCTGCTCGGGGGCTTCCAGGGATTCATCGTCGCCTATGGGGGAGTGCCTTCGTTCATCGTCACGCTGGGCGGGCTGCTGGTCTGGCGTGGGATGGCTTGGGCGCTGGCCAGCGGCCGCACGATCGCCCCGATGGATCAGACGTTTCAACTGCTGGGGGGCGGCTCCCGCGGAAGGATCGGAGGTCCGGCTAGCTGGGCGTTTGGCGTCGTCGCCTGCTTGGGGATTGTCCTCTTCTTGTTCTCCGAACGCCGCCAGCGGCGGCGCTTCGACTTCCCGCTACGGCCAGTGTGGGCCGAGATCACCCTCGCCGTCATCGGTTGCGTTGCCGTCCTGGGCGCAATCTCGGTGATCAATTCCTACCCGATGCCCGCGGCGCTCGCCCAGCAGTACGCGGCTGAACGTGGCATCGAGGTGCCGCCGGGCGGGATTCCCCTCGGTATCGCGATCCCGGTCTTGATCGCCCTTGCGGTCGCGCTTCTTATGACCTTTGTTGCCACGAGACGACGCTTTGGTCGCTACGTCTTCGCCATCGGCGGGAATCCCGAGGCGGCGATGCTCGGCGGCATCAAGACCAAGCGCACCGTCATGCTGACCTTTGCCTTGATGGGCCTCCTAGTCGGGGTCGGAGCGGCAGTGACCGTCGCCCGTCTCAACGCCGGGACGAGCGGCCTCGGAACCTCGACCGAGCTTTATGTGATTGCGGCCGCTGTCATCGGAGGGACCTCACTCGCGGGCGGCCTCGGGACCATCTCCGGCGCCGTCCTCGGCGCGCTGGTGATGCAGTCACTCATCTCGGGGATGGTGCTCACGGGCGTCGACGCGCCTATCCAGGACATCGTCGTCGGAATCGTGCTGGTGATCGCAGTGGCCTTCGACACGATCTTCCGACGGAGGATCGCAAGATGACCGTGAGGCAATGGCACACCCCGCTGGTCGAGATGAAGGACATCAAGGTCGCTTTCGGCGGGGTGCATGCTGTCGACGGCGTGTCGATCGACCTGTATCCCGGAGAGGTTGTCGCCCTCGTCGGAGGCAACGGCGCGGGGAAGTCGACCCTCATCAAGACGCTGTCAGGCGCCCACCCGGCCGACTCGGGCGAGATCCTGATCGAAGGCCATCCTGTCACAATCTCCAATCCCATTGCCGCCAAAGGTCTCGGGATCGAGACGATCTATCAGACCCTTGCCCTGGCCGACAACATCGATGCCCCCGGCAACGTCTTCCTGGGTCGGGAGATGCGCACGAAGATCGGCTCTCTCGACGATTCAGCGATGGAGGCGGCCACCCGCGAAGTGATGGGCCGCCTAAACCCCCGCTTTCGCAACTTCAAAAAAGCGGTCGGATGGCTCTCGGGAGGTCAGCGCCAGTCGGTGGCGATCGCGCGCGCCGTGCATTTCAACGCCCGGGTGCTGATCATGGACGAACCCACCGCTGCGCTCGGTCCGGCAGAGACAGCGCAAGTTGGCTCACTGATCCGCCAGTTGAAAGATGAGGGCCTCGGCATCTTCTTAATCAGCCACGACATCCACGATGTTTTCGACCTCGCCGATCGAATCAGCGTGATGCTCACCGGAAAGCTGGTGGGAACGGTCCAGAAGCAAGAGGTGACCAAGGACCAAGTCCTTGGCATGATCATCATGGGCAAGCTCCCCGGCGAGGTCAGCCAAGCCGAGCTTGCCGACCTCCACGGCTGAGATGAGTGTCACCCTTGCCGGCAAAGCGGCGCTGGTCACTGGCGCCAGCCGGGGAATCGGAGCTGCAATCGCGCGTCGGCTCGCGGCGGAAGGAGTGAGCGTGGGATTGGCTTCGCGCAGTGGCGACGACCTGGGCTTGGAAGGGACGTTGGCGCAGCCGGTCGATGTGCGCGATCCGGAGGCAGTCGACCGCTTCGTCGCTGCTGTCGCCGAGAAGTTCGGTCGGCTCGACATTCTCGTCGCCAACGCCGGCGTCGGCTCGTACGGTCCCTTTCTCGAGTTGCCGCCCGACGAGCTGGAGCAGATGATCGATGTCAACTTGAAAGGCACGCTTTATGCGATTCGAGCCGCTCTCCCCCACCTGTTGCAAAGCAATGCTGCCGACATCGTCGCCATCGCCAGCGAAGCGGGTCGCCGCGGCCTTCCCAACGAGGCCGTGTATTGCGCCTCCAAGTTCGCCCAAATCGGGTTGATCAGGTCACTCGATCACGAGTTGCGGGAGCAAGGGGTTCGTTGCACGAACGTCGCTCCCGGCGGAGTTGCGACCGACTTTGCCATGGGCACCGGCCGCACCCCGGACATGCCCGCCTTGGAGGGAATGATGGACCCAGAGGACGTCGCCGACGCCGTCATGTTCGTGCTCACCAGACCTCGCAACCATCGGATTCTCGAGGTTGCCATGCGACCGGTCACCGAGTCGTCCTGGGGCTAGTCCCCGGAGGAGACTGTCCAGATCTCGCGCAACGTCGTAGTTCCGCCTGCGGCTAGAGCCGACAACGGCCCGACGGTTTCCAGCTCGCAGAAATGCGGACCGACGTAGATCTGGGCAATCGCCCCCCGGTCGGGATACTCGGCTGAAGGAACCGGGGCGATCTCTTTCTTGAATACAACTCCTTCGCGTAGATAGGCAAGAGTTGCTGGCTCAGGTCCGGCGCCGATCTTCAGTGGCGGGCCGGTCTGAGCCGAAACCGTCACCGCCCAGGGCTCGAAGCCGAGTCGCTTGTCAGCGAGGTCCGTATATGGCCAGAGGACGAGACTGCGATCGGCCTGCAAGCCATCGCCGTGGCCGGCCAGGGGAAGCGTGGCAACGCCGCCGAGGGGGAATTGGGTGATCGCCCAGGCGGCGACCCGAACCGGACGGGTGCCCTCGTTGGCGAGCGAGTGGTCGACAACAAGCCGGCCCCCTTCCCAGGTCACCTGGAGACGTTTCCGCAGTCCGGCTCCGTCAACTGGACCGGTGATCTGGAGGGCACGGCCGTCCCATTCGACGTCGCACTCGGCCCCGTCGGGCTGATAGGTGATCTCGGGTACCTCAGGTGCGGCCCACAGACGATGGCCGCCTCCGAAGCGGTAGAAGCCGCCGCCGGTGAGCTCGATGCCGATGTCGTCTTCCAGCACCGCCAGGAGCTCTGGCCCGTCGCCGAAGCGGAGCCCGGTTAGGCGCGGTCCGAAGTCGGTCGCTGCGGTTAGCCGATAGTCGCCCAGCTCAACGTTCAGGGAACCAGATGGCACGATTGACCAGGTTTTCCAACTGCTCCTGCCGCCCGGAGACGGGCAGCGGATCGATCTCACCGGCCAACACCTTGTCTCCCAGCGTGTCGAGGCTTTCCGACCGCTCGAGGATGCCGCGGCCCAGGTCGGAGGACCAGCCCGCGTACCGATCGGCCACGGCGGTGCTCAAGGTTTCTTCCTCCGCCAGCTTGGCCGCGGCAAGAAGGGCGCGAGCGAGTGTGTCCATCCCGCCAACGTGACCGTGGAACAGATCGGTCCGGTCGAGTGACTGGCGCCGGAGCTTGGCGTCGAAGTTGAAGCCACCGGTGGTGAAGCCGCCGCCCCGCAGGATCTCGTAGATGGCGAGGGTCAGTTCGTCCACCGAGTTGGGGAACTGGTCGGTGTCCCAACCGTTCTGATAGTCGCCCCGGTTGGCGTCGATCGAGCCGAATATCCCGTGCGAGACCGCGTAGGCCACCTCGTGATGGAAGCTGTGTCCCGCCAACGTGGCGTGATTGGCTTCGATGTTGACCATGTACTCCCCCACCAGGTCGAAGCGCTCGAGGAAGCCGTGGACCGTTTGCGCGTCGTAGTCGTATTGATGCTTGGTCGGCTCGGCCGGCTTCGGTTCGATGAGGAGAGTTCCGTTGAAGCCGATCTTCCGCTTGTGCTCGGCCACCAAATGGAGGAAACGGGCGAACTGTTCGCCCTCGCGTTTGAGATCGGTGTTGAGCAAAGTCTCGTAGCCCTCGCGGCCGCCCCAGAGCACGTAGTTCTCCCCTCCCAACCGCAAGGTGGCCTCCAACGCATGCTTGACCTGGGCGGCGGCGTAGGCGAAGACGGCGGGATCGGGGTTGGTAGCCGCCCCGGCGGCATACCGAGGATGCGAGAAGAGATTGGCGGTGCCCCAGAGCAGCCGTACTCCGGTCTCGGCCATCTTCTTCTCGGCGTAATCCACCATCGCCTCCAGGTTGGTGGCCGACTCCTCGAACGTGTCACCCGGCGGAGCGATGTCGATGTCGTGAAAGCAAAAGAAGGGGATGCCGAGCTTCCAGAAGAACTCGAATGCGGCGTCCATCTTTTGGGTTGCGGCACCCAGGGGGTCGTGGGTCGGTCGAAGCCACGGGCGGTCGAAAGTTCCCGCTCCGAAGACGTCGCTTCCCGGCCAGTTGAACGAGTGCCAGAAGCAGACCGCCATCCGCAGCTGCGCCTCCATCGTCTTCCCGAGGACCATCCGCTTGCGGTCGTAGACGCGGAAGGCGAGATCGGTTGTGGAGCCGGGACCGCCGAAGGGAATGGGCTCGCTGACCTCGGGAAAGAAGTCGGCGCTCATCGCGCCAGCTTACGCGGGAACGGGTACCGGGACCGAGGTCAAAGGCACCGTCAACGAGAAGACGCTGCAAGCGTCCTGGCGCAGGTACTCGAGGCGACCACCTACCAGCCGCGCCAACGAGGCGGCAACCGAGAGGCCGAGCCCGAGGCTGTTGGCGGTGGTGATGTCCTCGGGTGCGTGCGCAAACGGCGCGAAGGGGTCCTGGGATCGATGCTCAGGAAGCCCCTGACCGCGATCGATGACCGCCAATCGATAGATCTGCCCGTTGATCCGGCCCACGACCTCGATCGGAGGGGCGCCGTGCAGGAAGGCATTGGAGACCAGATTGTGAATTGCCTGCTCGAGACGTGGACCATCGACGGTGACCAGGGCGTCCTCGCAATCGACCAGGAGCCGCGAGCCGATGCGTCGGAAATGGCTCAGCGCCTTGGCCACCACCTTGGAGATCTCGGTCGGCTGGGGACGGTAGGCGAGAGCGTCATCGTCGAGGCGGGCGGCAACGATGATGTCGTCGACCATCCGCCGCAAGTCTCCCGCTTGACCGAGGATCGCCATCGTGCCTTCTTCGACGAGCTCAGGATCGTGCGCCAGGATGTCGCTCCAGCCGTAGATGCCGGTGATCGGCGTCCGCAGTTGATGCGAGAGTCCGGCAATCAACCGATCTCTCGCCTCGGCGAGATCCCGCTGTCGTTTGACCTCCGCTTCCAGGCGATCGCGCTCGAGCCGCCGGCGGGCGGCGCTCCTGACCAGGACGACGGCCAGTACCGGAACCAGCAGCGCCACTACGAACGACGCCGCCCGCGCGAGGCTGCCGGCCCGGGCTTGTTCTGTGGCGATGCGGCCTTCGATCCGCGCCGCCTCCTCGGCCAACCTCTGTGCGAGCCCGCCGACCGCGGGCAAAAGATCGGTTTCTACGACGCGCCGAGCGGCTTCGGGGGCATCGGCGGCGAGCAAACGACCGACTTCGGCGGTCGTCGCCTCCAACGCTCCTGCCTCCGCCTCTAGATGGGGAAACTCGCTTAGACGATCCCGAATCCTCCCGACCGCCAACAAGCCCTCGTCGATGGCCTCGAGCGCCACAGGAGGCACCACGGCATCAATCGAGGCAAAGGCGATGACCAGGGCCGCCCGGTGGGTCGAGGTCTCCGCCACGGCGGCTTGCAAGTCACCGAGGTTCTCTGCGTCTTCGGCAATGCGTGCTGCCTGGTCGGCCTGGGAGAAGAGCGCCGCTCCCCCGATCGCCAGCACCG
>Ga0187893_10015539_pt1 | contig 10178 bp, 7 predicted proteins | sample MA1701074metaG_FD_139574 | JGI IMG/M metagenome (GOLD analysis project Ga0187893, IMG submission 139574) | White microbial mat communities from a basaltic lava cave in the Kipuka Kanohina Cave System on the Island of Hawaii, USA - MA170107-4 metaG ... | reverse complement strand
GCTAAAGCCGGGACTCCAACCCGTCAATTAAGGTGTGACAGAGCACTAGGTTCATTCTTGCTGTTTGATTCTCATGAACGATTCGATCCTGAAGCAACTGACGGCGTATGTCGACGGCGAACTGTCGCCGGCCGAGACGGACGCGGTGAACAATCTTCTCCGCGATTCGGCCGAGGCTCGGCAGGCGCTGCGTGCGCTTCAGCGCGATCAGGAACGGTTGCGAACACTCTGCCAGGAACAGGCGACCATTGATTTCTCCGTGACGGTTGTGGGTCGCATTCTCCGCGGCGAGCGGACTCGACGCTCCCGCTGGCATCGTCGCTCACTCTGGCCCGCCGCGGTCGCAGCCAGTCTCCTGGTGGGGCTGGGCGTGGCGACGTTCCTGTTCGTCCAGCACCGGTCCAAAACCGGCCAGCCGGAGCCGATCGCCAAGCACGAACTACCGCCTGCGAAACCGTCGGGAATGGCCGCCAACTCCACGCCGGCAGGACCCATTGCGCCCGCCGCAGTCGTCCATGAGCTTCGCAGCAAACTGCCGACCCGCGAACAGTGGAATGAAGCCGCAGAACAGGTCCGCGAGGCGTTGACGCCAGTCGGCGAACGCCTGGCACGCATCTACCGCTCCGGCCAGGACACGCTGGTGAGCGCCCTGGATCGCGAAGGGCTGGACGAAGGCGGGGCAGGGGAGCCTGGGTTGGGCAGCCCGACCATTCTCACGAGCCAAATGCACGCGGCCCAAATCTTCAAGACTGTCGCCGTTTCGAAGGCGCCGTTCTTTTTCGATATGAAAGACCTCGAGGCATCGAAGCTGGTTTCCCGGCTCCGCGAAGACAGTGTGCAGCACGTGGACCTGTCCTGTCACGAGAGCTGGCGGGCTCTGGAGCGCTTGCAGGCAGCCTGCCGGGCCAGCGGCGTCAAGCTCCTGATCGATGCCGAGGTCACCCAGCGATTCAACCAGAAGCTGCCAGCCCCGTACATGGTCTATCTGGAAAACGTCTCGCCAGAGCTGGTGGCCAAGCTGCTTGACAACCTCCGCTCGATCGAGAACCGGGCCGAACGGACGAAGAAGGGTGACGCGCAATTCGGCAGCGTCCTGGTACTGCCGCTGGACGAGGCCGGTCGCAAACGGCTGGCCAATTCGCTCGGCGTTCCCTCCAGCACCCTGGTTCCTGGCAAGTTGAAGAAATCCGATCCACGCGCGAAGGTCGACCCCACTCAGCCCATTGCCAAGGAGACGGAGAAAGCGCTCGACAAGCTGGCCACAGGGCAGGGCAGGGGGCCCCGCACTGACCCCACCGCCGTTGTCCTCGTTGCCGTCCCCTACCGCAATCGCGTTCCGATCGCCAAGGAAGTGAAGGCCCATCTCGACACTCGCCCCGGCGCCCAGCCCGACCACATCAACGTCGTGTTCTTCCTGCGGGCCGGGCGAGGGTAGCGGGCTTACCGATCAGCTGAGCAGGTCGGCCTGGCGATTGACCAACTTGAACGACCGGTATGGCCCCACTTCCCGAAGCGGTGGAAGACAAACGCTGTTTCATTGGACCCGCAGCAGATAAACTACCATCCGACGAGCCGGCAGAGCAAGCATGAGGCGACTAGTGGCGACAACAGCGGAGATCCTGGAGTTGAGCGTGTTGTATGAGCGGGACGAGACGGCCTGGCTGGAGGCCATGTCGGCCCTGGCCGCCGAGGGGCGCTACGCGGAGATGGACTTTCTCCACCTGAGCGAGTATCTGGCGGACCTGGCCAAGCGCGATCGACGAGAGGTGTTCAGCCGGCTGGTGGTGCTCCTGACCCATCTCTTGAAATGGGAGCACCAGCCCGAACGGCGCTCGGGCTCCTGGCGCGGCACCATGCGAGCGCAACGCCGCGAGCTGAGGCAGCTCCTGGAGAGCGGCGCCCTGCGCGTCCACGCGGAAACGGTCTTGGCGGACGCCTACGCGGAAGCTCGCCGCCAGGCGGCCGACGAGACGGAACTGCCCCTGGACGTGTTCCTGGTCGACAACCCCTGGGGACTGGAAGAGTTGCTGGCGGAGCCGGGGGTGTGAGGGGCCGTGCGACAGAGGGAGCGTGCCTTTAGCTGTCAGAAGAGTTGGGCCTGGCGTTCCACGCCGGCTCGGAGTTTCGGCCATCGCCGCAGAAATCCTACCGCCGAGATTCGCGCCAGTTCATTCGGTTCAATCTTGTTGAGCCCCCCGCCATAGACCCGGCCCTCGCCTCGGAGTTCGTGACCAGTAACTCGCCCTAGCATATCGAATACTTCAGAAGTACGCTCGGGGTGCTCGCGCAGCATCCTCGCAAGTTTTCCGACCGGGTAGAGCATGAGGTAGAGGTTAGTGCCAATCGCCCGCGAGCGATTCCAAATGAACCGAAACGGCCGCTTTTCATCGGAGCCGCGGCCCATGTAGGTGCACAGGAACGGCGCCGGCTCTCGCTGCTCCTGCCTGTACCAAGGCGTGCGCCTGCGGAGAATGTAGCCGTCCTTAATGCCTAATGCCTCCGCGGTCTTGAGGTAAGCCCACAAGGACGGATGGCGACACTCAAGAATGTCTTCGGGCAGGTGACAATCGATAACGCATAGCTGACGGTCAATGAGGGGGTAACCTTCTTCGTCGGCTTCGACAATGGTGGCCTTGAGGTAACGCGGGCTGGGGAGAATCGGGCGCAGATACCGATCGGGGAGATGCAGGCGCGTGGCATCGGCGCGAAGAAGAATGAAGAACTTGTCGCTCCCCGTGGCGATGCCGCGTTGCACACGGAAGTAGTCGCCGAGAGTTTGTCCCGCGTCGCTGAGCACACGGCGGTCATTCTTTGAATGGGTTGGGTAAATCGTCCACTTGCGCGACTCGCGCAACTGCTCAAGTGAGACCGAATCGCTCACTGCCGGAGAGCCCAGTGTGCCGCCGAAGCTAAACTCAACAGCGTGATCCGCTGCGGGCGGTGCCTTGCGAAAGACAAGGACCGCCGACGACACGAGGGCATCACCGAATTGAACATGATCGGGATCGAAACGGTGAATGCGGAGGAGTGTCACCCGTTCCGTCAGAAATCGCTTGAGAGCCGTCCCATACTTGACGTCCATGAACTCAGAAGGCACTAGCCACGCGGCGCAACCGCCGTCCTCCATCCAATCAGTGGCGAGTAAGAGAAAATAGACATACAGGCCTGCGAGACCATTGATCTCGACACCAGTTCTATGGAAGACGAGCTCTTTGAGGCGTTTTTTGTCCTTCAATCCCATGTGGTGATGACGTGTGTAGGGCGGGTTGGCAAGAATTAGGTTGGGTGAAGACGGGGTGGAACCACGGCCAATGACCTTCGTGAAGTCGCCAGGAATCACTTCAAGACCTTCTCTACCCCACAGATCACGGGCAGCTGCGCAGAAAGCGGGATCAATCTCGATGCCTAGGGCCTGTACGACCCGCTCAGCACCAAACACAGTTAACGCCGCGGAAAAAAAACTGCCGGTGCCAACGGCGGGATCAGCGAAACGGATGGCGCGGAGCGAAGGGCCAGCGATCGACTGAACGTACCGTGCAATTTCAACCGCCAGAATGTTAGGAGTGGCAAACTGACCCATCCGGTTCCGCTCGGTGGCCGTTCGGCGCGCATCGAGCTCCTCTTGAACCACCTGTCGGCGCGCCTCGGCCGGGTTGTGGTTGTCCTGGGTCATACGCTTACAACCCCAGCTTAAGAAGATCCTGGATTCGATGCTCCCACACCCAGTCTATCCCCTCGGCAGCCTCGTAGCCGAGATAGTCGCTGCCGAAGTACCCACAGAGGAAGAGTATGAACGGGACTGAGGCACCATACGTTGCCTGAAGCTGATGAATCTTGGTCGCCTCCTCCTTGCGCCGCTTGTTTGTATTGGTGAAATCTCCCGCAGACTTGGCCTCGACGAGGATCGGTAGATGATCTTTTCGAGGTCTCTGCGGCTGAATTACGACGTCGATGGGGATGTTGACTTTCAGCGTTTTGCCTACTCGGAGATTCATGCGGAACGTGTAAGTGCCGGGCTCCATCTCGTTGAGCGGCCTACCGGCGCCGTGCGGCTGTTTCCGGTAACCGCGCTTTACGAGGAACGCGCCGATCATGGCGAGTTGACGCTGCTCTTGAGCGTTGCGGACAATCGGGTTTGCAACGGCACTGCAAAGTCGGTCCGCGACAATCGTTGAAGCCCGCTCACGCTCGTGGTCAGTCGGCGACTTACCTGCATCGAGCCACGGGAAGATGTCGCGATCCAAGAGTTTGTTCAGCACTCTGCAGACGGAGGCCAAGTGCTCCAAGAGGAGTTCTTCCTTCATCCGAGACGCGAGCTTGCCCTCCTCCATCTTGCCGATCAGTGACTTGTTAGCGCTCGAAAGTCCGATCAGCCGGTCTACTGCGAGTGGTGGAGCGGTGCACATCCTGAGTGTGGGAAGTGCCCCCGGACTGGCCCTGAGTTGTTCGGGGTTCAGGCTCCTGAGATCATTAGTAGCCACCAGGGCTGCCTTGACGTGAGCGGTCGTTTTGATGCGAGTGGAGCGGAATGCCCTCGGTGCAAACCGCATGAACCATTGATTGAATTGATCAACCGAGGCCGCGATGTCGGCCTTCCAGAGATGCGGCTTATCGGCATTGATCCGCTCGGGCTTCATAAGAGCATTCGTCCCTTGTCGCTCAGGTTTTTCGACTCAAGAGGGGACCGTCCTCTTTCGGCTAGTGCGGCACTACCGTCAAAAGCCCTTGCATAGTAGCGGATTGCAATTCTCGGTCAACGAGAAGCCTTATTGAAGCCCCTCCGGTTACCCCTCCGTTACAAACACCCGCCCTCCTCGCTCGTCTATAATCACGGGTGGTCGTGGACCCACCGTTCCCTTCCCATTGGCCTGTCATTGCGAGGAGAAGCCATGCGGCGATATGCGTTGTCCCTGCTCGGGCTCGTGGTCTGGGTCGGGCTGGCCCAGGCGCGCGGCATCGTCATTCCCGTGGAAAAGTCGATCCCGCCCTTGGCGATGCTGAACCACCGGGTGAACGTCACCATGGAAGACCAGGTGGCAATCACGCGCGTCGAGCAGACCTTTCGCAACCACACCACTCGCGAGCTCGAAGCGACTTACGTGTTTCCCGTGCCGCGCGGGGCCAGTGTGCGCGAGTTCGCCATGTGGGTCAACGGAACGAAGGTGAAAGGCGAGCTGGTCGAGGCGGCCAGGGCTCGGCAGATCTACACCGACATCGTTCGCCGCACCCAGGACCCCGGCCTCCTGGAATACATCGGCCACGACCTCCTCACCATGCGCGTGTTCCCCATTCCGCCGAAGGGAGACCAGAAGATCGAGATCAGCTTCACCGCCATCGCTCGGCGGGACCACGAGGTGGTCGAATACACCTACCCGCTCAAGACCGACGGCAAGGCAACGAGCACGCTCGATGACTTCACCTTGAAACTGACGCTGAAGTCCCAGCAGCCGATTCTGAATGTCTACAGCCCGACGCACGCCATCTCCATCACGCGGACCAATGACAAGGAAGTGATCGTGGGTTTCGAGAAGCACCAGGCGATTCTCGACAAAGACTTCCAAGTTTTCTACACGACGAGCCAGAAGGACATTGGGTTGACGACGCTGCTGCATCGCCCCGTGAGCGGCCAGGATGGGTATTTCCTCATGCTGATCTCGCCGCGGGCCGAGCTGGCCAATGAGCAGCAGGTGCCCCGCGACTTGGTGTTCGTGCTCGACACTTCGGGCAGTATGCGCGAGGACGGCAAGCTGGACCAGGCAAAGCGGGCCCTCAAGCATTGCCTGTCGGGCCTCACCGAGAAGGACCGCTTCGCGTTGCTCAACTTCGCCACCACGGTGAATCGTTACGGCACGGGTCTGGTAGAAATGAACAAGGACCAGGTCGAACAGGCGAAGCAATGGGTGGATCGGCTGGAACCGACCGGCGGCACCGCCATTAACGACGCCATGCTCCAGGCGCTGGAGTTGCGATCAAAGGACGAAGGCCGGAACTTCACCGTAGTGTTTTTCACCGACGGCAAGCCGACCATCGGCGAGACCAACGCCGACAAGATCATCGGCAACGTTCTCAAGAAGAACACCGCCAACACCCGCATCTTCACCTTTGGCGTGGGCAATGATCTGAACGCGACCTTCCTGGACCAGGTCGCCGAGCACACGCGGGCGATCAGCTCGTTCGTTCGGCCAGACGAGGATCTGGAGATGAAGGTGTCGAGCTTTTTCGGCAAGATCAGCCGGCCGGTGCTGGCGAACCTGAAGCTCACGGCGGGGAAAGGGGTCAGCCTCGTGGAAGTGTACCCGCCGCAGCTCCCCGACCTGTTTCACGGCGGGCAGGTGATAGTTCTGGGCCGCTGCCAGGGCGAAGGGCACACGGCGATTACGCTCTCCGGCACGGTGGGTAAGGAGACGCGCGAGTTCGTGTTCGAGACCGACTTTGCACCAAAGAGCGGCGACAAGAACTTCGTCGAGGATCTGTGGGCCCGCCGCAAGGTTGGCTACCTCATGGACCAGATCCGCGTGAATGGCGAGAAGAAGGAACTGGTCGACGAGTTGACCACACTGGCGAAGAAATACGGGATCGCGACGCCTTATACGAGTTTCCTGATCGTGCCCGATGCCCCGGTGCCGGTCGCGGGCCGGCAAGTAGATGGCCTGCAAAACTGGGGGTTCGTCAACGGCCAGGTGGCCCCGGCTGGTCTCACACCGGCGCAGGCGGGCGGCCAGATGAAAAAAGTGACCGTGTTCGCCAAGGAGAACCAAGTGAAGGCTGGCGATCTGGCGGGCAACCGCAGCAAGTTCGAAGACGAGAAACTGGCCAAAGTACCGGAGCTTGCCCGGTCCGCAGCCGAGAAACCACTGGTCGAGGCCAAGGCGTCGAAGGAGGCCTTCGATCAGGCCAAGGTTCGTTTGTCGTTGCAGCAGCAGCGGGAGCTTCAGGTCAACAAGCTCGGCGTCGATTACTCCGTTGCCTGCAACAACCTGAAGTGGCAAAGTCGATTGCAACAAACGGCGTACAAGCGCGTTCAGAACCGCAACTGCTTGGAACTGGGCGGCGTGTGGATCGATGAGGACTACGACCCCAAGATGCCGACCGTGGCCGTCAAGGCCATGAGCGATGCATACTTCCGCATCCTGGAGCGGCATGCCCAGGTGAAGGACGTGTTCAAGTTGGGCAATCACCTGCTGTGGATCACCCCGAACAACACGGCCCTGGTGATTGACACGACCGACGGCGTCGAGCAGATGACGGACGTCGAGATCGACAAGCTCTTTGTGATGAAGTAGCTATCATCCTGAGTTCGCCCTGCAGCGGGGGTGAGGGAGTGAGAGGGGATCTCGAGAGTTCCCCTTCACTCGCTCACCCCCCTCGCCATTTCACCACCGGCGCCAGTTCGACCGCACTGGTTGGCGCGATGGGTGCATTCCCGTCCTTGCAGGGCCTTGCCAGGGCCCGTAGCCAAATTCGTAAGAATTCCGGTCCGTAAGGAACCCGCATTCTAACGAATGCGGCTACGGGAAGAGCAGGCGCTGCTACGGGGATGCACCGTGGCGCGATCCGGCCCTTGACGCTCCTCCCGCCGCGTGTTACCTCTACAGGTCACCATTTTCAGGAGGAGTAGCAGCCATGACACAGAAGTTCTCCCGCCGGCAGTTTGTCCGCACCTGCGCTGCGGCCGCGAGCGGCATGTTTATTTCCAAGCGGGTTGCCGCCGAGAAGGCCGAGCCGTTTGGCCGCTTCACCGTCGGCGTGCAAAGCTACTGCTTTCGCGAATTCGAGCGGGAACAGGCGCTCAAGAAGACGCAAGCGCTAGGCTTGAAGTGGATCGAGTTTTACCGCAAACATGCACCGCTCGAGAGCACGCCGGAGCAGATCCAGGCCATCCGGCGAATGTGCGGCGACTACGGCATCACCCCCATTGCGTTTGGCGTGGAACGGTTCACCAAGGATCACGCCGGCAACCAGAAACTGTTCGGGTTCGGCAAGGCGCTCGGCATCAAGCACTTCAGCGCCGATCCCGACCCAGACGCATTTGACAGCCTCGACAAGCTCTGCGAGGAGTACAAGATCACGATCGCCATTCATCCTCATGGTCCAGCGGGGGAAGGCCGGCTGCATCGCTGGTACTCCGCCGAAGCGATCATGAAGGCCGTGAAGGATCACCACCCCCTGATTGGCGCTTGCCTGGATACGGGACATCTGATCCGTGCCGCTCAGCTCGGCGAGAAGCTCGACCCGGCCCAGCAAGTACGCGTCATGGGCGCCCGCAACTTCGGCATGCATTTGAAGGATCACGATAACACGCACAAGACGGATGTGATCTACGGAAAAGGCGCCCTGGACGTTCTGGCCGTGCTCACGGCCTTGAAGGAGGTCTCCTTCCGGGGGTACATTAGCTTGGAGTACGAGGCCAATCCCAACAACCCGAGCCCGGACATGGCGGCGTGCCTGGCGATCCTCAAAGAAGCCGCACAGCGGGTCGAATGACCAACGGGCCAATGACGAATGACCCGACCGGGGAAGCGCCCTGGGTCGTTCAAAAGGACGTCCATGCTCGATCCGGGGCAGATCGCCGAGTTGCGAAAGCGGCATTACAACGCCACGCTTGCCTACATCCACAAGCCACAACCGGAGCTGGCGATCTTCCGGGTCAAGCCGGACCAGCCGGTGCCGCCACACAAGGCGGGGCAGTACTCCACGCTCGGGCTCGGCTACTGGGAGCCGCGGTTTCCCGGCTGCCAGGAAGAGACGCTCAAACCTGGCGACGAAGCCAAGCTGGTGCGCCGGGCCTATTCGATCAGCCATCCGGTGCTCGATCCCAGCGGTCAACTGTTCGCTCCCAACAGCGAATGGCTGGAGTTCTACATCGTCCTGGTTCGTGAATCGGACAAGGCCCAGGCGCCAGCGCTGACGCCCAGGCTGTTCATGCTTCGTCAGGGCGAACGGCTCTACCTGGGCGACAAGATCACCGGCCACTTCACCCTCGACCCGGTGAAGCCCGATGACACCGTGCTTTTTCTTTCCACGGGCACCGGCGAGGCGCCGCACAACTACATGCTCTGGGAGCTTCTCCGACGGGGGCACAGGGGCAAGATCCTCGCCGCCTGCTGCGTCCGCTATCGCAAGGACCTCGCCTACCAAATGCTCCACGACAAGCTGATGCAGAAGCATCCGCACTACCAGTATCTGGCCCTCACCACTCGCGAGGCGCATACGATCCAGCAAAAGGTCTACATCCAGGACCTGATCACCAGCGGACAATTGGAAGAGACGCTCGGAGAGGCGCTCGACCCAGCTCGGATGCAGGCCTTTTTGTGTGGGAACCCCAAGATGATCGGCGTCCCCACGACCGACAAGGCGACGGGCCAGCGAGTCTATCCCCAGCCCCTTGGCGTGATTGAGGTGCTAGAGAAGCGCGGCTTTCAAGTTGACCAGCCGCAAGTGAAACGCAAAGGGAATATCCACTTCGAGGAATACTGGTAACCGCTCGCTGCCCTTGCACGGAGGCCCAGCCGCCTGCACTCGCGGTCCAGCAGCGGATTCGCTACACTATCACCACCCTGCAGTCTCCCCTGGCGGAGGTCCGTTTCCAGCCGTGTCTACAGAAAACACCATCGGCGGCTATCACCTCAAGAACCTCATGATGACCGGACAGACCAGCCAGGTCTGGGAGGTCGTGGAGGGAGGCAGTGGTCGGCATTTCGCGCTCAAGGTCCTCTTGCCAGAGAACACCCGTTCGAATCCGCACCGCCAGTTTCTCTTCCACGAGGCGGAAGTGGGAATGAGCTTGCACCACCAGAACGTCATCCGGATGTTCAAGTGCGTGCGCGACAAGAACAACCCGTACATCGTCATGGAGTTCTTTCCCGGCGCCAACCTGAAGCTCCGGCTGATGCGGAAACAGGATTTGATCAAGGTCAAGGCCCACTCGATCCTGGAGCAGGCGGCGACCGGACTCCTCTCCATGCACGTCAAGGGCTGGGTGCATCGCGACGTGAAACCGGACAACATCCTGGTCAACAGCGCCGGCGAGGTTCGCATTATTGACTTTGCACTGGCCAAGCGAGCCAACAAGGGCGGGGCGGGCTTCTTCGCCCGGCTGTTCGGCAAGAAGGGAAGCAAGACGACCTCTGGGACGCGCAGCTACATGTCGCCGGAGCAGGTGCTGGGCCAGGCGCTCG
>Ga0187893_10015538_pt1 | contig 10179 bp, 9 predicted proteins | sample MA1701074metaG_FD_139574 | JGI IMG/M metagenome (GOLD analysis project Ga0187893, IMG submission 139574) | White microbial mat communities from a basaltic lava cave in the Kipuka Kanohina Cave System on the Island of Hawaii, USA - MA170107-4 metaG ... | reverse complement strand
TTCGCAACGCATAGCACTCCGATCTCATTCACTCAATGGTGTCAGCTAGACATCCTACGCTTGAGATTGCCATGAACCAGCTTTGCTGGAAATTCGAAGCACTTTGCGGCAGATCTTCTCAGTTTCCATTAGGCGCGACGTGGGTCGAACCCGTTGAGGCTTTCCGGACGTCCGTGACGCACCATCGCCCGATCGTCGTATTCCTCCCACAGCATCTGCTCCATTGATGTCGTTGACGCGACGTCCGTTCGGTTCTGACGCCGCGCTTGGGAGGCAGCCGACGAGTAGGTTCCACTTGATCCGGCGGCCGTCGTCGCCAACGCCCGCCTCAGCCGCAAGCCACCGAATGGCCCCCAAAGCTGCCCTTCGAGGGACATGCGATCCTCCCTCCCACAGGTTCATGGTAGCGAACGAAACGCCTACTCGTTGCGCAAGCTGCTGTTGAGTCAGGCCAAGGTGCGCACGAATCGCTCCAAGAACCAGGTATGTCCATATTTGTCATACGACGGTGGCCACGCATCAAGATCGTCTCGAAGTTCGTCGACTTTCTGTTTCATCGAGACCGCTAGGTTCTTTGTTTCTCCCAAATCTTCTTTGAGGTTGTAGAGTTCCGTCTGGCCGGTTTCGTAGAACTCGATCAACTTAAAATCTCCTTTGCGGATTGCTCCCGTCCGCCCTGGACGCTGTAATGCGGGTAGTGCCAGTAAAGCGCATCTCTCTTGAGTGTTCCCGCTTGCCTGAGCAACGGGAGCAGTCTTTATGCTGGTCGGGTTTCAATGCAAGGCCTGCCATTTCGAGCATCGAAGGATAGAAGTTATTGCCGGAAACAGGAACATCACAGATTGTTCCCCGCTTGGTGATGCCGGGCCACTTCATGATTAAGGGAACACGGATACCCCCTTCATAGAGCAAGCCCTTTCCGGCACGAAGAGGGAGATTTGAAGTAGGGTGACCTTCAGAAGTAGAAGTGCCACCGTTATCGGAGAAGAAGATTATGATGGTCCGTTGATCGATGGCTAGATCCTTCAGTCCTCATCACTCTTCCAACACTCTCATCCACGCCTTCGATCATCGCCGCAAAAACGGGATGCTTCTGCACTTGACGAAGCTCTCGTTCATGCTCTTTGCCAAACTCAGGAATTCCACCAGCCGGGAGTCCTGCGGCTTTCCGCTCGTACTTTGCAATCAGGTCCTTCTTCGCCTCCAGAGGAACGTGCACTGCATAGTGTGACAGGTAGAGAAAGAAGGGGCGGTTCCGATTCGCGACCATGAACTTCTCCGCATCACTTGAGTGCGTATCGGTGAGGTAACGTCCGTGATCGTCGAAATACGGTAATGGCCAGCCTCTCTCACTGCCACCTATGTTTGTTGAGAAACCAAAACTCTCTAGCGGCGCGGTTCCTAAATGCCACTTACCGATGAATCCGGTGACATAGCCCGCGTTCCTCAATGTCGCCGCGATGCTGACCTCCTCCGATGGCAATTCACGGGTCCACTTCACCGGCCAGAGCCGTGATTTCTCCGGCCACTGTTGGCCAACCAAAAAGTTCGTCAAATGCAGCCGAGCGGGATGTTTGCCCGTCATGATACTTGCGCGGGAAGGGGAGCACACGGGAGCCGCTGCATAGGCATTCGTAAACCGCATTCCCTGGGACGCCAGACGGTCAATGTTTGGCGTTTCGTAAAAACTACTGCCATAGCAGCCGATATCTCGCCATCCCAAGTCGTCGATGAGAACGAAGACAAAGTTCGGTCGGTCCGCCACCATCGTGTCGGTCTTCGGCACTGAGCAGAAGACGAAGATTGAAATCAGGACGGGCGCGGCTCGAGCGGCACTACACGAAGTTTGAAGCAGTTCAGTCATCCTGCTCATTGCTTGCCTTTCTGAACATCTGGAAGCTTGCTAAAGCGCTTAGAGCGAAAAACAAGCTCCGACTTGGAGAGATCGCGCCAATGGCGCCGACGGACTGAAGCGAAGCTTCCACCAAGCAGAAACAGGGCAAATGAAGATGAAACAGCCTAGAGATGGGCCCGAAGGTTCCGAACTTCTTCAAATCGAGTTGTCCCTCTTACCAGCGTACCTAAATCGTAGTTTGCGATCATTCCGGACCTCTACTGCATCAGCGTCGACGTATCGCAAGAAAAGGATGCGGCGGTCACGATCAGAAATGTTCCCTTCGCATTGATGCAAAAATAAACACTGCGCATATCCTCCAATCCCTCCAGGGATACGGCCGTAGAAGTGAAACCCGGTATCGTGATAGGAGTTGAAGCTCCGATTCGCTTAGCTTTCGATGCACAAACATGGTGTCCACTCCTCAGTCACGTACGGCGTGAGATTTCTGTTTGACCAATGTCCACAACGAGTCGCTGCCTGGAAACCCTATGCACTTGGCATACTCCTTCTTGAGAAACCAGACGATCTTTTCCTGTCGGCCGAGACCATTTTTAGGTGGTGCCGCCCATTCGCCTTCCGGACCATCGGACCTTGACGGAAGAATGCGATCTGGTTTGAGTCGGACATCTCAAAACTCGTGCCCCGTTGTCTTCTCGTAGGCGCTGCGAATCCTCATGTCCTGTTTGATCTTGAGCGCGTATTCAAGCATGAACTGTTTTCTGGCGTGAAGAGAGTTGCGGTGCTCGAACGCAGCTAGCGCCGGATGATTTGTCTGCCTCATCCACGCACTCAGAGCATTTCGGAGGGCTTCAACGTCGCGGACATATCGCGGATTGCTGATCTCGTTGCGCAAGGCATGAGGATCTGTCTCGTAATCGTACAACTCCTCTACTGGCTGACTCTGGAAGCGTCGTGCGAGAGCGGAATCACGCTCGGCCGCCCGCTGCATCGCCGCATAGGTCTCACCTCGCGACGTCGACTGAACAAACATTCGCCGCCCGTCGGACCATGGATTGAATATGTATCCGAATCGGCGCGTCTGAACGCAAAACATTGGGGCGATCTCCCGGCCGTGGACGTGGTAAAACTGGGTGAAGACTTCGCTCCGACCGTCGTGAGACTTTCCCTCGAGCAAAGGCAGAAACGACCGCCCATCCATTCCGATAGGGCCGTGTACACCGGCGGCCTCTAGTAGCGTGGGCATTAGATCAATGCCGGAGACCAAGTGTTGGTCCTCCACCGTCCCGCGCGCCACCCGGCCCGGCCACCGCACGATCATCGGCGTACGCGTCCCGTTGCGGTAGCACGTGGCCTTGGCGAAAGGGAAAGGCATGCCGTGATCGGACAGAAAGACCACCAGCGTGTGGGAAGCGAGGTCCGCTTGGTCCAGCGACTGGAGGACCGCACCCAAGGTGTCGTCGAACCGGCGCACGGAACTATAATAACCTGCGAGCTCGTGTCGAACTTCGGGAAGGTCCAGCAGGAATCCCGGTACGGAAACCTCGTCAGGTCTGTAAAGCCGAGACGGCGCCGCGATTTCGGGATTAGACGTTTTCCCGTCCGTTGCGGTGGCGAACGGCCGATGCGGATCGCTCGCATTGACCAGGAGAAAGAACGGCTGCCGAGCTGCCTTAGCCTTGTCGAAGAACTTCCGAGAGAATTCCTTGAACAATGCCGGATTACGTCCGCAATTCTCTTTGGTGGCTGGAGGCACAGGACGAGGAGGAGGGTCAGACCATAAGAAAAGCTCCTGTTGGCTGAGCGATTTCCCGATGGTACCACAGAGGTATCCAGCCCGCGCGAGCACTGCCGGCAACGTGGGGGTACCGGGGTACATGGGCTGGAAGCTCTCGGCGCCGTTTCGATGAGAATAGCGTCCTGTCAACCAAACCGAACGGGATGGCGTGCACAGGGCGATATTAACGTAAGCCTGCATAAATCGCATACCCTCGGTCGCCAGACGGTCGAGATTCGGAGTAACATCCGGCATCTGGCCGCCAAAACTTCCAGGACTATCCCAGTTCATGTCATCGGCAGTAATCACCAGAATGTTGACGCGCGCTGCAGCGTGGAGGTGAGCTACGAAGCCGATGGAGGCAACCAGAATCAAAACCAAGTTGCGCCTATTCCCTTCTAGGATTCTTCTAGACAAGTCTCACCTCGATTCCGTGTTGCTTGAGCTTCGCTTCGAGATAATGGAGAAGTGTGGAGAATACAGGACGCTTTCGAAAGAAGACGATGAAGTCTTCGACAAGCTTCTGCACTTGAGATTGGTTTGCCATGACGGCCGTCCAATCTCCGATGGCTGCGTTTCTTGCCAGGGAAACGAAGGGATCCGGATCTGCCTGAACCAGCGAAACGACCAATCCAGTCGCTCCTGAACGCAGGGCTTGCGCCAGTAACAACTCCTTACCGATAAGGATGGAAAAGTCCTTTCCCCGCGTCCGCTCCAAGACTTTCAGATGATGTTCCAGATTGTCGCTGGAATCTTTGTAGCCAATCACATTGGGATGATCCGCCATCTCCGCAATCCACTCTGGTCTCAGGCCATAACCCACAAACTCCGGAATATTGTAGTAAATCACTGGGAGCGGTGATTTGGTGGCCACTTCCCGCAAATCTGCTTCTGCCTCTTCAATTAGCATGGATAAATAGTAGGGACCTGTGGTAACGACGATGTCTGCTCCGGCTCGCTTCATTCTTTCTGCATTGGAGAGCATTCGAGGCACGCCGCTGTCGCATATTCCCCCATAAACTCTGACGCGGTCTCCAACTGTATCCGCAACGGCGCGACAGACCTCCGAATTCTGTTCGGGAGAAAAATGAGAGAATCGACCCGTTGTGCCAGCCACAAAGATCCCGTCAACACCTTTGGATATCAGCCACTGAGCGACATTACTAATACCGGCAAAGTCCACGCCTCCTGCATGATTGACCGGAGTCACCATCGGAACGACAACACCTCCAATAGAGCGGTCGTTTGAGCCGGGCCTGTTTTTGACGGGGGAATCAACAGATGTCAGATTAGGATTCAATCGTCAGCCTCCGGCAGTCAATTCGATCTCGGTTTACAGTGGCTTGCGCCTTTAATCGGTCCGAGTCGAAGATCTAAATGGTAGTGGGCACTGGATAAGTATTGGAAACAGAATTCCAAACGCTAATGATCGGCCATGTATTTCCCTCGATTCGGTTGTTCAAATTGCGAGACCTTTGTTGCTTCATCCTTATTTGTGTTGCTTCATCCTTATTTGCGATACGGAGCAAAGCCGACAGCGTTACTGGGAGCCACAGGTAATTTCTAGTCCAAACTCGGTCGATGACCTGCAACACGCGCTGCGCCGTCGGCATCCAAATCACTTTCACCTCTAAGCAGCACATCGAAGTCACAACCACGATCTGCCTGCAACACATGATCTAGGAAAATGCGTCCATAACCACGCTGGTAGTGCGGTGGCGGTGGAAACCAGCAGGCGCGCCGCGTCTCCAGCTCCGCTTGAGAAACGTCCAGATGCAACCTGCGATCGGGCACATTCAATTCGATGAAGTCACCCGTTTTGACAAGCGCGAGGGGACCTCCGACAGCGGATTCCGGCACAACATGAAGAATTACAGTACCGAAGGCAGTGCCGCTCATGCGGGCGTCCGAAATCCTAACCATATCTGTGACGCCTTGCTCGAGCAGTTTCTGTGGGATAGGAATCATCCCCCACTCAGGCATCCCAGGACCGCCCTTGGGTCCACAGTTTTGCATCACCAGCACGGAATTGGCATGCACTTCTAAAGCCGGATCATCAATGCGGGCGAGCATCTCATCTCGATCTCTAAATACGACTGCGGGTCCACGGTGCGTTAGCAAATGGGCGGAAGCTGCTGATTGTTTGAGCACTGCCCCTGCCGGCGCAAGATTTCCTCGCAGGATCACGGTTGATCCTGACTCTCTAACCGGCGCACGGCGTGCACAGATCACATCCGGGTTGTAAATGCGCGCCTCCTGGATGTTTTCTCGAAGTGTTCTGCCCGTGACAGTCAGCGCATTCGTGTGCAAAAGATCTCCCATCTCACGCATCAATGCCGGGAGCCCGCCAGCGTAGAAGAAATCCTCCATCAGATACTCTCCGGAAGGCTTAACGTTGGCTAGGAGGGGGGTCGTGCGTGAGATGCGATCAAAGTCATCAAGTTTTAGATCGATGTCGAGCCTTCCGGCGATGGCGAGCAAATGAACGATCGCGTTGGTTGAGCCGCCGATAGCCATGTCTACTCTAATAGCGTTCTCAAAAGCTTCAGGTGTCAGAATTTTACTCGGCCGCAAGTCCTCAGCGACGAGTTCGACAGCGCGTCGGCCGCTCTCCTGTGCGATTGCCAGACGTCTCGAGTCGGGGGCTGGAATGCTGGCGGAGCCGGGAAGAGTCATCCCCAATGCTTCAGCTATGCTGGTCATCGTGCTCGCCGTTCCCATCACCATACAGTGCCCGACGCTGCGCGACATGCAGCTTTCCATCTCAACAAATTCCTCCTCCGTCATTTGCCCGACGCGGACGCTGTTCCATGACTTGATGAGGTCGGTACCGGAGCCGATTTCCTGACCGTGGAAGCGGCCCGTGAGCATCGGACCCCCAGGAACCATAATGGAAGGAATATCGGCGCTGGCCGCGCCCATCAGTTGTGCGGGAGTGGTCTTATCGCAACCGCAAAGGAGCACGACCGCATCAACGGGGTGGCAACGGATCATCTCCTCAGTGTCCATCGCCATCATGTTGCGATAGAGCATTGTCGTCGGCTTCACAAAGACCTCGCCCAGTGAAATCGTTGGGAATTCCAGGGGAAAACCCCCTGCCGCCCAGACGCCTCGCTTGACGGCTTCGGCAACCAGCCTAAGGTGTGAGTTGCATGGGTTCAGCTCGCTCCACGAATTGCAAATGCCAATCACCGGTTTATTCTGGAAAACATCCGATGAAAATCCCTGAGCTCTCATCCCAGCCCGGTGGGCGAAAGCGAACCCGTTGATCCCGCCGAACCAGCTCTGACTACGCAGCTTCATTCCTGTGAATACCTCAATGATTGGCGCGTTGGTTGGGACAGAGAACGATACACATCCCTTCTCGTGTCGGCCGTGAGAAGTTGGCTTGCCCAGAAGGCAACGCTAGGCACGTCGATCAGGATCAATTCTGTCATTGCATCAAAATAACAGCTAACAGCTACAGGACGCGGTTTAACAGCGGTTCGCCTTGTGTAAACCTACGAAAGTTGTCAAGAAAATGGGTTGCCAACCTCTCCATCTCATTCGAGTGCCCGCCGGCAATATGAGGGGTGATGTAACAGTTGGGAGTTTCCCATAGTGGGTGTTCAGGTGGGAGCGGTTCCGGGTCTGTCACATCCAGATACGCGGCCACAAGATGTCCAGACTGTAATCTCTCCATCACCATCTTCTGGTCAACTGTCGTACCGCGCCCGATATTGTAGAGAATCGCGCCATGTTTCATCAGGCTGAGACGTTTGGCGTTGAGAAAGTTCGTTGTCGCGGGACTGCTTGGCAAAATATTGACTACGTGATCAGCGCTTGGTAGGACGTCTTCGATTTCAGCCTCGGTGAAGACACGAGCCGGCTCATCACCACGAACACGCTGCCGCACCACGACAACGTTCATCCCGAGCGGTGCGAGAAGTTCGGAGAGGCGCCGTGCGATATGGCCAAACCCGAGCAACAGGACCGTCTGGCTGTTGAGGAGGCGTGCACGGCTACGAATATCATGAAAGCTCCAGATGTGCCCCGATCGCTGATTTTCGAAGGAATGAGGCAGTTGACGAGCGAGCGTAAGCATCATCGCAAGAAGGTGTTGCGCAGCCGGTTCACTGTAAACGTTGGAGCTATTGGTTAAAACCGCTCCCCGCTTATAGAATTTCGTACGCAGGTCGTCACGGTCGTAACGGGTGTACCCAGCACTGTTAAGATGCACCCAGCGCAGACGTTCGCTTCGCATCACCTCAACGGGATCGGGCTGGCCGAAGGCGATGTCGGCATCGGCAGGCAGAGCACCCAGTATCGCGACCGTGTTGGCTCCAACTGGAGCTGCCGAAGTGGTTTCATCGGCAAAGATGATTCGATTTTCACCGATGCCTGCACGCAGGCTTACTTTTGCCTCGGCAGGGATTTTGGCGTTACACCAGATGCTGAGAGTCGAGTAAGCCATAGAATCACGCGTCCCCATATGGGAGAGTTCTCCAAGCGGAGCGAATCGTCAGATCAAATTCTGCGGACGAGGCAGGCGGGAATGCCGGTAGCTTGCGCTCTTCGTCTGTAGCGCCGCTCGCAATTCCCTCTGCGCTTAACGGCTCGCCCAGCAGAAGGACCCATCAACCAAGGCAAAACGCCTTTGCATAGGATTCGTCTTTCACGAATTCCGAGGTGGAGCTCGCTGAAGACGTTTTTGCTTCTCAGGAGGAAGCGAGAGAATTTCCGGTCGAGCCTATTTGGCCACGACCGGCAGCCTTCTGTGCTGCGTCAACAACGAGGAGTGACTTACACGCCTCTTCGATACTACAACTAACGGATCGATCCTCTGCAACTGCCACGAGGAACTCACGATCTTCATCGCGAAACATGTCGTCGCGGATTGTCTGCCCGGTGAAATGACTCCAGTCAGCCCGACTCGTCTGATAAACCGAAAGTGTGTACTGATCCCATCTGGAAAACTCCAAAATGATCGTGCCCTCTGTTCCAACAAGCTCCATATGTCTGCGCCGAGGGCGCTGGAAGAAATCGAGATGGATCGAGGCCATGCAACGGTCCTTGAAGTCGATCAGGATTTCGACGACATCCGGCGCTCTAATTCCGATATCGCTGTACGTGCCAAGCAACGCCTGCACGCTGCGAATCGGTTGATTAGCATACGAAATGGCCAAATCTAGATCGTGCGTCAAATCAAGCGCACCCGAATACTCAGCCGTAAAGAGGCTCTTATAGTCTGGTCTGACTTCCGGAAGATGCTCACCCATTAGGGCTCGAATCGAGACCAATCGGCCAATGGCTCCAGCCTTTAGCAACTCATTCACCTTAAGCGCCCCCTGGTGGTATCGAAAGCAAAGGCCTACCATAAATTTCCTCTTCAACTCCCGGACCAGTTGCCCGAGCTCATCAATACCATCCAGAGTATCTGAAAGAGGCTTTTCGCAGAAAACATGACAGCCAGCCCTAATTGCCTGAACTGCCAACGGCACGTGCGTCTTTGGGGGAGTGAGGATGAAAACTGCATCGGGCTTTAGCGTCAGTCCACTCTCAAAAGATTGGCATGCCTCAATGGAAGGACACTCCTTCAGAAGGGATTTAATCTGGCTTGGGTCGGAATCGAAGGCATAAAGATTCCTCAGACCCAGAGAGGTCAATACTCTAGCGTGCCGCTTTCCGATTGAGCCACTGCCTGCGAGTAGAACAGTGAGGTCCTGGAAACTTTTCCTAATGGTTTGTTCTCCTTACCAGGCCGTCAGTCCGCCATCTACAACCAGGTTATGTCCTGTCACATACGACGAGGCTTCGGACGCGAGGAATACGACGGCGCCTTTTATTTCCTTTCCGTCCTGTCCCATGCGGCCCATCGGGACATTGGCGGCGTATCGTTCCACGAACTTCTCAGCCTGGCCTCGGAAGAATCCGCCTGGGCTAATGCAATTGACTCGGATGCCAAACGGAGCAAGATACACGGCCATATCGCGCGTCATGTTGATGACCCCGCCCTTGGCCGCGTGATAGTCTAGAGTTGCACCTCCCATCTCCGTCTCCTCATACTGGCGGCGGTCCTTTCCGATGAGACCAGCCGTCGAACCAAGGTTGATGATGTTTCCGGACTCTGCGGGCTTCATAGCCTTAGCCACGACATGTTTAGAGCAAAGGAAAACGCCGGTGAGATTGAGATCGATAGCATCCTGCCAAAGCTTGAGCGAACGCTTTTCAAAGGGAGCCGTATCTGGCGTGCTTCTTACATTACCCGAGTTATTAACCAGAATGTCGATGTGGCCGAACTCTGACAAAACCCTCGCAGCTGCTGCCTCAACTTGAGATTCCACGGTCACATCGAGCTGCAGAGGAATGGCTCTTTGGCCGGTGGCACAGGTGATCTTTTCTGCTGAACTTTGCGCGTTGGCGAAGGTGCGGCTGGTGACTGCAACACTTGCGCCCGCTTCCGCAAGAGCGAGTGCCATGTCATAGCCCAGGTTCCTTGCCCCACCCGTGACCAACGCTACCTTACCATCCAGCTTGAAAAGCTCCCAGATGTCCATGGCTCACCTAG
>Ga0187893_10015537_pt1 | contig 10179 bp, 13 predicted proteins | sample MA1701074metaG_FD_139574 | JGI IMG/M metagenome (GOLD analysis project Ga0187893, IMG submission 139574) | White microbial mat communities from a basaltic lava cave in the Kipuka Kanohina Cave System on the Island of Hawaii, USA - MA170107-4 metaG ... | reverse complement strand
TGAACCGCCCGGTGCGGACCCGCATGCCGGGTGGTGTGGGAGGGGCGGGTTAGCAGCCCGCCCCGACCCGATTAGAAGCGCCGACCGCAACCCGGCTGTGTCAGTAAGACTCTATTGGGCTCCGCTGCCGGCACGCCGCCGCGTGGTCTTTGCCAATCACTTCGCTCGTCTCAATGTCACCGACGCGCGTAAGTCACCCCACGACATCCTACCGTGGATCGAATTCAGACTCCTGTCCATGACGTAGTGGCGCTTGCCGATGCCGCCTCCTTCTTCCCACTCGAGCGCATTCCCGCTATCGACAACTCGGGCCGTCACTCTAACCCAGTAGCCTTTGAAGATACCCCTGGGATGATCCCCCAATGCGTACACAACGGTGGCCTGGTTCTCACTGATGGCCTCAACAACAAGGCGGACGTCGTACCCAGCATCCGATGTTCCCTCCCAGACTCCCGAAAAGGCTGCCAGCTTAGGGGGAAGAGCCGCCGGTGGAGATGTAATGTTCACAGCACTGGGCATCGGCGTTGTAACAGCCATTGGGGCACATGCGCTTAGAACCACCAGACCCAGGAAGGTACGCAGTCCGATCGCTCTCATGTGTCGCACTCCTTTACGCCCCCTCGGCGCTGCTAACGTGATATCTGGTGCTGGATAGTTTCTCTAGAGCGAGATGTTTCCAGTATTAGATACCACGCGGTGCTCGATGCCGAGGGCGCGCGCGGCGCCCCAGGGCAGTTCCCACAGTTTGTGCCGCGGGCGCCAGAGGGCGCCGAGGGTTTTCAGCTTGGCGCGCAGGGCGTCGTCGTCGTAGGCGATGCGCACGTAGACCATGTCTTCCGGCGACCGCGGTGCCCGGCGCGAGCGCGGGCGCGGGATCCACGGCGCTTGCGCGACGATCAGCTCGACGGTGGTGAAGCGCTGGCGCTGCGCCTCGTCGTAGCGGTAGCGGACGCAGACCAGGCGCTCGCCGAAGCGCGCGAGCAGCTTCTTGGTGCCGTTCTGGCCGGGCTTGAGCTTGAGCCGCGCCTGCACGTCCGTTCAACGCCGCGGCGGCGAAGCGCGTTGACCGGATCAGACCGCGATCGGCGCCTTGATCGAGGGATGCGGGTCGTAGGCCTCGAGGGTGAAGTCCTCGTAGCGGAAGTCGAGCAGCTCCTTCACCGCCGGGTTGAGGCGCAGGCGCGGGAAGGGGCGCGGCGTGCGCGCGAGCTGTTCCCTCGTCTGCTCGAGGTGATTCATATAGATGTGCGCGTCGCCCAGGGCGAGGACGAAGTCGCCCGGCTTGAGGCTCGTGACCTGCGCCACCATCAGGGTGAGCGCGGCGTAGGAGGCGATGTTGAACGGAACGCCGAGGAACAGGTCGGCGCTGCGCTGGTACATCTGGCAGGAGAGCCGGCCGTCGGCGACGTAGAACTGGAACAGCAGGTGGCAGGGCGGCAGCGCCATGCGCTCGACATCGGCCGGGTTCCACGCGCTGACGATGTGGCGGCGCGAGTCTGGCTTCGCTTTCAAGGACTTCACTACCTGGGAGATCTGGTCGATCTCCCCACCCCCGGGCGTGCGCCAGTGCCGCCACTGGTAGCCGTAGACCGGGCCGAGGTCGCCCTTGGCGTCGGCCCATTCGTCCCAGATGGTGACGCCGCGCTCCTGCAGCCAGCGCACGTTGGTGTCGCCGCGCAGGAACCACAAGAGCTCATAGAGGATCGACTTGAGGTGCAGCTTCTTCGTGGTGAGGAGAGGGAAGCTCTCGCCCAGCGCGAAGCGCAGCTGGCGCCCGAACACCGAGCGCGTCCCGGTGCCGGTGCGGTCGGTCTTGCGCGCGCCGCGGGCGAGCACCTCGGCGAGGAGCTCGAGGTACTGCTGCTCGCCCGGATTGCTCATCCGTCCATTGTAGCAATCAGCTCGGCGGCGCTCTGGAAGCGCTCGTCGGGCGACTTGGCGAGCAGGCGGTCGAGGATCGGCTGGTAGGCCGCGAGCAGATCGGCGAGCCGCGGCAGCGGCGCGTTCACGTGCATGCCGATCACGTCGGCCGAGTTCGCGCCGTCGTAGATCTTCCGCCCGGTGATCATCTCGTACAGGATCGCGCCCAGGCTGTAGAGGTCGGAGCGCGCGTCGACCGGGCGGCCGAGGCACTGCTCGGGGCTCATGTAGCGCGGCGTGGCGATGAACTGGCCGGCGACGGTGAGGGTGGAGTTCGTGCGCAGGTCGCGCGCCAGGCCGAAGTCGACCAGCACCGGCTTGCCGTCGGCGCGGAACAGGATGTTCGCGGGCTTGAGGTCGCGGTGCACGATGCCGCGCGAGTGGATCGCGTCGAGCGCCTGCGCGATCTGCGAGGTGATACGCATCGCGGCGCGCGTCGTGAGGCCCTCGCGGATGCGCGAGGCGAGCGTGCCCGAGGGCAGGAACTCCATCGCGATGTAGGGGTAGTCGCCGGTGAAGCCCTGGTCGTAGATGCGCGCGACGAACGCGCTGTCCAGGCTCGCCACCAGCTTGTACTCGCGCACGAAGCGCTCGAGGAACACCGGGTCGTGGCGCAGCGCCTGGTTGAGCACCTTCAGCGCGACGCGCAGCCCGTCGTGCTCGCGCTCGGCGAGGTAGACCTGCGCCTGCCCGCCCTGGCCGATGATGTGCACCACGTGGTAGCCCGGGACGAGTTGTTGCTTGGCCATCGGCCCTATTTTGCCACCGCATCATGCTACGATCAGTACGGGGAGATAAATCAGGATGAAGCTCTTTGGCGCCGGCAAGCCGGACCATCCCATGGCCGATCGCAAGGAAGCGCGCCGGCTGCTCGACCAGCTCCCGGCCCACGACCTGAAGGCGGTGGAGGAGCTCGCGCACTGGCACGAGTCGGCGAGCACCGCGGAAGGCTTCAAGCCCGAGGAGCGCGCGCAGCGCATCGCCATGATCGACGAGAGCGGGCAGCTGCGGCTGAAGAAGCTCGAGCGCGAGTACCTCGCCGCGGCGCGCGCCGCGCGCGGCTCGCGCGCGCAGGAAACCTTGCTGTGGACCCGCGTGCACGAGTACTGGCGCCAGGCCGGGCAGGCCTATGCGCGCTGCGTCGACCCCAAGTCGCCCCCCGAGGTGCTGCTCGGCGGCCTGCGCGCGCTCGGCCAGCAGCTCAAGTGGCAGATGCTGCGCTACGGGCCGGTCGACCCCGCGGTGTGGGGCGCGATCAACCGCACCTACGCCGCGGCCGAGGCGCGCGCCGTCCCCGGGGCGCAGGCCGAGTTCCTGAAGGCCGCGATGTTGGCCGCGAGCGCCCCCGACAGCCTGCTCACGCCCGAGCTCGAGCTCGCGGAGCGCCTGATCGGCGAGTTCGCTTCCAGCTTCGCGCTCGCGCGCTCCCCCGCCCGCGAGCTGCCCTACTGGATCGACCTCGGCCAGGCGATGGCGCCGGCGCGCGCGGTGCGCCCGCCGCAGCAGGCGCCCGGCCTGCGCTGCTTCGGCCCCGGCACCGCGGCCGCCGCGCTGGGCGGCATGATCGAGCGCATCCAGTCGGGGCGCGGCATTCCTTCCGAGCTCAAGCTCGGGCCGCAGGCCGACGCCGAGATGGTGCTCGGCGTGATGCGCCACCTCGCGGCTTGCTGGTCGCCGGTGCCGCCGGAGCGCAAGCACGCGCGCCACAGCATGAAGTCGCGCCTCACCGTCACCCACGGCTTCGACGGGGTGCTGAAGGCGCTCGGCGGCGCGGCCGATTCGCTCGACTTCGGCGCCGGCGCCGGCGGCGAGAGCTGGACCGTGGAGAACGTGAGCGCCGGCGGCTTCGGCGCGATCGTGCCGCAGGCGAAGAGCGGCTGGCTCAAGGTCGGCGCGCTGGTCGCGGCGCAGCCCGACGGCAGCAAGCACTGGCTGGTCGGCACCGTGCGCCGCGTCAACAAGCTCCCGAGCCAGGAGACGCGGGTCGGCGTGCGCACCCTGTCGCGCGCGCCGTCGCTCTCGCGCTTCGCGCTGCGCTCGAGCGGCGAGGCGCAGGGCGTCCTGCTGCCCGGCCCGGATGCCGGCGAGGCCGCGATCGCGCTGCGCGCCGGCGTCTACCCGCCGGGCGAGAACCTCGAGGCGAGCGTCGGCGGCCGGCAGCACGTCTACATGCCGCAGGGCGTCGCGGAGCGCGGCGAGGACTACGAGATCGTGAAGTTCAAGGAGATGGTCAGAGAATCCTGACCAGGAACTGCGAGAGGTCGCGGATCTCCTCGGCGCACACCGAGTGCGGCATCGGGTACTCGTGCCATTCGACGTTGTAGCCCATTCCCTTCAGAAGATCTCTCGACTGGCGGGCGCGATCGATCGAAATCAGGTCGTCGAACTTGCCGTGCGCCATCAGGATCGGGAGGTCCTGGTTTTCCCTGCTGCGCTCCGCCGCGACGGTCGAGTTCAGCGGGAGATACGTTGACAGGGCCATGACGCCGGCGAGGCGCCCGGGATGGCGCAGCGCGGTCTGCAGCACGATCGCGCCGCCCTGGGAGAAGCCGGCGAGCACGATGCGGTTTGGGGGAAGGGTCTGCTCCTTGATTAACTGTTCCACCAATTTCTGTGAGCCCCGTACTCCCGCCTCATCTTCCGCACCGCCGCCGAACTGGAAGATGTCGTACCAGGCGCGCATGCGCATGCCGTTGTTGATGGTCACCGGCCGGACCGGCGCGTGCGGGAAGACGAAGCGCACCGCCTTGGGCAGCCGCAGCTCCGGCACGATCGGCTCGAAGTCGTGGCCGTCGGCGCCCAGGCCGTGCAGCCAGATCACCGCCGCGCCGGGGTTCGGCCCGGTCTCGATCTCAACGGATTCCATCCGGGGAGTCTAACCGCCAGAGGTAGACCGGTCGCTCGCGCCTGTCGCTGCGGACATGAACCGTGCGCTCCGGCGGCCAGTCGCCCATGCCGTGCCAGTGCGACACCACGCGCGCGCCCGGCGCGAGCTCGCGCTGGAGCTTCGGGCGCAGCTTCAGGTTGAAGTCCGGCGAGAGAAAAAGCATCACCACGGTGACGCCGCGCAGGTCGGCGGCGAACAGGTCCTGGGTCAGGAAGCGGATCCGTCCACTGACACCCGCGCGGCGCGCGTTCGCCTCTGCCTCGGCGATGCGCCGCGGGTCGATGTCGACGCACAGCCCGCGCGCGCCGTAGCGCAGCGCGGCCTCGATGACGATGCGGCCGTCGCCGCAGCCGAGGTCGGCGACCAGGTCGTCCGGGCCGGGCGCGGCGAGCTCGAGCATCACGCCGACGACGTCCATCGGCGTGGGCTCGTAGCGCACCTCCGGAGCGCCCAGCAGGACGAAAAGCAAAACCAGGCGCGCGGTCATTTCGCTACACGGTAGCGCTTAAGCCCGCCGGCGTGCTAAATGAAGGCAGGGGCAAGGCAGGGGCGGGATGAACAGGAAGGTTCTGGTCGCGGACGTTCCGCAGATGGACGGCCGCTATTCGGCTGCGCTCGCGGGCTGGGAGCTCGCGTTCGTGCGCACCATGGCAGAGGCGCGCCAGGCGCTCGAGCGCGCGGAATTCGACCTGGTCGTGACCGGGGTGTACTTCGACGATTCGCGGATGTTCGACCTGCTGCGCATGCTGCGCGCCGACGATACGCACGCCGAGGTGCCGATCGTCTGCGTGCGCGGGCGCCCCGGGTTCACCGCCGTCACCAGCCGGACGCTGGAAACGACGGTCAAGGCGCTCGGCGGCGACGAGTTCATCGACCGGCTGCACTACGGGGACGAAGCCGCCGCGGGTGCGGCGCTGCGCGAGGCGGCCGAGCGCCTGGTGAAGCCCTAGGCTGATGGCCGGAGAGACAAAGTGCTGGCTGCGCACGCAGACTACCGGGCGTCTGCGGTGTCGCTCGCTCGTCTTCAGGTAGCGAAGCAGGTCGAACATCCGCGAGTCGTCGAAGCGCGCCCCGGCGACCACCTGGTCGAACTCCGCGCGCTCGAGCTCGTCTGCACGACAGATAGTCCGGTTCTACTATTGCTTGCGCAGCGCCGACTTCGGCCGGAAGGCCCTGATCACCGCCTCGTGGGTCTCGATGTAGGGGCCGCCGATCAGATCGATGCAGTAGGGCACGGCGGCGAACACCCCGTCCAGGGTCTCGCGGATCGCCTTGGGCTGCCCGGGGAGGTTGATGATCAGGGCTTTCCCGCGCACCACCGCGACCTGGCGCGACAGGATCGCGGTCGGCACGTACTTGAGGCTTACCGCGCGCATCTGCTCGCCGAAGCCGGGCATGACCTTGTCGGCGACCGCGAGCGTCGCTTCCGGGGTCACGTCGCGCGGCGCCGGGCCGGTGCCGCCCGTGGTCAGCACCAGGCTGCAGCCCCTGGCGTCGACCAGCTCCTTCAGCGTCGCCTCGATTACCGGCTGTTCGTCCGCGATCAGCCTGACTTCTTCCTTCCATGATGGAGAAGCGATTGCCGCCGCGAGCCACTCCTTGAGCGCCGGGATGCCCTCATCCTTGTAGACCCCGGCCGAGGCCCGATCGCTGATGGAAACGAGTCCGACGATCATTTGACTTCGAACACCTCGAGCTCGACAGCGGCCGCGCGGCGAGCCCCGCTCGCGACGCAAACGATGCGGTTGAGCCAGGCGTAGCGCGCATCGCCGGTCTCGAACCTGGGGGTCGTCCTCATATAGTAAGCGGTGGGGTCGACAGCTTGTCCCTCGTTCAGCCTTTTCAGGATCTCGGGCGGGCCATGCCGGTAGCCCCGGTTGCGCACGTAGATCAGCGCGCCGTCGTTGGTCTCCAGGGTGTAGCGCGCATCCAGGTCGGCGACGCCGTCGGCGCGGATCACCTGCCAGTCGGCGCCGCCGGGCAGCACGCGCCCGGAGAGCCGCTCGCCCGAGAAGCGCCCGCCGGTGATGCCGATGATGCGCCGCCGGCCCTGCGGCGTGTCGCCGAGCTCCTGGGGTGCGGCCAGCGCGATCTCAGCCTTGAAGAGGGGTTGAAGATTCAATCTGTTTCAGAACCCTGAAGAGCTCGCGGAAGGCGCGCGGCGGCCTGCCCTCGGCGGCTTCCTTGCGCGCGTTGCGGATCAGCGTGCGCAGCGCCTGCAGCTCGGCGCCCGGATGCTCGGCGGCGAACTCGGTGAGCGCCGCGTCGTCGCCGAGCAGGCGCCCGCGCCAGGCCTCGAGGCGCCGGTGGCGCGCCGTCGCCCGCGCCGAGCCGCCTTCGACCGCGGCCAGCGCCTCGCGGATCGGCGCCGGATCGACCTCGCGCATCAGCCGGCCGATGTACTGCATCTGGCGGCGCTTCGCCTCGTGGCTCTTGATGCGCTTCGCTTCCAGGAGCGCAGCCAGGAGACCCGGGTCGAGGCCGATGGTTTTCAGCTGCGCTTCCGGCAGATCGACGAGCGCCACGCCGAGCGCCTGCAGCTCGAGCATTTCGCGCTTGCGCCGCGTCTTGCTGACAATTTCCTGATCCACGCGATTATCATAGCGCCCCCATGCCGAAGCGCCACGGTTTCAGCTGCCAGCGCGGCGAGCTCGAGGATCTCGCGCAGGCCGTGCTCGAGCGCGCCCGGCGCGCGGGCGCGAGCGGCTGCGACTGCGACGTGTCGGAGGGCTACGGGCTGAGCGTCACGGTGCGCAAGGGGCGGCCCGACACGGTCGAGCACAACCGCGACCGCGCGCTCGGCGTCACGGTCTACCTCGGCGAGCGGCCGAAGGCGCGCCGCGGGCACGCCAGCACCTCGGATTTCTCGCGCGCCGCGCTCGAGCAGTCGGTCGACGCGGCGGCGGCGATCGCGCGCCACACCGCCGAGGACGACTGCGCCGGGCTGCCCGAGCCGGAGCTGCTCGCGCGCGAGACGCCCGACCTCGACCTCTACCACCCGTGGGACCTCGCCACCGAGGACGCGGTCGAGCTCGCGAAGCGCTGCGAGGCCGCGGCGTTCGCGGTGTCGAGGAAGATCCGCAACTCCGACGGCGCCACCGTCTCGGCGCAGCAGACGCAGTTCGCGTACGCCAACAGCCTCGGATTTAGTGGCGGGTTCGCCGGGTCGCGCCACTGGCTGTCGTGCGCGGTGATCGCCGAGGACAGGGGGCTGATGCAGCGCGACGACTGGTACAGCGCCTCGCGCGTCCCCTCCCGGATCGCCGACCCAAGGGTGCTCGGCCGCTACGCCGGGCAGCGCGCGGCGGCGCGGCTCGGGGCGCGCAAGATCGCCACCTGCCAGGCGCCTGTCCTGTTCGAGGCGCCGGCGGCGATCGGCCTCATCGGCCACTTCGTGGCGGCGGTGAACGGCGGCAACCTGTACCGCAAGACCTCGTTCCTGGTCGACAGCCTGGGCAAGCGGGTGTTCTCGCCGCTGGTGCAGATCGACGAGCGCCCGTTCGAGCCGCAGGGCATGGCGTCGAGCGCGTTCGACGAGGAGGGCGTGGCGACGCGCGAGCGCTCGATCGTGCGCGGCGGCGTGGTGGAGGGCTATTTCCTCGGCACCTACGCGGCGCGCAAGCTTGGCATGCAATCCACGGGCAGCGCGGGGGGCCATCACAATTTGATCGTCAAACCGGGCAAACTTGACTTTCCCGGCATGCTGCGCGAAATGCGCCGCGGGCTGCTGGTGACGGAGCTGCTCGGGCAGGGCGTGAACAGCGTCACCGGCGACTACTCGCGCGGCGCGGCCGGCTACTGGGTCGAGGGCGGCGCGATCGCCTACCCGGTAGAGGAAATCACCATCGCCGGCAACCTCAAGGAAATGTTCAAGCGAATCGCGGCGATAGGCAGCGACGTGGTGGTGCGCGCCGGCCGCTCCTGCGGCTCGATCCTGGTGGAAAACATGACGATCGCGGGGGAGTAGCAAAGAACCGGGCAGAAGGAGTAACGTCTAATTCTTATGGGCCATGCTTGGACGCACCACGACGGCCCCGACCCGCACGAGCACCCGGTGGTCGCGGTGATCGCGATCATCGCCATCATCGCGGCCATGTTGTTGATTGCATGGGCGCGGCTCGCGATCCACGGCACCGACGACCTCGAGGCGGCGCTCGAGCCGATCGCGCCGGGTGACCTTGCGGTGAAGCCGAAGCCCGACCTCAAGTCCGATCAGGAGCGCGAGGTCGAGGCGGCCGTCACCTCGAGCCGTTTCGCAACCGGCTTTTCGCCCTAGGGCATAATTTCCCGCATGCGAATCCTGATCGCTGCAACCGCGGCCCTGCTCGCCGCGGTGCCGGCCTGCGCGCTCGAGCGCGCTTCCCACGATCAGCTCGCCCAGGCCCAGCCGCGGCGCCAGCAGCCCGATGTCATCTTCGTGCCGACCCCCCATGAGGTGGTCGACGACATGCTGCGGCTCGCCAACGTGCGCAAGGGCGACATCCTCTACGACCTCGGCTCGGGCGACGGCCGCATCGCGATCGCCGCGGCCAAGCGCTACGGCATCCGCGCGGTGGGCATCGACATCGACCCCGACCGCATCCGCGAGGCGAACGAGAACGCGCGCAAGGCGGGCGTCGCCAACCTGGTCGAGTTCCGGCAGGCGGACCTGTTCAAGGCCGACTTCAAGGAAGCGACCGTGGTCACGCTCTACCTGCTGCCCGACCTCAACGTCAAGCTGCGTCCGCGGCTGTGGGACGAGCTCAAGCCCGGCACGCGCATCGTCTCGCACCAGTTCGACATGGGCACCTGGAAGCCCGAGAAGCGCCTCGAGTCCAACGGGCGCGTGGTCTACTTCTGGACCGTCCCCGCGAAGAAGAAGTGAAATCGCTGCAGATCGAGGTGGCATCGGACGTCGTCTGTCCGTGGTGCTACATTGGCAAGAAGCGGCTTGAAAAGGCAATGGGGCTGATCAGGGACGAACTGAAGCCCCGCATTCGGTGGTTGCCGTTTCAGCTGAATCCGGCAATGCCGAAGGAAGGCATGCCGCGCGCCGAGTACCGCAAGGCCAAGTTCGGCTCGCTCGAGCGCTCGAAGCAGCTCGACGCGCGCGTCATCGCCGAAGGCAAGAGCGAGGGCATCGCGTTCGCCTTCGATCGCATCCAGCGCACCCCGAACACGACCGAAGCTCACAAGCTCATCGCAATGGCGCCCGACCAGGGCCGTGTGGTCGATGCATTGTTTCGCGCGTACTTCGAGGAGGCGATGGATATCGGTGATCCGAAGGTTCTGGCCGGGATTGCCGCGCAATGCGGCGTCAAGGGCTGGCCCGAGACAGCGCGCGACGTGAGCGCGCTGGAGCAGGAAGTGCGCGGCATGGGGATATCGGCGGT
>Ga0187893_10015536_pt1 | contig 10179 bp, 7 predicted proteins | sample MA1701074metaG_FD_139574 | JGI IMG/M metagenome (GOLD analysis project Ga0187893, IMG submission 139574) | White microbial mat communities from a basaltic lava cave in the Kipuka Kanohina Cave System on the Island of Hawaii, USA - MA170107-4 metaG ... | reverse complement strand
GTTCGCCGCGTTCCGCGACCGCGCACGTTTCGCCGTCGTCTGCGTCGGCGGCGAGGAGCGCCTCGAGCCCGAGCTGGCGGCGCTGAAGGAGGGCAGTGAGCGCCACCTGCTCAGGCTCGAGGACGACGAGCTGAGGCTCGCCTATGCCGGGGCGGTCGCGCTCGCCTACCCGTCGGTCTACGAGGGCTTCGGCATGCCGGTCGCCGAGGCGATGGCGAGCGGCTGCCCGGTGATCACGACGCGCAACGCGTCGCTTCCGGAGGTCGCGGGCGATGCCGCGCTCTACGTAAAACCGGTGGACGACGAGGCGGGCCTGCACGAAGCGATGGCCAGGGTGCAGGAGCCGGCGCGCCGGGCAGCGATGATCGCCGGCGGACTCGAGCGCGCGCGGCGCTTCTCCTGGGCGACGATGGCACGCGCCGTGGCCGGCGAGCTCGCCAGGGCAGGGGCATGAGGGCGTTGCCGGCGGCGGCTGCAGCGCTTGTCACGCTCGGCTTCGCTCTCGCCTGCGCGCAGTTCGTGCGCCAGCCGGGGCTCGCCACCTTCGCCGACGACAGCGTGAGCTATCTCGTCATGGCGCAGGTGTTCTCGCCCTGGCAGGCCGCCTCGCCCGCGGTCGCGGCCGCGTTCCCGGGGGAGGCGACCTATCCGCCGCTCTTTCCACTCCTGCTCGCGCTCGCCGGCGCGGCGCACGACATCGCGTGGGCACACGTGCTGACCGCGCTGATTCTCGCGGCCGCCCTGCCGCTCACCTATTCGCTTGGCGCGCGCTGGCTCGAGAGCCGCGGTGCGGCCGCCGCCGCGGTGCTGGCGCTCGCGCTGCTTCCCGCGCTGTGGGTCAACGCGATGGGAATCCTGAGCGAGCCGCTCTTCTGCGTGCTGCTGCTCGGGACCCTGCTCGCGCTCGAATCGGGGAAGCGCCCGTGGCTCCTTGGATTCTTGATGACCGGAATGATGCTTACGCGTGCCGCCGCGCTCGCGCCGATCGTCGCGTACGCAGTTTTCGTTCTCGCAAAGGAGAAAACCGGGCGTTTTCGAGCGTCAGCCCCGGCACTCGCGGCGATCGCAGCCTATGCGCTCTGGATGTTGCTGCGCCCGGCAGCGACGACGGACAGTTACGCGCGCATCCTGCTCGACAACTTTTCCGCGCTCGGCAGCGCGGGCGACCCGTGGTCGGTGCTGGCGGCGAGCGTCGCGCGACAACTGAACGCGATGTTCGAGGGCTGGCTCGGCTCGCTGCTGGTTTTCTGGCTCGAAGGCAGGCCGGTGCGCACGCTGCTCGCCGGGACCGTCGGCCTGCTCGCGCTCGCCGGCATGGCGCTGCGCATCGCCGCGGGCAAGCCCGACGGCTGGATGATCGCCGCCTACCTCGCCATGTACCTCGTCTGGCCGTTCTATGACCAGATGGGACGCTTTCTTTTCCCCGTGCTGCCGGTGCTGCTGCTGTACGCTTTCCATGCCGCGGGCAAGTCGGTCGCGACGGCGCGCCGGCCCGTCGTGTTGGGACACGGGTTTGCCGCGCTCCTGCTCATCAGCCTGACCTTGCCCGCGCTCGGCTTCGTCTACCAGCGGGCCTCCACCGGCAACCCGGCCGCGGCGATCGTCGACTGGTACCGCACCGCCGACGCGAAGGCGGCGAGGGCGCGCGCGCAGGTGCATCTCGACCTGTTTGCCGACATGGAGGAGATCCGCAAGCTGACGCCCCCGGAGGCGCGCGTGATGTGGGTAGCGCCAGGCTATGTCGCGCTGCTTGCCGGGCGCCACGCGGTGAAGGCGCCGGACTCCACGCTCGGCACCGGCGCGTATCTCGAGGCGGTGCGCAAGCTGGGCGTCGACTATGTGTTCGTCAGCACCTATCACCCGCGTGACACGCTTGGCGACGCCGCCTGGCGCGCCGGCGTGCGCGCGTTCGCCCATCGCGCGGAGGTGCTGCACGCGCGCACGCAGCCCGACGGCAAGGTGACGGCGATGCTCCTCAAGGCCCCGCGATGAGCGTCGCGCGCGAGTGGCTGCGCTACGTCGCCGCCGGCTGTGTCGCGCTCGCGGTCGATTTCGGCACCTACGTCGCGCTGATCCGCCTGGCGGACGTGCACTACCTCGTCGCCGCGCCCATCGGCTTCGCGCTCGGGCTGGCGACGATCTACGCGTTCAGTATCCGCTGGATCTTCGCGCACCGGCGCATCGCCGACCCGCGCGTCGAGTTCGGCCTCTTCACGCTGATCGGCCTGGGCGGCATGGCGCTGAACCAGGGCGTGGTGTACGGCGGCGTCGAGTGGCTCGCGCTCTCCTACGAGCTCGCCAAGGTCCTCTCGGCGGCGACCGTGTTCTGCTTCAACTTCGCGGCGCGCAAGATGCTGCTCTTTACGCGCTACACGTAGAGAGCACAGGGGACCCCGATCGAGACCGTGCGCACGCGAGTGGTCGTCATCGGCGCCGGGCCGGCGGGCCTGACCGCCGCGCACGAGCTCGCCGCCGCGGGCGTGCGCGAGGTGGTGGTGCTGGAGGCGACGCGCGCGATCGGCGGGCTGGCGCAGTCGGTCGAGTACAAGGGCAACCGCATCGACATCGGCGGGCACCGCTTCTTCTCCAAGTCCGACTGGGTGATGGACTGGTGGCTGCGCGTGCTGCCGCTCGCCGCGCCGGCCGAGGGCCAGCGGCTCGACTACCAGGGCATGCACCGGGTTCTCGAGCGGGCGCGTGAGTCCGCCACGCGCTCGCCCGCGGCGAGCGCGTCCGACCAACGCGTCATGCTGCTGAGGAGCCGCCTGTCGCGCATCTACTTCGATGGAAAGTTTTTCGACTATCCGCTGAAAGCCGATTTCGCCACCGCATGGAAGCTCGGCTTGTGGCGCTGCGCCGCGTTCGGCGCGAGCTATGCCTGGGCGAAGCTCTTCCCGCGCCGCCCGGAGAGGAGCCTGGAGGATTTCTTCATCAACCGCTTCGGCCGGCACCTGTACCGCCAGTTCTTCAAGGAGTACACCGAGAAGGTCTGGGGCACCTCGTGCGACCGCATCAGCGCCGAGTGGGGCGCGCAGCGCGTGAAAAGCCTGTCGATCGCCAAGGCCGTCTGGCACGCGCTCGCGAAGCCGTTCCGCCGCGACGCAAGCCTCGGCGGCGCCGCGCAGACCTCGCTCATCGAGCGCTTCCTCTACCCGAAATACGGCCCCGGGCAGATGTGGGAGGTGGTCGCCGAGGGGCTGCGCGCGCAGGGGGTGCGGATCGAGCTCGATGCACCGGTGACCCGTCTGGAGCATGCGGGGGGCCGCATCCGGGCGGTGGCGACCCCCGGGAGGCGTTATGAGGCAGAGACGTTCATCTCCACGATGCCGGTGCGCGACCTCGTCCTGGGGCTTGCGCCGCAAGCACCCGAAAGCGAGCGCGACATCGCCGCCGGACTGCAATACCGGGACTTCGTCGTGATCGGCCTTCTCTACCGGCGGCTCGCGCAGAGCCTGCCCGACAACTGGATCTACGTCCAGGAACCGGGCATGCAGGTCGGCCGGCTGCAGGTCTTCAACAACTGGAGCCCCTACCTGGTGAAGGACCCGGGCACGACCTGGGTCGGCATGGAGTACTTCTGCAACGAAGGCGATGCGCTGTGGAAGACCGGCAACCAGGCGCTGCTGGATCTGGGTGTCCGCGAGATGCAGCAGTTGAACCTCGCGCACCCGGCCGATCGGCTGGACGGCATCGTGATCCGCATGCCCAAGGCCTATCCGGCGTACACCGGCAGCCACGCGAGGTTCGACGAGCTGCGCGCCTGGCTGGACGGGTTCGCCAACCTCTTCCTCGTCGGACGCAACGGCATGCACCGCTACAACAACCAGGACCACTCGATGCTGGCAGCGAAGAAGGCGGTCGAGGCGATCCTCGCCGGCTCGAGCGACAAGCGCGCCGTCTGGGCGGTCAACATCGACGACGCTTACCACGAAGAAGCGCAGAGCTAGGCGGTTTTCTCCGCCTCGACCATCCGTCGGATCATTTCCTCGAACGAGGTTTTGGGTCCCCAGCCGGTCGCGGCGCGCAGTCGGTCCGCATCGCCGACCACCGGCAGCCCGCTCGCCGCGGCGACGAGAGACCGGTTCTCCGCCACGTGCGGCCGCCAGTCGACGCCGGCCGCGGCGAACGCCGTTTCGACCAGCTGCTGCACCGTGTGCGGCGTGCCGCTCGCGATGACGTAATCCCCGGGCTGCCCCAGCGCGAGCATGCGCGTCATCGCCTCGACGTAGTCCTCGGCGGCGCCCCAGTCGACCGCCGCGGCGAGGTTGCCGAGAGAAAGCGTGCGCTTCGCGCCGCGCTTGATCTCGACCGCGGCCTGCACGACCTTGCGCGACACGAACGCCGGCGGGCGGCGCGGCGACTCGTGGTTGTAGAGGATGCCGCACGAGGCGAACACGCCGCGCTGCCGGTAGAGGCGCGCGAGGTCCATGCCGGTGCGCTTGGTGATGCCGTACAGGCAGCGCGGCGCGAGCGGCGTGCGCTCGGTCTGCGGCGACTCGGCCGGGTCGCCGAAGACGCGCGAGGAGGACGCGTAGAACAGGCGCGCCGGCAGCTTCAGGCGCTCCACCGCGTCGAGAACGTGATGCCAGCCGGCCACGTGCGCCTCGTGGCTGCGGCGGAAATCCTCGACCGGGTCGCGCGCGGCCGCCTCCGATGAGTCGAACACGCCGGCGAGGTAGTAGATCGCGTCCGGGCGGCTCTCGGCAAGGAGCGCCGCGACCTGCGCGCGTTCGCGCACGTCGCAATCGTTGCGGCCCAGGCCGATCACGCGATCGCCGCGCTCTTGCAGCAGCCGGGTGAGGTAGTAGCCGTCCTGGCCCCGCGAGCCGACGATGAGCGCGACGCGCGTCACGAAAGCTCCGCGAGGCAGCGCGCGCGCTCGCGCGGCGGCAGCAGGCCGAGCAGCAGTCGCGCCACCGACGCGAGGAAACGCGTGTCGCTGCGGCGGAAGAACACGATGTTGCCGCCCGCCTGGCCGTCCTTGCGCGCGACCGGCGCGTCGAATCGCAGCGCGATCAGCCGGTAGCGCCACACCTGGCGCGCGAAGTTGCCGTCGTCCTCGTACGAGAGGATCAGCGCCTCGTAGCCGCGCTCGGCCAGCGCGGCGATCCCGGCCCGTACCGCCCCGGGGGCCTGGCGCGCAAACCAGGTGCCGAACTCGACCATGGCGAGCCGGGGCGGCAGCGCCGCGAAGTCGTGGCCGAGGAGCGCATCGAAGTCCCAGCCCTCGACGTCGACCTTGATCAGGTCGGCGCGCGCGAGGCCGCGCTTGCGCGCGAAGCTGTCGAGGCGCACCGCCGGCACCGCGAGCGTCGCTGCGGCGGCGCCGTAGGGCGAGGGCGCGAGGCCAGAGAGGCCGGGCGCGGACTGGTAGAACGCGACTTCGGCCGCGTCGCGGGCACCGACCGCGAGCGCGTGCACAGCGGCGCGCGGGTGGCGCGCCGTGAGCGCGTCCAGCCACGGGCGGCAGGCGGGGTCGGGCTCGAACAGGTCCGCGCTCCAGCCGAGCGCGAGAAAAGGCTCGGCCATCTCGCCCGCGCAGGCGCCGACGTCGATCAGGTGGCCGGCGTCCTTTCCGCCCCGGAAATAGGGCACGAGCAGGAGCCGCACCAGCTCCAGGTCGGTCAGCGCCTCGAAAGCGGGATTGCCGGCCAGCTCGCCCGCGAGGTGCGCAATGAGAGCGCGCAGCTTCTCCGCGGGCTGCGCAAGGAGCGCGGCCTCCCGCGCATCATGGCGGCCGACCAGCTCGCGCACGGCGGCCTCCAGGTTGCGGCTCCCCGCCTCGCTGTCGAAGACGGGATTCTTCGGCGCGAGCGCGGCGCGCACGCGCTCGCGCGTGCGTGCGCGCAGCGCCGGGTCGCGCGCGAGCGCGACGGCGCGCTCGACATACGCCGCCTCGTCCGGGAGCGCGAGCTCGCCGAGGCCGAGCCCGCGCAGCATGCCTGCGCCGACGCTGCCGCGGAACGTGCGCCCCGAGCGGGCGACCGGCGGCAGCCCGCAGAGCAGCGGATCGAGCAGCGAGCAGGCGCCGGCGAAGGGATAGCTGTCGAGGTAGACGTCGGCCAGCCTCATCAGCGCATGCAGGTCGGCGCGCGCGGGCACCGGGTCGAGGACGAGCACGCGCGAGGCGTCGCCGCCGGCGGCTTCCACCTGCGCGAGCACGCGCGCGCGGAACGGCTCGGCGAGGTAGCTGCGGCTCCAGTACGGGTTGAAGGGCATGAGCACGAGCCACGCGCCGGGCACGGCGGCGAGGATGCGCGCCCAGGTCGCCGACTGCTCCGGCGTCACCTTGAAGAAATTCGCCGCCGAGAAGAAGACGAAATCCTCGGGCAGGAGGCCGAGCGTCTCACGCGTGGGCGCGAGCGTCGCCTCGTCCCGGTCGTGCTGGTAGGCGTAGCGGGTGAGCATCCCGGGCATGCGCCAGACCTGCTCGCTATAGCCCTCGCGCGCGGCTTCCTCGCTGTCGTTTAGCTCGGCGCTGAGGAACCAGTCCGCGTTGGTCAGGCCCGTCGTCGCGGGCGAGGCGGCCGAGATCGCCTGCACGCGCGCGAGGCGGCAGCAGGCGATCAGCGTGAGCGGGCCGACGACCGCGCCGACGTTCGAGCCGACCAAGAGGAAGTCGAGCTCGTCGGCGCGGATGCGCGCGACTGCCGCGCGCACGTCGTTCGCGGGCAGCACGACGAGCGCGTCGGCTACGCCGGCGGCGTGGCGTGCAAGGTCGTCCGCCGGCGCCTGCAGCGTGTAGAGCGTGAGCGTGCAATGCTCGCGCGGCAGGCGCTCGATATGCGCGAGCGTGAAGAAGGTCTCGGTGTGCTTCGCGAGGTGCTGCGACAGCACGCCGACGCGCAGGCGCCGCCCGGCGGGCGCCGCAGGAAAGACGTGGGCGAGCGCGACGCCCTTGCCGGCGAGCCAGCTCTCGAGAATCCCGGCACGCAGGCGGTAAGGCTCGCGCAGGAACTCCTCGTTGAAGTAGGCCTGCGTGAAGTCCGCTTCGTCGACGAAGAGGTCGCCGAGCCTGTCCCGCAGGGGCGCGGGCGGCTGGCTGAGCAGGTACGCGTGCAGCAGCGCGACCGCGTCGCCTAGGAAGCGCGCGTAGCGCACGGCGTCGCCTGGCGCGTGAAAGAGGCGCGGCTGCGTAAGCAGGTAGCGCGCGTAGTCGAGCCGCAGATCCTCCGGCACTGCGTCCAGCGCCGGCGGCAGCGGCAGCTCGAATGCGTGCAAGAGGAGCATCGCGCCGCGCAGGGCGCCCGCCTCGGGCGCGGCCAGCTCGCCGAGGCGCTCGCGCAGGCGCCGGGCGAGCGCCTCGTCCTCGTCGTCGCGCGGCAGGTCGGCGAGGCCGCTTTGCGCGATCAGGCGGTGCTGCTCCGCCAGGCCGGGTTCCGTGCGGCCGGCGAGAAGCGCCTGCGCGAGCGCGCGCCGGTCGGCGCGCAGCAGCGGCTCGATCGCGGCCGCTTCGAGGTCGGAGGCGCCGAAAGCGGCGACGCGCTCCCGCAGCTCTTGCACGCTGTCGCTCTGATCTGTCATCGGTGCGGGAAGGCCGATTCTATGGTATCCAAGTCCGCGCGATGTCGATTCCAGCCGCCGGCGAAATCCTGGTCTCCGCGGTGATCCCGTGCCTGAACGAGGAGCGCACGGTCGGCGTCTGCGTCGACAAGGCGCGCGCGAGCCTGGCGGCGCTCGGCGTCGCCGGCGAAGTGATCGTCGTCGACAACGGCTCGAGTGATCGCACCGCCGAGATCGCCGCGGCGCGCGGCGCGCGCGTCGTGCCCGAGCCGGCGCGCGGCTACGGCAGCGCGCTGCGCGCCGGCATCGAGGCCGCGCGCGGGCGCATCATCGTCATGGCCGACGGCGACGAGTCCTACGACTGGTCCTCGATAGACGCTTTCGTGCGCAAAGTGGAGGAGGGCTACGACCTGGTCGTCGGCAACCGCTTCCGCGGCGGCATCGAGCCGGGCGCGATGCCGGCGCTGCACCGCTACCTCGGCAACCCGGTGCTGTCGGCGGTCACGCGCCTCGCCTTCGGCGTGCAGGTCGGCGACGTGCACTGCGGGATGCGCGCGTTCACGCGCGCGGGCTATGAGCGCATGCGCATGGGCACTCCGGGGATGGAGTTCGCGACCGAGATGATCGCGAGCGCGGCGCACGAGGGGCTGCGCGTCGCCGAGGTGCCGACGCGCCTGTACCCGGACAAGCGCGACCGGCCGCCGCACCTGCGCACTTTCCGCGACGGCTGGCGGCACCTGCGCTTCATCCTCACCCACGCGCCGGACTACCTCTACCTCGTGCCGGGGACGGCGCTGCTCGCCGCCGGCCTCGCGCTGCAGGCGGTGCTGGCCGGCGGCCCGGTCGAGCTCGCCGGCTATCACTTCGGCATCCACTGGCTCGCGCTCGGCTCGATGCTCGCGCTCGCCGGCTTCAACGTCCTCAATCTCGGCGTGCTCGCGAAGGCGGTGATGGCGCAGCGCTACCCGAGATTGAGGAGCCGCATGCTCGCGCTGCTCACCGGGCGCTACACGCTCGAGATCGGGCTGCTCGCGGGCGCGGGGCTGATGCTCGCCGGCCTCGCCACCGATGCGGTCATCCTCGCCAGCCGGCTCGCCAACCCGGGCGGGCCGATGGAGAGCACGGTGCACCTCGCCTTCGTGGCGACGACCGCGGTGGTGCTCGGCCTGAACCTGATGTTCAGCGCCTTCCTGCTCGCGATGGTCCTCAGCCGACGGTCGTGATTTCGGGCAGGGGGAAGACGAGCTTCCCGCCCGATTTCAGGTAGGCGGCCTCGCGCTGCAGGATGTTGTCCTTGAAGTGCCAGGGCAGCACGAGCAGGTAATCGGGCTTCATCGCCTTCGCCTCGGCCTCCGAGACGATCGGGATGCCGGTGCCCGGCGTGAAGGCGCCGAACTTGTCCTCGTTCACCTCCGCGATGCAGGCGAGGTCGTCCCTGCCCAGGCCGCAGAACTGCAGGATGACGTTGCCCTTGGTGGAGGCGCCGTAGCCGAGGATCTTCTGCCCGCGCGCGCGGATGCCGCGCACCAGGGCCGTGAGCGCCTCGCGGTGGTGCAACGCGCGCTCGCCGAAGCGCGCGTAGGGCGCCATCGTGTCGAGGCCCGCCGCGCGCTCGGCTTCCAGCAGCCGGACGACCGAGGCGCCCTCGGCGCCGGCCTTGCCGGCGGTGATCGAGAAGCTGCCGCCGTTCACCGCGTTCAGCTCGACCTCGAGGATGCGCAGCCCGGCGCGCTCGAGCATCCATTTGATCTGCGCGAGCGCGTAGTACTCGACATGCTCGTGGCAGATCGTGTCGTAGGACCCGGTCTCCAGCATCGAGGGCATGTAGCTCTGCTCGAACACCCAGACGCCGTCCTCCGTAAGCACGTCCCTCACCTGGCGCACGAAATCGAGCGGCTGCTCGAGGTCGTAGAACATCGCGATCGAGGTGACGACCGCGGCCTTGCGACCGCCGGCGGCCTCGGCGAACTTCGCCGCCGAGAAAAAGTCGGTGACGAGGCGCACGCCGGGCGGGTAGTACTTGCGGAACTTCTCCGCCGACGGATCCATGCCGACGCGCAGGGCGGCGGACGGCCAGGCGGCGAGCAGCGTGCCGTCGTTGCTGCCGATGTCGAGCACGCACTCGCCCTCGGCGAGCGGCCGGCGCGCGAGGATCGTCTTCACCTTGCCATGCAGGTGCTCGACCATCGAGCGGTTTAGCGAAGAGCGGTAGCCGTAGTTGGCGCCGTACATCTCGGGCGCGGCATACGACTGGCGCATCTGCAGCAGGCCGCACGCGTCTCCCGCCCCGGCGCGGCACTTGACCAGCTCGAGCGGGCCGCGTGTGAGCGCGCGCTGCGCGTCCATGCTCTTCGGAAACACGCCGGTGAGGTATTGCGTCCCGAGGCTGAAGACCGGATCGAGGTGGCGGTTGCCGCAGATGCGGCAGGCGCTGATTTCCGTATAGGACGCTGCGGGCACGTTATTCCTGTTCTCCGAATATCATTCTGACGCCTGCCGGCGGCCAACGAGCGCATTTGCCTTTGCCAGGAACTCTCGCGCGCTCGCCGCCCAGCCGTGCGCGCGCATGGCAGGGGGGCGGCCTGGCCCCGCGGCCGCGGCATCGAGCGCCGCGCGCGCCATCGGTGCCGGCGAATCGAGTGCGCAAAGCTTTACCCATTTATCGGCGAGTTCGCG
>Ga0187893_10015535_pt1 | contig 10180 bp, 7 predicted proteins | sample MA1701074metaG_FD_139574 | JGI IMG/M metagenome (GOLD analysis project Ga0187893, IMG submission 139574) | White microbial mat communities from a basaltic lava cave in the Kipuka Kanohina Cave System on the Island of Hawaii, USA - MA170107-4 metaG ... | reverse complement strand
GTACGCCCAGTAGTCAACGTAGGTATCCGAAGCCAGCAAACGCTCCACCAGCTTCTGGCGTTTTCCCTTGTCCGTGCTGAGCAGGAACTCTTTCACTTCACTGACTGACGGCAACGTGCCCGTTGTATCGAGGGAGGCCCGGCGAATGAATTCGCTGTCCGTGCACTGCCCCGAAGGCTCGATGTTCAAGGTTTCCAGTTTGCTGAGCACCAGCTCGTCGACAAAGTTCACCCGTGGCGTCTGCTGGAAGCGGTCGCGCGCGAGTTGCTGCGCAAAGGGAACCACCAGCGTCGCCACAGCCACCTTGCTGAGATACATGGCCGTGATCGAGGCTTCGCCGCTGCCCTTCAGCTCCACCAACCCACGATCGTCCACCGAGCCGGTTCCCGCATTCGTCGACTCAAATCGCACCCACTGAGTCACGTCCTCGGTGTAACCATCGTTGAACATCGCCGTGACGACGATCTGCTGGCGGGTGCCTGGCCGCAATTTCGCCAGCGCCGGTTCAATGCGAATGCTCTCGATGCGGCGATCAGCCTCGCTGGGAGGCTTGCTCCCATCGGCAATCCACTGTGAAATGACCTGGTACTCACGAGACTCAAGCCCAAAGCGGCGGCCGCCCGCGTGCGGCACAAGCAAGGTTGGCTTTAGGAGGACCAGACTCCGTCCCGGTTCCTGAGGAGAAACCCGCCGGCCAATGGCCTCACGAGTCAAGACGAGATAGTCAGCCCACGGATCGTAGCCGCGCAACGTCAGTTTGAAACCGTTCTTCCCGGCAGCCGCACCATGACACGCTCCCATGTTACAGCCTGTTTTCGTGAGTACCGGGATAACGTGGTTGCGAAAACTCCACTCAGCAGGGCGTTCGATATCTCGGGCAATGATTTTGGTTTCTGCCGTGAGTGTGCCGACCCGGACTTCGATCCTGGCGGTTCCACTCGACACAGGAAGGGCTCTCTCGCCCTCGATGCGGACCACGGACGGAGTGTCAGAGACAATCTGCGCTTTCAAGGTCAGATCTTCGGAATAGCCGTCCGCATAGGTTCCTTGAACCACCATACGCTGGCTGGCGCGTTGAGAGCCGAGAACAATCTGGGAAGGATAGATTGTAAGTTTTTGGAGTGTGGATTTCTGATTTGCAGAGGCTGCTTTGTCCGAGGAGGCTTCAGCGAAATGGCAAGGCGCGAAAGGGAACAACAGTAAAGCGAGGCATGCGCTACAACCTATGAGCCTGACAAGCGAAGCAGGAACGACATGGACCAGCGAAAACACCAAAAAATCGGCTCCCCTCGCCCCAACGCGGGAGAGGGGCCGGGGGTGAGGGGGCGTTGCGTACGGTCGCAATTTCGCGATGAATGCCGAGGCTACTGGCTGGATCTGGGATCGCAAGCAGCCAAGCACATTGTTGATGTCCCCCTCACACCGGTCCCATCTCCCGCGTTCGGGTGAGGGGAGCCAACCTTTGCTTGAATTTAAGCTCTTCACATCTCCCTCATCCCTTCGGCTTTCCAACCTCGACAGACAACCCCCGCGCCTGCGGCGCCTCCCCGCTTTTTAAGGGGGAATACACTTCACGCAAGCAGCTCATGGACTGGCCTGGCATTGCCATCCACCAAGGGAACGATGCGGCCCAATTGAGCTGGTAAGAACGTCTCCAGGTCGAGACCCATGAGGTGGTAAACCGTCGCGGCAACCTCAGCGGGGCTAACCGGACGATCCTTGGGAAACCCGCCTATGGCATCGGAAGCTCCAACCACCTGTCCTCCGCGAATGCCGCCACCCGCGAAGATGCCGGTCCAGCATCCGGGCCAATGGTCTCTACCACCTGCTGGATTCACTTTAGGGGTGCGCCCGAACTCGCCCGTCGCCATTACAAGCGTGTTCTGAAGCAGGCCGCGCTGCTTGAGATCTTCGATGAGCGAACTGAATGCATGGTCGAACATCGGCCCGACCAGGTCGCGGTAACAGCTGATGGGGCTGAAGGGCCGGGAGCCATGAATGTCCCACGTGATTTCATCAAACACAGTCTCGAACATGTTGACCGTCACATAGCGCACACCCGCTTCAATCAACCGGCGCGCCAAGAGACAGCTTTGACCAAAACGGTTTCTGCCGTAGGAATCGCGAACCTTGTTGGATTCCTTCTCCAGTTCGAAGGCCTCGCGCGCTCTGGTGGAGGTCATCAACCCGTAGGCTTGGTGAAATGTGGCATCGTACAGGCGAGCGTCCGGGACCGATTCCAATTCCTTGATCGACTTTTCCACCACGTTGCGCCAATCGCGTCTTCGATCTGTTCGCATTGCCGCGAGGTTCTCCGGCGGCAACATGTCCGGCACTTTGAAGTTGGGGTCGGACGGATCCGCATTCAGAACAAACGGATCGAAGGTCTTGCCCAGAAACCCCGCATCCTGCCCATGTGGCAGGCCGCCACCCGTGTTCCCGATGGGTTTCGGCAGCAGCACATGCGGTGGTACCGCGCCCCGGCCACCTTTCTTGTAGCCCATGACGCATCCGAAGTGAGGCGAGACAACACCGCCCTGAAACAACCTTCCGGTCTGCATGATCTGGTGCCCGATGTCGTGCACTGCAGCCGATGTATGGTAAAGGCTGCGAACGAGAGCATACTTGTCGGCATGCTGCGCCATGCGCGGGAAGATCTCGCTGACCTCAATCCCGGGGACGTTCGTCTTGATCGGTTTGTAAGGACCGCGAATCTCAAGCGGTGCATCGGGCTTCATGTCCCAAGTGTCCAGTTGACTGGGACCGCCAACCAGAAACAGTTGGATAACGTTGAGATCCTTGTCTTCCGGGACAGCGCCTTCCGCTTTGAGTGAGAGAAAATGATTCAGCCCGAATCCCATTAAACCGAGACTGCCGGCGTGGAGGAAATCGCGTCGCGTGAAGCCGTCGCAGAAATGTACTGGCTTGTCAGCATCGAAGCGAAACATGACAGACCTCCAAAAAGCTAACTTCAGACCCTTTCGATCTTCAACCTTTGCCGGGTCATGAACGCCAGGGCTTCGTCAAACGTGAATACCCCAGCGGTACAGCCCAAGGCGCTGGTGCACGAAGCACCTACGGCGCTGGCAAAGCTCAATGTCCTCTCCAGAGGCCAATGTTCCAAGAGTCCTGTAATGAAGCCGGCAGCAAAAGCATCACCGGCCCCAGACTCGTCGATGGATTGGACAGAATAGGTGCCCGCTTGAATGATTTCGCTACCCCGGCAAGCCACCGCGCCGCGTGCTCCCAGCGTAATCACCACATCGCAAGCGGGATTCAGATTCGACAGAAAACGCGCCTGCGCCGCCGGATCTTTCAAGCCTGTCATAGCCCGCGCTTCGTCGTCATTGGGAAGAAAAACATCGGTGTAGGCAAGCATCGATTCAAGCTGCTGACGTGACATTGCCAGGCCCGGAGGAGTGACGACATCCAGCACCGTCTTCACCGATCGCTCTTTGGCAGCATGAAACAACTGCGCTAGATCCTCGGCCCCAAACTTCGGCATTATCATGTAGCCACCAACGTGGAGAACACGCGCCCCGTCCAGGACCGAACAATCAATATCGGCGAAAGAAAAATCGGCGTTCGCGCCGACGCAATGAATATAGCGCCGGTCTTCGCCTGTCACATTGACAATCACCGTGCCTGAGGTCGGATGGGTCTTGCTGACCGCGACGCTCGAACAATCCACACCCAAACGCCTCAAGTCGTCGAGAACGAAGCCGCCAAACAGGTCGGTACCTACCTTGCCAAGCACCTTTACCTTTCGTCCCAAGCGGCTCAGGCAGGCAGCCGTATTGCTCGCACAACCGCCCGCACCCAAAAGGAATCGATCCGTCAACCCGAGCTGACCTGGAGCGGGAATGGCAGGAATAGGCTCGGCAAAGATATCAGCAACCAAGATGCCGAGACAGATAACGTCCATGGAGCACTGCCTCTTCAGCGAAGTGTCCAACTAATGAAGAACGAGGAAAGGCCCATTTCTAGCCGAGGAACGGACAAATTCCCCCTTAACAAAGGGGGCGGCGCGCAGCGCCCGGGGGTTGTCCTGCAACTTTGAGAAAGCGTAACCCCTGCATTCCTCCACCACAGTAACCTTGGGCTTCGCAAGACAACCCCCTGCGCCTTCGGCGCTTCCCCCTTTGTTAAGGGGGAATGTCTCGTACCGCCGACTGGGGTGATCGTGACAGCTCCCCGTTCCTACCGGGGATTTTCAAGGAGGCTTACTGACACACTTCCTTCACCGCCGCGACAATCTTGTCAACAGAAGGCACATAGAAATTTTCCATGACCGGAGCGAACGGGACCGGCGTATCTGGTGCGGTGACACGACGAATCGGGCCTTGAAGATATCCGATGCAGGAATCCGCCACCCGTGCAGCCACCTCGGCGCCCCAACCTCCCGTCAACGTATCCTCGTGCACGATGACTAGTCGGCCCGTTCGACTCACCGAATCAAACACGGTCTGCCAGTCAAACGGAGCCAGCGTCCGCACATCGATGATCTCCGCTTCGATTCCCTGTTCGCTGAGGGTCTTCGCTGCCAGCATTGACTTGTGGACCATCAGCAGATTCGCCACGATCGTGATATCGCGCCCGGGTCGCACGACCTTGGCCTGACCGAAAGGCAGCAAATACTCGCCCTCGGGCACAGTTCCAAAAACCTCGAGCCCTCCTGATTCCTTTCTTGAACCTTTGCTTCCGTAAAGTAGCTTATGCTCAAAAAACACGACGGGATCATCCATACGAATCGCCGTCTTCAGCAGGCCCTTCGCGTCATAAGGATTGGAGGGGCACGCGATCTTGAGACCCGGAACATGCACGAAGTAAGACTCCAACGATTGTGCGTGTTGCGAGCCTCGGGTTGTTGCGCCCACGGGCGCCCGCATTACCATGGGAACCTTCAACTTGCCTCCAGACATGTAACGCATCTTCGCAGCGTGGTTAGCCAGCTGGTCCATCGCCAGAAAGAGGAAATCTGCATACTGAACATCGGCAACCGGTCGCAGCCCACCAAGGGCAGCCCCAACGGAAATACCGGTAAATCCGGCTTCCGAGATCGGCGTATCGATCACTCGTTCGGAACCAAACTCCTCGCTCAGGCCCAGGGTCACGGTAAAGGCTCCGCCAAATCCGCCTTTGATCCCGATGTCTTCACCGATCAGGATGACCCGCTCATCGCGGCGCATCTCTTCCTGGAGAGCTTCTCGAAGAGCCTCGACAATGGACAGCTTGCGGCCTTCCACCTCGGGCTTCGTCAATACATTATTCAACGTAGACATCAGCGAGACACTCCTCGGGCAATGGGCTGGGACTGGATTCGGCGAACTCGACGGCATCGTTCAACTCTAGCTCGACGCTGGCTCTGTAGCTTTCAATGACCTCGCTAGTCAGAAGCCCTTCAGCGAGATAGTGGGTTTCAAACCGCGTGATTGGATCCTTGCTTTTCCACTCGGCAACTTCTTCTTTGGGCCGATAGTGGCCGGGGTCGCTGCGGGAATGGCCCGCAAACCGGTAGGTTTCCAGCTCAAGCAGCGTTGGGCCCTGGCCGGTTCGCGCCCGCTCACCTGCTGCCATCGTCGCCTGATAAACTGAAAACACATCGTTGCCATCGATGGTGCTGCCGGGTATGCCATAAGCCGAGGCGCGCGTGCTCACCTTCACCTTCATCACGGAATCAATCAAGGTGGAGGCACCATACTTGTTGTTCTCGCAGATGAAGAGGACGGGAAGATTCCAAATCGCAGCCATGTTCACGGTCTCGTGAAAAATACCCTCATTCACTGCGCCGTCGCCGAAGAAGCACGCCGCGATGTTGGGCTTCTTGAGATACTTGAACGATAGCGCATAGCCTGTCGCCAGCGGAATGCCACCACCCACGATCGCGATGGCTGGAAGCATTCCCCGGTCGGCGTCTCCCATGTGCATCGAGCCACCCTTGCCGTGACAGCAGCCCGTACTCTTGGCAAACAACTCCGCCATCAAGAATTTTACCGGGATCCCGCGCGCGACGGCGTGCTCGTGAGGGCGATGGGTGCTGGTCAACATATCGCCTTCCCTGAGCGCCTCACAGACGCCGACGGCGCACGCTTCCTGTCCTTGGGCCTGGTGAATTGTTCCCGGCATGCGGCCTTGAAGAAACAGCGAATTCACGCGATCTTCAAACATCCGGCAGAGCAGCATCTTGCGATACATGCCCAGCTTCTGTTCCTTCGTCAAGAGAGGTAACGTCATAATGAATTCAAGTGGAACTGCATCCTTTCTAGAAACTGCGCCACCGCGATTCCATCAACCGCGCGATGATCCGCTGATACCGTGGCAGTACAGACACTGACTGGTTCAGCCCGGCCGTTGCGCCAAACCACCTGGTCCCTTAAAGCTCCCGCTGCCAGGATGGCGTTGCAACCTGGAGGGATGATTGCAGAGAATTCCCTCACCCCAAACATGCCGAGGTTGGAAATCGCAAGCAAGGGTGTGACTTTGGCCGCATGGAGCTTTCCGTCCTTGGCCGAACTCTGTGCCGTCTTCATTCGCTCGAGAAACGATTCGACGGCATCGGCATGCGGGTCTGCCACCGGAACCAGCAGCAAGCCTGAATCGACTCCCACAACCACCAGAACGTCGGCTGTGGACTGTTGCTCGACCTTTCCGTCACTGACTCTGGCATTGAGCCTGGGGCTGTCGGCCAAGGCAGCGGAAGCAGCCCGGGCAAGGCAATCGTTGACGGACGCCTTCAGCTCGGGATGGCTTTGATTCCAACGTGCTCTCCATCCCTCCGCAGCAGCCATGTCCAAATCGAGTGTGACATAGAAATGCGGGATCGTCGATTTGCTGCGCGAGGTGAGCGCAGCCATGGCCTCGCGCGCTTTGCTCTCGTGGTTCGGCGCTGCAGCCTTGCCACCTTGAGACACAGAGCGCTCCACGTCCGCCTTGGTGATCAATCCCTGCGGGCCGGTTCCGCGCACAGTCGAAAGATCAATCCCGAGCTGTTTTGCCATCATGCGTGCTGCGGGCAAAGCGGCGACATTCCCCGACACGGAAACGGAGGTTGTGGCTTGTGCTCTCTCCGTCGTGCCAAGCGGAGCGACGGACTTTGATTTCGCCTTCACATCTTCGTCGAATTCCTCGTCAAGGGTGTCGGTCAGAATGGCGACAGGATTGGACGCCGCGACCATATCTCCTTCGTTGGCGAGCTTCCTACGAAGGAATCCCCCAACATACGCTTCCACATCCATGGTTGCTTTGTCGGTTTCAACCTCCAACAGCGGCTCGCCCATAGCCAGCTTGTCGCCAGGCTGTTTTAGCCAGGAGACGATCTTGGCCTCGCTGCTGGTTTGGCCAAGGTCAGGCATGATGATGACGTGTTTCATTTCACCTTAGTGGATCAGTAGCGACGCCACGAGTCCTGAAAATTGGTCCGTCGTGCTCGTCCTCGTTCTCGTCGTCGTACTCGGAATTTTTTCGAGGAGGAGCACGAGGACGACGGCGAGAACAATTCTCATAGGTGCGCTGTTAATACAAAACGCTTCCATCCTCTGTCACACCTTTCGGCTCACCTTCAGCCTGGAAGAGTGAAGCACACAATCGCGTACTCAGACTGCGCTTGGGGGCCAGGGTGAGTTGTGTTCCCCGCTCGATGGCCTTTCCCAGTCCCAAACCCGGGATGCTGCTGTGAGGTTCAATTCCGGTCACATATCCCCGGCCCCACCAAGGGTAATGGGACGTTCCACAAAACTCCTGCCACAACCAAACATAACGAAACACCCTAGGGTCCCAATGCAAAGCAAAACCGAGTCGCGTCCTCTCATTCACCAAGCAATACCATCCTTCCTTCAGCCCGGTGAGGTAAGAGAGATGAGAGAACCTCGCACTGGGCGGCCACATTCGGCTTACGTCGAAAGCATCACCATCACTGGTTCGGACCTGCGGAAAGCGCTCAAAACACGTCTCCGGTGGCAGGATCTGATGGGCTGGCAGTGCATGGGCCGTTTCGACACTTGTGGCAGGTGCAAACAGGCGGCAATGTTCATCGAGAAACGGTGCGCCAAATGCGGGGTGATGCCCCCACATGAAATCCATCGGTTCAGCGCCCTCATTGGTGATCGACTCTTCGATCTCCAACGCCACTCGATCTGACCTGAGCCTGAACGTTTTCTCCACCAGAAACGGACAGCGAACGGTTCGCACCCAGCACTTCACGGCCACTTGCTCAGGGCTGTTTTCCAGTACCGTAAATTCCCAAGGCACTTTGCAAACTTCCCCGTGAAACCCCAACTCGGCGCCTTTGTACACGCAGCTATTCCCGGCATTGGGGAATAGTTCCTGCCAACCGCCCGGATAGAAATCCATGAAGGGAGCCGCTGCAGCTGGCGTGTCATGAACGTAGGTTTGAGGGTCCTTCACCCCCCAGCGAGTCTTGAAAAGCACATCGACATCACTGGGTTTATGACGGAACTCGAGAATGTCCGTTCCCTTTCCCGTCAACACGACGACACGAAGTTTCTCGTTCTCCAGGGAAAACGCAGCAACTCCATTGATCTTGAGATCCGTATCCAGCCGGCAATCACTCATACGTTTTACTCGAGCGGTCTCAGACAGTCACAGGAAATCAGATCCTCACCCACGGAAGGAGAAAGCTCAGGGCCCTGGGTCCAAGAGGATAAGACCCCCTCTTAATCTCCCCCTTATGCGCTTCGCAAGGGGGAGAAATTATTGAAGCGGCTGCAGCCGCAGCTTGAAGGTCTTGATTTCGTAGGCCCCCATATCGAACTGAAGCGTGTCATTGGAGACAGTAAGCTTCCGACCAGCATCTTCAAGGAGATTGGATTCTTCGGCGGAATTTACCTTGCCACGCAGCTTCAGTTTGACTCCGGACGTTGCTTTCCCAGAAGACTCGTAGATTCTGACGACGGTTGCACCATCGCTCGCAGGCTTCAGGACGGTTGCTAGAACATTCGGATTCGACACCTCCACCAAACCCCACTGCTTCGGGAGCGGGCCCTGATGAGCGCCCGAGGTCATTGCGATGAGTGGATGGTTGAATTCATGTCCGGAGCGCGCAATGCCAGCCTCGCGCCAATCGCCGGAGTGTGGGACCAGGGCGTAATGGAAGGTCAGTTGTTTGCCGACTTCCAAGCCTGAATCAGAAGACACTCCAGGTTCGTAGCCGCCATGATAAGCGTACGCCTGAATCCTTGCTGAGCGCATCAGCGACAACATCAACGTGTCATTGGCGACGTTATTGCCCGGCAGGCCTCGATTTAGCAGAGCCAAACCTTTGTTCCCGTCTCCATAGTCGATCCAGTTCTGTGCCGGGAACTCCACTCCGAGCGGACGCTCAATCGAGCCAAAAGGAATCTCCTGCGTGTTCTTTCCATTCCGAACCGTTGTGGGGAAGAGGGCCCGGTAACGCACAAACTTCTCCTCGTTAACCAGCTGTGTCCGGATGTCCACCCGCCGTATCCCTTGGTACACACGCACCACGGTGGCAAACTGCCCGCTGCCGAACGGGTGCGACACAGTGTACTCCGAGAAGACCGTTCCTTCCCGCTTTCTGCCACTGCCGCCCACTTGCTGGCTGCTGAAGAACGCTTGGCCCACTTTGGGCGGAAAATGCGGTTTGGTCATCGCGATATTCCGGCCTCCGTGCAGGTTCCCGTACAGCTCCCAGAAATCCCCTCCATCATGCTCGCGCGCGACGACGTTGGCCGGACCGCTCAAGCTTTCCCATTGAGTTGCCTTGTCGCGCAGGCCGGTTATTTCGCCCGTCCACATGTTGAACGTCACACGGTAGAATTCGTTTTCGATGGAGCCTGTATCGTGCTGCGCCACGGAGTCTCCCATTCGCGTGGCCACCGCCTCACGACCAGTGCGGGCTTCGAGGTTGTCATTGCTCGCCGACGATTTGGGCAAAACGCGATAGAGGCTGTACCCGAACGCGGGCACGTCCCGGGCAACGAAAGTCACTCTCACTCTCCGCATACCGCCGTCACCATGTTGTTCAGCAGCCGTGATCTGCGACGGAATACGAACTCCCTGAGGATCCACCAGGCTCAGGGCCACAACTCCGGATTCGCTAAAGCCAACGTTGACCTCCACGACATCCGTGCGAGACCAGCCCAGTGGATTGAAAACGACGACCGGAACGCCTTCTCCCCGAGTATCGATTTTCGAGATGAGT
>Ga0187893_10015534_pt1 | contig 10180 bp, 10 predicted proteins | sample MA1701074metaG_FD_139574 | JGI IMG/M metagenome (GOLD analysis project Ga0187893, IMG submission 139574) | White microbial mat communities from a basaltic lava cave in the Kipuka Kanohina Cave System on the Island of Hawaii, USA - MA170107-4 metaG ... | reverse complement strand
ATTCTGCCAGCCATCATTTTGTGAAGTTCTTCCCGTTCGTCTCTGTGATTTTCTCTCCAGACAAAACTCGCAAACAATGCAAACACCACGACGAGTCCGAGCACCATCATCATGAGCAAAGTCGTAGGCATCCAAAAATCAAATGGATTGAGAAATAAAACAAGGAGAACGATCAGTATTCCGGAGACTCCGATTTCTTGTAGTAAGTTATTTTTCATATTTGATTTGGAAAATATCCTCAACAGATTTCTTAAAAAATTTAGCAATTTTCAAAGCCAAGATCACCGAAGGCGTATAATTGCCTTTTTCTATGGCAATAATGGTTTGGCGTGTTACTCCAACCGCTTCGGCTAACACTTCTTGTGTGATATTGGACTTCGTCCGCAATTCGTAGACCTGGTTCTTGATAATTTCCTTCATGATTCATAAGTCTGATATATTTCAGTGTAGCGTTTAGGAATTGAGATGTCAAATTAACTTTACATAACCCGGTCTCGCTTTTGTTTTCAAAATGCCAAGCAAGGGCGCGGCGGAATTCCCCCCACGCCCCCCTTCCGCCGCGCCCTAGCGGGAATGTCAGCACGCCTCCACCTGCTCGTTTAGAGCAGAACGCCGAAAGCAAAATTTTCTTTACATTTTTTGTTTTGCGCGCGACCAATTTTTTCTTCTATTTTGTTGAGGCGTAGCCCCGCCTTTGGCGGGGCGCGGAGGTGTTCGTCAGATTCAGAAATTTTTGCTAAATAGGTTCGAGCTTGGTTGTATAAATACACCAGGGTAAATAAAAAACACTCCGCTGTAAACGGAGTGCTTTTTATTATTGGATCTCGGCTGTACCGCCTGCCGCTTCAATTTTCTTTTTAATCTCTTCGGCTTCTTCTTTCTTTACTCCTTCTTTAATGGTTTTAGGTGCGCCATCCACTAAATCTTTGGCTTCTTTAAGACCCAAGGTAGTTACTTCACGAATTGCTTTAATAACGCTGATCTTCTGTTTTCCACCCGATTTCAAAATAACATTGAATTCAGTCTTCTCTTCTAATGGACCATCTGCTCCAGCTCCGACAGTTGCCATCGGTGCTGCTGCAGAAATACCAAATTTTTCTTCCAAAACTTTTACCAACTCTGCCAATTCCATTGCAGTTAAGGATTCTATTTTGGAGATAAGATCGTTATATTTTTCAGACATATTATTTGTTATTTATTGTTTTCGACCATTTTCGACTTCTCGCTTAATACATACAAGAAAGACTGGATAGGTGCGGCAAGCATACCCAAGAGCTGACCCAGAAGGACTTCCCGGGGTGGCAATTGGCCGATTGTCCGCACCGTATTAGCATCCATAAAATTATTCTGGGCTAAGTCATAGCCGCCCAAGATCTTTTCTTTTTCTACATTTAGCCCCTTAAAAAATTTAAAGACTACGCCCGCACTCTTTTCTATGTCTGGAGTAAATACTGTACCCAAAGAAAACGCAAATTGTTTTTTAGCATCCAATTCAATCCCCCGCTCTTTAAGTAAAATTCCCAATAAACGCTTTTTGATCACCAAGAAACTTGCACCTACCGCACGTAGCTCTTTACGAAAATTACGAATATCTTCGGCTCCAACTTTATTGAAATCCGTAAAGACCAAAAAATTGCTGGCGTTCAAAAGTTCTTTGCCTTTATTTAATTCTTCTTGTTTTTGAGTTTTAGTTTTCATAATAAAAAAACGGCCCATCGTAAGACCGTTGGTAACTTCGCCTAAAACTGTAGCGGCGAATTATCCTCGGCGGGGCTTATCCTTGTAGGTGCCCGTGGTCTTAGGACTTAGATTAAGCTTAAACTGTAATCTTCTAAATGTCAATCTTAAAGCAGTGGCGGGACGGATAAGTTTGGAGTGCTAAAGAGTCCGGGAGGAAGCTCTCCTAGCCCAAACCTATCCGCCCCATTGTTGGTGCTGCTTGCCCCGGGGGTTGAAGGATGACCCAGATGGGACACCCTTGTATTGGCCGTCTCCCAGATGCAAGCAGCAAGAACAAATGCTAGCAGAAAATAAATTGGTGTCAAGACTTAGAGTTAGGTGCGGTGTCAAATAAAGAGATGGCTCTGGCAAGATACTGACTAGCAATATTCAAGTCAAGCATATCTTCCGGCATTGGGGTTCTAAGACCACCCTCTGCGTCTATATTCAAATTGGGAAACTCTCTAATAAGTGGTGCCAATCTCTCAATGTTATCTGGCCTCAAACCGCCGGCAACTCCCAAATAAATGCCGTATTCCCTACTCTCGATCTCGCGGAGATAGTTAGTTGTTTTATTTAGATCAAATGGTTCGTTTCTGCCACCACTTGGATCAATAAGTATCGCGTTCACAATACCAACATAATCTTTAAGCTTGTCGGCAAGTTTATCCGGTGATTCGTCGACTGCCGCCATTGCACCACGTCCAATCTGAAGCACAATGAAAGTATCCTTATCAATATCATGGTGATACTTCTCAAGCTGCACCAAGGAAGGCCACGCGATATTTAACTGAAATCCATCCAAGAATACTCCACCTAAACTAGTAAGTTGCTTCAGATCTGAAGCCAACGTCTCGGGAGTGTCTGTACTGTAATGGATCAAATTCCAAGTTACAGGATTAGACACAAAGATGTAAGCTATTTTTTCTGTCTTGGGATAGCGCCCCGGAAATTTGTTGCTAAAACCCTGTAAAGTCTTAGAGCTTACCAAAACGCCTACCGACAAATAAAATAAAGTTGTTTTATCGGATATCACCTGCGCGGTTCTTCTAACCTCACTTGCATTCATATAGCCCGTAATTCCTATGTACTGTGGATTTGATACTTAGCCTATCATCCATATCTCCTTTTTGAATATGCCAAGAACTACCCATAATATAGAAGCTTAAATTCTACGAGTCAATTGTTTGCCAAAATTACTGCGGCGAAGAGGTGGGATGAAAAATAGGCATGCGCTGCAACTTATCTAAGGTATCTATTTGATACTGCTCATTAGCTGAACGTTCATCTATGATCTTTTTTAGAGCATTAGCTTTGTCTGTAGCGTTTTGGCCAGTTTGAATTATTGTCTGATCTTGAGTCAGGCGTCGTAAGTAAAGTCCCCCGCCAGCAAAGAGAAAGGCAATAATAGCTACCACTATTAAAATCTCTAACAAACCAAAACCTTTACGCATATTAAGAGTATAGCAAATGCTAAGTTGCCTTAGATTATAAAAAATTACTTTACTTTATTTGCGGGCTTGACCGCCCAAGCTTTATCGAAAGCGGGGGCACTAAACCTGCAGCTCAAGGGGATCTCACGCGCTCACTGCGTTCGCTTCAGAGAACCCTCGGTTCTCTGCTTGACCTTCGGTCCTCTCCTACACGGGAAACCGATCGCGGTTCCCCGAACCCCTCCACTGTTCGATTCCTACTACCAAATATATACAAATAGCATACCGCTATGGGTATGCTATTTGTACTAGCGGGGGCACTAGGAATCGAACCCAGGTTAGCGGTTTTGGAGACCGCTGTCCTACCACTGAACGATGCCCCCTTACAAGCTAAGTTTATGAAAACCTTAACAATTAAGAAAGGGCTAACGAAAATTTACTTTCCCGTTAATTTACCTTCTTTATGAATAGTATGTTTACGGCACCAGACACAGAACTTCTTAAGTTCAATCTTACGTTCTACTTTCTTCTTGTTTTTGCGAGTATAAAAATTGGCTCTTTTGCAGACAGAGCACTTTAAACGTATTAATTTATCCGCATACTTAGCTTTAGCCATGCGGAGAAAGTATACAGATTTGCCCTAAAAAATCAACTTTTATAGTCCTATACTTCGGCATACTCGCAACAAAGCTCAAACTTTCTTTGAGTGAAACGCCTTAAGATATTGCGCAAAAAGTTTTGTTTTGGAGCCGGAGGGGAGAATCGGACTCCCGACCTCTTTCTTACCAAGAAAGCGTTCTACCACTGAACTACTCCGGCAACCATGATAATTTATCCTATTTTTAACTGGGCGGCAAATAATAAGAAATCGGGAATATGAGCCACCTCCCGGATTCGAACCGGGGACCTTCACTTTACAAAAGTGTTGCTCTACCAGCTGAGCTAAGGTGGCGAATTAAACCTGGCAATAATTATCATATAATTAACAATTTCTGTCTACTTTCGCCTGCCCATACCCTCATCTATAATTCCTAGGATGGCTAAATTTGTACATCTCCATACTCACAGCCACTATTCTCTTTTGGATGGCTTAGCCAAAATTGATGCCCTTGTCGCCCGCACCAAAGAATTGGGCATGGATACGATCGCCCTTACCGACCATGGCGTACTCTACGGGGCAATAGAATTTTACAAAAAAGCTAAAAAGGCCGGTCTTAAACCGATCTTGGGCGTAGAAACTTACGTAGCTTTGGGTAGCCGCGCTAGCCGCGAACCCGGGGAGCGCTACTATCACCTTATTCTACTAGCCGAAAATATAACTGGCTGGCAAAATTTAATTAAACTGGTTAGCTACGCTCATTTGGAAGGTTTCTATTATAAACCGCGCTTAGATAAAGAATTGCTGCGTAAATACCACGAGGGACTAATTGCTTTATCCGCTTGCCTTTCCGGCGAAGTAAATCGCAATCTCCTGCACGGTAATCTAGAGGCGGCAGAAAAAGCGGCGTTGGAATACCAAGATATTTTTGGCGTTAATAATTTTTTCTTAGAGATTGGCGACCATCCCCACATTCCGGATGTAGTTAAAATTAAACCCGAGATTATAAAACTTTCCCAAAAAACCGGCATTCCCTTGGCGGCTACTCAAGACATTCACTATTTGAATAAAGACGATGCGGAATACCACGACATACTTCTGGCGGTGCAAACCGGTAATCGTTTAAGCGATGATGATCGCCTAACTCTTAAAGCTGATGATTTTTCTTTAAACTCGCCGGAGACAATGGCCGAAAAATTCAAAGACCTGCCGGAAGCGATTGCCGCAACGGTAGCAATTGGCGAACGTTGCAATGTAGAACTAGAACTCGGCAAAATACAACTGCCCAATTTTCATAAACCAGAAAACGTTTCGGCTAATAGCTATCTTGAAGAATTAGTCGGACAAAAAATAAATTCCCGCTTTAAACCGGAAGAACAAACCCAAATAGTTAAAGAGCGTGTAGCTTACGAACTCGGTGTAATTGAAAATACGGGTTTCGCAGACTACTTTTTAATCGTGCAAGACCTAATAAACTGGGCTAAAAGTCACGGCATAGCCGTAGGTCCAGGCCGTGGGTCTGCTGCGGGTAGCATCATCTCTTATATTTTAGGCATTACCGATATAAACCCCTTAACCTATGGTCTTCTCTTTGAGCGCTTTCTAAACCCAGATCGTATCCAAATGCCGGATATTGATATTGATTTTGCGGATACTCGCCGAGATGAAGTTTTAGCCTACGCCCGCGAAAAATATGGCGAAGATAGAGTAGCTCAAATTATTACCTTTGGAACTATGGCCGCGCGGGCGGCTGTACGCGACGCGGGTCGAGCTATGGGATTAGCCTACGGTTTCTGCGACCAATTAGCTAAACTTATCCCCTTTAGTCTAAAACTAGAGGAGTCTATAGCTAAAGTGCCAGAGCTAAAGGAGCTATACGAAAAAAATGCCGACGCCAAAAAATTACTAGACGCCGCCCGTCATCTAGAAGGCGTAGCGCGCCACGCCTCCGTCCACGCCTGCGGCACGGTGATTGCAAGAGATCAGTTGATTAACCAGGTACCACTGCAATTTGCACCGCAAGATAAGCAAAATATCATTACCCAATTTGAGATGCATGCGATTGAAGATTTGGGCTTATTGAAAATAGATTTTCTGGGACTTAAAAATTTAACTATCATTGAAGAGTCGGTGCGCTTGATTAAAGAAAAAAACGGAACAGACATTGTTATCTCTAAGCTACCCCTGGATGACCAGAAAACTTATGAACTTCTCCAGCGGGGTGACACTACCGGCGTTTTTCAATTTGAGTCCAGTGGCATGCGCCGTTATATGAAAGAAATTAAGCCTACAGAGCTAGAAGATTTGATTGCCTTAGTGTCTCTCTATCGTCCGGGACCAATGGAGCTAATCCCTTCTTTTATCCATCGCAAACATGGTGAAGAAAAAATTGAATATCTCCATCCTCGCCTAGAACCCATTCTTAAAAATACCTACGGCATTGGCGTGTATCAAGAACAAATGATGCAAATAGCCCGAGACTTAGCGGGCTATACCCTCTCCGAAGCAGATACCCTGCGTAAAGCCATCGGTAAAAAAATAAAATCCCTCCTAGATGAACAGAAAGAAAAATTAATAAACGGCATGATAAAAAGCGGGATTAATGCCAAGATTGCCAAGTCTATTTGGGAACTCTTCCCACCTTTTGCGCGTTACGGCTTCAATAAAAGCCACGCCGCCTGCTATGCCTTAATCGGTTATCGCACGGCCTATCTTAAAACCCATTACCCCGTAGAATTTATGGCTAGCCTCTTAAACGCAGAAATGAGCGATATAGATCGCATTGCCTTTCTAGTTGCCGAAGCTAAACAATCTAATATAGAGATCCTCCCGCCAGATATTAATACCAGTTCTATAAATTTTACGCCGGACGGCGAGAAAATTCGTTTTGGCCTTTTGGCAATTAAGAATGTAGGCGAACAGATTACTAAAAATATCATCGAGGAACGGGCAATGCATGGACCTTTCCAAAATTTTAGTGAATTTTTAACCCGCATTCAGCACAAAGATTTAAACAAGAAATCCTTGGAGAGTTTAGCCAAGAGTGGCGCTTTTGACTCTTTGGGCATTGAACGCAACCAAGCACTCCAGAATATGGAAGAAATTCTAAAATTTAACAGCGCTATTCGTAGAAATGGAGCGCAAAATAATAATTCCTTATTTGGAGGCACTGTTTTTGCCGGACCGACCTTAGAACTTAAACCGGCTCCTCCCGCAAGCGATCACGATAAACTCACTTGGGAAAAAGAATTACTGGGTCTTTATATTTCCGATCATCCCCTGCGCCGCTATGCGGAGAAAATTCAAAAATTCAAAGCTAAACCGATCAAAGAAGCGATACTAATTAAAGATGAACGTTCTGCTTTTATTGTGGCGGGCATTGTCTCGGGTATCAAAAAAATATTCACCAAAAAGGGTGACCCTATGATTTTTGCGACCCTAGAAGATCTTTCCTCTCAACCGATGGAAATAATTGTTTTTAACTCAACACTAGTTAAAACTATGCCCCTCTGGATAGTAAATAAAACTATTTTTGTGCGTGGACGTATGTCTTGGCGTGGTGGTGAACCTAAAATGATTGCGGATGCCGCAGTGGAATTAACAGCTTAAAAGCAAAGACCTCGAACTGGCGCGACAAACCTTAAAAAAGCCGGCTCTATTGGATCGGCTTTTTTACATCTTTAAGGATGCTACTATGGTACTTGTCTCCTTCGTGTGCATGCATTAATTTAATATCGGCCTGCCAATCTGCATTTTTAAAATATCTTTCTAATTCATCTTTAAGCCTAATTTGATCATAGCCTAAAGCTATAACTTTAGGACGATGCAAATCTAGTACGTACCAAGAACCCAAGACGTTATCCCCCACCACTACTGCATCCACGTGATCGATATCCTTTAAATGTTCAAAACGCTCGGCAATAGTTAATTTGGGTCGCTTGCCCTTTAGTTCTTGCACGACATTATCTGGCGTGACTATCGCAATTAAATAATTACCGCACTGTTTCGCTTGGTGTAAAAACTCGTGATGGCCTGCATGCAGGCCATCAAAAACGCCGAATACCATAACTTTCTTACGAATCATGCCTTGGGTTTCATAAGTGGAAAAATCACCGTCTCCCGCACAGGCTTATTCATAAGCACCGCAAATAATCGTTCGGAAACGCCAAAACCAGCCGCCGGCGGCATGCCGTATTCCAATGCTTCTAAGAAATCTTCGTCTAACATTTGAGCTTCTTTATCCCCCGCTGCGCGTAATTTCATCTGCTCTTCAAAACGTGCGCGCTGATCCAATGGATCATTTAGCTCGGAGAAGCCCTTGCCTAATTCCGTGCCTCCCGCCATAACCTGGAAACGTTCTACTACGCTCGGGTTTTTTAAGGAACGCTTGGCTAAAGGTTCAATCTCAACTGGGGGGTTTACTAAAAAACAGGGTTGGATTAAAGTTGGCCTTACAGTTTTTTTAAATATTAAATCCAATAAACGGCCTTTGCCCAAGTCATTTTCCGGCTGTCCTCCTATCTCCCGTGCTTTTTTATGTAGAACTTCTTTAGATGCGCTTAAAGGATCCACACCCGTAGCTTTTTTAAAAGCTGCCACATAATCTACTTGGGGCCATTTTTTACTCCAATTAATTTTCACACCATTATAGAGAGTAGTTAAACTCCCTGTAGTTTGCTTGATAACTGCTTTATACATCTGCTCAATTAATTTCATAAGATCGCGGTAATCATGATACGCCCAGTAAAATTCCAGCTGGGTATAATCTTGAAGATGCTCCCGATCGATACCTTCGTTGCGGAAGATCCGCCCGATTTCAAAAACTTTTTCATAACCCGCAACCAAAAGTTTCTTCAAGGGTAACTCCAAGGAAATACGCAGATAAAAATCTGTGTCCAGTGCGTTGTGATGAGTTGCAAACGGCTCCGCCTCCGCCCCACCCGGGATAGACTCTAGAACGGGCGCCTCTATCTCCAAAAAATTTTCATTTTTCAAAAATTCGCGAAAAGTACCCCAAAAAATTGCTTTCTTATTAAAGAGCTCTGCCACCTCCGGATTAGTTAAAATATCTAAATACCGCCTACGCAAACGCACCTCATCGTCTTCTAGGCCATACCAAGTGGCTGGCAAAGGCAAAAGGCTCTTACCCAAGATGGTTGCACCGCGTGCCTCTAGGCTTAACTGTCCCTTTTTAGTTTTAAAAAGTACACCCTGGAGAGATAGAAAATCTCCCCTGTCTAATACCGATTTAATAAATTCAAAATTTTTGAGCGTGGTTTTATTTAGTACCCCTTGAATTTGGCCGCTGCCATCGCGCAAATCTACAAAAACTACCCCACCCTGATCGCGTAAGCCCATTACCCGTCCCACTAGGACAATTTTCTTACGAGCCTTAGAGAAGGCGCTAAATTTTTTAAGAGCTTCTTGGATTAAAAATGTACGCTTAGCCTCGGCCGGATAAGGATTTACCTTAGCTGCTTTTATTTTCTTTAATTTTTCTAAACGATCGTGATGTAACGATTCCAACATGTAGATTGAATACCTAGAGTATAAATCACATTCAATAAACGAGCAAAAAGTTCACCCTTCAGGCAAAAAAGAACGCCCGATTCTTGGAACGAGAAAACTGGAACTACTCTACTTTAAGAATCTGATAGGCTACCTCCCCTCGCGGTGTCAAAACATTTAAGCTATCCCCTGCTTTGCGTCCCAGAAAAGCTTTGCCTAGTGGTGACTCATTGGAAATTTTGCCTTCTTCCGGCCGAGTTTCGTTGGAGCCCACAATTTGATAGTGCAAAGTTTCACCATTGCGCCGCACCGTAACCGAAGAACCTACACTGACCGTTTCCGAACCTTCTTGTTTTTTAATAACTACCACCTCTTTCAATAAATCGTCTAATTCATAAATACGCCGCTCAATCCGTTCCTGTTCTTCGCGAGCTTCAGTATATTCGGAGTTTTCAGAAAGGTCGCCAAATTCTTTAGCAGTCTTCAAGCGTTCGGCGACTTCCATTCGCTTTTTAGTTTTAAGCACCTCTAATTCTGTCTTAAGCTCTTCTAAGCGCTCCTTACTAACATAGTATCTATCCATAAAGTTTTAAGTAATTTTTATAGGGTCGGGTGGCACAACATAATGCTTAGTAAAATTCCTAAGCCACCAGCGAATCTTAATCGTTTGAAACAAGGTTTGCAAGTAAGCTGAAGGAGTAAGAGAAGAAGCGGCATGATTAGTCCAAGTAACTGGAATCTCCTGAATTTTGTAGCCCAACTTACGAGCTAAAGCCAAAACTTCTAAGTCAAAAGCCCAATCATCAGTTTTTAACACGGAGAAAATCCTTTCCGCTGCCGAGGCAGTAAAAGCTTTAAAGCCACATTGCGTATCCCAAATTCCAGGCAAAAGAATTACTTGCGTAAATAAATTACCAAGTTT
>Ga0187893_10015533_pt1 | contig 10180 bp, 6 predicted proteins | sample MA1701074metaG_FD_139574 | JGI IMG/M metagenome (GOLD analysis project Ga0187893, IMG submission 139574) | White microbial mat communities from a basaltic lava cave in the Kipuka Kanohina Cave System on the Island of Hawaii, USA - MA170107-4 metaG ... | reverse complement strand
TTCTACCTGGAGCACTCGATTCAGGATGCGACGCGTACGAGAAGCGGGACGAATCGGGTCATTTCACAGCGGATGCTCTACGTCGAGATGGACGCGACGGGCAACGCCCGCCACCTCCAGTACGCGCCGTATCTGGACTATCGTCCGCTGAAAGCTGAGGAGCCCGCGCTTGAGGAGACTCTGGAGCGTCCAGAGTGTGTCTGGATTGCGGGAGATCTCGAAAGCAAGGCGCTTGGTCACGCGATCGCGGTGGTTGTGCCGGACCATGTCAAGGAGGTCCGCCAGCGCCGGGACCAGTGGATCGCCAAGACGCGGTCTGCCGTCCATGCGAGGTTAACGAAGGAGATCAACTACTGGGATCATCGCGCAGAGGAGCTCAAGGCCCAGGAACGTGCGGGCAAGCCCAACGCCAGGCTGAATTCGCAGGAAGCGCGGCGCCGGGCCGACGATCTCCAGGCTCGGCTTCAGAAGCGCTTGGACGAGTTGGACCGCGAGAGTCAGATTTCGCCAAACGTTCCTGTAGTGCTGGGCGGGTCGATCGTGGTTCCGGCCGGGCTGCTGGCGAGAATGGCCGGGTGCCCTGTAGCGGCGAGACCACAGGACACATTGGCTTCGGCCTCCCGGGCACGTGCGATTGTCATGGAGGTGGAGCGGGGGCTGGGGTTCGATCCCACAGATCGCGAGACGGAGAAGCTGGGCTACGACATTGAGAGCCGGAATCGGCGCGGCGGCGGTTTGAGGTTCTTGGAGGTGAAGGGGCGCGTTTCGGGGGCGGACACGATCACCGTTACGCGGAACGAGATCTTGTACTCTTTGAACAAGCCCGACACATTTATTCTCGCCATCGTTGAGTTCCTCGAAGGGGATCGCCATCGCGTCCACTATCTGCGGCGACCATTCCAGCGTGAGCCCGATTTCGGCGTCACGAGCGTAAACTACAACTTCGCCGAACTACTGGCTCGGGCGGAGAAACCGCGATGACTACCACCGCAGAATTTCAGGCACTGCTGCAACGTCCGGAAGGTGCCCGTGTCGAATTCAAGACGGCTTCTCGAAACTATCAGTTCGACGAACTGGTCAAGTACTGTGTCGCTCTTGCCAACGAAGGTGGCGGAACAATCGTTCTTGGAGTGACGGACAGGCGCCCCCGTCAGGTTCTCGGAACCGCCGCCTTCAGCGAGCCGGGAAGGACCGAGGCAGGCCTCTTCGAACGCCTCCGTCAGCGCATCCCAATAGAGGAGTACAATCACGAGGGCCAACGAGTGCTCATCGTCCATGTACCGGGCCGCCTTCCAGGGACGGCCTGGCAGTTCGATGGATCGTTCTGGATGCGCGCCGGAGATTCTCTTGTGCCCATGTCCGACGAGCAGCTCCGCAGAATTCATGAAGAGACGGGACCTGATTTCTCCGCGGGGATCTGTCGTGGCGCGGGGCTGGAGGACTTGGACCCCCAGGCAATCGAGGCGTTCCGCCGCCTCTGGGAACAGAAGCAGCTCTTCGAAGACATCTCGAACCGTCCGAATGAGCAACTGTTGGCGGATGCAGAGTTGATATTGGATGGCGGTATTTCCTACGCCGGCTTGGTACTCCTCGGAACGCGCGAGGCGCTAGGACGGCATCTCCCACAAGCGGAGATCATTTTCGAGTACAGGTCCAACGAGGCTCCCGGGCCGGCCGCTGCGCGCCACGAGTTTAGGCAGGGGTTCCTTCCAATTCTCGACGAACTATGGAGGCTAGTTAATCTGCGAAACGACCTGCAGCATTTCCAGCAGGGTCTTTTCGTCTGGAACGTTCCGACCTTCAACGAGCGTGCTGTCCGCGAAGCGGTATTGAATGCCGTAAGTCATCGGGATTATCGGCACGGGGGCTCGGTGTTTATCAGGCAATACCCACGTCGAATTGAAATCGTCAGTCCGGGCGGCCTGCCTCCGGGCATCACGCCCGACAACATCCTGTGGCAGCAAAGTCCGCGAAATCGACGAATCGCCGAGGCGCTAGCCCGTTGCGGCCTTGTCGAGCGCGCAGGTCAGGGCTTTGATCTCATCTACCGGGAATGCATCCGCCAGTCCAAACGGCTGCCTGACCTTTCTCATACCGACGGGAATTTCGTTTGGCTCACGTTGCACGGAGAGATTCAGGACCCTGAATTCCTCCGATTCCTAGAAGAGGTCGGACGCCAGCGAACCGCCATGTTCGGGACTGACGATCTGCTGGTCATTGACTGTGTGCACCGAGGAGAATCCATACCCGAGCTGTTAAGGCCCAAGATCGAGCATCTGCTTGATCAAGGCGTTATTGAGCGCGTTGGACGCGGGCGAGGCGCCCGCCTGCTGCTCTCGCGCCGCCTCTACCGTCATCTCGGGAAGGGCGGCGTGTATACGCGAAAGCGGGGATTGGACCGTGAGACCAACAAGACCTTATTGCTTCGACACATCGAGGACTCGGGGAGCGGGGGGGCTAGGCTCAACGAGTTGCAGCAGGTACTCCCGGCGCTGAGCCGCGCCCAGGTGCAGACCCTGCTCCGGGAGCTTCGTAGAGAAGGGCGTATCCGATCTCGGGGCATCACCAAGGCCGCCCGCTGGTTTCCTGCAGAATCGCGGGGCGCCGCGAGAACATCGTGATGCAATCCCGATGCAATCCTCTACTCGGGAACGGGGCTCTATCGGCCCCAATGGCCCATTCTATGAGCTCCTGCAGGAGCGGCATTCCCGATGCAATCCAGATGCAATTCGATGCTTCCATCTCCCCAGACACGCGGGCGAGCAGGCGACCGAACGGGCGCCGACTCGCTACTGGGTACGATCCTTACGGGTGGGTCTATTCCGATTTGACTAGGTGGCCTAGGGAGAAGGTTCGGTGACGTATCTCTTTCTACCGGCCTACCCAATGGTGGCCCGGATCCCGACAGGCAGGAGCCAGCTGCCGATGGTTGAAATCGACCCCGCGAATCTCGGCCGTTCAGGCAAGTCCATTCGCCTTCGAAGAGGTTCGAAGAAACGTTCCCAGGCCGACTGCTCCTACGGCAAGTTCGACAAAGCTGAACTCGCTTTCACGGCGTGGGAGTTCTTCCATGCCGCCAAGAAGACCGAGCTGGCCAGTTCTTTTACGGCCGAAACAGCGAACCGGAGGGCCTTCGCCTTTGCATTGGAGCACGAGGAAACCTTCATCTGGGATACCAAGAACTTCCGAAAGCAGGATGCCGCTGTCTTCGAATTGGAAGATTTCGCTCAATCGGGGCTAGCAGGCAGGGTGGGAGAGGCCGTCGCCTACCTCGCCATGGTCAAGCGATGGGGCTATGTCTTCTGGGACCGATGCGCGACCGTGTGGGCGCGCGCAGCCCGTCGAGCGCAGATAACCCACGACGAGCGATTGCGCGTAACGAAGTACTTGAGAAGCAAGGTTGCTTCAGAAAGGCCTGAAAAGGAGCCCGACTTTATCTTCGAGAAAGCGACGAGGGCCGTTGCCTTGACAGAGGCCAAGGGGGGCTTCGTGCATCCGAACCGCGACAGCTCATCGGTCAAGGCGGATCTCCGCAAAGCACAAGCGCAGCTGGCGGCATGGTCTTCCGTCATCACGCCGACGCCGAAAAAAATGTACGGCATTGGAACCTACCTCCGAGAAGAAGGCGATTCGAACGGAGATCCTTCCCTGATTGCGTACTTCGATCCGTCCGGGCAGGACGACCCTTCTGTTCCGAGCGTCGATCTCCCTCGAGACCTCATTCGCCGGTGCAATTACGGAGCTTGGTTGATCGGAATGGGCCTCGTTTTGTCCGGCCGCGCTTTGCGGGATTTACGGGGAAAGGTCATCGAGGAAGTCGAACTGCCTGTGTTCACCATAGGGGGAAGGCGCTTTGCCGTAACCGTCATCGGTTGGAAGGGACCAGGTATCTACGGTCCGCACTGGATCGAACCGTGGGAATGGGATCACCCAGGGCACTACGGATGGTCCCGGCGTTGGGCGCCCGTTGTCATGGGGATCGATGTGAACGCTTTGCATCAGATAGGCACAGCGATTCAGAACCCGGATTCATCGGACCTTGTCGACATTGAGCTCGGCAACACCGAAGGAGAAGGCCTTACCCCAGACCAGTTCCGGGGCAGCCTCATGCCGGATGGGACTCTGGTCGGTACAATTAGCCGAGACGAATTTCGGTCGACGCTTGCGGCCGTGGAGGCATTCAATCTGTGACGAACCGCAAGAAGCTCATCGAGGTAGCTCTACCGCTGGAGGCGATCAACAAGGCGGCGGCGATTGAGAAGCAACCGTTCACTCGACATCATCCTCGGTCAATTCACATCTGGTGGGCCCGGCGTCCGCTTGCCGCGGCGCGCGCCGTCATTTTCGCCCAGATGGTCGACGACCCCTCTGCGCACCCTGACCTCTTCCCCACCGAAACAGCACAGGAGAAGGAGCGCAAGCGGCTCTTCAAGATCATCGAGGAACTGGTCCAGTGGGAGAACACGACCAACGAGACGGTGCTGCAAAAGGCCCGGGACGCTATCTGGGAGAGCTGGCGGCGCACGTGCGCCGAGAACGCCGGCCACCCGCGTGCCAAGGAGCTGTTCGACCGCAACAAGCTACCCGCGTTCCACGACCCCTTCGGCGGCGGCGGTTCCCTGCCGCTTGAGGCGCAGCGGCTGGGTCTGGAGGCCTACGCCAGCGACCTCAATCCTGTCGCGGTGCTGATCAACAAGGCGATGATCGAGATCCCACCCAAGTTCGCTGGGCGTCCACCGGTGAATCCCGAAGCGCGCGGCAAGAAGGACCTGATCGGCCGGACGTGGCAGGGGGCTCAGGGGCTAGCCGAGGACGTGCGCTACTACGGCAGGTGGATGCGCGACGAGGCCGAAAAACGGATTGGGCACTTGTACCCAAAGGTTGAGGTTACGGCGGAGATGGCAAAGGGACGGTCGGATCTCAAGCCGTACGTGGGCAAAAAGCTTACGGTGATCGCATGGCTGTGGGCGCGCACGGTCAGGAGCCCGAACCCAGCGTTCGCCAAGGTGGAGGTGCCGCTCGCGTCGACGTTCATGCTTTCGACCAAGGAGGGCAAGGAAGCCTATGTCGAGCCGGTGATCGAAAAGGGAGGGTATCGCTTCACCGTCAAGGTGGGCAAGCCTAAGGACCGCAAGGAAGCCGAGAGCGGAACCAAGCTGGCGCGCGGCGCGAACTTCAAGTGCCTGATGTCGGGGACCCCGATCGCCCCCGAATTTATCTACAGCGAGGCGAATGCCGGTCGCATGGGCGCTCGGATGATGGCGATCGTAGCCGAGGGCGAGCGAGGGCGGGTGTACCTTCCGTCGACGCCGGAAATGGTGGAGGTCGCAGGCGAAGCCAAGCCTGAGTGGAAGCCAGATGTCGCGATGCCCGAGAACCCGCGCTGGTTCTCGCCGCCGCTCTACGGCCTCACAACCTACGGAGACCTCTTCACCCCCCGCCAGCTCGTGGCGCTGACGACGTTCTCGGATCTGGTTGCGGAGGCGCGCGAGCGCATTATGCGCGACGCCGTCGCAGCGGGCCTGCCCGATGACGGCAAGCTGCTTCGGAATGGCGGGACTGGGGCAGGTGGGTATGCAGATGCAATAGAGATTTATCTGGCTTTAGCAACCTCACGATGGAGCGACCTTTCGAACTCCCTGTGTAGCTGGAACTGCACGAACCAGAACGTGCGAGCACTTTTTGCAAGGCAAGCTATCCCGATGACTTGGGATTTTGTCGAACTGTCTCCGTTTTCGAACCTGGGATCGTGGTTCTCCACCGTAGAATCCTCGGTCGCCGCCTCACAAAGCTTTTGTACTCGATCAAAGGGAACGGCCAGCCAGCTCGATGCAATGAAACAAGACCTCTCGGGCCGAGTAGTATCCACGGACCCGCCGTACTATGACAACATCGGCTACGCCGATCTTTCGGACTTTTTCTACGTTTGGCTACGACGTTCACTCAAATCAGTACTGCCGGACCTATTCGTCACCGTGGCCGTGCCAAAGGCGGAGGAACTTGTGGCTACTCCGTACCGCCACGGAAGCAAGGAAAAGGCCGAGGCATTCTTTCTCAATGGCATGACTAGAGCGATGCAGCGTCTCGCCGATCAAGCCCATCCCAGCCTTCCGGTAAGCATCTACTACGCTTTCAAGCAGTCGGAGGGCGATGCCGAGGACGGCACCGCCAGCACGGGGTGGGAGACTTTCCTTGATGCGGTCATCCGAGCAGGTTTTTCGGTTACTGGGACTTGGCCGATGCGAACCGAGCGGCAAGGGCGAAGCATCGGCATCGACGCCAACGCCCTCGCCTCCAGTATTGTGCTCGTGTGCCGTCCCCGCCCTTTGGACGCCCCGACCGCGACGCGCCGCGACTTTGTCGGGGCGCTCAAGGCGGAGCTGCCAGCCGCGATCACGCACCTCCGGCGCAGCAACATCGCTCCCGTTGACCTCGCCCAAGCCGCAATCGGCCCAGGCATGGCCGTCTTCACCCGCTACACCAAGGTGCTCGATGCCGAAGGCCAGCCGCTCCCCGTACGTGCTGCGTACGCGCTGATTATTCAGATCCTCGAGGAGACGCTTGCGAGCCAGGAAGGTGATTTCGACGCAGATACTCGTTGGGCCATCGCATGGTTCGAAGCGGCCGGATTCGATGCAGGTGAATTCGGCGTAGCCGAAACACTTTCGAAGGCCAAGAACACAAGCGTGGCGGGCATGGTCGAAGCCGGCATCGTCGCATCCAAGGCGGGAAAGGTTCGGCTCCTCAAGCCCAAAGAGCTGCCGGCTAAATGGGATCCGCAGACCGACGACCGTCTCACGACCTGGGAGGTCGTCCATCATCTGATCCGAGTTCTGGAAAAGGGGGGCGAAGGCGCGGCCGCCGATGTTGTCGCAAGGCTGGGCTCCAAAGCCGAAGCTGCCCGCGAGCTCGCGTATCGCCTCTACACGATCTGCGAGCGCAAGAAGCGCGCGCAGGAGGCCCTCTCCTACAACGCGCTCGTCCAAAGCTGGCCGGAGATCCTGCGGCTGGCCGGAGAATCCCGAAAGGTAGCCGCCAAACAGCCAACCCTTTTCTCGGAAGACGAGGGGTAGTCCATGGTCACGACAAAGCGGATCATCTGCCTCGCAAACTCGCGAAAGCTCTCAGGCCGGTGCGTCGCGGGCAAGGAGCTCAAGGGCGGAGCCTGGATCCGGCCGGTCAGCGGGCGCGAGACTGAGGAGGTATCCGAGTACGAGCGCCAGTATGAAGACGGAAGCGATCCGAAGGTGCTCGACATCGTGGACGTCCCCCTGTTGCGCCCCACTCCGAGGACGTTCCAGTCGGAGAACTGGCTCTTGGATCCCGAGACCTACTGGGAAAAGGTTGGCCGGGCAACGCTGTCCGACGTCAACCCCTTCGTAGGGGACCCGTCTGCCCTGTGGACGAACGATTCCAGCAGTTCGAGCGGCGAGAACGACCGTGTGAAGTTGGCTGCTGCGAATCGCATGCCGCGGTCGCTATTCTTGCTCCGTGTCAGCGGCCTGGCGCTCAATGTATTCGCACCCGGCGAGGCATTCGGCAATCGGAAGCGCCGCGTGCAGGGGGAGTTTTCGCATCGCAATGTCGGCTACAAGCTCTGGGTAACCGATCCAATCGTCGAACGGGAGTACCTTTCGAAGAGTGACGGAAGCTACAGGATCGGGCAGTGCTTCCTGACCGTGAGCCTGGGCGAGGCGTACAATGGATACTGCTATAAGCTGATCGCTGCGGTTATTACGCGGCCCGCGGCCGGAGGAAGCAAGTCATGATCGACTACGCGATCGTGACCATCGGCCATTCAACTCACAGCATCGGCGCCTTTGTGGAACTGCTTCGGGCGCACAAGGTCGAACTTGTGGTGGATGTCCGCTCGTCTCCGTTTAGCCGCCGCCAACCTCAGTTCAATCGAGAAGAGCTCGCCGCTTCGCTCACATCGCACGGCATCGAGTACGCATTCCTGGGCCGGGAACTCGGGGGGCGGAGCACCGACAGCCGATGCTACGTCGACGGCCGCGTGGCGTATCGACGCGTCGCCGAGACCGAGGCCTTCCGCAAGGGGGTGGAGTGGGTCCGCAAGGAGAGCCTCGCGCGGCGTCTTGCCCTCATGTGCGCCGAAAAGGAGCCGCTCGAATGCCACCGCACGCTGCTGGTGGCTCGCGAGCTGGAAGCCGTGGGCGCTCTGGTCGCCCACATCCACGCCGACGGCCGCCTAGAACTGCATGCCGACGCCGTCCGGCGCCTCCTCGATCTGTTCGGCCTCGCAACCAACGACCTGTTCAGTTCCGCGTCGGAACTGGTCGAGGAGGCGTACTCCAGGCAAGAGAAGCGCGTGGCGTATGCCGCAGGACCACCGGGGGAGGACGCGCCATGAAAATCTTCACGATCGGATTCACGAAGAAGAGCGCCGAGCGGTTCTTCGAGATGCTCCGCTCGTCGGGCGCGAAGCGGGTCGTCGACGTGCGCCTGAACAATGTCTCGCAGCTGGCCGGTTTCGCGAAGAAAGACGACCTAGCCTACTTCCTGGAAAAGGTCTGCAGGGTGGAGTATGTCCACCTCCCGATCCTCGCCCCCACCCAGGATCTGCTCGAGGGTTACCGAAACAAGCGGGTCAAATGGGACGAATACGAGCGGAGGTTTCTGGCACTTATGAAGGAGCGTCGCATCGAAAAGGTGGTTTCGCGCGACATGGTCCAAGACGGGTGCCTGCTCTGCAGCGAGGACAAGCCCGACAAGTGCCACCGCAGACTCGTCGCGGAGTACCTCAAGCGCCACTGGAATGACGCGGAAATCCACCACCTCCATTGAGGAGCGGAATGTATGGCAATCACAAACCACGAACGGGTCGGCAAGGCACTTGAATTGATCAAGACCGGCCTGGCCCCTTTCGTCGAACGCGAATTCAACGCGGTCTATGACAAGGGCGCCCTCGCGCAAGCCAAGAAACTCATCTCCGGATCCCGTCTCGACGCGAATCGCCCCTTTTCAGCCTGGGACGCCGCGGTCCTCCTCCAAGTCATGTGGGATTCCTGTAACGAGGTCTTTCGTAAGACCCTGGGTCACGCCGAACGCACCCTCGTCAGCGAACTTCGCACCGTCCGCAACAAGTGGGCGCATCAAGAGCCCTTTTCCAGCGACGACGCCTATCGCGCCCTCGATTCGGCCGGCCGCCTCCTGGCCGCCGTCTCGGCCCCCGAGGGGGTCGAAGTCGACAAGATGAAAATGGAGTTGCTTCGGGTTCGCTTCGACGAACAGGTCCGAACAGAACAGAAAAAGACCGGCAAGACCCCGATCGTCAGCAAAGCCACCGGCGGCATCGCGCCCTGGCGCGAAGTTGTGACCCCGCACAAGGACGTGGCCACCGGCAAGTACCAGCAGGCCGAGTTCGCCGCCGACCTCTGGCAGGTCTACCTCGGCGAGGGAACCGACGAATACCGCAAGCCGGACGAGTTCTTCCGCCGCACCTATCTGACCGAAAGCCTCAAAGGGCTGCTTGTCAGAGCCGTCCAGCGTGTCTCGGGAACGGGCGGCGATCCGGTCGTTCAGCTCCAAACCAATTTCGGCGGCGGCAAGACCCACTCGATGCTGGCCCTCTTTCACCTCTTTTCGGGCGCCAAGGTTTCGGATCTCGTCGGCGTCGATTCGGTCCTGGCCGACGCGGGGGTGAAAAAGCTCCCCACCGTCAAACGCGCCGTTCTGGTCGGGAACAAGATCTCGCCCGGCAGCCCCGTGAAGAAAAAGGACGGAACCGTCGTCCGCACCCTTTGGGGCGAGCTCGCCTGGCAGCTCGGGGGGAAAAAGGCCTATGACCGCATCGCCGCCGACGACGAAAAGGCGACGAGCCCCGGAGACGCGCTCCGCGAGCTGTTCAACGAGTACGGCCCGTGCCTGATCCTCATCGATGAGTGGGTCGCGTACGCCCGGCAGCTTCACGATCAAAGCGATCTGCCCGCCGGAGGGTTCGAGACGCAGTTCACCTTCGCCCAGGCGCTGACCGAGGCGGCCAAGGGCGCCAAGGGCTGCCTGCTCGTCATCAGTCTTCCGGCGTCGGACACGCAGGGGTCTCCCCACACCCAGGCCGACGATTCCGAAGTCGGCGGCCAGCGCGGTCGCGAGGCGCTCGATCGGCTGCGCAACGTCATCGGACGGATCGAATCCTCCTGGCGCCCGGCAAGCGCGGAAG